>ERZ791803.1160-NODE-1160-length-12944-cov-2.414229_pt1 | contig 12944 bp, 13 predicted proteins | sample MGYA00510307_ERZ791803 | MGnify/ENA primary metagenome ERZ791803 (study PRJEB30046, sample SAMN00791963) | human gut metagenome | study: EMG produced TPA metagenomics assembly of the A metagenome-wide association study of gut microbiota in type 2...
TATATTTGGCGAATACTCACGCATCACGGAAAAAGCCGTAATATATGCAATGCATCAGTTTCAATTGCCAGAACAGGCGACACGTTTTCAGCCGGTTCCGGAACACAGGAGAACGGTTGGGCTCTATAAAAAGCCGCGAAGGTCTGCTCACTATATAGAATCAGGCTGCTGATCCTGGGCATGCCGGGGATTGGGAAGACAGAAGGGGTCTTGTGGTATTTAGACCAGGCTAAATATGATTCGGTTATATGGCTGAATTTCGAAACATTTGAGCAGAGCATAAAGTCTGTGGGAGATTTTTTAAAACGGATTACGGGAACGGTGGAGAAATGGGAAGGAGACAAAGAAACAGTCCTTTCCGACATGATTCAGCTTTTGGCGGAGCGCCTGAAAGAGTATGAGAATGCAGTAGTCATTTTTGACAGTGTGAATCATAAAGAACTGCTGAAAATGTTATCTGAGGTAGAGTTTCCCTGCCCTGTCATGGTCACTTCCTGGCTGAATTATCACTATGGGTATTTTCATAGCACGGAAGTGCTGCAATGGCAGGGGCTGGATATGGAAAAAAGTGAAAAGTTGTTTTTAGATATGACCGGTATGATGGAGTCGGAGATAAATCGAAGAGATATCCAGGAATTGCTGCAGCTTTGTGATGGAATTCCTCTGGTTCTCAGGCAGGCGGCGGCATACATAATGGAAAGCCGGATTTCCATAGAGCAATATACGGAACTGTGCAGGAAAACAGCGGCTTTAAAATTTGACCAGACAGGACAGCAGGATTTACGTATCAGCAGAAAAAATGCCAATGTCTGTGCAACCTTCTATCTGCCTTATCAGGCGCTGCGTGAAGAGTGTGGAGAAGATGCAGGGTTTATGCATCTGTTCTCCAGTATCTGCTGCCTGGATCCAGAGGGCATTGAGGAAGGGCTGCTTTTAAAAATAGCGGGATTGCCGTTTGAACACTTTAATGATGGATTGGGCCGTATTTTACGGTATTCGTTGATTGAACGAAAAAATGGAAAAGTATCTATGAAGCAGGTCGTTCAGGATATTCTGTTTTCTTTTCTGGATGATACTGAAAAGCTGTGGGTGGTTGAACAGACCGGCCAGGTGCTTGCAGAAGAATTTTTAAAACTTCCACTTTTAACCAGTTCACTGGAGTGTTATACTGAATTAGGACACAATGGAGTCCGATTTTTAAGTATTACAGAACACAATGATCTGGTTGTGAGAAAATTGCCTGAGCTTTTGCTGGGCATAGGGAGCAGCTATTATTTGCAGGGATTTTTTTCTTTAGCGCAGCGATATCTCAGGCAGGCCCTGGACATGTGTGATAAGAATATGGACTGGCAGCTCAGATTCCGCATTCTCAGTGTTCTTGGAGAGGTGTATGAGGAGGCTGGGGATAATGAAACAGCGATGAAATATATTGACGAGTATCGTCAGGACAGGGAAAGAATGTTGGAAACGGAACCTCTTGTGGTTGCTCAGGGACTGATCGCGGAAGCAAATGTTTATGAGGATCTGAGCTGCTATGAAAAGGGGCTGGAGCTGATCGATCAAGCCCTGAAGATCGTCCGGGAAACAGACGGGGAATTTGCCAGTGGATATTATATTTCTGCCAATACCTGCAAAATGAATATATTTAACCGGCTAAAACAATATGACTGTTCAGTGCAGGTGTTTGAGTCAGTGGGAGATGAATTTCATTTCTCTAAAAAACAGATGCCGGAAAATATTTTGGCAGTTAAGTTATATGGAAGTATGGTAAACAGTCTGTTGTGCCGGGGGCAGGTGCGGGATGCGTTGGACTGCTATCAGTCACAGCTTGCCTTTTATAAAAAGTACTATAAAAATGAGTACCATCCAAGTATTGCATATGCGTGCGGAAATATTGCAATTGCGTATATGGAAATGAGCGAATATGAGGAGGCTGCACAATGGCTGGAACGTTCAAAGGAGATTTTATTACGCTCTGCTCCGTCGCATCATGAGATGTTTTTACAAACTTATTACCGTTATGCAGAGGTGAAGTACAGGCTTGGGGATTATGAAATGGCCTGGGATTTGTTTCGGCAGGCGTTGTATGAAAATCGATTTATTTTAGATGTTGAACGGCAAAAGCGTCTGGAAATAAATGCCGGTATTCTAATGGCGTGCACGCAGTATGGACGCAGAAACTGGGACAGGGCCATGGAGATTTTAGAGGATGTATATGCAAAAGAAATAGAAGCAGGGGTGCAGCTGTCTGTTGCGGCAGAGGTAATCCGAAATCATGAATTTTTGAAGGAGCAGGTGATGGCAGGAAACCGGATTGAGGATATGGTGTTATGAATTTATTTGAGCTGAAAGGTTATCTGTGATTGGTTTAAGAGAAGGGAGAGCGGCATATGTCTATTAATTTTACTGGCAAGGAAAAGTTGGCAAAGGATGTTTGTGAGAATGTTGTGAAGATCGTTGGCGCGGGCGCTGCGGGAACAGCGGCAGCAGGCGGAACAGCGGCAGTTGGAGCAGCGGTGGCTGCGGTAGCCCCGATTGCAGTTGGAGCAGCGGCTATTGTAGGAGTAGGAGCGCTGATTGCGAAGGCGATCAAGGATGAGTGATGGTATTGTGAAATAGAAATGTAACATATTGACTAGAAAAGCCGGAAGAATTATGTCATGGGATTTGTTATGATATGATTCTTCTGATGAATAAATGCTTGATGTATTGCAGGATAATCTAGCATTATCCTTTATTGCCTATTACATCCTTCTTGCAAAAAATTAATACATACAGATTGCAGCCAACCACATTGCATGATACTATAAAATAAATACAAAGGAGGCGCCGCTTATGGGAACACCTACATCGCTCAAGAGCAAAAATGAATACCAAACCATCAAAACAGGGGTTATATATGAACGCGTATATCAGGAATTTCAGAAGTTTACACAGCAGCTGGAACCTGGACAGATTGCGTGGCTGAACGACATTTTCTATGAACTCATCGGCAACAGACTGATCAATGAAGGCTACGTGGATGTGAGCCTGTTCCTGGACTATCCGATAGCAAAGCAAGCCCATGCACTGGAGTGGAAACGGAACCTGTCCTGCATATACCAGCTGTTCAGAGCGCGGACGGCAGGAACAGATAAGAGCCAGACAGCGGTGTTTCATGAATTTTGGAAGAAATATTCTGGCTCTGGGGAGCAGCTTTCAAGAAAAGGGCAGGAAGCGGTCATATACTGGTTCTTCACAAAATATAGTGGGAGACTCCAGAGCCGAAAGGCCCTTCTAGTTTCGATGATAGAACATTTTTGCCCGGAAGATACGGAGCGGGAATGGAAGCTGGCAGGGAATATTTTGAGTAATGTTTTCTGTTGTGAAGTCATTACGGTGTCATCTTTGGAGGAATATGTGGATGTAGTAGCCGGTTTCCAGGCGGAATGCGGAGACGGAAAGCTCTATTACAGGGGACATGCTGATGTGAATTATGATCTGCTTCCGAGTATCAAACGGCAAAAAAACTGGGCAAGGAATGAAGACCGGATGTACCATGAATTGTTAGTTCGGTGTCCCAATGATTTTCGGGACTGCAAGTGTCATCTGGACTATCTTGTGGAGATGCAGCACTATGGATTGCCCACAAGGCTTTTAGATATTACCGAAAGCCCTATGGTGGCGTTGTATTTTGCCTGCTGTGATAGTGTAAAGAAGACAGGAGAGGTTATTTTGTTTCCAGCCAGACAGCATGAGGTGAAGTATTTTCACAGCGATACGGTGGCGGTTTTGGCAGCATTGTCTACCAGGACCTGGGAATACAGGGAAGAGCTGCGTCAAAGTGTGGATGAAGGGGATAAGAAAAAGGCGGAAAAGCTGCTGAAACAGCTTGCCCGGGAAATTAAATCCAAAAATCCAGCTTTTGAGCCGGAGATACATATGGAAGATGTAACGAGGAATCTGTTCGTCAGTCCTGTAAAATCCAACCAGAGAATTGTGAAGCAGGAAGGCGCCTTCATAATCTGCGGGCTGGACACGGAAGATACTGATCAGAATTCATTGCGGGAGCTGCGGATCCGGGAGTATGAGGGGGAAAGTGATCCTGAGAAAAAGGGACGGATTGTGGTCTGTGCCGTAGAAAATAAAGGGGACATACTGGAGCAGTTAGATCAGTTTGGAATCAATCAGGCGGCGCTGTTCCCGGAGATTGATCAGGTGACTGGGTATATTAAGCGCAGATATTTATAAAGATAATACTGTTTCTAAGGGCATAGAATCATACTTATTGCGATTCCAACTAAATGGTTAAATAGAGTCGTTAAATATATTCCGGATAATCATAGGACGTCTTAAAATTTCATTTCCAGTCCGAACTGACTGGCTGAAATTTTAAGACGTCCTATCTTTCAGCAGCTGTTTTACCAACTTTATGTTTGAGCAGTTGAGCAGACTACGGCGCTGCAGAAACTGCCGGTTCTGAGCCGTTTGCAGCCCCATTGGCTGTTTCGTTTCCATCCAAATTACTGTCTGAACTTCCAGATTCCCCGGCACTCCCCTGCTCAAATTCCAGATTATCAAACCCGGTAGCAGTGCAGATTCCGTTTTCGCTGTCTATAAACCTGACTGATACCTCATCGCCCGGCTGGGTCAGCGCCAGCTCATTGCTCAGCTCATAAGAAACTGTAAATATCCTGGAAGGCTGGCTCTTCAGGATGATCTTGTAGGTCAAAATATCCCCGACACTTTCCGAGGCGATCCGCAGTACTTCTCCCGTGGTCTCATCGGAAGTCTGCCCGGTAACGATGCCGCCGGAGCTGCCGCGCACCTGATGGAAATCGCGGAGGGCGCTGTCGATGGTCTCGCCGGTGCCTACGGAGGTGTAGTTGGCCACGGATACGAAGGCGTACTGTTTGATCAGGCCGGCATTGTCCTTTAAGGTCATAAAGTAAGTGGGCTGACCGTCTAAGTTGATGATCATCGGGAACGAGGCAAAGTAGCCGTACTGCTGCACCTTGCCTTCCGCGGAGCGCTGGGCGGCTACCTCTGTAGCGCCGCTCATCTGATAGCGGTAGGATTCCTTTGTCACCATGTCCACCAGGATAAAGCCGATGGCGGACTCATCGGAGCCTACGCTGGTCAGGCCGGTGAACAGGTAGCAGCGGTCGTCGTTGTAGATGATGATGTTGCCGTAGCTGGGGCGGAATTTGTCCTGGTTGGAAAAATTGAAGATTCCATGGACATACCGGCCCTGGTTGTCGATCTGCTGCATAATGAAGGATTCTGGCTGTACACGGTCCACCCACTCCGGGACTGCGTTGGTGTCATAATAGTTGCTGTCTCCGGTGGTGGCGTTGACGATCAGGACTCCAGATGCTTCCGGAAGACGGAACAGCCAGCGATTTTTATAAACGGTCAGGACCCAGTAAGGGACGCCGTCGTCATCCAGCTCGAAGGAATAATCCGTCAAACCTTTGAACAGTCCGCCGCCAAAGAGACGGACATGGCGGTTAAGATCGTCCAGGATATAGGCGTTGGCCTGGTATTTGATCTTGTGGTCAGTGACTAAGGTCACGTCGTTCACGCTGTTGGCGGCAACAACGATATAACCGGCCGAGCCGTCCATGTTTTTCAGCCATTTAAAGAAACCGGAATGCTCCAGCGGAACTACCCAGACAAGCTTATTGTCTACTTTCTGGATCACGGGCGTGCCAAGGGTGACCTGACTGCCAAGCCCCGGGTTCTCGCCCAGTTTTTTGTCAGCCAGCTCCCGTGCCAGAGCCTGGTCTACGATAGGAAGCTGATCAAGGGCGATAGGCTGCACGGTATCACTGAATTGCGAGATATTGGATGTGCCCAGCTGGTCCCGGTATGCCTTGTAATGAAACAGAGGCATGGAAATGAAGGCGACTGCAAAATACAGTACCCACAGGATTGCCAAAAGGATAAATCCGTTTTTTACCTTCACTCCTCTGTCCATAGTGACCATGGTCTTGCCGAATTCGTTTGTGGTTAAACGCAGGCTGCCCAGACAGACAAAAAAGTTCAGCGCAACATAGCAGCTGATCATGAAGCACCAGCTGAAAGCCCCTTCCTGATAAAGCGGGTTTAGGTTGGGACCCTGTACAATGATGGCCAGCACGAAAAACAGTGTGAGAGCCAGGTTGAGCAAAAATTGTGTCTTTTTCTTCATAGGTTCCTCCTGGAAGCGAAAACAATAAGGTGATTTTATTATATCGTCCCAGAGAAAAAGTACAAGGGCCTTTATGGATTCTTAATGTGAAACGGAGAAATACTTCCTTTTTTCTCGCCGCTGCAAACCCTCCACAGCAGAACAATGCTGATCAGCGTAACCCCAATGGAGTCGATCATCACATCCGTGACCATGCCGGCCCGGCCAGGGACAAAAAGCTGGTGGATCTCATCGGTACAGGCATAGAGCACGGTGATGATCCAGGCGGCAGCGATCCATTTCCGCCCTTTCATAGCCCACACATGGAGCGCGTACAGGATAGAAATATTCAGTATACTGAATTCCAGGATATGTGCGCTTTTTCGGACGGGTGTTTCCATCAATTCGCATAATGCAGTTATGTTGGCATTTTCCAGACTGGCGAGTTGGAGCAGATCGGCAAATTGCAGCAGAAGACGGCTGATCTGGCTGCTGCTGGCCGTGGATACATCCGCCGGCTGGCTTGAAAAATAAAAGATCATTATGGCTATGGTCAAAGCGGGAGCCCAGGCCAGATATTTCTTTATGGAACTGCACATGAGACAGGATACCTTTCTGTATGATCCGGTGTTTTGGTAAAAATGCTTAATCCTTATAATATCATATCTTGTGTCCGGTGACCAGATTTCATTGGGATCAAAAGGTCTTTTGACCCTGGTAACCTGATATGATATTATATAAGAAAGAGATACTTTGCGGGGATTCGATCATTCCCTATGTATCAAAACACGCAGATGAAAGGCAGAAAGGTGAGGAAACGTGATCAGAGAAACGGATAAAACAAAATTGCAAGAATACTGTAGTCAGAATCCCAACGGTCTGTCGCCGGAACAGCTGGATAAAATCTGCGTGGAAATGGAGCATCCCAAAGAGAAGACCATAACGGATGAATATCTTGATTTTACACTCTGGTGCAGAGGGCTGCCTTCCAGGCAGGAGAGCTTTGCAGCTTATATTGAGAAAGAGTTTCCGGCCACGAAGGGGAAACGGATACTGGAGGTCGGAGGCGGAATCCATGGCAGGCTGTCGCTGCTGCTGGCGGAGAAAGGCTACTGCATGACCTGCATGGACCCGGAGCTTGATGTGCATTGTGCCGGGAGTGAATATAGAAGCTTGCCTGATCGTAATGGTAGTCATAGTGATAGCCGGACAGGCGCCAAAGTAGAGTTCAGGAAAGAACTGTTTGATTACACAGCGGTGGATCTGTCGGGGTATGATTGTGTGATTGGACAGGAGCCCTGTGAAGCGACGGAGCACATTATCAGGGCATGTACCATTCAGAAAGTCCCTTTTATGGTTTTGCTGTGTGGAGTGCCGCACCGGCTGATATCCGGGGAATTGCCGGATGATGTCTGGGCGTGGTACCGGTATCTGCGGGAGATAGACCCGGAACATACGGTGATGGAGCTTGTAGACTTGTATGGATTGGTGAATACGGCTATGATAAGGAGTAAAAAGGATATATTTGAGCAATAGCGGGAACGCCATGCGCAGAATAGGGAAGATTCCATGGAACAGTTTTATACTGCTCCCACGGTATCTTCCCTGTTTTTTGTGAAAAATGCAGAAAAGTAGCCTTTTTTGTAAAATATAAGGGTTTAGTTTACAATATGGTAGTAATTGGAAATAAAAATGTATTAAAATAGAGGCAGTACCATTTGCGGAAAGGAAAGGCTTATGAGTGAACAGGAATTGTTATCACAGCGAATACAATATTATTGCAAACTGCGCCGCATGAGCTATTATAAGCTGGCCAGCCGTTCGACGGTGCCGATGAGTACGGTGCTGCACATCGTAAACTGCGTCACGAAGAACCCGGGGATATTTACCCTTGCCAAGATCTGCAGTGGATTGGATGTAAGTATGTCGGAATTTTTCAATGCGGAGGAGTTTGAAAACATAGAATATAATGTCGAATAGATTACATGCAGCAAGGAGGAAGACCCATGATTACGGCATTGGTTGTTGACGACGATATTGGTTTTTCAAAAATATTGCTGGATGCAATAACAGAAGTGTCCCGGCAGCTGCATATGAATTTGGAGGTGCATGTGGAGAATCATCCGCTGCACTGTCTGGAGGCTCATCAGGTTTATGATATTTATTTTCTGGATATAGAGATGCCGGAGCTGTCAGGGATCGATCTGGTAAAACGGCTTCGTGAGAAATATGTGAACAAGGAATTTGTGTTTGTCAGCGCCCATGACGATTACATGCGATCCTCCATGTTTGTAAAACCCAGGGCATTTGTGAGGAAAGATCACCTGATGGCAGATCTGACAGAGACGCTTCATATATTGAATGAGGTATTCAGGAAGTGTGACGCAGAGATCACTGTAAAAGATAATCTAAGGGATATCCGTATCAAGCCCAGTCAGATTTCCTATATGAAAAGTGAAGAGCATTATGTGAGGATCTGTGCCGCGTCAGGAGAGGACCTGCTGATCAGGAACAAACTCCGGATGCTGGAGACGAGGATGAAGGAATATGATTTTTTGAGGATCCATTTAAGGTACCTGGTCAATCTGAACTATGTTCAGGATTATTATAAATACAAACAGATGGTGCTGAAAAGTGGGGAAGAGCTTCCCATCAGCGCCCCCTACGCAAAGCATGTAAATGAGATTTTCATGAACTGGGTGATGGCTGGAGAGCGTTGACATGGCTGCAGAATTGTTGATAGATGTGTTGGAATCATGGATCTATGCGGATTTCATTAACCGCTACCATGGGCAGACACGGACCGGTGCAGTCCGGTGGTGCGGAACGCTTGGGCTGATGGGGCTTTTGTTTTTAAACATTGCACTGGCGGATATGGTCACATTTTTTCATTGGTCTACAGTTTTGGTGGACTGTGTTATTGTTTTTATTTACGGACACTTTTTTCTAAATGGATCCCTGGTGTCCCATGCGATGAGTGTGGCGCTCTTCAGCCTTGGGCTGGTGGCGGGTGTTTCCTGTTCCATGAGCATCAGTGCGGTGCTGGGTGAGAATGGTGTACGTATGTGGATGGAAGCCGGGTCTTTGGGACGGGGAGTACTGTTGGTGGTCAGTAAACTGTTCCTGGCGGGATATGCCTGGGTAGTCCTGCGGATCAAGCGGGAACTGGATGGCAGGAAGGGCCGGATGATCTATGGTATGGCGCTGGCCAGCCCGGTGTTTGTGGTAGTCATGGCGAGCCTGCTTATACAGATGCTGCTCAAGGCTGATGGGGCAGGTGAGAATGCGGCGGCTTATGTGATGATCCTGGCAGGCATCGTGACGCTTGTTGCCATTATTTTTTATCTGGGTGTGTATGCACTGAGACAGGAGTCTGAGAACAGGAAAAACCAGCTGCTGAAGGATATCATGGAATCCCAGAAGGAGCTGTTTAAAAAAGAGATAGAGGGATATGAGCGGGTCAGGAGAGCGGAACATGATATGAAAAACCATCTCCTCGGGATCCGGTACTATTTGGAAAAAAATGATACGGCAGGCGGGTTGGAATATCTGGAGAATCTGATCCGGCGGACCGCTGGTGACAGCGGCGAAGGTTCCAGGATCATGCAGTGGGATTCTTTGTGGGAGGCAATGATCGACCTAAAGCTCTCAGAAGCTGAGGCCAGAGGGATCCAGACATCGAAGCGGATACTGCCGGGGCGTTATGAGAAAATAGCCGCTATGGATCTTTGCGTGATTCTGGGCAATCTGCTGGACAATGCCATAGAAGCGGAGGAACGCAATTCCTTTAAAAAAGAGATCTCTGTTGAGCTGAAAGAAACTTGCGGTGTGGTCTGCATCCAGATAAAAAACTGGGTGGACAGCGAGGAGATCCAGCAGGCCAGCAGGATGGTCTCCGGAAAGGAAGACCGGATGTTCCATGGCCTGGGGCTTCAGAATGTAAAGGAAACCGTGGCTAAGTATGACGGCAGGCTTAAAAATGAGATTGTGGGCAATTACTTTACTTCACAGGCAGTGCTTCCGAGAGCCTGTTTGGAGATAGGTGGGGATATGAAGCATGATTGATGAATTATCCAGATATGCTGCAGATTTTCTGTCAGAAAGAGATGGGCTCCTGGAGGACAGGACGAAGCTTTATCAGATTGGCGTGGATGTGGTCCTGTCTACCGGGATTACATTTGCGGGTATTGGTATCCTGGCAGCGTGGCTTGGCAATCTGGATGGGGCCATGCTGTTTTTAGCCTGTTTTATAACGGTCAGAAGCTATTCGGGGGGCTATCACGCATCAACGCGCACAAGATGTTTTTTTCTTACCTGCGCAGCATATCTGTGTACGTTCTGGGGCGCAGAGGGGATGCTGGCAGCCGTGCCGTTATTGCCGGAGTGGGGACTGCGGCTGGTCATTTTTCTGGCAGCAGCCGCGGATATCGGTGTTTTTGCAGTGTTTGCGCCTGTGGAAAACAGGCATAAGCGGCTACCGCCTGACTGGAAAGCCCGCAATCGGAAGCGGGCGTGGTATGGCCTGATTGGCTGGATGTCGGCGGCAGCTGTGCTCAACACGGTAAGACCTGATCTGTCATTGCAGATATGGATGACAGAGGCAGTGATTACAATATTAATATTATGGTGCAAGCCATGGAGGAGGAACATATGAGAGAAAAGATGAAACGTATGTTATTTAAATTGACATTGCTGGGGGTATATGTGATCGGGATCTCTACGGTTGATGCTACCTCACGCTTTACGGGCTACCAGCCGGAGGAAGGCGAAGATGTGATGGAGATGGTCAGAAATGCAAAAATGTCTGGTTTGGATAAAAAAGTGTCATAAAACAGAGGATTTGGTCTAATATATGGTAGTTGTGAAAAAATAAAATATATTAGAATAGGCACAGTACCATATTTGGAGAGGAAAAGCCTATGAATGAGAAGGAAATGTTGTCACAACGAATCCAATATTATTGCAAACTGAGACGGTTCAGTTATTACAAATTATCCACCCGGTCATCTGTGCCGATCAACACGGTGATGCACATTGTGAACGGCGCGACCGTAAATCCCGGGATATTCACCCTTGCGAAACTGTGCAGCGGGCTGGATGTCTCGTTGATGGAATTCTTCGATACAGAGGAATTTGAAAACATGGAGTGTGATCTGGAATAAGGTTCTGCCGGCTAAGAAAATGTGATGTCGGAAAACAGGCGGCGTTTTGACTTGGTATGTCAAAGCGCCGTCTTGTTTTTTTGTTGCGTTTTTTATCGAATAAAGTATAATTAAGAATGACCTCAGTATAAAAAAGTCTGTTAAAATATCTTTATGTGCAGTATTTGGGAGTGGTGAAGGGCAAAAAAGTATTACAATCACCTTATCATACAAAAGAAAGGTGATCGTACTATGAAACAGCAGGAATTATTGTCGAAGCGTATTCAGTACTACTGTGAGAAGAAGGGGCTGACCTATTACAGGCTGGCTTACCGGTCGGCAGTACCGTTAACCACTTTGCTGCATATTATTGACTGTTCCACGAAAAATCCGGGGACATTTACCCTCATCAAAATCTGTAACGGACTTGGGATCAGCATGGCAGAATTTTTTGACGTGGAAGAGTTTAAAAACATAGACTGGTATTCTGATACGGAGTGACCGGGTAGAACAGGACGCCGGGCCGTATCAGATGTACGGGAAAGGGTGAATGCATATGACTCCGTGGGAGAACACGTTTGTCAGGAACATGATATATTTTGCTCTGTTTGGAACCGGTGCATATGCGGATAGACGAGTGTCACTTCCAGGGCGGCAGGAGCCTCTGGATATGGGAGACCTGGTGGTGGATTACCTGCGTCGGGGCCAGAAGCATTTTGAGAAGCGGCATAAAGAATATTTGATCCTGGAGACGGAATGGTTTCAGAATTTTATGAAATATAACCAGCCGTTTCCGGAAATATGTAAATATCTTTACATGAAGGATAAAGCCGCGGACAGCCGCGGCGCCTTTTTGGACAGGATGCTTCAGGCGGTGAGAGAGTATACGGTATTTGATACCAGGCAGGTGCTTTCTTCGCAGGAGAAAGTGCTGCGGGATTATTTCGATATCCTTATATCGATTGTGGGGAACATCCTGAGGGCATCTCAAAAAGCGTACCGGACCCGGCATGCTCCGTTTATAGAAGCTTCCGGCCGGGAAGTTATGGAGGAAAAGATCCGGAAAAGGGATCATCAAGCTGCTTATCTTCAGGCATTGATGGATCAGAATGCTTATCTTGCACTGGCGGAGGAGTTCCTGGAGTTGGGAGAACGTACGGATTGGGACCGGAATACACTGCATGAATACCCGGTGTCTGTACTTCGAAACCGATATGATCTGAATCTGCTTTTGTCAGAATATTTTAATACCATGGGAAGTCAGACCGTTCGTGAATGGCTGTCGCATCTGGCAGGAAGACAGTGGGAACACGAGTCGGCATACTATTTAATGCACTGGATTCGCAGGCGTGAAAATTCTGAAATTCCGGAGCCGCTCAGGCAGTATATTATTCAATATTATAATCGGAATATAGAAGAGATGGATTTCTATCTGGAACCATTTGCATGCGGAGAGGATGAGCCACACCGGAGGGGACTTCAAATAGAGGCAATGCTCTATTTCGCGGTACATTTTTCTCTGGAAATTCCGCATAATAAAATTGGCGAGCTTTTATTTTTGTGCAAATATCCGCCGGAGGATGGCTGTGAATGGCTGCCTGCCAGATATATGACGGAGGAGGAGCTTCGTACCCGCATCCTTAAGAACCTGA
>ERZ791803.1167-NODE-1167-length-12904-cov-2.628998_pt1 | contig 12904 bp, 5 predicted proteins | sample MGYA00510307_ERZ791803 | MGnify/ENA primary metagenome ERZ791803 (study PRJEB30046, sample SAMN00791963) | human gut metagenome | study: EMG produced TPA metagenomics assembly of the A metagenome-wide association study of gut microbiota in type 2...
CCCTGCGCCGGTACAACTCCACTGTGATTGGATTTACGTTCGGATCGGGCCGTATTCCATCCTGGTCATCCTTATCCCCCCATGCCTTGATAACCCGAATACTTCCGCAACTTTTGAGGGTATTTGTTATCGTACGTGGTTCTTCAGATGAAACACCGACTTCATAAACAATCGGATTCGGCTGTAAAGAGGCCGCCATTCCATCTTCACTCCACGTAACATCATATGGACTTGGTATCCCTTCAAATTGCATGGATGTCTCCCGAATCTGATACACATACAACTGGCCTTCCTTGTCCCGCGTTGGAAGATTTGTAAACTCTACTTCCATGGTATCTGATTTAAGTGCTTCACCGCTTATGCGCTTCAACGGCACCAGTGTTTCATCCACTTGACCATAGACTCCGTTTTCCCCGGCCTTGCGATACAAAGTAAATGTTATTGTTTCCGGTCTTGTCCCGTAAACATTGCCTGAATCAACCCATCTCTTAGTCATCTGGGCGCTGGTTGTCTGAATCGTGTTTGTGATGGAAACATGGCCTGTAGGATTCTCCGTTGTTCCATCCACAACCGGTATGGTTTTAGTAGACTCTCCCGACGTATAACCGGGTACAACAGCTTCTTCTGCATAATAACTGTATGGAATACCGTTTGCGGCATATGGCAAACCAGAAAAAGTTACTGTCCAGTTACCCGAAGCCTTCAGCTCCGCCTTCAAGTCCTGACCGTTTTCATCCTTCACGTGTTCCCCTGGCTGGCCGTTCTGAGTACGCATCAAGAAAATTTCAACAGAATCGGGGCGTGTTCCCCAACGGTTTTCCATATCCTCCCACTTCTTTTCAACCTCGATCGACACTTTAAAGGGAGTATGCGTATTGGTCAAACTCCATGTGGTCGTATTCGCATCAGAGGCACTTGCCATCGTTGTCTGATAATACTTCTTTGCCTCGGCAGGCATTGCCTCCTTTACGTAATATTCCGCCTCAACTTTTTCTGCAGAAGTCGATTCGGATGGCATATAACGAGGAAGGCTCTTCCATGTTACACACCATTCATCCAATGTAACATCCGCAGTAGTGGTGGATGCTGGTGTTTTGCTAATTATCTGTTCACGCACCTTCTGACCTTCATCAGAACTTCCCTTTGCGCGACGGTAAAGTTCAATTGTCACCGTTCCACTGCGGAAACCATCCTGGTCGTTTTGGTCTTCCCACACTTTCTCTGCTTTCAGATTGACCGCATCATCACCATGAACCTCCAGTGTGTTGGTAAGTTTTGAAGAACTGCTTAATGTGCTGGCTTCCGCCGTTGTGTTATGAACCTCTGTAACCTCATATCCTACCGGAACCAACTCTACCGCACGGTATTCATACGGTCCGAGTATCTTGTTCTGATCCTCATCTTTTTCATAAGCCGGATAAGATTTATTCACGGTCTGACTTATGCCGTCCTGTACAGCATCTATGATTTCACTGCCATAGGCTGCCCAGGCTCCCGTATCGGTTTCCGTCTTCACACGTCTTTGGATCTCAACTTGAATGGCTCCCGGTCTTGTCTGATAGCGATTCTCATTATCTTCCCATTGTTTCGTAATCGCCAGTTTTGTAAATTGGGGCGTGTTTGTAATGGAAAGCGCTTTGTCATTGGAAGCCATCTGTTCCACTGTTACAGGTGTGGATGTTCCCGGGATATAGCGGTTCGGCAGTGTTGTGTCACTTTCTCCCGCCAGGGTCTCCGTTACCCAATAACGGTACTCTTTTCCATTGGGGGCGTACTTAGGGAATTTCGTGTTATCCGCCATGGTAATTTTATACACCCAGAATTCATCCGTCTCACTGCTTCCATTGTTCAGAACCCATTCGATATGTACCTCTGCTTCAGTAAAAGCTTCGTCTGCAGAACTTCCACCACCCAATAAAGGATAATTACGATGAAGCGTCAGTTTGATATTCTTTGCATCATCAGGCCGTGTTCCGTACTTATTACCGCTGTCCGCCCACTTCTTGACACCTTGTAATACGGTTACTGCGCCATGCGGATCCTCTACCAATGGGTTATATTTGTTATCAATATTTACGTCCTGCTTTGTGCCATTTTTAAATGTAAATGTTCCTTCCGGCGCTATGCTGATATCATAACCACCAATCGTTTTTTCTTCCACAGAATACTGATAAAGTCGTCCATTCGGCGCATATTTAGGAAGATTCTCAAACTTAATCGTTTGTGTTTGACTTATATCGCCTAGTTTTTCATAATCGAGAACCTCTGACCTATACAGTTTCTTCGTATAACCCAATGCGTTTCCTTTAGAATCCACCATCACCCGGTATAATTCTATCGTTGCTTTCGGCCCTTCTTCTCCCGCCGGTACATCAATCCAGCTTTTGGTCACCTGTACCTGACATGCACCTTTATCCTGATAAGTATTCTCCAGCACAAAGCTTCGATCCCCGGAGGTTCTCTGATAGACCCCTTCTACAACCGCTTCACCATTGATTGCTACTTCCTTTACATAATAGGCAAGTTCTTTTCCATCTTCATTATATTTCGGAAAATTCGTTTGACCTTCTTTAAATATAAATTCGTAGTTATAATTTTTAGAACCACCTTCTTCAGCGCCTAAAATGCATTCATAGCACTGGCCTGCCGTGCCCGGTTTCGCAACATCGGTATACGGTCCATCGTTAATCTCTCCGTTGTCTTTATACATTACCCTTGACTGCAAACGCAGGGTGACTGACGGGTAATCTTCAAGTTCCAATCCCCCCATCAGCTTCCATATCTTTTCTCCGGAAACATGAACCGCATCGGTTCTCCTGTTGACGACCGTGCCGGTAGTACCGCTCAGTTGGAGCAGATTCGTGGTTGGCTGAGCCGTTGCCAATCCGTTTGGAGCAGACTGAGAGTAAGAAGCCTCATAATTACTGCTGTTTCCATCCATCCCTTCCTGAACAAAATAAACATATTCATGACCATCGCTATTATATCTGGGTACCGGATCAAATACATATTTTTCCTGATAGTCATTAGCTTCCGCAATGGTTTTACCTACCGTGACCGGCTCCATCTTCGTCACATCGGTCGGTGGTTGATCACCCAGATCCTTTTTCAGCATCCGGTACAATCTAAAATGAATGTCTGGCCGTACTCGTTTTCCTTCCACCTCCGGCCCATCATCCTTCCATACTTTGTATACGTGGATCTCCATAGCTTCCTGCCGTCTATTTTCCGCATGGAAGGGAATGATATCACCATCATGAACATAGGCTCCACCTGTAATTCCCGACACGTAGAAATGTGTTTCTCCATCTGCGCCCGTAAATTCAATACGATTGCCATTTTCAAGAGATACCCAATCACCGGTATCATTCCCTGTATCTGAAACTCTTACAGCAGTTTCTTTTACAGAGTAGGCATACAGTCTTCCTGTTTCATCATACTTAGGGAAGTCAGTCCATTCAATCATAGCGCCGGACGCATCCTCCCCCTGGCTCTTATTGCATATGGTATCCCTCTCAGTATTTGATAAAGGAGCTCCGTCCCTCACAAGCTGGAATCTTGCTGCAATTGGACGACCGCCTTTTGTAACATCCCCCGAGCTTACGGTGCTGTCTTCCATGGCGTCATCAAGCCATGCTTTGGTCACTGCTATTTTAACGGTTCCTGTACGTAGGTTTGTGATGCGCCACTCACCGTCAAGGAATGCATTGCTCACATTATACGTGTGCTTTGATGTGGTCGCAGTACCAGTTTCGGATGGTAAGCCATTGCTAGATTCACCTGCATATGTAACCGATGCATTCCCTATCTTTAACTCTCGTACAGCATAATCCTTCGGATCATCCGTCGGTCCAATACCATAATGTCTTCTCCACTCTCCGTCTTCTTTAAGGACAACTTCCCCATGTTTAGTCCAGGTACTATTATCTGCACCCTTTTTATATACCGCAACAGTTACATCCTCCCTGTGCGGTTTGTCTCCATCATCCAGCCATTGTTTCTCGATCCAGAATCCTTTTCCATCCCCCGGCGGCGGGTTGGTTATGTCAACTGCCCTTGTATCAATATCTTTGTCCTCAGCATTTTTCCACGCACCATATTCCCAGTTATAAGAATAGGTGATGATGCCAACGTTCCCATATACTTCTTCCTTTACAGTATAAACATACTCATGCCCTTTTTCATCGTAACGCGGAAGATCATTAAAACTGCAGATTCCTTTTTGCTCCCCTCCTTCTATCTGAGGATCCAATTCAGGTTTCAAGACCGTTACAGGATTCGTTACCGCCGCTGCCTTGTACTCTTTTCCGTCCTGATAAAGCGTAAATGTAAGTGATTCAGGTACTGCATAATCCTTTCCAGGCTCACGCCATCCATCCGGCCAGATTTTGTCTACCCTTACATTCATTCTATCTTTTAATGTATTGGTCAGAATAGTCTCTCCTGCCGAATTGCTGCTGGTTGTTTCAAACTTATACTGATGGCTGGGGTAATGCGCCTTCGTTGTTTTATATACTTTTTCCCCTTCATCAAAAACCAGCGGCAGATATTCGCCGTCAGTATATTCTGTCTTCAACCGGATCGCACTTTCACTGATGGTATATGTATAGCGGTACCCTTCCGTATCATATACCGGCATGCCGTCCACCGTAATTGACTGGGTTATAGTTTCGGGTGTGAAGCCAGATATGGTCAGTTCCGGATCAAAGAAAACTTCTTCCACATTCGTGTTTGCCGGATTGGCGCTCACGCGTGTTACCTTCAATACTACTTCCGCATCCACGTCCTGAAACGCCGCAGATTCCCATGTTTTTGTCACCGGTATATTAACAGTCTTTTCCAGGCGGTTGATCAGAGTCTCTCCGTCTGCAACCAGATCTTTATTAAATTCATGATTGACAACGGCAAGCTTAGGTGCTTCCGCCCCTATGCCTTTCACATGCTGAACATAGTCTGCACTATTCCCTGCGCTTAGCTTTTCCTCCACAAAGTAAACATATTCGACACCTTCCGCATTAAAGCGCGGAAGCAGCTTCCCATCCCCTGTTTTCCAAATGATCTCTCCGGTCATCTTCTCCTTATCTTCCGGTGTTGTGATTTTTTTCACTTCAACCGGGGCCGCATGGATATATCCCTCTTTCGGATCCAGATTGCCAGGGTAACGCATAAGCTGAAATGCAATATCAGGCCTGTCCGCTGCTGCTGCTCTTCCGTCTTCCCATTTTTTATAAAAAGTAAAGTTAGTTAACCCCTCCAGCTTATTGGTAATGGTCCCTCCCGTATAACATCTGGCCTTCTCATTGATATAATTGTGCGGATTATTATAAGTCGGCACATAATGTATCTCAAACTCCGGATCGGTACCCTCAACGCTCCATCCACCTTCGGTTTCTACCAGATAATATGCATAGGGCATGCCATCTCCATCAAACTGTACCAGATTTTTGACTTCGATTGTCCAGTTATCCTGAGTACCATTTTCCTGAGCCATTATTGGTGTGATCAATAGGTAATTTTCAGCCGTATCGTCTTCCGATTGAAACTTTACTTTATGCTGATCTCCATCATGATCTTCATAATAAAGGGTTAAACGACTTACATATTCATCGATTGTATCTCTGGGTGTTATATCTCCTGCGCTGCCAGAGATTTCATGGTTATGGTTATCCATCCACGCTTTCGTGGCTGTAAATGTGGTATAGCTGGTATTCACAAGAATTTGCTCATAGTCCGTACCCTCTGCCGAGCTGTATGTTAATTTATAGCCCGGAATTACATCTTCTGTCAGTTCATAGGTCAAATCAGAACCAGTCTCATCCTTTAATGGCAGATGGTCATAATGGATGGTCCAAAAGTTTGCCTGCGGGGTGATATCAGGGCTGATCCCATGCAATCCGAGTTTCGCCAATTCACCTTCATCATCAATATAATTTCCAGATTTCTTAACCTTAAGATGCAGATAGTCCGTAAAATATCGATCCGGTTCTGATGCTTCTGCTGTTTTAGATGGTGCCGGGCGTCCCCCCGCTGCATTTCCATTGTCGTTCCACTGTTTCTGATAATCCAGCGTATGTTTTTTCAGGTTTATAAACGATACCGTTGTGTCACCGGACAACGTTCCTGTCTGAGTTTGCATCTTACTTTCATCATAAAGTATGGAAATATCCTGATCACCGCCATTCTCCTGCGTAACAGAGTATGCTGTCCCTATAGGCAAAGAAATGATTGCCGTGCCGGTTGCAGTTATTTTCTTTGTCTCCGATTGCTTAGGGTCACCATACTCCACGAGGTAAGTAAACTCTGGCAGATCTCCAGCTTCCCCGTGGTACACATTCTCAATCTTCAACTCCACCGGCTCCACATTCCTCACCGTAAACGTCTGAAGCATCCCGATGCCTGCCTCCGCGCCCGCACTGCGCCCACTCCGCAGATACTGCGTTCTTCCGTTCCCTGTCCCGATCTCGGACGGGAACACAGCATAGCCCTCCGGCGACTCAGCGCGGATGGTGTAGTTCCGGCTCTCCAACAGGCCATCCACGGCATAGGCCCAGACTTTCCCTGTATCTGTATCTGCATTGCCAAAGGAAGTAGATACCAGCTCCAGGTCCACCCGGTCGGTCACATCCTGGCTGCCCTCATAGACCCGCAGAAAATCCAGGGACTCTACCGGTTTCACCGCCGGGTTATAGCCGTCCCACTCAATCAGGCCGCGCACGCTTCTCGTCCGCAGCTCTTCCCGGATCTCGCCCAGCTCCGCCATGACCGGAGCTGCATCCGCGCTTACCTCTATCTCGATCTCCTCAAGCCCTTCCGCATCATAAGCAGGCAGGTTCTGCCGCAGCGTATAGCGCTGCCCTGCCGTCAGTCCTTTTATGGTGTAAATCCAGGAATCCGTGTCCGTGCCTTCGGCGTGGATTTCGGTCTTGTCGGTCACGTCGTCTCCGTTTTCATCGTAGACCCGCAGGAAATCTGCGGATCTGGGCGCAGGCCCCAGAGGTCGTCCCGGTCATTCCAGGAGACTGCCCCTGTTACGCTGTAGGTGACAGGCTGCTCCTGAGCGATGGATTCGTGGTAAATGGTTCCGCCCGCGTGGGCATAATCTTCGGCTCCCGCGTAGCTGCCCCGGTTCTCGTAGCGGACAGAAAAGTCCTCATAGCCGGACACCGCCTCCACCCGGTAATCAATCTCCGCGCAGGTCAGGGGGTTATACCGGAGCACATGGTTCAGGGACCAGACTCCGCGCTCCGGATCCAGCTCCGCCTCCGCAGCTCCAAGAAATTCCTCATCGGCTTCACGGCCGCAGTTCACATCCAGCGTCACCTGCTCCGGGTCCGCCTCATGGGAGCTGCCGGGCAGAAAAGCATAGGTTCCCTCAATATCCGTATACGGGACATAGACCACCCGGGCTCCCTCCGCCGGAAATTCCGCCGGGTCTGTATCCAATACCTCAGTTCCCTCCAGATCCGTCAGGAAAACCGCTCCGTCCTGCTTCCTTGCGCTGCTGCCGGTGGCGAGGCGGCGTTTGGCATCGCCAGCTTTGCCGGAAGCATCACTGGCGCTGGCGGTCCCGGACGGCGTAGCCCGGTCACTGCCGGCTGCGGACAGGTCCCGGATAGTGTACTCGTACTCATTTCCGTCCTGATCCTCCACCGGAAGATCCTCAAAAATATATTCCCACACCCTGTAATCGGCATTGGCGGGCGTGGCGATATAACCGGAGGATGCTTCCCCGTCTCCGCCTTCCAGGTCATTGATCAGCATAATCGAATCATCGTAGGGATCATATGCCTCTCTTGTGTCCTGGCTGCGGACAATCAGAGGCCTGCGGGATTTGTCCTACCTGCCATTTACATATAGGCACAGTTCCAGGTCCTCCGCCGCATCATAGCCATCGATCAGGCTTACAATCCTCCCCCGCAAAGTTACCGTCTCTCCGTCATAGCTGCCGCCGGCCGCGGGAGCTGCCGACGCCACTCCCGGCGTCGCCGCACTGAGCTGCGTCATCAGCATACTGCATACCAGAACTGCCGATACCTTTCGTCTGACCGTACTCATCCAAGTTTTTCTCATTCGCATATCCCCCTGTAATATCTGTCCGCCTGAGCCGGACTATCCGGATAATAAAACAGCCGGACTACAAACACAAAATTTGCATCCGGCAATGACCTTATTTTTCAAACTTATATCGCTTGCTGTATATCTTTATTTTATTATTGGAAGGCATGACTTTCAAGTACAGGAACTTCGCAAATGTACTCCTCTTTTACTCTGAGCTTATCTCCAGTCCGACTTCGAGAGAAACTCCAGGTACCGCTTCTTCACCACAGCCAGATTGTTCCGGCTGATCGGGACAATAACCCCGTCAGTCATCATAAAATCATGGGAAAGCACCTTCTCCACATGCTCCATATTGATTACAAATGACTTGTGCGGCTGTATAAAACGCTCATCTGCCAGCAGCTGTTCCAACTGTTTTTCAAAGGGCTTGCGGATATAGACACTCTCATAAGTCTCTCCGCCTTCCAGATAAAAATGCATTACCCTGGAAATATTTTCCACCCTGAACAGGCGGCTCAGCTCAATATTCACGATCCCCTCCCGGCTTTTAAATGTGTATATGCTCTCCTCCCGGGACTCCAACTGATGCACCACATGACTCATACACTCTGTAAATTGTTCTTCGTTCACGGGCTTCAGCAGATAACCATTGGCATATACGCTGAACGCACCCAGTGCAAATTCAGGAGATCCGGTCACATAGATGATCGCACTCTTGGGACTGAGCTGGCGGATCTCCCTGCCAAGACTGATGCCGTCCCCTTCATCCATCATGATATCCAGTATATAGATATCATACCGCTCTCCCTGCCTCAGTTTTTCCATTAAGTTGGTGACAGACAAGGTCTGTTCCACTGTAAACACCTTTTCCACGTGATGATTCCGGTATCTCTCAACCATACCCGCAATCTGATTCAAATCAAACTCATCATCATCACACATGACTATCTTAAGCATATCTCTCATCCTCTGCATTTTTATCCATGTCTGTATATTGTACCATGCGGACTTTCATATTGAAAAGCACAGTCATTCTGTCACCCGCATGCCCGCGTATGAAAAAAGGGCGAAGGACCTGTATCCTCCGCCCTCATACAGTCTGTCACAATAGTTTACTTTTCAGATGTGATAAACTTGTACACGTAAGCTGCCAGTGCCGCGCCTACCAGCGGCGCCACAATAAACAACCAAACCTGGCTCAATGCCTGTCCGCCTGCCAGCAACGCCGGTCCGAAGCTTCTCGCCGGGTTCACGCTGGTCCCAGTAAACGGAATTCCCAAAATATGGATCAGAGTCAGGGTCAAGCCAATGACAAGACCTGCTACCGAGCTGTTCTCCACCTTGGAGGTAACGCCCAGGATCGCCAGAAGGAAGGTAAAGGTCAAAACCACTTCAACCAGAAAGGCAACTCCCATCCCGGTCCCCAGTGCGCTTGCCGCGCCGTAACCGTTGGTTCCCAGAGATGCATTGCTTCCAAAGAATACACATAAAACCGCCGCACCCACAATGCCGCCTGCAAACTGTGCTATGAGATATCCCACGAAATCCTTAGAATCCAGTTTGCCGCTGATGAACATCGCAAGGGATACCGCCGGGTTGATATGACAGCCGGATACATTGCCGATCGAGTAGGCCATGGCAACGATAGACAGGCCAAACGCAAAAGAGATCAGCAGAGTGGAAAATGCCAAAGGCAGTTCCTGTCCCGCGCCGCCCAGCAGGGTGTTTGCCGCTACTGCGCTTCCGCAGCCAAAGATGACCAGTACCATGGTGCCAATAAACTCTGCTACATACTTCTTCATGTTCATACCCAAACCCTCCGTAAGTTCAATCGGGGTTGTTAAAATACCCCTTGATAGTTTAAGTATATTCGTAAGCATTGTAACTTTCAAGTGCCGATTATACGCACTTTTTCGCAATATTGACATATCTCTCACATAGTATTGCGGCAGCCTCTGCTGTAAGGCTCCTTCCGGATTGTTCCATCAAAAAAACCGGGGTGTCTGCACATCTTGCAGACACCCCCCGGCCCCTCTCCTGCTCTACCCTGCCAAACACAGGTAAAAAAGATCAAAAAAAACCGGAATCCCTTGTAAAATCAAGGTTCCGGCAACCAAATAAAAAGAGCGCGAGACGGGACTCGAACCCGCGACCCCGACCTTGGCAAGGTCGTACTCCACCAACTGAGCCACTCGCGCATACGCCAGCATACTATAATACTCTGCTGAACGGTAATCATTTTATCATGATTCTGCAAAAAAATCAAGTGTTTTTTGCAAAATGCCTTGGACCGGAATCGAACCAGTGACACGTGGATTTTCAGTCCACTGCTCTACCAACTGAGCTACCAAGGCAAAATTGCGGGGATAGGATTTGAACCTATGACCTTCGGGTTATGAGCCCGACGAGCTTCCAGACTGCTCCACCCCGCGATAATATTAAACGATATTAAGTTGATGAGTGGGGGAAGGTGGATTCGAACCACCGAAAGCACAGCTAACAGATTTACAGTCTGCCCCCTTTGGCCACTCGGGAACCCATCCATACAGGCTTTAACAAGCACGCTTTATCTTATCACAGCATCATGCAAAAATCAAGTATTTTTAACTTGAGTTTCCGCATTTTGCAGCGGCAGCAGGCGGGGGAACGGACAGCATAATTTTTAAATCTCAACGCCAGTATTCAACAAAATACTGCTGTTGGCTCCCAGTGTCAGCTTCAGGATCCCGCCCTGGGCATGGTACTGCATCCGTCCGGCATTGTATCCCGCCGCGCTGGTCAGCATAACGCGCTCCAACACATCCTCATCCCGGATGCCCAACTCCCATACAGGGATCTCCACCTCACGGCTGTCGCCCCGGTTATTGACCGCTATGACGCAGCGGTTCCTTCCACGAGTGCGCCCATAAGCGATCAGCTGACGGTCCGCCACAAGCTGCTTTAAGGAGCCTCGCCGCAGTGCCGGAAGCTTCTTGTGCAGATCCACCATATACCGGTGGAATTCGATCAGCTCATAATCCTCCTCGCCCCAGGGATAGGTCCTCCGGTTGTCCGGATCAGTCCATCCGCAGACGCCGGTCTCGTCACCATAATACAGAGTCGGCGCTCCCGGCCAGGTCATCTGTACCATGACCGCCTCACGGAATACTCCGTAATTGACTCCAAAGCTGGCCATCGCCGCCCCAGCCGTACCGATCCGCCCCACGATCTGGTTGGTCCTGGTGAGAAAACGGCTATGGTCGTGGTTGGACAGCTGGTTCATCGCCACCATCACAGACTGGGTCTGCATCCGGCTCATATGATAATACATGGAACGGAAAAAGCTCACGCCATCCCCGTACAGGGCTCCATTATATTCATCGCTGTGCTTCTCCATTCCGGTCAAAAACCAGGTCAGTGGTTCCATGAACGCGTCATAGTTCATGACCGTGTCCCACTGGTCTCCCTGCAGCCAGCTGCTGGGGTCACCGTAATGCTCCGCCAGGATCAGGGCGCCTGGATTGGCGCTCTTTACATTGTCCCGGAAATCACGCCAGAATTTATGGTTGAACTCACTGCTGTGTCCTAAATCCGCCGCCACATCCAGGCGCCATCCGTCCACATTAAACGGCGGTGACACCCACTTGCGGGCAATCTTCATGATATACTCGTACAACTTGGAGGAATCCTCATAATTGAGCTTCGGCAGGGTATCGTGGCCCCACCATCCGTCGTAATTGCCGTTGTCCGGCCACGCCTCCTCATTGTAAAACTTAAAGAAGGTGCGGTAGGGACTGTCTGCCGCAAGATATGCCCCAGGCTCGTAGCCGCCCTGCCGGATATAGATCTTTTCCCGGTCCAGCCACTTGTTGAAAGAACCGCAGTGATTGAACACGCCGTCTATGATGACCTTCATCCCCCGCTTATGGACCTCCTCCATAAACCGGGCAAAAAATGCATCGCTGGCATCCAGATTCTCCGGCGCTGCGCTGCGGAGCTGATAACGGGTAGCTTTTTCATTGGAAACCGCATCCGGCGCCACATTCTCACCGCCGTCCTGCACGATCACCCCATAATGTGGATCTATATGGTCATAATCCTGACTGTCATACTTATGGTTGGACGGCGACACAAAAAGAGGGTTAAAGTAGATCACCTCCACGCCAAGGTACTGCAGATAATCCAGCTTATCCCAGACTCCCTGCAGATCCCCGCCGTAAAAACAGCCCACATCCATCGTAGAGGGATTGGTGTTCCACTCCTCTACCTTGTGCACCGGCCGACCAATATAGACATATTCGCACTCCTGGACGTCATTGTCCGCATCTCCATTGCAGAAACGGTCTACAAAGATCTGATACATCACAGCTCCCTTGGCCCACTCCGGCGTGTGGAAGCCCGGCGTAATGCGGAATGCATAGCAGCTCTGGATGTCCATGGTAGCGCCCAGACGGTTGAAGTAACAGATCTCGCCGCCCTTCACCACCTGAAAATAATACCGTTGCGGCTCGCTGTCCGCCACGGTCACATATTCATAATAATCAAAAAGCTCATCCGACGACACCTTCGTCATCTCAGCCTCAATGTTCTTGTCTTCTTCGATATAGGAAACCCGGTCCGCATCCGCCTTCGCAGTACGAAAACGCAGCTTCACCGGCTCTCCGGCATCCGGCTCCTCCGGTATGCGGTAATCCGATGTTTCGTCCGCAAACAGGGCCTGCCGGTTCATTTTACGATTCTGTTCCTCCAACATAATGGATATTCCCTTTCAGTTGTCATTACCTTTATTCTATCCGATTCCCCCGGAAGATACAACTCCTTTTTATTATAAGGACATCCGGACAGCGAAAGAGCCAGCGGGGTAGCT
>ERZ791803.1168-NODE-1168-length-12892-cov-2.270234_pt1 | contig 12892 bp, 14 predicted proteins | sample MGYA00510307_ERZ791803 | MGnify/ENA primary metagenome ERZ791803 (study PRJEB30046, sample SAMN00791963) | human gut metagenome | study: EMG produced TPA metagenomics assembly of the A metagenome-wide association study of gut microbiota in type 2...
GGTCCGCTTTGTAACCGCCATGGGCCAGGACGGCGGCGGTTATGTTTACACGGATCCCATTCCGGCTCCCATTGAAAACCAGGGCATACAATTTAAAAACATAGACCACGAAGGAGAGATGGAGTTCATTATCTCCGGAGAAAAAAACGGACAGGCCGGATATGCCATCTACCGCATCATTGATGGACAGCCAAAAGATCTATTCGGCGATGGCATGGACAACTGCTGCTGAAAGGAGCATCCATATGAATACAACCAAAAAAGCCTTACTGTGTACGGCAGTCATCCTTACAGCCTGTTTTCTCGGGATATCCCTTTTTCCAAAGGATAACTCCGGAGCAGACCAGGGCCTGCTTCGCATCGGTGCCGGGGACGATATATCCGGTTATCTGATGGATGAAACCTTAAGTCACTGCGGCAGCACGGTCCAGGGAGAAAAGGCAGTCGAATCCTTTGAATTCAACGACTGCTGAAACAATACCGCACAATGGGCTTTACGCTCAGAGGAAATTGACATTGCATTTTATTGCAGTCATATGGCATCCCATCTGATTGAGGACACGCGGTTCATGATATACGCCCCTGTCATCATGAACTCCGATGTGCTGATTTACAGCATCACGGATATGGAGCAGATATCCCACATAGGCATCAGCCAAGGCCGGAAACACCTGTCAAAGATGGTGTCGGAAGCCTATCCGCAGATCACGGAAATCTCAGAAATCAGTCCAAGGGTTCTGGGCTACTCCCTTGAAACAGGGCAGATTGACGCCGCGGTTATGGATATCACCAAAGCAGTCCTGGTGCCTGGCACGTCCATTGCCCCCATATCAGATGAGGATTATATCTCTTATGTCCTGGTTGTACGAAAGGATGTGGTGGACACAGATCCCTTCAGGAAATTTGTGGACGCCTATAACAAAACAGTCCGGGAATTAAGCCGGACCGGAAAATTTTCTGAGGATATAAATGCTGGAGGGGTTCTTCCTGATTCCGTCCACATTAAATTTCTGGAGATTTAAAAGAAAGAAGGAAGATAATTATGTCTATTACTGTGCAGGAACTGAGCAAGAGTTTTGAGAACAAACGCGGAGCCAAGGAGCGGACCGTTGTTTTGTCAGACATCAGTTTTGAAGTCAGGGACGGGGAATTCGTCTCCCTGTTGGGTCCCTCCGGCTGCGGAAAGACAACCACGCTTACCATCATAGCCGGTTTTCAGCCGCGGGACAGCGGAAAAATTTTTGTAAATAACCGGGAAGTGACAAAGCCCGGTCCTGACCGCGCCTTTGTATTCCAAAACTACGCTCTTCTTCCATGGCTGAAGGTGGGTGAGAACATTCTCTATCCCATGAAAAAAAGAAAAATTCCAAAAGCGCAGCGTGAACAGCGTCTGAAGGAACTTCTTGAGATGGCGCAGCTTCAGGATTATGCCAACTACTATATCCATGAGATATCAGGCGGAATGAAGCAGCGAGTGGCTCTGCTGCGCGCGCTTGCCTGCGACCCTGAGGTTCTGCTCTTAGACGAACCCCTGGGAGCAGTGGATTTCCAGATGCGGCAGCTGCTGCAAAAACAGCTGGAGCAGATGCTTCAGGCAAAAAAAACCACGGCGCTAATGGTCACCCACGATGTGGACGAGGCAGTCTATCTCAGCGACCGTGTCATCGTCATGTCCAGGGAAAAGGGAAAGATACTGGCCGATATCGCCATAGACATTCCCCGTCCCCACGACAGGACCAGCGAAGTCTATCACCATTATATGGACGAACTTACCCATGTGCTCAGTTCTGCCTTAAACGGCGATGTAAAGAACTCTGAGGATGAAGATCTTTTGGACTTCATCCAGAAAAACGAGAAAAAGGGACATCTGGCCACCGCGTAGACCGCAGCCTGCCGCGCAGGCTGGCGATTGCGGCTTAGCCGTATCCCATCAGCTTGTATACTCAGCTTGTATACGATTCCAAATAATGGTATACATCCATCATGGACGGAAACCATATGCCCTCCATCAGCTTCTCCCTCTCCTTTTCCGGAAAATCCGTGACAGGAATATGGGTATAGAGGCAGATGGTGCTGCGGTCGCTGCAGAATACCAGGAGAAAGCCGGACTCCGACACAAGATAGTATTCTTCTGCCGGAGAAACGCTTTCCAGTATTGGCTTTACCTGTTCCTGGTTCATGGCGGCCCTGTCATCCACATCGTTGACTGTCTCCGTCTCAATGACCGTATTGGGAACTGCCTGTTCCTGCCTGACGCTATACCGGGTAATTCCATACGCAACAATGAGACACACAATGGATGTGACTGCAAACAGGGCAAAGCAGTATAATAACTTCTTCATGCACTAACCTCCTCGCCGGCCCAGGCCCCGCCATGCCGGTCAGCATGGCACCGGACGCCGCTTTAAGGTTAGTATCTGCTTTCTTATTCTGTTTTAATCATGCATTCTCAAATTTTTCCTGATAAATACAACAAACATACAACAAACATGCCCTTTTGTCTCTTATCCCAGAAGCCGGAACCGGTTCAAAAGACGGACCAGTCTCCTTCCTCCCGGCATTCCCTTTAGCTCCTCCTCCTCCACTGCCCTGAACCTTACAAGGAGCACGGCATAGACCAGGATGGCCACTGCCACCGAGGGGAACACCACAATGGCCATACCCATCCTGCCCCTCATCAGCTGGTCAGGAAGCAGGGCGTAAATGCCTCTGTATACCCCATAAGCGGCCGCTCCCATGAAGCCGGCGCATATTGTGGGCAGGATGAGCGTTCTCTTATATTCCTGCCTGTATCTGGCAAACCTGGCAATGGCATGTCCGTTTAACAGACACATCACAAGGGCAAATATAATATTGGCAAACACCACACTGTAAATTCCCATCTTAAATCCCATAAGGAACACTTCCAGCACCGCCACATGAATGACCAGGGCAATGACGGCATGGCGTATAGGCACATCCATGTGGTTCAGGCCCTGGAGGACGGCGTTTGTAACAGTTGACAGGGAGTAGAATACCACGGCCAGGGAACCAGCCATGGAGAGCCGTATCAGCATGGTATTGTCCTCACTGATAAACAGCAGGTTGCAGACCGGCTTAGCCAACACCGTGATTCCCACTGCTGCCGGAATGGCAATCAGCAGGGAAAAACGGATGGAGGTTGCAATCCGCTCCAGCTTCTCCTTTCTGTTCCTGTTTGCAACCGCCCTTGTGAGGGACGGTATCAGAGAGGATGAAAGGGCGTTGGAAACAGCCACCGGTATATTAAAGAGCAGCTGGTACTGTCCCAGCACACCCCAGTAGGTGGCAATGGAATCTTCCAGATATCCAAGCTTATACATCCCCTGGCCGAACAGATAGTTGTCCACCACATTGGAGCAGTTGTAGATGCCGCTGCTGATGACAATGGGCAGCACGGTAATGGTGAGCACATAAAATATCCGGCGGTAGCTCTCCGTCCTCCCCGACACATCCTCCCGGACCATCTGCCTTCTCTCCCGCCCTTTGGATGCGGTAAGGCATATAAAAAACAGAAAAGCCGTGAGCGCTCCTGCCCCGGTGCCGATGGTGCCGCCCGCAGCCCCCAGCGCATAGGAATAATCCTTTGCCCCCTGGGCAGCATTAATGGACGTACCCACGCCAAAGAGAATTCCGGCTGCGACCACGCTGACCACCGCGTTGACAATCTGTTCTAAAATCTGTGATACGGCCGTTGGCACCATGGTGCCCGTCCCCTGGAAATATCCTCTGAGCACGCCCAGATATGCCATGATCCAGATGGTGGGCGCCAGGGTCTTTAAGGCGTACCGGCTGAAAGGCGTCTTGATGAGTTGTGCGAACAAATCCGCCCCAAACCACAGAACCACCGCCGCTATGCCTCCCACTGCCGTAGCATAAATAAGAGCCGCTTTTAAGATGCGGCTGCAGTTTCTGTGCTCCCCCCTTGCCAGCCGGGCAGATATCATCTTCGACACTGCCACCGGCATGCTGTAGGAGGATAATATAAGGAGGATATTATACACGTTGAAGGCTGACGTATAATATCCGTTTCCCTGTTTTCCGATAATGTCGTTAAGGGGCATCCTGTAAAGCATGCCGATAATGCGTACCACGATACCGGCCATGGCCAGGATACTTCCCTGTATGACAAAATTAGCTGCTTTCTGTTTCCTGGTTTTTTTCCTGCTTGTCCTTGGATTCATGTTTATTACTGTGTATCCTCATTTCCGATAATTTCCGACTTGGCAAAGTCCCTGGTGGGAATGATGCAGACCCATGTCTTTCCCTGATTCAGCACAACTTCATCGTGGTTGGCATCGAAGTAACGGGTGGGACCGAATTCTCCGTCCTTTTCCCAGTTAATAGGAATCGCTTTGCCGTCAGTCATAAAATACCCGCATTCCGTAGTATGTACATTGATATCCAGATAATCCGTGGTGGCGTAATGACCGGTCTGGCAGTACTGGAAAATCACATTTTTCACCGCAACAGGCCCTTCATCCCCCTGATGGATGCCGCCGTACTGGTAACGGTGGTAAAGCCCGTCCGAAGGGTCGTACACAAAGTATGCCTGGTTCATGATATATCCGGTCTTTGCCGTGCCTGCGTCCATGACTCCCGGACGCTCTGTCAGGGATGCCTCCCTGCCGTCCCTGGCAAAAAGATAATGGCCCTTGTAGGACGGGGCGCAAGACTGGGTGTACCCCAGCTTCTCTATGGAGGCCGTAATCCTGTCCCCGCTGGTATATGCATTATGAGGCGATTTCTTGTCCTTTGTGCGGTAAAAGGCCAGATCGCCGATGGCGTCCAGACCGTTGATATGGTCCACATTTTTCAGGTAAGGCTTGGCAAAGGTGCTCTGTCCAAAGTGTACATAGACAGCGTCAAACTCCCTGGCAAAATAGGTGTAGTAGGTCCGGCAGCTGCGCACGGAACCAATGCGTTCCAGACCGTCGTAATCCTCTATCAGGGCCATGTACCGGTTCATGCCTCCCTCCACCGGCGCCTCATAGACCACCCCCGCCCTGTTAATGCCGTACTGGGGCCTGGCTTCCTTGTCATTGCTCATCATCACAGCCGCGGGCCGGCGGTTTCCCTTGGCGGTTTCCACCATCTGGCCGGTCAGATAGCTGCGAATCATACCGTTTTCCTCTGTCCGTTCCTCAGGAAGATAAAATGCCGGCAGGTTTCCGGTGTCCTCCTTTTTTGTCTCCGGGTCAGACCGGATGATGATATCGGGTTCAGCGGCCTCAGTGGTGGCAGGAGGCTCCTGAACCGTGGTTGCTTCCACGCTGGCTTCCCTGGCGCAGCCCGTCAAAAGGACTGCTGCCGTCAGTCCTGCCGTTAAACCGATTGCCATCCATCTGAACCCGTTTCTCATCTTGTATACCCCCTGGTTTCCAGTATCTCTTTCTGCTTTTCCTCCATCACCAGCCGCTCGCCGTCCTCCATATGGTCGTAACCAAACAGGTGGAGCATGCTGTGGGCTGTCAGGAAGGCCAGCTCCCTGGTCTGGGAATGGCCGTATTTCTCAGCCTGTTCCTCCACCTTATCCACGGAAATCACAATATCCCCCAGCATCAGCTCTCCGGTTTCAGGATTGAAGTAATCCTCCACAGCCTCCTCCACATGGTCAAAATCCGATGGCGACTCATAATCCACCATAGGAAAGGACAGCACGTCCGTGGGAGCGTCAATCTGACGGTGCTCCCGGTTGATTTCCTGTATGGCGTCATTGTCCGTAAGAATGACATTGACCTCTGCCTCATAGGGACAGCCCTCATAATCCAGGGCAGCCAGCACAGTGTCCTCGATGATTTCCCGGTAGGGCAAATCCAGTACCTTTTCTGCTTCGTATTCAATTGAAATGGTCATACTCACTTCTCCTTGGCGGATTAATTCCGCTCCCGTATCCTGCGCCGTCCTGCAGGCGGGGTATTCTTTTGTTCATATGTCTCATAGGCCTGTACAATTTTCTGCACCAGCGGATGACGCACCACGTCGGAACTGGTCAGGTAGCAGAACCCGATGTCGTCAATCCGTTTCAGCACCTTAAGGGCAGTGTCCAGACCGGAAACAGCGCCTCCCGGAAGGTCCTTCTGGGTCTGGTCTCCTGTTATGATGACCTTGGAGCCAAAACCGATTCTTGTAAGGAACATCTTCATCTGGGCAGGTGTTGTGTTCTGGGCCTCATCCAGTATGATATAGGCATTGTCCAGTGTACGTCCCCTCATGTACGCAAGGGGCGCCACCTCTATCAGCCCCTTCTCGGAATTATGCAGGTAGGACTCAGCGCCCATAATCTGATATAAGGCATCATATAGGGGCCTTAAGTACGGGTCAATCTTGCTCTGAAGATCCCCTGGAAGGAATCCCAGCTTCTCCCCTGCCTCTATGGCGGGACGGGTCAGTATGATGCGCCCCACTTCCCCGTTCTTAAACGCCTGGATGGCCATGGCCATGGCCAGGTAGGTCTTGCCGGTGCCGGCCGGTCCGATGCCGAACACAATCATCTTCTTGCGGATGGAATCCACATAATTCTTCTGTCCCAGGGTCTTGGGCTTTACCGGTTTGCCGGTAATGGTCCTGCAGATGATGTCCTTGTCAATCTCCAGGATCTGGCCGTCTTTTTCCGTAAAGGAAAGGGACAGGGCATAGTCCACGTTCTGCTCCGTAATCGTATTGCCCCTTTTGGACAGTTCTATCAGGTTGTTGAACACGCTCCTGGCCTGGCCTATGGTCTGTTCAGGCCCTATGATCTTTATCTCGCCGTCCCTGGCAATCATGGTCACATGCAGGGTGCGCTCTATCTTCTTAAGGTATGTGTCAAACTGCCCGCAGACATTCTTCTCATGTTCAGCGGGGATGTCAATCATGGTCTCAATTACACTCATCTAGGCTTATCTCGTCTCCTCTGGCTCTGTAGTTGGCTGTGTATCCGGTTCCGCCATGGATTCTGACATGGGCTGGGTCCTTACAATGGATTCCTGGGTCACTAACTCCCCCCTCAGCCTGCATTCAGATACACTTGTTTCTATTCTATCATTATTTTCAAGAATTTGTACCCCCTTTTCCTCTAAATTTTTGACAAATTGGTAATTTATGGCTTTTGATATGTGCTCCAGTTCCTCCTTGGTATAATTGCTTTCATAGGAAACCATTTCCTTTCCCCTTATATCCCCTATGTAGACGGGCAGGTAGAAATTAGAAAACAGCCTGAGCTGCTGCTCTTCCATGGCGTAATCCCATTCCCCCTGTCCCCTGACCGGCAGCAGGCAGGTGAAGGACCATCTGCCTGCCTTCAGATACCATCCCCTGCGCCTGTGCCCTGTTTCCGCCCGTTCCCTGTGGAGCATGGGAAATGTCTTTTCATACTCCCTGGATGTCCTGGCCACCACATCCGCATCCGCATGGACCAGATAGGCATTGATTTCCTCCTCACTGTCACCGATGATGGGCACGCGGCCGCTGACCAGTACCTGTCCCTCTTCCACCTCGTCCCCAACAGAAACCTGGGCAATCCCCTGGCGCACCACCATGGAAGTGATGGTCCCTGACCGGTCAGCCACAATGTCACAGGGTGTCTCGTCCTTCTCAGGAACAATGGACAGCACTTCATTTTCCTTGATATGAATCAGGAGCCTGGTGCCCGACACCCTGGCCGACACCCAGGTAATCTCCGGGAAACTGGTACGGATGGATGCTTCCAGGTCCTCACAGTTAATCCTGGATTTAAGCATCCCATAATCAATATCCTGGGAATCCAGATAACGTATGAGGGTGTCATAGGTATACCGGTAATTGCCGTCAAACTGTATATCCCATATGAACAGGGACATCACATACAGCACCAGGAAAAATGCCGCCAGGCCCGCCCCGAAATACCAGCGCTTCCTGTACCTGTAAATAAAAAAGGGAATACCGAAACGCCCGATGATATGCAGCCTTACCTGGGCTTTGCGTACCAGGGGCTTTACACGGCGGTACCCTTCTACTGTCATATAAAATTCATAGTCCCCGTCCCGGTTGCACATAAGCCCCCAGACTTCCAGCCTCCTGGCATTGCACAGGTTGAGGAAGCGTTCCGGCGAATAGCCGTGAAGACGGAGTCTTACATATCCTTTCCAGTTATGTAACAGCCAAACAATCAAACAGGCCCCTCCTCGCTATGAGCATTTAGCGTCTTTCCATCGGACGCTTACGGGCAATCGCCCACTTATGTTTCGAATTCCAGCGAACCGATCTGACCGGTTATCTTCATCTCCTCGGATGTATAATAATCAATTCTTAAACGGTTTCCGTGGATGAGTACCTTACAGTTTTTCGCCTGAAGTTTTACCAGGGTATCTGTATATATAAGGATGCTCCTGTAATTTTCCACATTCACCTGTCCGCGGCCCACAAAGCTTACAAGCACATCACCCAGGATCACGTCCCTGGGCAGACCCAGTGCAGACACAGCTGTTTTCTTTGGTTCCCATGACATACTATCCACGCTCCTGATACACTGGTTCTTTTTATTATATGCATTAATGGGAGGAAAATGCAGTCTCAATTCATCCATCCCATGTATTTCCATAACATATCCGGTTTTTTGAAAAATTACTCACATTTGGCCCTGTACCTGAATAGACTATACTGAATCAATCAATCAGTGAGGTCGTTATGAATAACCAATCCTATCATATGGACAGAGCAAATGGGTATCCGGACACGTTAGTCAGCGCTGCTGAAATCAACGAGGCGGATGTCCCCATTACTCCCCTTCCCAACCCAGGTGAAGGCGGTCCGGTAGACAGCGGGAACAGCATGGACAATGGCGCAGGCGTCCCTGTCATTCCCCTTCCCAACCCAGGCGAAGGCGGTCCGGTGGACAGCGGACGTCCAAACTTCCCGCCTATTTTCCGCCCCATATTCCCAGGCGGCACAGGCGGTTCCGTCACCGTCATTCCCGGTATCACCTTCCCATGCTACAACTGCACCGCCACCAGCTTTGGCAGGGTGCGCATCCTCAACGCGTCCACGGGATACCAGCCCTTCTATGTGTACATCGGCAACTGGATGGTGGCAAGCGGGCTTGCAAACGGGGACATTACAAGCTATGTACAGGCAGCCTCCGGCACACAGACCATCACCGTATCCGGCGCCAACGGATATGTCTACATCCAGAAACCGGTCCAGGTAAGGGCTTCCTCCTCCATGACAATTGCCATCATCAACACGGCCAGCGGCCTGGACATCATGGAAATCTCCGACATTTCCTGCAACGCCCCTTCCGGCACCAGCTGCCTGCGGGCCTGCAACCTGTCCCAGAACCTTGGGCCCTTCGACGTGTCCATTGGAAACCAGAACAGTTCCTACATGGCATTTACCAATGTACGCTACCGGGAAGTAACGCCCTATACCAGCTTTTATCCGGGTTGGTATCAGCTCTATATTGCCAGGACCGGCGCATACCCGTCTACCTACGTGGCAACCGCTGCAGCCAATATGAGCGCCAACAATTCTTATACCCTATACATGTTCAATGCGCCCAATGCAACCGACGGGCTGCGCACCATGGTGGTCTCCAACTAAAACATAAAAAGGACCGGATGCGGCTGATTCAGCCACATGACCGGTCCTTCTGTCATTCCTTCCGTATAGGTTCCTATTGCAGGGTATTACTCATCCCAGTTATGGTACACGGCCTGGACATCGTCGTCCCCGTCCAGCAGGTCCAGGGTCTTATTAAGCTTCTTGATATCCTCTTCATCCGTCAGCTCCACCCAGGTCTGGGGTATCATGGTCACACCTGCTTCCATCATGGGGATTTCCTGGGCCTCCAGGGCTTCGCGCACAGCGCTGAAATCCTCCGGGGCAGTGATTATTTCATAACTGTCCTCTTCCTCGGCAAAATCCTCTGCGCCTGCATCCAGGGCAACCATCATCAGTTCATCCGGGTCCATCCCGCATTCTTCCTTGTCAATGATGATCTGTCCCTTCTTGTCAAACATGAAGGACACGCTGCCCTGTGCCCCTACGTTGCCGTTGCCCTTGGTAAATGCGCTTCTCACATTAGCCGCGGTACGGTTCTTGTTGTCGGTCAGGGTGTCTACGATGATCGCCACGCCATTCGGGCCGTAACCCTCGTAGGTCAGTACCTCGTAGTTAACTGCATTGGCATCTCCAGCGGCCTTTTTAATGCCGCGGTCAATGGTGTCATTTGGCATGTTGTTGGCCTTTGCCTTGGCGATCACATCACGCAGACGGCTGTTGTTAGCCGGGTCCGCACCGCCCTCTTTTACAGCCACTGCGATCTCACGGCCGATCACGGTAAAAATCTTGCCTTTTGCAGCATCATTTCTCTCTTTTTTGTGTTTGATATTGGCAAACTTTGAATGTCCTGACATAACTCACAGCTCCTTATCCTTCTCTTTTCGTCCTTGTTCAAAAAACATCTTTTCTATTCTAGCATTATTTTTACAGAATATCAAGTATTTCTGCTGCATTTAGGGTTCCCTCATGTAAGATCCTCTGTATCCAGACCGCCTCGTCAGCCATTAAAAACTGCCGCTCAGCCCTGCAGTTCCGCGTTTAAGTTCCTGAGCCATTTCTTCTGGCGGTAACGGATATAGCCGATGATTGCTTTGTATATCTCTTCGATCATCACCATCCCATACACCACATAGATAGCCTGTTTTAAATACAGACCGCCGATAAACGCCATGGGTATCCCGATAAACCACACTCCGCTGGTGTCGATAAACAGGCAGACCCTGGTGTCACCGCCGCTTCTGAGTACGCCCACCACATTAACATAGTTGAACATCTTCGCCGGCATATAGAAGATAAATACCATCAGGCACAGGTTCACGTCCCTGGCTACTTCCGGGGTGATCCGGTACATGCCGATGATATTTCCCCGGATCCCATAGCAGATAGCCATGGCAGCCAGCGTTACTAAAAACTGGAGAATAAAGAAATTCTTTGCGTATTTTTCCGCCCGCTTTAAATGCCCGCCGCCCATCTCGTGACCCAGTATGACAGCTGTCGCTGCACTCAGGCCCTGGAACAGGACCACAACAATGTCCTGGATGGTGGTTGCTATGGTAATAGCCGCTACCGCGTTATCTCCCATCCGTCCATAGGCAAGAGAATACATGGTCGTCCCAAGCCCCCACATGAATTCGTTGGCGATCACCGGACTGCAGGTGGAGACAAACTGTCTGATAAATGCCTGGCTGTAGCCAAACAGATCCCTCACATGGCAGGCGATCGGAGAACGGGTATAGTAAGTCACACCAATGATCGCCGTGCATTCCACCACCCTGGCTAACAGCGTCGCCACCGCCGCTCCCACGGCTCCCATGGCCGGAGCGCCGAAATGCCCGAAGATCAGGATATAGTTGAAGGTGATATTGATCAAAATGGTCATGCAGCTTATGATCACAGGCGCCTTCACCTGTCCCACCGCACGCAGCATTGCCACATAGGTATTGGTGACCGCCGTAAACGGGTAGGACAGGGCAGCTACCGCCAGGTATGCCGCTCCTACTGCGATCGCACCTTCACTTGTAGTAAAGATCCTCATTACCGCTTTCGGCTGCAGCTCTGACGGAACAACAAAACAAAGCGCCCCAAAAACGGAGATCATAAGTGCAAGCCCCAGCACCTTGCGGATGTTCTTCACATCCCGGTTGCCCCAGTACTGTGCCGCCAGCACGCCGGAGCCGCTGACCACACCGAATACCAGCAGGGAAAACACAAAGAACACCTTGTTCGCCAGTCCCACCGCCGCAATGGCCGTGGCCCCCAGAGTGCCGATCATCAGCGTGTCAACCAGGTTGACCACGGTGTTTAACATCCCCTGCAGGGCCACCGGACAGGCAATCTGCACGGCCTTTTTGAGAAAAATTTTATCCCGGAACATCTCCTTTGTGTTCTGTGCGATCTGTATCATCCGAATCCTTTATTTCCTTTCCTGTTTCCCCTTTGCCGGATTCCGGACCGCAGATTCTGCTCACATGGACGGACTCGATCATCTTGTTGCCCACCTTGGTGACCTGGAAGCGGCAGCCCGCAAATTCCACCAGCGGCTTTTCGTGCTCCTGGGGGATGCGGTCCAGCCGGGAGATCAGAAAACCGTTCAATGTGTCGTAGGTGTCGCTGTCCTCCTCGGAGAAGCGGATGCTGAGGGCAGCCGTCACGTCTTCCAGCGGAGTCATGCCGCTCATGCTGAAGCTGCCGTCCTCCAAAGGCGTGATAAACTCCTCCTCCTCATCGTATTCATCCATGATATTGCCCACGATCTCTTCCAGAATATCCTCCATGGTCAGCAGGCCCGCCGTCTGTCCATACTCGTCCACCACGATCTCCATATGTATCTTGTTGGACTGCATCTCTTTGAACAGCGTATCGATGCTGCGCGTCTCCGGAATAAAGCTGGCTTCCCTGAGAAGCCCGGGGATCCCGATTAACTGCCGTTCCTTGTTCTCCGGCTTTTCAAAATACGCCATGGCATCCCGCAGGTGCAGGATGCCGACAATATCGTCGATATCCTCCCCGTACACGGGATACCGTGTGTTGGTTCCTTCCTTCAGTATGAAGTCCACCGCCTCCCGAAGCGTGGTATCCGCGGAGAGCACCACCATGTTGGTGCGGTGGGTCATGATGTCCCAGGCTTCCTTGTCGCCGAGTTGGAAAATATTGGTGATCATTTCCGTCTCTCCGGCCTCCAGAACGCCCTGCTCATGGCCTTCATTAACCATGGACATAATGTCTTCTTCCGTCACATTCTCATCGTCGGCCGTCATATCCACGCCAAAGGCTTTGAGCACCAGCCACGCCATTGCGCTGATCAGCTTGGTGAGCGGCAGCAGAATGGCCGCGACAAACAGCACCATGGGCATCA
>ERZ791803.1176-NODE-1176-length-12847-cov-3.270247_pt1 | contig 12847 bp, 12 predicted proteins | sample MGYA00510307_ERZ791803 | MGnify/ENA primary metagenome ERZ791803 (study PRJEB30046, sample SAMN00791963) | human gut metagenome | study: EMG produced TPA metagenomics assembly of the A metagenome-wide association study of gut microbiota in type 2...
TAAGTAGGGCATGGTAATGACCTCTCCTTTTCAGCAGCCAGGAAAGAGTGTGTCCCTTACCGGGCGTAATGTAGAATCTGTCTGCATTATCTCCCGGAAAGGGACACAAAGTCATCCATGAAGTTGTATCGAAATTGTAAAAAAGGTCGAAAAGAGAGAGACTGGCCTGACTCTGTCTCAAAGAGTCTATTGGCTGACCCCAATTCCGGAGTAGCAACCCAGCTGGATATCGTAATAGAAACCCAGAACAGAACCGTTTGAGTAAGTGAACAGTACCACGATCTGCTCCTGAGTGGTAATGAGCTGCACTGAGTAAGAAAGGCTGTCCGACAGCTCCAGCAATTCATCCAGGGAAGGTACTTCCGAAAATTCGCTTCGGGCAAGTTCGCTAATGGTCGTGAGAAAATCCTTCAGAGGGTGGCTATCCAGCCAAAGGCAGTAGCCAGCGTTAGGGCGCAGATAATTTCGGAGCAGTGCCCCCAGCTTGTGGGACATGTCCGGATCAACACCCTCTTCCTTGCCAACCGCATCCACCAAAAGGGAGCTGTATAGCTCATCATCGGAGATATCGTAGTTCAGGTAGAGTGGATTAAGCAGCAGATTAAGCAGGTCATCCTGCACCACAGCAAGGGCGGACTGCTGTTCCTCCTGTGTAAGCTCCCTGGGCTGGGCAGGGCGAATGAGAAAACTGTAATCCGCTCCAGTGCTCCCATTGTTTGAAGCCATGCTCAAGGTAACAGGGATTTGTCCTTCCTTCAGCGTGGCAGGGTATTCGGATAAAAAGAGATGGGTGCCGCCTGCAGGGGAGGTGACGTCTGGGCCCACGTTCCACATCAAATGCTCCAACAGGCCAGGAATGTCGCACTCCACCGGCCCAGCCGGTAACTCAAATGGAAGCAGTAAGGCAGCTACGTCACTGCTGTATGTGTGCTCATAGAGCATACCGATGGTCTCCGGACTGAAAGTCTCCAGGTCTTCTATCTCCATACCCGCAATCTCAGCCAGATAATCCTTTTGAACTGGGGTGAGCGTCTCGGAGTGGTAGACGGCCCAGGGATAAAAGAGGATTTCCTCGGCGGTCTGTCCCAGCACAGAGGGGATGGTAACCACTCCGGCGGAGTGGACCTCCCCTGTTGGCGGGGCTATCACCGCCCGGGCAGCCAGCCCGGCCGCGACGGCACCCGCCAGCAGAATGGCGGCAGCAGAAACCCAAAATTTCCGGTTACGCATGCAGTTCCCCCCTTTCATGCCTGCTTATGGGGAAGGTCAGAGTGATGAGAGTGCCTTGACCCAGGACGCTTTGAATCTCCATGGTCCCACTGTGAACGGTTACAATTTCCTGACACAGAGCCAACCCGAGGCCGGCACCACCTGCCTTACGGGCACGGCTTTTGTCCACCATATAGAAGGGCTGGGTAATCTTTTCAATTTCCTCCTGGGGGATACCCTGTCCATGGTCCCGGACGAGAATAGTTACCCGTTCACCCTCGGCCATGGCGGTCAGCGCCAGCTGCTCGCCACGCTTGCTGGCCTTACGGCCATTGTCCAGAAGGTTATAGAGAAGCGATTTAAACAGCTCTCGATCCATATCAATGGACACCTCTGGGCATTCCACATGGAGCGTCAGGCCGCTTTGGGCCATGATGGGCTGTAAGCTGAGGGCTACCTCATCGGCTACGGTACAAAGGGACGTCGGTTCCAGAGTGAGATTGGTGCTGCCCAGGGTGATGAGCTCCAGCAGCTTGCCAGACAGGGACCGTAGGCGCTTAGCTTCCTCGGAGATGACCTGGGCATATTCCACCCGCTGCGCACTGCTGACCTCTTTGGGTAGGTACAGCAGGTCGGCAAAGCCCAGAATACTGGTGAGAGGAGTTTTCATCTCATGGGCCAGATTGCCGATAAAGACCCTTCGGTCCTCCGCAACCTGCTCCAGCTGCCTGACCCGGTCCTGCACGGCCTCCGCCATGGCGTTCATGTCCTGGGCCACACCGGCCAACTCGTCCTGGCCCCGGACGACCACCCGCTCGCTGTAATTCCCTTCCGCAATGCGGCGGGCATTTTTGCCCAGCTCGCTTAGGGGACGGAGAAGGAACCACACCAGAAGCAGCAACACTCCTGCTCCCACCAAGCTGAGCGTCATACACAGAGTAACCGTTTCAACGGCCTGTGCGGTGAGCTGCTCCGGAAGATCCCCCACAAAATAGGCCGCTCCCAGGTGAAAAGGAACGGATTCCAGCATAACTGGCATGGAGCAGATGAGAAGCCATTGATCCTCAGAATCGGGGAACTCCCGAAGTTCATAGACTGTGGCATCCGGGTCATCCGGTGACGGAGCGGGCAATTCCAGACCGGAGAGGCTCTCGGGCATCGTGTTATAAAGCGAATTTCCGCTGCTGTCCAGCAGGATGAGCCCTCGCAGATAGTGGTCGGGAATTTGCTGCGACAATACCTGGATTGCGGCCTGCCTGGTCTCCTCCTCCTCCAGTTGCACCTGACCCAGCTGGAGCCGGTGACTGATTACCCCAGCCCGAAGCATTCCGGCCAGATATTGCTGCTGGGTCACTGCCCGCTGGCCCTCCCGTTGCCACAGGGCATTCTGGTTGCTGTTCAGCAGCAGGATGGAGACCGATGTGGTGGACAGCACCATCAGGGTCAGGGTGGCCAGGAAAATCTTCTGCCACAGCTTCATGGCAGTTTTTCCAGCCGGTAGCCAATGCGGGGCAGGGTGACCAGCTTGTCCGTCAGGTCCAACTTTTGACGTAGGCGTTGGACGTGAATGTCCACGGTGCGGCTCTCTCCAGTGTATTCATAGCCCCAGACCATGGACAACAGCTTGTCCCGGCTGAGAGCCAAATTCTGATGCTGAAGAAAAACCTTGAGCAGCTCAAACTCTTTGGGCGAGAGGGAGACAGGTTGCCCATCCAGCGTAACGGTGTGACTGCCCAAATCCTGCCGAATAGAGCCATATTCCAGCAGATTGACTCCCTGTCCCCGGCGGCGGAGCACCACGTCGATGCGGGCCAGCAGCTCAAGCGGCTCAAAGGGTTTTGCAATGTAGTCCTCTGCCCCCAGGCGAAGACCACGAACCTTGTCTTCCACCTGCTGCATGGCGGATAGGAAAATCACCGGGATGTTCAGGCCTTGAATCTGGCTCATAATAGAAAAGCCGTCCAGACCGGGCAGCATCACGTCCAGCAGCACCAAATCAAAGTGCCCCTCCGCAATACGGGCCGGGGCCTCATCCCCGTCAGAGCACCATACACTGGTGTGCCCACCCAACGCCAGAGTGGCGTCTATCATCCTTGCAATATGCTCCTCATCCTCTACAATCAAAATATGAGCCACGAGGTTCCTTCCTCCAATCACTGGTTTGTCATTTTAGAAAAAATTATAACATTTACGGATATTGGTTGCAAGATACTGAAAATGCAGAGAAGAGCTACATAATAAGTGGTAAATAGTCTGCCAATAGATTTGAGTTGTCTTGTCTATAATCGATCAGCAACTTAAACTTATTATTTTGGAGGTAGACAATCAGTGTATCCACCTAATTCACCCACAGATGGTATTTACAGATGAACAGGGTGATACAGCCTATTATATACGCTATGACATATCGGTTGGCCCATGTGTTGGATGGGCTACCTATACCAAAAGATATTGTCCCAGATTAGCGCAGCAACAGTTAGTAACATAGATCTGTAGGGTAGATCTGTGGAGCTCCATTCAGGTACATAGGAGTTTTGGGGAAAGAAGGAAAAGAATATGGCGTAGAGAATCTGACCAATGCGGGAGATTACTGGAAGTTTTGCATGTTATTTCATCTATCCCTATTGTTTTAAATAAATCTTACTGAATTCGAAAACCACTGGAGCACTTTTCAAGTACAAACTGCATTTTTTCATTGTGGTCTGAAAATACCAATGGTTCATAGTTATCGTTGTTATCGTTTTCTATTTCGTGGAAGGAAACAATGTGTTTGCTCCGACTGATCCAAATCATATGTGATTCTTGATCTCCGGTATTTATTTTCTCCATACATTACTCCTTTTGGCGTCCAATTTGCTCTACGTGGTTACACTTGTGACCACCGGCTCTATTTCCTGAGGAACTCTGCTTCGCGGATTCCTCCATAAAGCTGGCAAATGGTCCAATACATCGAAAATTAGGGAAAAAGAAAAACTGATTCAATAGCAACGACAGGTCCGATTCCATTCGGACCTGTCGCAATTTTATGGAAAGGTAGTTATTAAGCACTTACAACGTAACAGGTCTCCCGCTGGGTGCAGTGCTTTTCACTTATGTGCGGGGGAAGAGCAGCTGGTAGAAGTCGTTTTCCACAATAATGGGGGTGCAGGCCAGCTTATATTCCACCAGCTTTTTCATGGTGGAGATATATTGATCCTGCTCCTCATGAGTCATGGTCACCCCCTCTGCGGGGGTAAAGGTTTGGGTATAGCGGTTATAAAAACCACGGTCGCTGCGCCAGCTGCGGGAGGTGAAAATCACTAACCCCTCGCTGTCGGAGAGAATGTCCCGTCCGGAGAGCATCCGGCTGTCGTACTCCAGCCCAAGCAGATTGGAGACGGTGGGAAGAATGTCCACCTGGCAGCAGGGTTTGTCTACCTGCACCGGCTCCTCCATGCTGGCCGACCAGAGAATGAGGGTGTTTTTGTACACGTCAAAGTCGATGGCCGACTCATTGAGGGCCTCCAAGTCCTTGGAACTGCCGAAGGTGCGGCCCGATAGCTCCTCCAGCACTCCGGCATTGGAGTAGGGAATGTGGTCGCCGGTGGCAATAATAAGAGTCTTGTCCAGCTTGCCTGCCTCCTCCAGCTTTTGCAGCAGCAGCTCCAGGGCACGGTCCACCTCCATGACGGTGGCGATGTAGTTCTGGGTAGTCTGGCTATAAGGCAGTGCTCGTACCTGGTCCAGGTAGGGCTGGACGATGCGGTTGTTGGAATAGGGCATGTGTCCGCTAATGGTAAGGTAGTAGACGTGGAAAGGCTCCGTGCTATTGATGTAGTCGTCCACACTGTTTTCGATGACCTGAGTGTCCCGGGCGGGCCAGGCGATCTCGCCGCTGGAGGTGGTGTCCACGTCCAGGCCGGTACCGAATTGTTTCCAGGTGTAGCCCAGGTTGGTGTGGGATGCCTGACGGCCATACATGTCATAGTTTCCGTGGTAGCCTAGTACCTGATAGCCCTCCCGGCCCAGCTGCTGGGCTAAGGAAAAGTAGGCGTTGGTGCCCAGCACCCCGGTGCGCTTCATGGTGATGGGGTTGCCGTTTTTGGGGTAGAGGCCCAGCAGGGTTTGACACTCTCCGTTTGAGGTGCTGGTGTAGTGCAGGGCGGTGTAGTAGTTGTTGAATACGAAGCCTTCGTTGGCCAGCTTGTAAAGGGTGGGGGTGAGCTGGGGGTCGATGGCGTAGCCGGAGAAGCCCTCGATGACCAGCTGGATGACGTTGTACCCCTTGAACATGCCGGTATATTCATTTTTCCGGGTGGGGGAGGCGCTGCTGAAGTAGTTGGCCAGCCAGGAAACATCCTCATTGGGGGCGTTGGCGGCGAGAGAATCCAGGTCCACGTCCATTACGTTGGGAGAGGTGTCTATCACGGGCTGTTCCTCCGCCGCGGAGGTGTCTCCGCCGGAGCCATCTCCCGAGCTGTCCAGACCATCCAGACCATCAAAGTCGGAGTCCAGCCCGGCCTTGGCAGGGAAGAGCATGTGCTTGACGTCCAGGCGCAGCATGGTCACCAGCCCCAACTGTTCCACCTGGTCGTCGAAGTTTGTGTCGGAGCGGTAGAGCTTGGCGGGAGTCAGATCTCCCGGCCACGGGGCGTGGACCACAGCCAGACCCAACAGATGAAAGGCCACGGCAGCGGCGGCAAAGATAGCCGCACCCCGGCGTGGGGGCTGTCCCTGGGCCAGTCCCCACCGAAACAGAGGCCACAGCAGGAGAGTGGGCAGAAAGAAGAGAAGCAGCAGGGGAAGGGCTGCGGCGATGGCAGGCAAAATTACGCCTGCATAGTCGCTCAAACGGTTGCCGGCCGCGGTCTCCAGGGTGCTGAGGGGGTAGTAGGCCTGGAGAGTATGCTTGGCAATGAGTTCAGCGGCAAACAGCAGGGTAAGTAAGAACGACAGCAGCACTGTAAGGATGCGGCCGGCCCGCTGCGGGAGCAGGATGGGCAGCAGCGCCAGCAGACTTCCAGCCGACAGAGAGAAGAGAAGGTAGATGGGAAAATAGGTCATGGCGTTCCCGGTGGCCAAGTGCAGGACAACCTCCAGATAGACCAGCAGAAGGGGGAGGTACAGCCCCAGAGTCCAGGCGGGGAGCTTGGGCCGGGGCGGCGGCGGCGCGCAGTGCTGGCCCTGGTAGGGGTGAAGATGGGGCAGTTGCATAGAGGGTCCTCCTGTTTTTTGAAAAACCGGTAACACACATTTTACCGGATGTTAACGTAAGCGGATTATACCATGGGGCAGGAGGGAAACCAAGAAAGAAATTCTTTAAATCCGGTTACAAAAAAAGCTAGTTAGTTACAAAAAAGCCCGCGGACCGGTGAGGTCCGCGGGCAAAACAGATGAGCGCGAAGCTTAGGCCATCCACAGACCGTGGAGGTTGCAGTAGGCGTAGGCAGCCACCACTTCATCCCCCTCGGCCAGGGCAAAGACAGCCTGAGGCTTGTCGTTGGGAGTGAGGTGCTTGATCTGCTGGCCCTGCTTGGTCTCCAGGGCGATCCACTGGATAAAGTGCTCGGGGATCATGGGGTGCTCCACAGAGCCCACCTTTACGGTGACAGCGCTGCCGTTGACGCTGATAACGGGGACGTGCTTCTCCACGGCGGCGTCCGTGGTGCCGGGGACAATCTCGGTCATTTTCTGCCCGCAGCACATAACGGGCACGCCGGTGTTGTTGAGGAAAGTGACAATGTTGCCGCAGTGTTCACAGACATAAAATTTCATTGGGAATACCTCCTGCACAGTTGGGACAAAGTCTGTCAGACAGCTTGTCTCCGGATAGAAAAATTATACGTGGAAGCAGGGCGGAAGTCAATGATGGGATGGCTGCGGCGGCAGAAAAATTGTGTGGGTGCAGTGTGCGTTTAGGAGAAAATTTGAAGGGAAAATTCATGAAATTTTCATTCTTCCATGGCCAAATAAGGTTGCCATTGGAGGTGGAATATCGTATAATAACTAAGATAAGCGTATCTGTCTATTTGCCTTATTTTGTTTTGCGGCGCCGGGCGGCCAATGCCCGGTGGAAAAGGGGAGATCAGTGTTGTTGCAGACCATATTCAGCTTCTTTCAGGAGGAGATCCCGATTTTGAGCACCATCAAGGTGAAGGATCTTGTCGATGTGGCCATCCTCTCCCTGGTCATCTATAAGGCCCTGTGGCTGATGCGCAAGACCAGCTCCGGGCGGGTGCTGCGAGGCATCACGGTGCTGATTTTGGCGCTGTGCCTGGCCTATGGCTTCCGGCTGACGGCCACGGGGTACCTGCTGAACAAGGTGGTGGAGTGGGGCATCCTGATGCTGGTCATCCTGTTCCAGCCCGAGCTGCGTCAGGCCTTGGAGCGGATGGGCAGCGGAAAGCTCACCGATGTATTTTCCACATCCCGTCCCTTGCCGCTTCATGATATCGATACCGCCATCACCCAGACGGTGGAGGCCTACACCTCCATGTCCAAGGACAAGGTGGGGGCGCTGATGGTCTTTGAGCGGAAAAATCTTCTGGATGATGTGATCAAGACCGGTACCGCCCTGGACTGCTCCATCTCCAGTGAACTGCTGAAAAATCTGTTTTGGAACAAGGCGCCTCTCCACGACGGAGCGGTGATCGTCCGGGACGGCCGGATCGTTGGTGCAGGCTGTATGCTTCCCCTGTCGGGCAACACCAACCTGAGCCGGGACCTGGGCATGCGCCACCGCGCCGGCATCGGCATGAGCGAGCACTCCGACGCCGTGGTGGTCATCGTCTCCGAGGAGACCGGGTCCATCTCCGTGGCCATCGGGGGAATGCTCAAGCGGCACCTCAAGCCGGAGACGCTGGCCAATATCCTGCGGAACGAGTTGCTTCCGCAGGAGGCCGGGGAGGACAAGCCCAAGTTCAGCCTGATGAATCTGCTGCGGGCCGGAAGCACGGGAGGCGACAACCATGAAAAGTAATCCCAAGCAGAAGGCGGTGTATCTCGCCCTGTGCATCCTGGCGGCCATCGTGGTGTGGATCTTCGTGGACAACTTCGGAAACAACGGCGGTGCGGTGATGCATACCAAGTGGTTCCGGGATGTGCCCATCACCTACACTGGGGAGACGGTCCTTACAGAGCGGGGCTTCATGCTGCTGGACGAGGATACCGTCAGCACCGTGGATTTGGAGATGGAAGGGACCGCGTTTGACCTGGCTCTGCTGGACAAAGACTATATCCGGGTGACAGTGGATCTCTCCAATGTGAGCCGGACAGGGGTGCAGACGGTGACCTCGGTGATTTACGGCTATACGGAAGAGTATTTCCGGCAGAATATTACGGTGAGCGACCGGACGCCCTCCGTCATCACCATCAACGTGGCGGAGCTGTACCACAAGACGGTGGATGTCCGGTGCGAGATCTCCGGCAATGTGGCAGAGGGTTACTCCGCCGGAGAGCTGCAGGTCAGCCCCACGGAGATCGAGGTCCGGGGCGATCAGGAGGATGTGGATGCCGTCAGCTATGCCAAGGTGACCCTGGATCTGGGAGAGGACGCCACCTCCACGGTCACGGGAGAGCTGCCCATCCAGTTCTATGACGCAAACGACCAGCTGCTGGAGAACACCAGCCTCCAGACCACAGAGGAGACCATTCAGGTGACGCTGCCGGTATATGTCACCCGGGAGCTGCAGCTGACCATGAACTTCGTGGAGTCCGCCGGCGCCCGCATGTACAACGTGGACTGGGGGATCGAGCCGTCCACCATCTTGGTGTCCGGCCCGGCAGATGTGCTGAACAGCATGGACAGCATCGTTCTGGACGATTTCAATCTGGCGGAGCTGGGCAGCACCACCAATTACAGCTATGCCATTCCCATCCCGGAGGGATGCGAGAATCTCAGCGGCGTCACACGCGCCACGCTGCGTATCTCCTTCAAGGATATGCAGCGCACCACGGTGACGGCCACCAACTTCATTCTGGAGAACGCGCCGGAGGACCGGACCGTAGACCTGCTGACAGAGCAGCTGGCCGTGTCCATCTTCGGCACCAGCGGGGATGTGGGGGCCATTACCTCGGACAACATTCTGGTGACGGTGGACCTGGCGGACTTCGGCTCCGCCGTGGGCACCTACACTGTCCCCGCGGAGGTGACGGTGGTGGGGCACGACGTGGGCGTCTCCGGCGGGACGTATCAGGTGCGTGTCACCATTTCTGAACAGACATCCGATCAGCCGGCGGAGCCTGATACGCCCGCCGGGGAGATCCCAGATACAGGAGACGAGACAACATGACGCAGATCGCAACAGTTGAACGAATTTTAGATGCGGACCACGCGGAGATTTCCGTACCCCGGAAATCCGCCTGCGGACACGACTGCGAGGAGTGCGCCGGCTGCGGCGTCACCGGCGCGGCGGTCCACGCCCGGGCCAGCAACCCCATCGGCGCCCGGCCCGGACAGAAGGTGGTTGTGGAGAGCAGCACCAAGAATATGCTGCGGATCGTGGTACTGGTGTACCTGATCCCGGTGGTGCTGTTCCTGGCGGGGTATGTCATCATGTCCCTGCTGACGGACAGCGTGGCGGCGCAGTACGCGGTGGCTGCGGCCGGATTCGCGGCGGGCATCGTCTTTGCCATCTTCTATGACCGCAGGCTGCGGGCCAGGGGCGGCCTGACCTTCAACATCGTCCGGGTGTTCTGAGGCGGTGTTCGGCTATGTACGCCCCCCGCTGGAGATCCTGCCTCAGGAGGAGGCAGACCGGTTCCGGCGGGCATACTGCGGGCTGTGCCACACCTTGGGGGAGCGGTACGGCCCGGCGGCCCGGATGATCCTGAACTACGACTTCACCTATCTGGCCATCCTGCTGTCGGATCCGGAAGAAGCTGCGCCCTGCCGGAGGCGGTGCGTGTCCAGCCCCGTCCGGCTCCGGGCGTACCAGCCCGCAACCGCGGCCCTGGAGCTGGCGGCGGATGAGAGCGTGATTCTGGCCTACTGGCAGCTGCGGGACGGCGTGGAGGACCACGGCCTCTGGAAGGGGTTGGGCTACCGGGTCTCCGCCGCCGCACTGCGGGGCGGCTATCGAAAGGCTGCCGTGGCCCGGCCGGAGTTTGACGGCCGGGTGCGGGAACAGCTGGCGGCTCTGAGCCGCTTGGAGGGGGAGTGTTGTCCCTCCATGGATCAGGCGGCAGATACCTTTGCCCAGCTGCTGGCGGCAGCGGCTGCCGGGGTGGAGGACCCGGTGCGGCGGCGGGTGCTGGAGCAGATGCTCTACCACCTGGGCCGGTGGGTGTATCTGATCGACGCGGCGGACGACCTGCAAAAAGACGCCGTCTCCGGGAATTATAATCCCGTGGCCCTGCGCTATGGCCTGCGGGACGGCAAATGGGACGAGGAGAGCCGCCGGGCCTTTGCCAGAACGCTGGACCACTCCATCCACATGATCGCCACGGCCTTTGAGCTGTGGGACTTCGGCGTCTGGCGCCCCCTGCTGGAGAGTACGGTGTACACCGGGCTTTTTGCCGTGGGCCGGGCCGTGCTGGAGGGCACCTTCCACAAAATGCCCCCCAGGGAACAGAGAAAGAAACACAAGAAGGCTGAGGAGACCACATGAACGATCCCTATCAGATACTGGGTGTGTCGGAGAACGCCTCCGACGAGGAGATCAAAAAAGCATATCGGGAGCTGGCCCGGAAGTACCACCCGGATAACTACCATGACAATCCGCTGGCGGATCTGGCGCAGGAGAAGATGAAAGAGATCAACGCCGCCTACGAGCAGATCACCAAGGAGCGGGCCTCCGGCAAGCGGGGGAGTGGCTCCGGCGGGGCCTCTTACGGCGCTTCCGGCTACGGCGGATACGGCGGCTATCAGGGCTACGGCGGATATGGGGGCTCCCAGAGTTACAGCGGTCAGAGCTCCGTGCTCCAGCAGGCCCGCATCGCCATCAACACCGGCAACATCAGCCGGGCGGAGGCGCTGCTGGCCAATTACAGCGACCACAATGCGGAGTGGAACTTCCTGAAGGGGGCGGTCTGCTACCGCCGGGGCTGGCTGGACGAGGCGCTGCGGTACTACCGGACCGCCTGCCAGATGGACCCCACCAACGCCGAGTACCGGCAGGCGCTGGAGTATATGGAGGGCACGGACGACACGGCATACCGCCCCGGCGGCGGGAGTTTCGGCACCTTGTGCGGCGGAAATCCCTGTATGAGCCTGTGCTGTCTCTGGGCGCTCTGCAATGGCGGCGGCTATTGGTTCTGCTGCTGAGAGACCACAAGAGAGGAAGTAGGGATCACATGATTAAGAGCATGACCGGCTACGGCCGGGCAAGACAGGAGCTGCACAAGCGGGACATCACGGTGGAGGTCCGCTCCGTCAACAACCGGTATCTAGACTGCACCGTGAAGATGCCCCGGATGTATGCCTTTGCGGAGGACGCGGTGAAAAAGCACGTCCAGCAGGCGGTGTCCCGGGGAAAGGTGGACGTGTTCATCACCGTGGACGCCACTGCCGCGGATGTGGTCAAGGTTGCGGTGAACCGGGAGCTGGCGGCCCAGTATGCCGCCGCCCTGGGGGAGCTGTCGGACGTCTGCGGCACAGCGGACTATCGGCCCGCACCGGAGACGCTGGCCCGGTTCCCGGACGTCCTCACCGTCACGAAGGCGGATGAGGACCTGGAGACCGTCAGCGCCGACCTCTGCGCGGTCTTGGACGAGGCGCTGGCCGCGTACAATGACATGCGGGCCGTAGAGGGGCAGAAGCTGGCGGAGGACATCTCCAACCGGCTGGACGCCATTGAGCGCTACACCGGACAGGTGGAGATGCGGTCGCCGGAGACGGTGGCGGAGTACCGCGCCAAGCTCACCGCCCGGATGGAGGAGGTGCTGCAGAGCACCACCGTCGACGAGCAGCGGATCCTGATGGAGGCCGCCATCTACGCGGACAAGGTGGCTGTGGACGAGGAGACCGTCCGCCTGCGGAGCCACGTGGCCCAGCTGCGTACCATGCTGGCAAGCGACGAGCCCATGGGCCGGAAGATGGACTTCCTGATCCAGGAGGTCAACCGGGAGTCCAACACCATCGGCTCCAAGTGCAACGATGTGGCCATTGCCAATGTAGTGGTGGGGCTGAAGGCGGAAGTGGAGAAGATGCGGGAGCAGGTCCAGAATGTGGAGTGATGGAAGATGAAGCTCATCAACATCGGATTCGGCAATCTGGTCTCCGCTGACCGGCTGGTGGCTGTGGTGGGGCCGGACTCGGCCCCCATCAAGCGCATGGTGCAGGAGTCCCGGGAGCGGGGAATGCTGATCGACGCCACCTACGGCCGCAAGACCGCGTCCATTTTTATCATGGACAGTGACCACGTGGTACTGTCGGCCCTGCCGCCGGAGCGGTTCGCACCGAAGGAAGAGAGAGAGAACGAAGAATAGGAGCGTGTGTATATGAGAAAGGGGAGGACCTTTGTGGTCTCCGGCCCCTCCGGCGTGGGGAAGAGCACGGTGCTCAAGGCCCTGCTGGAGTCCCGGAAGAATCTGTATTTTTCTGTGTCGGCCACCACGCGGGACCCGCGTCCCGGAGAGCTGGACGGCATCCACTACCACTTCATGGACGTGGAGTCCTTCCGGAAGTGGATCGCCATGGACCAGTTCCTGGAGTACGCGG
>ERZ791803.1179-NODE-1179-length-12822-cov-3.762513_pt1 | contig 12822 bp, 10 predicted proteins | sample MGYA00510307_ERZ791803 | MGnify/ENA primary metagenome ERZ791803 (study PRJEB30046, sample SAMN00791963) | human gut metagenome | study: EMG produced TPA metagenomics assembly of the A metagenome-wide association study of gut microbiota in type 2...
CCGACGACCCCCAGCGTGACAGGCTGGTGCTCTAACCAACTGAGCTACCGGGCCATGATCGCTCAAGTGCATCGTTTCTGGCGGTTGACCGCCGGAACGTGTGTTATTATACCTGAGAAACGCGCTGTTGTCAAGCATGAATTTCAGAAAATGTCAAAAAAGTTTTGGAAAGTCTGACATTCCGGGAAAAATACAAAAACAAAACGCACAGAGTACTCTCTGTGCGCTTGTGGCAGGGGTAGTAAGTCTCGAACTCACGGCACGCGGTTTTGGAGACCGCTGCTCTACCAACTGAGCTATACCCCTACAGATATTCCGCATTCGCTGAATGCTTGATTATTATATAAGATTCTGTGCGGAATGTCAAGCATGAATTTCGCTTTTTTTGCAAAAAGCGGGAGGCAGGGAAAGCTTTTTCGCAAAACGACGCCGAAAACAGGTGGAACTTCGGCTTTCCACCTTGAAGGAAAGCGGGAAATAGTGTATTATAAGGGGTATCAAATGTGTAATTCCGGGCTTGCTATGCCCTGACAGGGGGAACGCCACTATGGCAGATAAAAACTTTTTGACCGAGATCATTGACGCCGACCTCGCCGAAGGACAGATCCGCGAGATCCACACCCGCTTCCCGCCGGAGCCCAACGGCTACCTGCACATCGGCAGCGCCAAGGCCATCTATATCAACTGGTCCATCGCAAACCAGTACGGCGGCAAGTTCAACCTCCGCCTCGACGACACTAACCCTGCCCGCGAAGGGGAGGAGTATGTCAACAGCATCATCGAGGACCTGCACTGGCTGGGTGCCGACCCCAACGGCGGCATCTTCTACGGCAGCGACTACTTCGACAAGTGCTATGAGTACGCCGAGAAGCTCATCCTCGAGGGCAAGGCATACGTCGATGACCTGACCCGCGACGAGATGCGCGAGTACCGCGGCAGCGACGCAGGCAAGCCCTCCCGTCCCTCTCCGTGGCGCGACCGCACCCCGGAAGAGAACCTCGACCTCTTCCGCCGGATGCGTGCAGGCGAGTTCAAGGAGGGCGAAAAGACCCTCCGCGCCAAGATCGACCTCGCCAGCCCCAACATGAACATGCGTGACCCGGCCATCTACCGCATCAAGTACGCCGAGCATCACCGTCAGGGCAATAAGTGGTGCATCTACCCGATGTACGACTTTGCCCACCCCATCCAGGACGCCATCGAGGGCATCACCCACAGCATGTGCAGCCTCGAGTTCGAGAACCACCGCCCGCTGTACAACTGGGTCATCGAGAACATCTTTGGCACCGAGTTCCCCAAGCAGCGCGAGTTTGCCCGCCTGAACATGACCAACACCGTCATGAGCAAGCGCTATCTGCGTGAGCTGGTGGAAATGGGCATCGTGGACGGCTGGGATGACCCCCGGATGCCCACCCTGTGCGGCCTGCGCCGCCGCGGCTACACCGCTTCTTCTATCTTCACCTTCGTGCGGGAGGCCGGCATCTCCAAGTCCGACAACCTCATTGATATGCGCCAGCTGGAAGCCTGCATCCGCAGCGAGCTGGACCTGACTGCACAGCGCCGCATCGCCGTGCTGGACCCCGTCAAGCTGGTGGTGGACAACTACCCCGCCGACAAGACCGAGTATTTCGACATCGCCAACAACCCCAACCGTGAAGCCAACGACACCACCACCCGCAAGGTCGCCTTCACGAAGGAGCTGTGGATCGAGAACGAGGACTTCGCCGAGGTGCCGCCTCCGAAGTTCAAGCGCCTGACCGTCGGCGGCGAAGTCCGTCTGATGGGCGGCTATATCGTCAAGTGCGAGAGCGTCGAGAAGAACCCCGACGGCAGCATCGCTGTCATCCACTGCACCGCCGACCTGGAGACCGGCAACGGCAGCCCTGCCGATGGCCGCAAGGTCAAGGGTACCATCCACTGGGTGAGCGCCGCCCACGCCGTGGATGCCGAGATACGCCTGTACGACAAGCTCTTCACCGAGGCGAACATGAACGCCATCCCCGAGGGCAGCGACTACAAGGATTATCTGAATCCCGACAGCGTTGTCGTCCGCAAGGGCTGCAAGCTGGAAGAGGCTCTGGCCGACGCAAAGCCCGGCGATAAGTTCCAGTTCGTGCGCACCGGTTTCTTCACTCCCGACTCGAAGAACCCCGGCGTGTACAATCGTGTCGTGACCCTGCGCGACAGCTTCAAGCCCGCAAAGTAACGAGCGGACCCCAAACATCGCAAAAGGAGCACTTCACAGACCATGAAAAAACACATGACCCGCAACATGATCCTCATGCTGGTGCTGGACGTCGTCCTCGGCATCGTGCTGGCCCTCTATATCGCCAACACCGGCACGGTTCCGGCTGCCGATAATGCCGACACCTACACCGACGGCACCTACACCGCCAGCGCGCAGGGCTGTCTGAGCGAGGTGGGCGTTACCGTGACCATCACCGGCGGCAAGGTGACCAATGTTGTGATCGACGCTTCCGGCGAGACGCCGGAGCTGGGCGGCAAGGCGGCAGAGACGCTGTCGGCCTCCCTGCTGGCGGCTGGCTCGACCGTCGGAGTGGATGCTGTCTCCGGCAGCACCATGACCAGCGACGCGGTATTTGCGGCAATGAACGATTGCCTTGCACAGGCCGCACAGTGATGAAGTTTTGAACGGAGCTGCTGCACGGCGTGTCTGTGCGGCAGCTTTTTTGCAGCCCTCTCAGTCATCGCTTACGCGATGCCAGCTCCCCCAAGGGGGCGAGCCTTTGGCAGGCCGGGAAACTTTATGCTGGCTGCTGAAGGTGCAATGCAGCGTAAAAGAGCGGGCCTTGCTTTCGAGGATAGGAGTCGTTATGATACTGGATATTCTGCCGCTGGCGGGCGGCACGGCCCGCCTTGTGCGGGTGTACGGCGGCGAGCCCTGCGTGAAGCTGCCCGGGGCCGTTCCTGCGCCGGAAGGGGAGGGCCGGTGGCCCATCACCGAACTGGGAGATTACTGTTTTTCCGAAAAGCCCCGGGGTCTGCCCGGGCCGGAAAAGATCTGCCGCTATGAGCGGGCCGAGGACGGCAAGCTCTGTCTGACCCGTGCTTTTGGCCGGGATGTGAGCGGCAAAGAGCGGTACAGCTTTGACTTCGACGCCCCCGCCGCCCCGGCGCAGGACGACGAGCTCCACCCCATCTGCGGGAACTTCCTGGAAGAAGTCACCCTGCCGGAGAGTCTGCGGGTCATCGGCAGCTGCACATTCTACAACTGCCGCAGGCTGCGCCGCCTGACTGCCGGGACAGGAGAGCTGACCATGGGCAGCGATGTCTTCCTCAACTGCTTTGCGCTGGAAGACCTCGTCATCCGCGCCACGCCCGAGCAGGCCACCGGCCTGTTCGCCCTCGTGGGCAGCATCACCGAGGCCGTGCGGGCGCTGTTCTGGCCGGTGGGGGAGGCCGCACCCCGTGCGGGGCTGTGGTATCCCGCCTACTGGGAGGACATCGAGGAGACGCCCGCCCACATCCTGCTCCACACCTTTTCGGGGCAGGGCTACCACTACCGGCAGTGCTTCCTCGAAAATAAGCTTCTCCCGGCGGAGTACGACGCCATCTTCCCGCAGGGCCACGACGCCGACGACGCTTCGGTGATGGCGATGCTCTGCTTCGACCGCCTGCGCTGGCCGTGGCAGCTGAGCGATGCCGCCCGGGATGCCTACCGGGACTTCCTCAAGACCAACACCGGGCGGGTGCTGACCCGTCTGCTCAAGGCGCAGGACACCGAGGGCATCAAAGCCCTGCTGGCGCTGGATGTGATGGACGCCGACGCCTTTGCCGAGGGCGCAGCCCTCGCGGCCAAGGCCGACAATGCCGAAGCTGCCGCCCTGCTGGCCGACGCGGAGCACAAAAAGCGTGCCGCTGCGCCCCAAAAGAAGAGGTATGATTTTGATTTCTGAGAAGGAAACGTTTTTTGATCCCCGCAAGCCCTTCCGGTCGGCCCGGCCCGAGACTCACGAAGAGTGGAAGGCCCGGATGGGCGGCGAGGTGCTGGCCGTGGTGCGCAGCGGGCTGTATCTGGACTTCCGCTTTTTAGACCAGGCCCTCTCGGCCCTGACGCCCACCGCCGACGAGCGGTGCGGTGTGCTGGCGACGGATGGAACCATCCTCTGCTACCAGCCCAGCGCCCTGCTGCGGCTCTACCAGAAGAACCCCAAATATCTCAACCGGCTCTACCTCCACACGGTGTTCCACTGCATCTTCCGCCATCTCTGGCTGCGCGGCAAGCGGGACAAACGCCTGTGGGACCTTGCGTGTGACATTGCGGTGGAGAACGTCATCGACGGCCTTGGCCGCAAGAGCGTCCAGCGCCCCCTGACGTGGGTGCGCCAACACGCCTATGAGGAGATCATCGCGCAGGAAAAAGTGGCTGCTGCAGCCCCCATCTATCGCTGGCTGGTGCGGCAGACGCCCGGCGTGCTCCGCCAGCTGGAAAAAGAATTCTACACCGACGACCACCGCCTCTGGCCCAAAGATGCCCCCGAACAGCCCCAGCAGATGCCGACGCCGCTGCCCCAGAAGACGTGGCAAAAAATCGGCGAGCGGATGCAGACAGAGCTGGAACTCCGGGACAAAGAGGCCGGTGAGGGCGCGGACGCCATGCGGGAGCAGATCAAAGCCGCAAACCGCAGCCGCCGCAGCTACGGCGACTTCCTGCGCCGGTTCTGCGTCACCCGGGAGGAAGTCCACCTCGACCCGGACGAGTTCGATTTGAACTTTTACACCTATGGCCTGTCGGTCTACGGCAACCTGCCCCTCATCGAGCCGCTGGAGACCCGGGAGAGCAAGAAGATAGAAGAGCTGGCCCTCGTCATCGACACCAGCTACTCCACCTCGGGTGAGCTGGTGCGGGCCTTTCTGGCGGAGACGTACACTCTGCTGAAGGGCAGGGAGAATTTCTTCCATCGGATGAATCTCCGCCTCATCCAGGCCGACAACGCGGTGCGGCAGGATATTCCCGTCAAAAACGAAGACGACCTCATCCGTGCCATGAACCACTTCGAGCTGCGGGGCGGCGGCGGCACCGATTTCCGGCCCGCCTTCGAGTACGTCAGCCAGCTCTGCGCCGAGAAGAAGTTCTCGAACCTCCGGGGTCTGCTCTATTTTACCGACGGTATGGGGACTTACCCGGCCCGCCGCCCGGCTTACGACACGGCATTTCTGTTTCTGGGCGACCGCTTCGACGACGCCAATGTGCCGCCCTGGGCAATGAAAGTGGTGCTGGACGAAGAAGAATTTACCGGTGAGGCTGCCCGCAGCGCCTCGGCCCTGTCCGAAGCGCTGGCGGAGGAAGATGACCTCTACCGTGACCTCAACAATTCGTGATAACGAGGGAAAGAATATGAACATCAAACGAGCCAAAGAAGAGATCGAGCATACCGTCAAAGCGTACCTCGCCAAAGATGCTCTGGGCGAATACGCCATCCCGGCCATCCGCCAGCGCCCTATCCTGCTGATGGGGCCTCCGGGCATCGGCAAGACCCAGGTCATGGAGCAGGCGGCGCGGGAGTGCGGCGTGGCGCTGGTGGCCTATACCATCACCCATCACACCCGCCAGAGCGCCGTGGGCCTGCCCTTCATCCGTCAGCGCAACTACGGCGGCCGGGACGTCTCTGTGACGGAGTACACCATGAGCGAGATCATCGCCAGCGTCTACGCCAAGATGGAGGCCACCGGCCTGAAAGAGGGCATCCTCTTCATCGACGAGATCAACTGCGTCTCCGAGACGCTGGCCCCCACCATGCTGCAGTTTTTGCAGTGCAAGACCTTCGGCAATCAGGCCGTGCCTGCGGGCTGGGTCATCGTGGCGGCAGGCAACCCGCCGGAGTACAATAAATCCGTCCGCGATTTCGATATCGTCACCCTCGACCGCGTCCGCCGGATGGACATTGAGCCGGATCTGCCGGTCTGGAAGGACTACGCCCGTGCAGCCCATATCCACAGCGCGATCCTGAGCTATCTCGAACTGCACCCCCAGAACTTCTACCAGATAAACGCCGACGTGGACGGCACCCAGTTCGTCACCGCCCGCGGCTGGGAAGACCTTTCCAACCTGCTCAATACCTATGAGTCGCTGGGCCTGCAGGCCGATGAAGAGCTCATCCGCCAGTATATCCAGCACCAGAAGATCGCCGAGGACTTCTCGGCCTACCTCGACCTCTACTACAAGTACCGTGACGACTACGGCGTGGAGGACATTCTGGCCGGTCAGGCCAAGCCTGCCGCTTTTGCGCGGCTGCTGCAGGCCCCCTTCGACGAGAAGCTGAGCCTCGTGAGCCTGATCCTGTCCGGCCTCGAGACGCGCTTCTCTGCCTCCCGGCGGGCAGACGCTGCGGCCGACAGCTGCTATGCCTTCCTGCGGGAGACGAAGAAAGCCTTTGCCGAGATGCCCGCAGAGCTGGCGCAGGAGCCGAACTGCTGGGCGCAGCTCTTTGACCAGATGACCGCCGACTACGAGGCCGAGACCCAGAAAAAGCGCACCGCCGGTCTGCTGGATAAGCCCACGCTGGAAGCCCGCTTGCAGACTGCCAAGACCCTGCGCGGCTGGGAGAAAGAACTTCTGCGCGCCGCCGCGCCGGACGCGGATGCCGCCTTCAAGGTGCTGCGCACCCAGTTCGGCACCCTGTCGGATGCCCGGGACACCGCCCAGCAGACGGCCAGCGCCGCGCTGGAAGCGGCCTTCGACTTCATGGAGCAGGCATTCGCCGAGAGTCAGGAGATGGTAGTCTTCGTGACCGAACTGACCCTCTCGCCCGCCGCCCATGCGTTCATCGCCGAAAACGGCTGTGAGCGGTATTTCCAGTACAACAAAGACCTCCTGCTCGACCACCGCAAGGCGGCCCTGAATCAGGAGCTGGAAGCCGAACAGCGTCGGCACGGGATGCTGTAAAAGATATAAACGCAAACGAGAGGCCGCACAGCTGTGCGGCCTCTCGTTTTGTATGCAAAAAAGAAAAAGCATCTTGATAAAATCAAGATGCTTGGTGGTTGCGGGGGCCGGATTTGAACCAACGACCTTCGGGTTATGAGCCCGACGAGCTACCAGACTGCTCCACCCCGCGATATTTACTTTTCGCTGTCGGCCTCTCGCTGACTGCTCAAGTATAATACCACAAGGCGGGGGACTTGTCAAGCGTTTTTTCAAAAAGAATATGACTTTTTTGAAAAGGCCGCTGCCGGAAACAAAAAGCGCCCCATTCCGGGGCGCTTCGACAGAGCGAATATCACTTGCGGGTGCGGCGGCGCACGAAGCGGACGACGAGGGCGGCTGCGGCCAGAACGACCAGCACGGGCCAGACGCCCACGACCCAGACCGTCAGCTGCTGGATGCCGGAGACGAAGCCCGTCCAGCCATTGCGGAGGGCGCTGGACAGCTGGGAGAGGTAGGATCCCTCGGTGGGGGTGTATTCCTTCACCTCGTCCAGCGAGAGGTAGACCGTGGAGCAGGACACCTGCTGGCTGTACCAGTCCAGCTGCGACTGCCAGCTCTCGATCTGGTACTGGACGTCGCTGAGGGAAGATTCGATCTCCAGCAGGTCGGCGAGGTTTTCGGCGCTGGCCTGAAGCTCCTGCAAACGTGTGCGCTGGGCCGTCAGGTTGGAGAGCCGGGCCTCGATGTCCATATACTGGGTGGTGACGTCCTGCACCTGCTCGCTCTTGTCCACGAGGTTGCCCGCCTGCGCGGCGGCTTCGAGGAAGCTCGCGTAGTTGTCCTGCGGGACGCGGATGGTGAGGGAGAGGGTGCGGCTCGAGCCGGTGTAAGAGGATTCATTGCTGGATTCCAGATAGCCTCCGGCGGCGCTCACGGCGTCGGTGAGGGCGGTGCGGGCGGCGTCAAAGTCCTTGCTCTCGATGGTGAGGTTGGCGGTGTAGATGAGCTTTGTGCTCGTCTGCGCGGCCTCGGCGCTGAGGGTGCCGGTGCCGCCTGCATCGCGGTCGCTCATGGCATCGGCGCTTCCACCGGCCGGGACGGCCATCTTGGGTGCGGCAAGGGAGCTGTTCACGTCGTCCATCGAGTAGGCAGCGTAGGAGGCCGTCTCAGGGGCAGAGCTGAGGGCCGCGCCGCCCGCAGGCAGCAGGCTGATGGGGGAGTGGACTGCTGCATACAGACCAACGCCGCAGAGCAGGCCGCAGGCGGCGATGCTCAGAGTCTTGCGGGGAAAGTGGATGGCTTTTTTGGGCTTCCTGGCGGGTTTCGGTGCCTCTTCTGCCGGCTGCATGGCGAGGAGCTTTGCTTTCAGGTCGTCCGAAGCGTGAAGGTCGTCTACCTCCATCTTGTACTCATACCACCTCATCTTCGATCTCCTCCTTCAGCATCGTATGTAACTGTGCGCGAGCGCGGCGAAGCCAGCTGAGCACCGTGTTGGTGGGTGCGCCCAGCATCCGGCCCACCTCGGCGGCGGTGTACCCCTCGTAGTAGTGGAGGTAGACCGCGTTGCGGTAGTTCTCGGGCAGGGCGCGCACGGCGTCCAGCACACTGCCGTCTTCCATCTGGTCCGGAGCAGGAAGATTCTCGTCCAGCTCGGTGTCCTTCTGGCGGGCGGCGCGGGTCAGGTCGTGGCAGCGGTTGATGGTCACACGCAGCAGCCAGGCTTTCAGGTGTTCCTCGCTCTCGAAGCGGCCATTGTAGCACAGCAGCTTTTCGAAAACATCCTGCACCACATCTTCCGCATCGGCGGTGCAGCTGCAGTTGTGCATGGCGGCTCGGAACACCGTGTCACTGTATCGCTGCACGGCCAGCGCAAAAATCTCGTTTTTGGTCAGCTGTCCCATAGTTCTATGCTCCTTTGATGTCCTGTGTACAGCAGGACCCGGTGGAAAAATCATCTTTTATTGGGGACATTCACCCTGTATACGGATGAGCGGCCCCGATTATTGCAGTTTATGGTGCAGAGCGGAAAAATCTTCCGCCCGGCACCGCACAAGGTACCCAAAGTATAACATGAATACGCCCAAAACAAAAGGGTCATTTGCCGCCATGTTTTGGCAAATGACCCTGAGAGCTTCTGTTCAGTTATCGGTAGAGCCGCTGGAAGAGGGCTACCCGCTCGGAGAGATAGGTCTCGGCCCGGGGGTGGTGGAGCCAGCGCTTGCCCGCCTTGTCGCAGGCGAGACGGTGGCCCAGCGCGGCGGGGCAGGCGTCAATCTCCTCCACGTCCCGCATGGTGAGGGTGAGGCTCAGCGCCGCCGGAGCGTCCGGCAGGGGCGGGAGCGGGTCTTCCCAGACGAAGGGCGGCAGCAGCTGGACGGCGTACACCGTCCGGGTGCATTCTTCGGTGAGCAGCAGCGCGGCGGGCGCACCATCCGGCATGACGTGCAGGGAGGAATAGAGCAGCTGCAGCTGCGCCGGGGCCAGCAGACGGGATGCGCCCTCTTCCTCATCGGGCAGAAGGGTGAGAAAATCCGCCGCCTCGTCGGCGTAGATGCGCCGGGCCGGAGCGCGGAACTGCGCGTACAGCGCGGGCAGGGCAAACACGCCCTCCCGGTCTAAGGCCCGCTGCAGCAGGCAGTAAAACTCCGTCAGCGGGTGGGCCGGGTCGGGCTGCGGCATCCCGAAATCGGGGCGCGAAACGTGTCCTCCGCCCATCAGCCGTTATAGCCCAGCGTGGCCGCCATGACAGCCTTGATGGTGTGCATCCGGTTCTCGGCCTCGTCGAAGACGATGCTCTGGGGGCCTTCGAAGACTTCGTCGGTGACCTCCATCGCGTCGCGGCCAAAGCGCTCGCCCATCTCCCTGCCCACAGTGGTCTTGTGGTCGTGGTAGGCGGGCAGGCAGTGCATGAACACGGCCTTGGGGCCGGCAATGTCCATCAGCTGCTGGTTGATCTGATATGCGGCCAGGTCGTTGATGCGCTCGGCCCAGACCTCGACTGGCTCGCCCATGGACACCCAGACGTCGGTGTAGAGGACGTCTGCGCCCTTTGCGGCCTTGGCAGGGTCTTCCTCGAAGGAGATGGCCGCACCCGTCTCGGCGGCGATGGCCTTGCACTGCTCCACCAGTGCAGCGTCCGGCTGGTACTTCTTGGGGGCGCAGGCGGTGAAGTTGAGGCCCATCTTGGCGCAGCCCACCATCAGGCTGTTGCCCATGTTGTAGCGGGCGTCGCCGAAGTAAACGAAGTTGATGCCCTTGAGGTGGCCGAAGTGCTCCCGGATGGTGAGGAAGTCGGCGAGGATCTGGGTGGGGTGGAACTCGTTGGTCAGGCCGTTCCACACCGGCACACCGGCGCAGCGGGCCAGCTCTTCCACGATGCTCTGGCCGTAGCCGCGGTACTCGATGCCGTCGAACATCCGGCCCAGCACCCGGGCGGTGTCGGCGATGGACTCCTTCACACCGATTTGGCTGCCAGTGGGACCCAGGTAGGTGGAACCCATGCCTAAGTCCTGGCAGGCCACCTCAAAGGCACACCGGGTCCGGGTGGAGGTTTTTTCGAAGATCAGAGCCACGTTCTTCCCCTCCAGATACCGGTGGGGAATGCCGGCCTTCTTTTTGGCCTTCAGATCTGCTGCGGTGTCCAGGAACTGCTGGATCTCCGCCGGGGTAAAGTCCAGGAGCTTTAAAAAATGGGTGTGGTTTTCCATGGGTGTCTCCTCTCTGTCCCGCCATGGGCGCTTTTATCATTTAGTCCGGGAAAATTGTGTAAAATTCTCCGGTTATAGTTAGGGTTATAGTTAGTGTTATAGTTAGTGTTAGTGTTAGAGTTATAGCGGGTGTTCGTGTAAGTGCCGGAGTCACGGCGGGGCGCAGCAGGTCCCCGGCCGGAGCGAAAAAGACAGATTCAGGAGAGCGTCTTTTTCAGGATCTCCAGCCCCTGGTCCATCTCCTCTTGGGAGATCACAAGAGGCGGCAGCAGCCGCATACCCGGTCCGGCGGTCAGCACCAGCAGGCCGTTTTCGATCAGCTTGCTTGCGATCTCCTTATTGGTCCAGCCGTCCTTCACCTGGATGCCGATCATCAGCCCCATGCCCCGGGTGGCGCCGAAGCAGGGCAGGTCCAGCGCCTCGATCTGGTTACGCAGATACGTGCCCTTGGCCCGGACGTCCTCCAGAAACGCGTCCGTCAGCGTCTCCTGCACCACCAGACCGGCGGCAGCGCACACCGGATTGGCGCCGAAGGTGGTGGCGTGAGTGCCGGGGCCCAGCACGTCCCGGCATTTCTCATTGGCCAGAATGCCGCTCATGGGCAGTCCCCCGGCAATGCCCTTGGCGAAGGACGCCACGTCCGGCAAAATGCCGTACTGCTGGAAGGCGAAGAGGCTGCCCGTCCGCCCTACGCCGGTCTGGACCTCGTCCACCAGCAGCAGCCAGTCCTTCTCCGCGCACAGTCTGGCAACGGCCTTCACATAGTCACGGTCCAGGGGCAGCACGCCGCCCTCGCCCTGGACCAGCTCCATCATGACGGCACACACGTCGTCCCCCGCCGCGGCCTCCAGGGAGGCAAGGTCGTTGGCGTCGGCATACCGGAACCCCTCGGTGAAGGGGAAGAAATAGTTGGAACACGTCCTGGCCAGTGGCCGTCAGGGTGGTGATGGTGCGGCCGTGGAAGGAGTTGTTCAGAGTGACGATGGCGGCACGGCCCCTGCCGTACTTGTCGAAGCTGTACTTTCTCGCCAGCTTAATCATGCCCTCGTTGGCCTCGCCGCCGCCGTTGGCGAAGAATACGCTGCTCATGCCGGTCCGCTTGCAGAGGATCTCCGCCAGCCGGGCCGGTGGCTCGGTGTAGAACAGGTTGGAGGTGTGGCCGATCTTCCCCGCCTGCTTGGCGATGGCGTCCACCCAGGGCTGACAGCCATAGCCCAGATCGCTGACGCCGATGCCGCTGGTGAAGTCGATGTAGGCGTTGCCCTCGGGGTCGTAGAGCGTGGCGCCCTGTCCATGGTCGATGGCCACCGGGAAGCGGCCGTAGGTGTTCATGATGTACTGCCCGGTCAGGGCCTTGATCTCTTGGCTGGTCATGGGATCAGTCCTCCTTTTTCAACATGGTGCCGATGCCCTCATCACTGAGGAGCTCAATGAGAATGGAATGGGGAATGCGTCCGTCCAGGATGTGGACCCGCTCCACGCCGCCGGCGATGGCGTCCACACAGCACTCCATCTTGGGGATCATGCCCCCGGAGATGATGCCCTGGGCCACCAGGCCCGGCACGTCGTAGGTGTGGACCACGTGGATCAGCGTCTCCTCGTCCCTGGGATTGCGCAGCAGACCCCGCACGTCCGTCAGCAGGATCAGCTTCTCCGCCCCCATGGCGGCTGCCAGCTTGGAGGCGGCGGTATCCGCGTTGATGTTGTAGGCGGTGTCCGCGTCCACGCCCTGGGCCACGGTGGACACCACGGGGATATAGCCGCTGAGCAGGGCGTTTTCCACCGGCTCCGGATTCACACCCGTGATCTTTCCCACCAGGCCGTACTTCTCGTCCAGCTGCTCCGCCTGGAACAGCTGCCCATCCATGCCGCACAGGCCGATGGCCTGGCCCCCCAGACGGTTCAGCTGAGCCACCAGATTCTTGTTGACCTTGCCGCAGAGGACGGACTGGACCACGTCCATGGTCTCGGCGTCGGTATAGCGCAGGCCGTCCACAAACCGGCTTTCGTGGCCGAGCTTCTTCAGCATCTCGCTGATCTCCGGCCCGCCGCCGTGGACCACCACCACCCGAATGCCAACCAGGGACAGCAGGATGATGTCGCACATGACAGCCCGGCGGAGTTCGTCGGACACCATGGCGTTGCCGCCGTACTTGACCACGATGGTCTTGCCGGTGAATTTCTGGATATAGGGCAGGGCTTCCACAAGCGTCCGCGCCTGCTGTG
>ERZ791803.1183-NODE-1183-length-12813-cov-3.189136_pt1 | contig 12813 bp, 11 predicted proteins | sample MGYA00510307_ERZ791803 | MGnify/ENA primary metagenome ERZ791803 (study PRJEB30046, sample SAMN00791963) | human gut metagenome | study: EMG produced TPA metagenomics assembly of the A metagenome-wide association study of gut microbiota in type 2...
CGGCAGCACGCGCTCGGTACCGGGCTGGCGGGTGAAGGGGCCGTTCTCGCCGGGAGCCACGGAGACAACCTTCAGGCCGGTGACGTGACCGCGTTCATCGGCCACGAAGCCTTCGGCGGTGGTCGAGTTGTCGATGGTGACCTTGGCCTTCTCCTCTTCGGTGCCTTCGAAGTTCACCGAGTCGGTCGAGTAAATGTACTCGCCACCCTCTTCCATGGAGGAAGTCTTCTGGTAGGTGCGGGCGAAGGTCGGCCACGGGCTGTTGTCCGGGCGTGAAGACGGCTCTTTCGGCATGATCTGCAGCACGGTGACATCCTTCGCACCCTGACGGATGGAGGTACCAAGGCAGTCGGAACCGGTGTCGCCACCGCCGATGACCACCACGTGCTTGTCCTTCCAGCCCATCTCACCGATGGGAGAGATCACGGCGGCGGTGCCGGTGCCCCAGGCCTCTTCCAGGGTGCCGTTCTCGGCGGCCTCGAAGAGCTCCTCGGCGGAGATGCGGCGCTCCTCCACCTCGTAGCCCCAGTCCTTCAGCAGCTGGATGCAGGAGCGGCGGGTGATGCCGTCCAGCACGGAGCCGTTCAGGTCGGGGGTGAGGATCTTGCCAGCCACCTTGAACATGACGTTCATGGAACCGACCTCCTCAATGTACTTGCGGTGCACACCGTCCAGCCACAGCACCTGGCTGTAACCGTTGGCCTCAGCCCGGTCGCCGGCCCGCAGGGAGGCAGCGTAGTTGCCGCCGGTCTTGGCCATACCGGTGCCGCCCTTGACGGCGCGGACGTCCTGGTCCTCCACGTAGATCTTCACGGGATCCAGACCCTCGGGATAGTAGGCGCCCACGGGGCAGACGATAACGATGTACTGGCAGTGGTGAGAGCTGTGTACGCCCAGAGCGGCGTCCAGACCCACCATGAAGGGGCGGATGTACAGGGAGGTATCCTTCGCGGAGGGCACCCAGTCCTGCTCCAGCTTTACCAGCTCGGTAATACCCGCCAGGGCCAGCTCCTCGGGGATCTGGGGCAGGGACATACGGGCGGCGGAGTTGTTCATGCGGCGCACGTTGTCCAGGGGGCGGAACAGCTGGATGGAACCGTCAGCGGTGCGGTAAGCCTTCAGGCCCTCAAAGATCTCCTGAGCATAGTGGAGCACCTTGGCGGCGGGGTCAATGGCCAGAGGGCCATAGGGCACGATGCGGGGATCATGCCAGCCCTGACCGGCATCATAGTCCACGATGAACATATGGTCGGTCATAGCCTTGCCGAACACCAGGGTGGAGGGGTCGGGCTTCTCCTTGAGCGTCTGGGCGCGAGTGATCTTGATCTCTTCCATATACATTAGCCTCCTAAGGTTCATTTTTAACAGGCTTTGGTTCACGTGACGTCATTTGGCCCTGTGGGGCCTCAGTAGGCGGGGACCACGCTTGTTTCCCTATTATACCAGCCTTTTTTCCCCCTTGCAATGGCTCAATTTCCAGGGGGGCAGGATTTTTTTGCCGTGCTCCCGCTTCCATTTCTCCCCGCACCGCGCCCACCGGCAGTTTCCACTTTGGTTTTGGTTGTAATTCCTCCGGCAATCTGATATAATTTAGTTCTGATTTTGTGATTCTTGCAGAAGGGAGGCTTTCTCTCTTGAACCGAAAAATATCCAAGCTTCTCCAGCCCAGTGTGCAGCTGTATTTTGTGATCCTGATCCTGTTTGCCCTGGCCTCCGCCCTGTTTTCCATTCCTCTGGCGGTGCTGGAAGCTGTGGTGGTGCTGATCCTGGGGCTGTATACCCGCACCAGCGGCCACAAGCGCCGCCGGGAGATCACCAAGTACATTGAAAATATCACCGGCAACGTGGATGTGGCCACAAAGGATACCATGGTCAACTCTCCCCTGCCCATGGTGATCTTCCGTCCGGAGAGCGACGATATCATCTGGACCAACGACCGCTTCCTGCGCCTCACCGGCGACCGGGAGCACCTCTTCGACGCCAAGCTCTCCTCCGTCGTCCCCGGCTTTGACACCCGGTGGCTGCTGGAGGGCAAAAACGAATGTCCCGACCATGTGAGCTTCTGCGGCCGCCGGTTTGTGGTTTACGGCCACCTGGTGCGCACCGGCGACAAGGGCGGCGGCTTCCTGGCCACCACCTACTGGGTGGACGTCACCGAGCTGTGTGAGACCCGGGACAAGTATCTGGCCTCCCGCCCGGTGATGGCGGTGCTGCTGCTGGACAACTACGAGGACCTGATGAAAAACCTGACGGAGAACGAGCGCTCCGCCATCTACTCCGAGATCAACGCCCGTCTGGACGCCTGGGTGGCCGACACCCACGGCATGCTCCGCCGGGTGGAGCGGGACCGGTACTACTACATCTTTGAGGAGCAGTATCTGGCCCGGTTTATCGAAAAGAAGTTTGACATTCTGGACACCATTCGCCAGGTTTCCAACCCCAGCGGCATCGCCGCCACCTTCTCCATCGGCGTGGGCAAGGACGGCGGCTCCTTCCAGGAGCTGATGCAGTTTGCCAACCTGTCCATTGAGATGGCCCTGTCCCGGGGCGGCGACCAGGCGGTGGTACGCAACCAGTTCACCTTCGAGTTCTACGGCGGCCGCTCCAAGGAGACGGAGAAACGCACCAAGGTAAAAAGCCGTGTCATGGCCAACGCCCTGTCCGCCCTGGTGGCCGACTCCTCCCAGGTGTTTATCATGGGCCACAAGTCCCCGGACAACGACTGCATGGGCGCCGCCGCCGGCGTGTGCGCCATCGCCCGGAAGAAGGGCGTTCCCGCCCACATCATCCGGGAGGCAGGCTCTCCCCCGGCTAAGGTGCTGATGGACAAGCTGGCCCATCTGGAGGAGTATCAGGACTGCTTCCTCTCCGCCCAGGAGGCTCTGCTGCTGGCGGACAACCGCTCTCTGGTGGTAGTGGTGGACACCAACCGCCCTGAGCAGGTCCAGTCCCTGGATCTGGTGCAGTCCTGCAACCGGGTGGCCGTCATCGACCACCACCGCCGGGCTGCCACCTACATTGAGGGTGCCGCCCTCAACTACCACGAGCCCTACGCTTCCTCGGCCAGTGAGCTGGTCACTGAGCTATTGCAGTACATCGCCGACCCCACCGATCTCACCCGGGCGGAGGCCGAGGCTCTGCTGGCCGGTATCGTGCTGGACACCAAGAACTTTACCATGCGCACCGGTGGGCGCACCTTTGAGGCCGCCGCCTTCCTGCGCCGGGCGGGCGCCGACACTGCGGAGGTAAAAAAGCTCTTCCAGAACGATCTGGAGGGCACCATCGCCAAGTACGCCATCATTCAAAACGCAAAGCTCTACCGGGAGAAGATCGCCATTGCCGTGGTGGACCACACCGTGGGCCGTATCGTGGCCGCCCAGGCCGCTGATGAGCTTTTGAACATCATCGGCATTGACACCTCCTTTGTTCTCTACCCCGACGGCGAGCGGGTCATTATCTCTGCCCGCTCCATGGGAGATACCAACGTACAGGTCATTCTGGAAAAGCTGGGCGGCGGCGGCAATGCCGCGGCGGCCGGCGGCCAGATTTCCGGCAAGTCTCTCTCCCAGGTGGCCACCGAGCTTACTCAGGCCATCGACCAGTACCTGGAGGGCTGACCCCACCAACCGCAGCCGATTTTGGCTGATTCCATACCCATTTGGTTTAAAATCAAGAAAGCGAGGAAATTTACCATGAAAGTGATTTTGCAGCAGGACGTGAAGGGCCAGGGCAAGAAGGGCCAGCTGGTGGACGTATTCGACGGTTACGCCCGCAACTTCCTGCTTCCCAAGAAGCTGGCGGTCATCGCCACCGCCGAGAACCTGAACACCATGAAGCAGCAGGAGAAGGCCCGCAAGGCCCAGCAGGCCGCCGAGAAGGCGGAGGCCGAGGCTCTGTCCAAGAAGCTGGAGAGCCTCACCGTGAAGGTGGCCGCCAAGGCCGGTGAGGGCGGACGTCTGTTCGGCGCCGTCACCGCCAAGGAGATCTCCGAGTGCCTGGCCCAGCAGCACGGCCTGAACATTGCCAAGACCAAGCTGGTGCTGGACGAGCCCATCAAGGCCTGCGGCGGCTACAAGATCAAGGCCAAGCTGGGCTATGAGATCGTGGGCACCGTCAACGTGATGGTGGTGGAGGCCTGATCGCCTTCTCCCGCCGGGATAACCCATTGAAACGAAACACCACAGAAAGGAGGCCGATGACATGGCGCTGGACGATGAACAACTGTTATTAAAGCAGCTGCCCCACTCTGTGGAGGCGGAGCAGGCAGTGTTGGGCTCCATGCTCATCGACCCCCGCTGCGTCCCCGAGGTCATTGACCAGCTGCGCCCCGACGACTTCTACTTGCGGCAGAATCGGGACATCTACGAGACCATCTACTCCATGTTCAACTACTCCCTCACCATCGATCCGGTGACGGTGCTGGAGAACATGAAGCAAAACGGGGTCTATGACGAGAATAACTCCCGGGGGTATCTGCTCCAGCTCATGGACACCACCCCCACCGCCGCCAATGTAAAGGAATACATCGGCATCATCAAGGACAAGACCCTGCTGCGCCGGGTGGCGGAGACGGCGGGCGAGCTCACCGCCCTCATTCAGCAGGGCACAGACACCGGCCAGGACATCCTGGAGGCCGCCGAGCAGCGCATCTACGCCATCCGCCAGGGCCGGGCCGCCCGGGGTCTGACCCCCATCTCGTCGGTGCTGCTGGATGTATACGACCGTCTCACCGAGCTGGCCGAGAGCGACAGCGCCATCCCCGGCCTGTCCACCGGTCTCACCGACCTGGACCGGGCTATCTCGGGCCTTAATAAATCCGACCTCATTCTCCTGGCCGCCCGTCCCGGTATGGGCAAGACCTCCATGGCCCTGAACATCCTGCTGGAGGCGGGCAAGCGGTCGGGAAAGAACGTGGCATTTTTCTCCTTGGAAATGAGCCGGGAGCAGCTGGCTCTGCGCCTTATTTCCAGCGAGTGCTTTGTAGACAACAAGAAGCTGGTCACCGGTAAGCTCACCGAGGAGGACTGGGAGAAGGTGGCGGTGGCCGCCGACTCCCTCAACCGCTCCATGATTCTCATTGACGACGACTCCTCGGTCAGCGTGGCCGACATCAACGCCAAGTGCCGCCGGGTGGACAACCTGGGGCTGGTCATCATCGACTACCTCCAGCTGATGCAGTCCGCCGGCGGAAAGCAGTATTCCGGAGAAAACCGCCAGCAGGTGGTCTCCGACATCTCCCGCGCTCTGAAGATCATGGCCAAGGAATTGAACGTCCCCGTTCTCTGCCTCAGCCAGCTCTCCCGTGCCAACGAGAGCCGCAGCGACAAGCGCCCCATGCTCTCCGACCTGCGTGAGTCGGGCGCCATCGAGCAGGACGCCGACATCGTCATGTTCCTCTACCGAGAGGGCTATTACGACAAAGATACCCCCAACCCCAATTTGGCGGAGTGTATCATCGCCAAAAACCGCCACGGCGAGACCCGTACCGTGGAGCTGCAATGGCTGCCCGAGTTCACCACCTTCAGCAACATGGAGTGGCAGCACGAGGAGTAAGCCGAATTTTCCCCTTTTGGAGTGGTTATGAGCGACCGTATGGAACAACTGATCCAGGAACACCGCCTCATCCCCCCCGGCAGCACGGTGCTGTGCGCTGTGTCCGGAGGGGCGGACTCGGTATACCTGCTTCATCGGCTCTACTGCCTGCGGCGTGAGCTGAATTTCACCCTGATGGCCGCCCATTATGATCACCGCCTGCGGGGTGCGGAATCCACACAGGACGCCAAATTTGTGGAAGAATTTGTCCGGCTGTGCTGTCCCGCTGAGCGGCTCTACGCCCCGGAAGGTCCCGGGAAGGAACTGCCCGGGGTGAGACTCATCACCGGCGGCGGCGACGTGGCCGGGGAAGCGGCCCGGCTGCGCCAAGGCCTGGAGGAGACCGCCCGGCAGATGCGCTACGCCTTTCTCCAAACTGCCGCTCAAGAGGTGGGGGCAAATCTCATTGCCACCGCCCACAACGCCAGCGACAACGCCGAGACGGTGCTGCTCCACTTAGGCCGGGGCAGCGGTCTGCGGGGGCTGGCCGGTATGCCCCCCAAGCGGGGCAATCTCATTCGTCCCCTGCTCACCACCTCCCGGGAGGAGATCGAGAACTACCTGCGCTACCGCGGCCTCCCTTGGCGGGAGGACGCCACCAACCGGGACGACGCCTACGCCCGCAACCGGCTGCGCCACCAGGTGCTGCCCGTGCTGGAGGACCTGTTCCCTAGGTTTCTCTCCCGCATCAGCCAGACCTGCGCCCACCTGCGGGAGGACGAGGACTACCTCTCTTCCCTGGCCGCCCAGGCGGTGGAGAGCGCCCGGTGGGAGGGGGAGGACCTCATTCTCCCTGCCGCTGTCCTGGCTGACCAGCCCCAGAGCGTGGCCATCCGGGGCGCCCGGATGCTCATCGGCTCCATGACGGCAGGCAATGACAACTGCGCGGCCCCCCATTTGGAGGGGCTGCTGAACCTTTGCCGGGGGAGCGACCCCTCCGCCCGGCTGGATCTGCCCGGCGGACTCACCGCCCGGCGCCGCTACGGAGAGCTGGTGCTCTCCCGCTCTGCCCCCACTCCCCTGTCCCCCAGGGATCTGAATCTGGCGGGAGAGACCCAAGCCGGAGACTGGACCGTGCGCTGTCTCCCCGGCACCTACCAGGGAGAACGGCAGTCCCCCCTGGACTGCTGGCTGGCCCAGGAAGCGGCTCCCATGCCCACCCTGCGCCCCCGGCGCACCGGAGATGTGCTGGCCCCGCCGGGGCGGCACGAAAAGAGCGTAAAAAAGTGGATGATCGACACGAAAATTCCCGCCTGCTGCCGGGACGCCGTCCCTGTGGTGGACGTGGGCGGCACCGCCGCCGCTGTGGCCCTGCTGGGCCCCCACCGGGACTTTGTGCCCCGGAAGGGACAGCTCAGCTGGCACATCACCTTTGTTCCCCCGGACTATCTGGCCCGCTAGGCGCCAGATTCCGCCCCCTTTCCCCAGGGGAATATGCTACTCTACTGTATTGTGAGGAAGGAAGAAAACTATGTTAGAGAAAGACATCCAGGAAGTCCTGTTTTCCCAGCAGCAGCTGGAGGAGCGCGTGGACCAGATCGCCCAGGAAATTACCCGAGACTACGCCGGTAAGGAGATCGTCCTGATCAGCGTGCTGCGGGGCTCCTTCGTGTTCATGGCCGACCTGTGCCGCCGCATCGACCTGCCCTGCACCATCGACTTTATGTCCGTCTCCTCCTACGGAAGCGGCACCTCCTCTACCGGCCAGGTTCAGATCACCAAGGACCTGTCCGGGGATATCTCCGGCAAGCACATCCTGGTGGTGGAGGACATTCTGGACTCGGGCAACACCCTGAGCTACCTGCTCAAGCTGCTGGAGCAGCGCAAGCCTGCCTCCATCCGTCTGTGCACCCTGCTGGACAAGCCGGAGCGCCGGGTCAAGCCCGTGGAGGTCCACTACTCCGGTTTTACCATCCCCGACGCCTTCGTGGTGGGCTACGGCCTGGACTACGCCGAGCACTACCGCAACCTGCCCTACATCGGCATCCTGAAACCCGAAGTCTACGGGGGCTGAGCCCCTTTGAAATTCGCAGCGGCGGAATCCAGCCCCATGGGGTGTGCCGGTTGGCGGACCGCCAGCCCCATCCGCCGGAAAGGAAGTGAGTCCCTTGAAGCGCTTTAGCCCAAGGGATCTGGCCCTGTACCTGCTGCTTTTGCTGCTCACCCTCTTTGCGGTGAACACCCTGCAGCAGATGAACCGGGCCGACGATCCCTCCTACAGCCAGATTCGCACCCTGTTTGAGCAGGAGAAGGTCAAAAACTTCTCCGTGAAGGACAACGTGCTCACCATGACGGTACGTGGAGAGGGCGACGACACCTCCACCGTTACCTATGAGCTGTCCAATTTCTATGTCTTTTACAACGATCTGCATGAGCTCATCGACCAGCAGCGCTCCGAAGGGATCATTGAGGACTATGACTATCCCATGGGCGTGCAGGGCTCCTGGTGGTATCAGTATCTGCCCTACCTGCTGGTTATCCTGGTGATGGCAGGGCTTGCCTACATGCTCTTTCTGCGTCAAAGCGCCGCCAGCGGCGGTGGCGGCGGCCCCGGTCCCAACCGCTTCGGCCACGCCCGCACCCGCACCCTGGCCGACCAGGGCAAGAAGGTCACCTTCAACGATGTGGCGGGCGCCGACGAGGAGAAGGAGGAGCTGCAGGAGATCGTGGAGTTCCTCCGGGACCCCCAGCGCTTCACCGCCCTGGGCGCACGCATCCCCAAGGGCGTGCTGCTGGTTGGCCCTCCGGGCACCGGTAAGACCCTGATCGCCAAGGCGGTGGCGGGCGAGGCCGGAGTCCACTTCCTGTCCATCTCGGGCTCCGACTTTGTGGAGCTGTACGTAGGCGTGGGCGCCAGCCGTGTCCGCGACCTCTTTGACCAGGCCAAGAAGGAAGCCCCGGCCATCGTGTTCATCGACGAGATCGACGCAGTGGGCCGTCAGCGCGGCGCAGGCCTGGGCGGCGGCCACGACGAGCGCGAGCAGACCCTGAACCAGCTGCTGGTGGAGATGGACGGCTTTGCCAGCAACGAGGGGGTCATTGTCATGGCAGCCACCAACCGCCAGGATATCCTGGACCCCGCCCTGCTGCGTCCCGGCCGGTTTGACCGGCAGATCTATGTGGGCCTGCCCGACATCAAGGGCCGGGAAGAGATCCTGAAGGTCCACGCCCGCAAAAAACCTCTGGCCGAGGATGTGTCCCTCAGCGACATCGCCAAAGCCACCGCCGGATTTACCGGCGCCGACCTGGAAAACCTCTTAAACGAGGCGGCCCTGCTGGCTGCCCGAGGCGGTCAGCGGTTTATCTCCATGGCCGACCTCCACGAGGCTATGATGAAGGTGATCGCCGGCCCGGAGAAGAAGAGCCGGGTGGTCACCCCCCACGCCAAGCGTCTTACCGCCTACCATGAGGCCGGTCACGCTGTGGTCATCCACGAGCTGGAGACCCAGGACCCGGTACACCAGATCACCATCATCCCCCGTGGCGGCGCGGGCGGCATGACCATCTCCCTGCCCCAGGAGGACGTGACCTTCCAGACCAGGCAGCAGCTCACCGAGCGCATCGCCGTCTGCCTGGGCGGCCGGGCCGCCGAGCAGTTGGCTTTGGGGGACATCTCCACCGGCGCGGGCAACGACCTGCAAAAGGCCAGCGCCATCGCCCGCAACATGGTCACCCGCTACGGCATGAGCGGGAAGGTGGGCAATGTGGTCTTCGACTCCGGCCACGACGAGGTATTCATCGGCCGCTCCATGGCCCAGACCAAGAACTACTCCGAGGAGGTGGCTGCCCTCATCGATGAGGAGGTGAAGGCCCTGGTGGACGGGGCCTACGCCCGCTGCGGGGAGATCCTCACCCATCGCCGGAGGGAGCTGGACATCGTGGCGGAGTATTTGCTCCGGTACGAGAACATGGACGCCAAGACCTTCGAGCAGGTCTTTACCGACCCGGCGGCGCTCCAGCCCCCGGCGGCCTATCAGGCTGTGGAGGCCGAGGCGGAGCAGGACGCCCGCGAGGAGGAGGAGCATGGCGCAGATTGAGTGCGTGCTGGGCGACATCACCCGGATTGAGGTCGATGCCATTGTCAACGCCGCCAACCGTACCCTGCTGGGGGGCGGCGGTGTGGACGGAGCCATCCACCGGGCGGCCGGCCCGGAGCTGTTGGCCGAGTGCCGTACCCTCCACGGCTGTGAGACCGGGCAGGCTAAGATTACAAAGGGTTATAAATTGCCCGCAAAATACGTGATTCACACCCCCGGCCCCATCTGGAAGGGGGGCGGCCACGGAGAGGTGGAGCTCCTGGCCTCCTGCTACCGGAGCAGCCTGACCCTGGCCGTGGAGCACGGCTGCCGGACGGTGGCCTTTCCCGCCATCTCCGCCGGGGTGTACGGCTACCCGCTGGCGGAGGCGGCCGCCATCGCGGTGAATACAGTGCGTGATTTTGCGGCGCAGGATAACACATTGGAGACCGTCACCTTTGTCTGCTTTCTGCCCGAGGTCAAGGCGGCCTTCGACCAGGCCCTCCGCGAACCATAAACCAGCCCCCCGGCGCCGGCCGGGGGGCTTTTTGTCCGGCCGACCGGGCAGATCCCGCGGGGGCGGAGGCAAAACGTAAGAAAACCGTAAAAGACGGCGGAGCAAAACCCTGCTATAATAGAGATAAATTTGTGGAAAGGAGGGGGAAGCATGCCCGTAGAGACTCCGGTACGCCGCCGGCGGCGGGTGAGGCACCGGCCCCGGCTGATTCCGTGTCTGCTGGCCCTGGTGGCGGTGCTGCTGGTCATCAAGTGGATCGACCCCTTCGCCCCCAGGGAGCGCCCCCTGCCGGAGACGCCGGACTGGATCACGGTGGAGCTGCTCCCCCTCAACGAGTTTTCCCGGCCCGGCACGCCTCTGGAGGAGGTCAACGGCATCGTCATCCACTACGTGGGCAACCCGGGTACCACGGCGGCGCAGAACCACAGCTTTTTCACCAACCTGGCCCAGACGGGGGAGACCTACGCCTCCAGCCACTTCCTGGTGGGGCTGGACGGAGAGGTGCTCCAGAACGTCCCGCTCAACGAGGTGGCCTACTGCTCCAACCAGCGCAACGACGACACGATCTCCATCGAGTGTTGCCACCCGGACGACAGCGGGGAATTCACCTCCGCCACCTATGAGTCCCTGGTGCGTCTCACCCGCTGGCTCATGGAGGAGTACGGCCTCGACACCAGCCAGGTGATCCGCCACTATGATGTGACGGGGAAGCTCTGCCCCAAGGCCTTTGTGGAGCGCCCCGAGGCGTGGGAGCAGTTTCAGGCGGACTTGAAGAAATAATCCTGTTTATTGGACAGTGCATTTCCTATACTGTACTCACAACGAGACAGAAAGGAGCGCTGACCAATGAATTACGAGATTCGCTATGTACGTGGGCATGTGGAGGTTTACGACCAGATGGGCCGCTTCCGGTTCTCCGCCGACTCCGAGTGGGAGGCGCTGGAGGAGCTGGAGCAGGACTCCGCCGCATAGAGACAAAACAACAGGCGCGCCCGGCTATGCCGGGGGCGCCTGCCCATATGAGAGAGCTGTTTCAGTCCGGGATATAGGCCCGGATACGAAGGGTAACGCCCAAGTCCTCGGTCAGCCTGCGGCAGCGGGTGATCTCCTCCGGCGTCTTGTCCTTGTCCACGATGGTCATGACCACGTGGGGCACGTACTCCTTGCACTCCCGGGCAAAGTCCAGCATGGCGTCCCACGCCTGCATGCCCTGGCGGGGCTTGGTGACGGCGCAGTACTCCTCCGGCGTGGAGCCGTTGAGGGAGATGGAGATGGTGTCGACGCGCCCCTGGAGCAGGGGGGCCACGTCCCGGCCCAGGAACAGGTTGGCGTGGCCGTTGGTGTTGATGCGCACCGGTGGCAGGTTGGGCACCCGCTTTTTCAGCTCGTCCACCAGCCACACGATGTCGTCGGTGCGGTACATGGGCTCTCCGAAGCCGCAGAACACCAGCTCCCGGTACTGGGAGAAGTCCCGGGCCAGCAGGTTGTCCAGGGCTTCCTGCCGGGTGGGCTCGTGCTCCAGCCACAGGTTGTCGGCGTAGATGGAGCCCTTGTGGCCGTTGTGGCGCAGGCAGAATACGCAGGCGCAGTCGCACCTGTTGGTGAGGTTCACGTAGAGCGCGCCCTCATACTCATAGGAAATGGTCATCATAGTGGATTACCTCCCTCCAGGACGGGCGGCCGGCCGGGGGCCGTCCGCCGCTCAGGCGATGCCGAAGAACTTCTTGCCGTTCTCCAGGGTAACGGCCTCCACCTCGTCCCGGGTGAGGCCCCGGAGCTGGGCCACCGTCTCGGCGGAGCGGGCGATCATGGTGGAGTCGCACCGCTGGCCCCGGTACGGCTCGGGGGCCATGTAGGGGGCGTCGGTCTCCAGCATCAGCCGGTCCAGGGGCAGCCAGCGGAGGATGTCGGGGGCCCGGCGGGCGTTTTTGAAGGTGATATTGCCGGTGAAGGAGAGCATCCAGCCCTTGTCCACCAGCACCTTGGCGTCCTCCAGGCTGCCGGAGTAGCAGTGGAACACCCCACGGACGCCGGGGTGGGCGCGGACGATGTCCAGGCAGTCCCGGTGGGCGTCCCGGTCGTGGACGATGGCGGGGAGGTTGAGCTCCTCCGCCAGGGAGAGCTGGGCGTCGAAAAAGTCCCGGGAGTTGGCCCGCTCCTCCGGCGTCTTGAGCCAGTAGTAGTCCAGGCCGATCTCCCCCACCGCCACCACCTTCGGGTGGGCGCACAGTGCCCTGACGTCGTCCAGGTCGGAGAGGGCCGCCCCCTCCAGATTCTCCGGGTGGTATCCGGCGGCGGCGTAGAGAAAGCCGTACCGCTCCGCCAGGGCGATGGACTGGCGGGAGGACTCCGGATCGCAGCCGGGGCAGACCACCAGGGCCACCCCCCGGCCGGGCAGGGAGGCGAGCAGCGCGTCCCGGTCGGCGTCGAAGGCCTCGTCGTAGTAGTGGGCGTGGGTGTCAAAAATCATAGGGCAGACCTCACAGTGTTGGGATGGGTTCTCCCTCTATGATAGCGCGGAACGGGCAAAAATACAAGAAGGCGGCGCGGTTTTCCGCGCCGCCTTCTTCAGAGGGGCAGGGTGAGGGCCGCCCGGGCCCCCCGGCCGGTGTTGGACAGCTCCAGCGTCCCGCCGTGGCGGCGGGCGGTCTGGCGGGCGAAGGTGAGACCCATGCCCATGTGGCCCTC
>ERZ791803.1188-NODE-1188-length-12752-cov-2.226983_pt1 | contig 12752 bp, 13 predicted proteins | sample MGYA00510307_ERZ791803 | MGnify/ENA primary metagenome ERZ791803 (study PRJEB30046, sample SAMN00791963) | human gut metagenome | study: EMG produced TPA metagenomics assembly of the A metagenome-wide association study of gut microbiota in type 2...
ATTTTTTTCAGCAGGAGGATGGGGATATGGGGCTTGATCTATACGCCGGAACATTGACGAGGTATTATTCACATAACTGGAAAACAGTGGCCCAGCAGTTTGCTGAGGCGAATGGTCTGAATTTCCAGACGATCAGACCTCAGGAGGATGCGGATGATGAACTTTCTGTGGATGAGATAAAGGGTGTAGTGACACAATGGCAGGACAGTATTATCAAAGGGCTTGACTTGGATCCGGAGCTATTATGGAATGAAGATTATGATGTTACCCCGTATTATACGGACAAGCCTGACTGGGATGCTCTCAATGCATTATTGGTTTATATTGCGGCAAAATATAGCGATAAAGAAGTACCTGCTACGGTGGACAAGAATTTTGATGTTTATGAACATCCGGTTGTTAAAGAGTTTCTTGAAACCAGGGATTTTAAGCTGACGCTGTTTGATGGAAACGGCTGGTGGCTTCCCATTAGGAAGAATATTATATTCGATTATGTTTTGCCTAATTCGGAGGAAAGCCCCCTGGCGACAAGTTCCCTGCTCCTGGCAGAGCTTAAACGGTATAATGAGTTTGAGTGGAATGCGGACCGGGATACGATCATTTCCTGGAGCCAGACGGAAGGATATCCGGTTGATGCAGTATATGGGCGGGAGACAGGATATAAAAAAACTGCCGTACATAAGGTCTATGAAACGGAATCGTTGGCAAAATTTGCGTTTTCAATTCTGTGGCAGGCAGCCGAGTTTTCACTTGCCCATGGCGTGGTTGTGCTGTTTGATTTTTAAGGAAAAATTTTCGGAAATCCAGAAAAGACTGACTCTTGCGGGAAATATCGTGATATCGGTAGGATTTTTTAATCACAGTGACGTTACGGATGCGTGGGATGATCACATCAAACAAATGCTGGATCAGATACATCTGCAGAAAATCGACATGGCCGATGGTATATACGTGATAGACGTTGGCGGTTATGTGGGAGAGAGTACGCGGCGCGAAATCAGTTATGCACAGTCTAAAGGGAAACGGGTAACTTATTATAGTTCAGACAAAGACCGTCTGATGAAATGAAGGACTGACAATTCCTGACGGAGTATAGTATAAAAAATCGAAAGCAATCAAAAGGGGAGCAGATATGGCGGTTTCCAATATAAAAGTCACGTTTCCGTGTGATATCCATACAGTCTGGAAAGTTATTACAGATGTTGCGCATAGTACATGGCGTAGTGATGTAAGCAGGACAGAAGTTTTAAATGAGCGGCAGTTTGTGGAATACACAAAAGAAGGTTACGCGACTACTTTTACGACTACAGTCTTAGAACCCTTCCGGCAATGGGAATTTGATATGGAGAACAGCAATATGAAAGGGCACTGGACAGGTGTTTTTAAAGAAAAAGACGGGTGGACGGAGATTGAATTTACGGAGGACGTAACGGCAAAGAAGGTTTGGATGAGGCCGCTTGTCCGTGGATTTTTGAAAAAACAGCAGAAGAGATATGTTTCTGACCTGCGAAAAGCCCTGTCAGATCAGTAAATAAAAGGACGGAGGACAGACATGGACCAGGCAAAGGTAATGCAATTTTCAGCAAGGGAGGATTTTCGGAAATGGCTGTGTGAAAACTGTCAGTCCACAGACGGTATCTGGCTGCTGTTTGGCAAGACGGGCGGGCCTAAAACAATGAAGGCGGGAGAAGCGCTGGAGGAAGCTTTGTGCTTTGGCTGGATTGACGGTCAGATGCAGAGCATTGATGAGAAAACCTATAAAAAGTATTTTTCTATGCGCAGGGAAAACAGCAAGTGGTCTGAGAAAAACAGGGGGATTGTGAAAAAACTGGAGCAGCAGGGGATTATGACCGAATATGGCCGGGCAAAGATCGACGAGGCTAAGAAGAATGGTCAGTGGGACGCGCCAAAGGCTCCTGCGGTGACTGGGGAGCAGATTGATTCTCTGGCGGTTCTGCTGAAAGGGTATGACCCTGCCTATACGAATTTTATGTCCATGTCCCAGTCCGTGAAGAAAACCTACACAAAAGCGTATCTCGACGCCAAGACGGATGCGGGACGTGCAAAACGCTTTGCATGGATGGTAGACCGGCTGAACCGGAATCTTAAGCCCATGTAAGCATGGCTCTGCTATGAAAAAGGCGGCATTGCCGTCAATTGGAACGTGGTTTTATAAGATACCCTTCAGTTCCATAAGGCTATGGACCTGCATACATGCTGTCGGGGGAGTAAGATCCTGCCGGTTCAGATAACAGGCGTTCCACCCGCAGTTTAATGCGCCGCGGATATCAGCCGTCATGCTGTCACCGATCATAAGAACTTCGTTTGCAGAATACCCGCTTTCCTGTAAGCAGTACTCAAAAAAACGCGGGTCGGGTTTTTCATAGCCGATTTCATCTGACACGAAGACCCTTTGGAAATAATCAAGGAATCCGGACTTTTTCAGCCGGTTTATCTGCATGGACCGTATTCCGTTTGAGGCGCAGAAAAGGGCGTATCCTGCGTGATGGGTATATTCCAACAGCTCGTTCGCGCCGTCAACCGGTTCGGTCAGATTACCGAGTTCTTCCGTAAGCAGTTCCATAAACAGCTCTGCCGCATCCGGTATGCCCATCTTTTCTGCCATGCCAATGCTGCGCTTTTTGATCACCTGTGGGATCGTAAGCGTTCCCTGCTTTTGTTTTGTCCACAGTACGTCATCCAATTGGCGGTAGGATGCGAGCAGTGCTTCGGAGAAGGGTACGCCCATACGCCGGCATATGTTTTCAAGGGCAGTCCTACTGCATTTGCCATAGTCAAATATCGTGTCATCAATATCGAAAAATAAAGCTTTCACCAAGGCCATTCTGCCTTACCTCCAAATCTTTTTTGAAATTATAGCATGCAAAATTAAGAATAACAATCCCCTAAATATATGCAATGTGTATAAAAACCATAAGTCTAATATATGCAATTCATATATTGACTGCCCAAATACGGTATGATATATTATCTCTATAAAATAATCTTGCACAAAATTGTTATCTTAACAGAGCATGATTTGTCAACAGATTATTTTACAAAATAGTCATACATAATGGGTGTTACTCTTCAGGCATGACCAGGTAAGAATGTTTATGTGTTCTTATTGGCAACTGGAGAGTTTTTTGTTTCTCTAACGAGTACAGGCTGGGGTGGGGGGAGAAGATGAAGGGGATAAAGAAGATCAATAACAATGTGTTATTGTGCCGTGACGGGAATGGGCAGGAGGTCATTGCAATGGGACGCGGACTGGGCTTTGCGCCATTGCCGCGGGAAGTGCCGCTTTCGGAAATAGAGCGCACATTTTATCAGGTCAATAGCCGCTACATAGCCTCCCTGCAGGACCTGCCGAAGGAGGTGATGGATTTTTGCGCGGACATGATGGATATTGTTTCATCGCAGATTCCCTGTGAATTGAGTCCCAATGCGGTGTTTACGCTGGCAGATCATATTGCATTTGCGCTTGAGCGTATGCGGAAGAACATTTATATCCGAATGCTGCCGCCCTTTGATCTTCAGCATCTGTATCCGGATGAATGGAGGTCAGGAAAGTATATCTGGGAGCGGGCGTGCAGGGAATTTGGAGTGCATCTGCCCCGGGAGGAGATCGTGGGGATCACCATGAACCTGATCAATTCTCGGGTAGGTGAGAGCGATGGAAAGAAGAATGACCGCGTGGAAGAAGATGCGCGGATGCTGGATGATATCACCCATATCATAGAATCCAGGTTCCGGGTCATTATCGATCGGGAAGGGTTTAATTATTCCAGATTTGTGACTCACATGGAATATCTTTTTCAAAGGATTCACAGGAATGAGCGCGTCAACAGTGACAACCTGCAAATGTATGATACCATGATAAAGGGATATCCGGATATTGCAGCCTGTGTGGAGAAAATCGCAGGGCATATCGGAAAAGCGTGGAACTGCACGTTGTCTGAGGAAGAAAAACTGTATCTGATGCTGCATATTAACCGTATTTGCAGTAAAGAAGGATTGTAACTGTTTTAGTAGGAGCAGGCATGACCTTCGGTAAAATAAGAACGCGGGGATAATGAACCGCAGGCTTATTTTTGCCGGAGGTCTTTTTGTTTCATAAACCATAAGGAGGAAAAAGAAAATGGCAAAACTGAACTACAAAGAAATCGCAGGGCGGATCGTAGAAGAAGTGAAGAAGGAGAATGTGGTGACCGTATCCCACTGTATGACACGGCTGCGTTTTTCCGTGAAAGACAAATCCATCATCGATCAGGATAAGATCAAGGCGATCCCCGGGGTGATCGGGGTGGTGTACGCCGGAGGACAGCTTCAGATCATCATGGGGGAGCATCTGGTCAAAACCTATGAGGAGGTTGTAAAGCAGAACAACTTTGAGGCTGTCGGAGTGGTTGGGGAAGACGGAGTGAAGCCGGAGCGCAAAAAAGGGATTGCCGGGGCGGCCGGAAGCGTTCTGGAATATGTGGTAGCCTGTGTGACACCGCTGATCCCTGCCATGATCGCCGGCGGTATGTTAAAGGTTGTGGTCATGCTGCTCTCCAAAACCATCGGTGGTTTCGACGCAACAAGCACCTATGCCATCTTAAGCTGGATTGCTGACGCTCCGTTTTACTTTATGCCGATCATCATAGCCTACGGCGGAGCGAAAAAGCTGAACGCAACGCCCGTGTATGCGATGATCGTTGCCGCCACGCTGCTGACCCCGGCATGGGGGACCATGGTGGGCGCAGGCGAGGCCGTCACGCTGTTTATGTTCCCGGTCAAGCTGGTGACGTATTCGAGTACCCTGCTCCCGGCGCTGTTGATCGCGCTGGTAGCCGCCCATCTGGAAAAATGGTTTGACAAAGTGGTGCCGGGCCTGCTCCGAAACCTGTTAGTCGGAATGCTGACTGTGGGAATCACCGGAATCCTGGCGTTTGTGATCCTTGGCCCCATCGGCGCATATGCAGGTTCTGTTGTAGCAAGCGGATTTTTATGGCTGGGCGATACAGTGCCGTGGCTTGGGACCGGCGTGCTGGCTTTCTTCCTGCCATGGCTGGTCATGACCGGTATGGTATATGCGATCACTCCGTTTATGGCGTTAAATATTTCTGAGTTAGGCTTTGACAAGGTGCTCCGTCCGGCATATATGTGCCACAACATGGCAGAAGCGGGAGCAGCGATCGGCGTTGGACTAAAGGCAAAGGACCCGGAGTTTAAGGCGCTGGCCTTCTCGGTGGCCTTCCAGTGCCTGGTGGCCGGCGTGTCGGAACCGGCGATCTACGGTGTGAACTTAAAACTGAAGAAACCGATGATCGCGGTTATGATCGGAGGCGCGGCGGGAGGCGTGGTATCCGCCTGGCTGGGCGCTACGGCGTATTCCATGGGCTGGTCCAATATCTGGGCGATGCCGATCTTTATGGAAACCATACCGGCAATGCTGGCGGGAATCGCCACATCGATCGTAGTGGCAGCCCTGATGGCATTTATTATTGGATTTGACCAGAACGAAGCACATTTATAATCTATGTTAGGAGCGATGTCAGATGAATCAGATCAGCAACGATTTTTTATGGGGAGGCGCCGTGGCAGCCTGCCAGATCGAGGGTGCATATGATGCGGATGGACGTGGACTTTCCACGTCCGACATCCATGCGTATGATCCGGCTATGAACCGGAAAAAGGTAAAAGAGCGCGGCGGGACGATGGAGAAGATCAAATGGGCGATTCAGGACAAAGAGGGGTATTACCCAAAACGTACAGCGATCGATTTTTACCACACCTATAAGGAAGATTTGAAGCTGTTAAAAGAACTGGGGTTCAAGGCGTTTCGGACCAGCATATCCTGGTCGAGGATCTTCCCAAACGGAGACGAAGCGGAGCCAAATGAAGCCGGTCTGCGGTTTTATGACAACCTGATCGACGAGATCATCAAAAATGGAATGGAACCGGTCATCACCATGTACCACTATGATATTCCTTTGGGTCTGGTCCTGAAGTATGGGGGATTCGCCAACCGCAGGGTGGTGGATTTTTATGAAAATTATGCAAGGATTCTCCTAAACAGATTTAAGGGCAGGGTCAAATACTGGATCGTGTGCAACCAGATCAACTACGTACCAGTTGTAAAATTCGGTTCTCTTGGAATCTATGACGACCAGACCACCCCGGACAAGATGGAGGAGCTGGTTTATCAGGCGGTGCACAATCAATTTATCGGCTGCGCGCTGGTGAAAAAAGCGGCGAAGGAAATCGATGCCGGGTTCCAGATCGGTACCATGATCTCCAGCGAGATCTATTACCCCGCGTCCTGCAGACCGGAGGATGTTGTATTTACGTTAAAAAAGAACAGGATGCAGTATTATTTTACGGATGTCCAGTTCAGAGGGAAGTACCCGGGATATGCGCTCCGCTATTTTGAAGAAAATGGGATCGGTCTGAAGATGCTTCCGGGAGATGAAAAGCTCCTTCAGGAGTATACTATGGATTATCTTGCGGTCTCTTATTATTACACAAAAATACTGGATGCCGAAAAGAATACCATGAAGCCCTTTGACGGCCTGCAAAACCCCTACCTTGAACCGACCCCCTGGGAGTGGAGAGCAGACCCGCTGGGCCTGTATTACTCCCTGTCCGAATACTGGGACCGGTATGAAAAACCCATCCTCATTGCGGAAAACGGGTTCGGCGCCATGGATCAAGTGGAGGAGGACGGACGGATCCATGATGATTACCGGATCGCGTTTTTGCGAAAGCATATTGAGCAGATGAAGGAGGCCATAAAGGACGGCGTGGATATCTTTGGGTATTTGAGCTGGGCGCCGATCGACATGATATCCAGCTCCAGCAATGAAATGTCAAAGCGGTATGGTTATATCCATATCGATCAGGATGATCTGGGCAATGGGACGAAGGAGCGGAGAAGAAAGGATTCCTTTTACTGGTATCAGAAAGTCATAAGGACAAACGGCGGGGAATTATGATGAAAAAGTTTTCTGTTTTGCTGGTCCTTTTGTCAGCTGCCATTTGGGGATGTATCGGCGTATTCGTGCGGCATCTGACTTCCCTCGGATTCAATGCGATGCAGATGACGGCTGGAAAATGCCTGATCAATGCAGCCATGATGCTGGTGCTGATCCTGGCAACGGGCAAAGACCGCCTGAAGGTGTGCCGGAAGGATTTTCCGTATTTTCTGGCAAATGGGATCTTAAGTATTTTTGTATTCAACACGGCGTATAACATGGCAGTCACAATGATATCCCTTTCAGCGGCGGTGGCCCTTCTCTATACGTCTCCGGCCTTTGTCATGATCCTGTCCGTCCTGTTTTTGGGTGAGAAATTCACAGTCCAAAAAGGGATCTGTCTTGTGTTTTGTGTTGCAGGCAGTGCGCTGGCATCCGGGATCACCGCGGGGATCGATGTCAGCGCTGCCGGGATCGCCGTCGGGCTTGTGGCAGGCATCGGTTATGCGCTGTACAGTATTTTCAGCGGTGTGATCCTGAAAAAGTACCATCCGTTTACCAATGTCTTTTATACGTTCCTCATCGCCGGGACTGCGGCGGCCCTCACCTGTGATATGGGCGAGGCGGTGAGGCTGTGCCTGGGTTCACGGGAAGCCATGTTCTGGATGGCTGCATCCGGGGTGGTCACCAGCTTTTTGGCTTATGGTTCCTATACCTTCGCCCTGCGGTATCTAAGACCCAGCAGAGCTGCGATCATCGCGTCCGTGGAGCCGGTGGTTGCGACCCTGGCCGGGGTGTTTCTCTACCATGAATCCATGAGCACGGCGGGAGTCATCGGGATCGCTATGGTATTGTCAGCGCTGGTGCTGTCCAACCTGCCCGCACAGCCGGACAGAGAGAGTAAAGATCAGGAGGTATGAACATGAAGCTGTTAGATAAGCTTTTAAAGAAAAATCCGGGCTGCGGACAGAGGGAGACGGGGGTGCTCTATGCGCCGGTCACAGGAACGTATATCCCTCTCTCCGAGGTCAGGGACGAGGTGTTTTCACAGGGAATACTGGGAAAAGGGTGCGGGATCGAACCGGCGGAAGGAAGGGTGACAGCCCCTGCGGACGGCATTGTCTCTGCCGTGGCATCTACAAAGCACGCCATAGGGCTTACGCTTGAGACTGGAATGGAGGTCATCATCCATGTAGGCATCGACACCGTGAACCTGAATGGAAAAGGATTTACCGTGAAGGCGTCAGAAGGAAAGCGTGTAAAATGCGGAGAAACGCTGCTCTTATTTGATATGGATACAATACGGAAAGCGGGGTATCCGGTGAGTTCCGTATTTGTAGTGACGAACTGCGCCAATTTTCCCCATATGCAGATGAAGGTCGGCAGTATGTACCGATGCGGCGAAGCTATGGGAAGCCAGGGGATCTAGACGGAGGAAGGGAGTTCTTTTGTTACGCTCCGTATGGTCACTTTTCTATAACTGTATTCTGTAAAAAATATGCCTGCCGGTATTTTTCGGCAGGCACAGATATACATGATAAAAATTGTCTGATGTCAGACCGGGATCATTCTCTGTTTTTCCTTCTCCTTGGGATAAAGGGAGGGAACAGGCCCAGCTTGCATCCAATTATATGGAATAAGAAAAAGCTGATAACAGCTACCGCCGCTTTGATATAAATGGTATATTGTTCATCATAGCTTTCTGCGCTTACAAAATTAGAACCACTTTTCCCGCTCATATCCAGGTAAAAATCAGTGCGGCTCAGTTCCTGGGAGGCTTCAATCTGGCTAAGAAATTCAGTATCAGCGGACAGATCTGCTTTTACTACTTTTCCCACAGGCATAATATAAAAATCGTCTTCAAAATTCCTCTGCATTGCATCGTTGTTAATGCATGCAGCGATCCGTTCTCCAGAAGGAAGTTCCAGATTAAGCAGGTAATGATCCCCGAAATACCCGGTATCAGCAATCATAACAGAGCTATGACTAACTTTTACGGTAAACGTATCGTGGGAAAACAGTTCATCCACGTTCTGTGCGCGGTAAACATCATCACCGGCGATTCCCCCGATATCGCCATCTGCCACTGTATGTGCCTCCAGGTACTTGTCATAGAGCGCAGAATAAAAGACAGGCAAAATTTTTTCTGTACCAAATACCATCAATGCAGCCAGTAAAAAACAAATCAGCATATCAAATCGTAATTTATAAATTCTCATGATCCACCTCTTTCGTTCCATTTAATACTTTGCAGTATCGTAACTTAAAAAGCCACAGAGGTTCCTGACAATTTATCCTTATTTAACCCTGCTTATATTAACTATATAATACAGGCGCTGTTTTGTATTGTAAAATATCGTCCGAACTGTATCGTGAATATCTACTCATCGGGATTTTCTCCGGTCCACAAGCTTCTCAGCCGGCATATTCTCTTTCAAAAACTCCCAGAGCTCATCCGGGGTCACATTAGCCTGGTCATCCGGGAACAGAAAAGCCTGGCGCGGGGAGATGAAAAAGTAGATACACCCGTCCACCCGGTAAGACATAAAAAGATTCGCCCACTTCACCCGCAGCGTACCGCCCTCCCCGGTAGGGGTTACGATCGAGATCCCTTCCGCGGCATCGGTCATGGTAACCGTGTACACATGCTTCGGCGGCTCCAGCTTCATCTTCTTTGCCTGCGAGTTCACAGAAAAATAGAACGTCCCAAAATAAACCACCGGAAGGATAACGCCGATCCCCAAAAGCACATTCCCCAGCAGCACCGCCTGCTCCACACGCCCATTCATAACATAACAGATACAGGCAAACACCAACATGATCCCCATAAAGATCACAGGGGAACGGTACCGCTTCTGCCGAGTGATCGTATCAAAGATCGCAAACTTACGAAAGGTTTTCGTATCAATCCTGGAAGAAATCGTAATAACATCAGGTCTCATGCCAATTCTCCTTTGAAATAAAATATTACTTAATCATATCGTATAGTTAGAAAAACAGCAAGAGTTTTCTTCCCATAAACCAGTTGATTACCCCCCACCCCCTCCACCCTCAGCCAGCCATATCCTACCGGGAAGCACTCATAACAGTTCAGCCCAATTTCTCACCCAAGGGAGCGGCGGGGCGGCGGGAAGCTTTCGGAGGCGTCGAAGCCCATCGGTACTTAGGCGCGGTATTTCACGCGCCTTACGTACCGCTATGCGCTTCATCGAGCGAAAGCGACCTCCGAAAGCTTCCCGCCGCCCCGCCGCTCCCGTTGCGACAAATCCTCCCCGCGCTGAACTGTTATGCACTACTTCACATCCACAGCCCCGCCTGCCGCACTGCCACATTCCGCCGCGCCTCCTCATCTTCCGGTTCCAGAGGCAGGCTTTCATACAGCTTGATCAGCTCAGGGATTCCCAGCCGGTATCCGGCAAAGGGCATAAAGGAAGCACGGGCCGGGAAGGCGTCAAAGTGCATGACATCCGGCGGATAGGGCCAGGCGTTTTTATCCAGCAGATAAGGCAGGATAAAGTCGATGGCCCTGCGGATATTCCGTCCGTCCGTGTCTGTGTAGTCCCAGAGATCGTCCTCCGGGGTGGAGAGTACATGGCAGATAGTTACTAAATTGTCCACAACGAAGATGGAATAGTTGTAGGGCTTGGTGCGGGCCAGCTCCCGGGGGAAGGACCCGTCAGGCTCCATCTGGCGGATCAGGACTTTTTTGTAATGTTCCCGGCAGAAACCGGCGATCAGCTCATTGTCTGTAAACAGGGAGAATACGGCGGCCTGCATAAAAAAACAGATGCTGTGATTGTTGTCGGTGTTCATCTCCTCAATCCCGTTGGCACTGGTCAGCATCCAGCCCAGATATTGGGAAAACCAGAGGCGAAGTCCGGTCTCTATGTCATCCGTCATGGCACTGCTGTTTTTCAAAGCTTGCACTGCAAAGGGGATATCTGCAAGGTGGATGGTGTCGATGATGCCGATGCCCCGTCCATCGCAGATTCCGGGGATGGCCTGGGCGTAGGACAGGTGCGGGGCCATACGGGTGTCAGGATCCAGGAAAAACTCCTTCAGGATCTGCACTGCGCGCGCCGCATACCGTTCGTTTTCAGTAAGCGTCCAGGCTGCTGCCAGACAGGATGAGAGGGTGCGCATCCGGCGCAGCAGTATCCTGTGGGAATTAAAATTGTCCGGGTTGGTCTCCCCGTCCCTGCGGATGAAGGGAAGACCATCGGGGGAGTCGGGATCGGGCCACCAGTAATCCCCGTTGGAGCAGTAATCGTGTATGGTTCCCGGGCTGCCCGGACAGACCGCATCAGTTATGTGAGGGATGGGGGCTGTCAAATACTCCTCAGCCTGGGAGAGCAGATGAGCTTTGCCAGCCAGGGAGAGCGCCGGGATACCGGGCGCTTCCAGTGAGCGGAGACTGGACACTCCTGCCGTCGGGACACAGGATGCTTCCGGCATCGGGATGGGAATCAGATAAGTCTTTGGATAAAATATCATAGCTGAGCACCTCGCATTCTTTTATGTTCTGTTATAGCTTCAGTCTACCGCTGTCTGTCACAAAATCCAATAAACAAAAGAACGGAACCATGGACATTTTTAAAAATGGTGCCGATTATAAAAATTGCCAATGATTTTAAAAATTGCTCATGTACAGGGAGCTGATTTTTCGATAAGATAGAAGACAGGGGAAGGGGAGATGTCAGTGAAAAACCGTTCGAAGGTATATCTGCGTATGTTCTTGTCATATGTAGGTATTTTTTTAGTCCCGGTATTGCTGGGAACTGTGATCTATGGCTATACATTCCGCAATGTGCGCCGTCAGGCGGAAAAAATGAATACGAATCTGCTGGTCATGGTGCAGAAGGATCTGGATAAGGAGATTGACAATATCCAGAAAATATCGGCCAGGATGGCCATGGATACCAGCGTCCAGCTGGCAAGCAAGGTGAGGGGGGATTTCGGCAAGGACGACCAGATGACCCTCTATTACCTGTTCAATGATCTGCAGGCGATCGCCATGTCGGAGGATTTTATAAAGGATATCTTTGTGTATTTTAATAATACCCAGAAGGTGTCCTGTGTCAACGGCAATATGTCTGCCGAAATGTATTACAGCCTGTACTATGACAGTGATGTGACCTCCTTTGAGGAGTTTAAGGCTTATATGGGGGAATCCCATTATAATGATATGCTGCCGGTCCATCGGAAGTCCGGCGGGGATGTGCTGATCTTTACCATGACGATCCTGGACTCTGCCATCGGGGAGCGTTCGGCTACGATTGGGGTCGCTGTAGACTATGAGACGGTCCGTCAAAGGCTGTCCGCCATGACCTGGGATGAAACCATGGATATCCAGGTGATCGGAGACCGGGGGACCGAGATCTCTGCCAATCCTGAGATCTCCAGACAGTATGGGCTGGAATACGGGAATCTGCCGGAGGGGAGCTTCATGGAGACGGACCGTGCGGGCAATTCCATGCTGGTGACAGTTATAGGATCGGATAAGCCCGCGTGGAAATATGTCGCGGTCACGCCGACGGCCCTCATAGAGAAAGATGCCAGGGAGATCCAGAATGTGGCGGTGCTGGGGCTGTTCCTCTGTATCATAGCTGGAGTGGGCATCTCCGGTTATCTGACCAGGAAGAATTACAACCCGGTAAAAATGCTTCTCGAGACCATGAAAAAGCATGGACACCGGGAGATCGGTGAGAATGAGAATGAATACCAGTGGCTGAACCGCCAGATCAACCAGTTCTTTCAGGAGCAGGTAAATACGGAGCGGCTTTTGTCGGCAAA
>ERZ791803.1198-NODE-1198-length-12631-cov-12.442271_pt1 | contig 12631 bp, 8 predicted proteins | sample MGYA00510307_ERZ791803 | MGnify/ENA primary metagenome ERZ791803 (study PRJEB30046, sample SAMN00791963) | human gut metagenome | study: EMG produced TPA metagenomics assembly of the A metagenome-wide association study of gut microbiota in type 2...
TGACCGGAGCCTTTATGTTTACCACACGAGGCAATGAATGGATTGCCTGCCTCACAGTTGCTGCCATCCTCGAACTTTACACCGCTTTCCGTATTCCACAGGAAGAAGAAAAAGAAAGGTCATAAAAAAAGCCCGTTCATAGCTTTTCAGTCTTGAACAGGCATCACTTTTTTTAATTCGATAATGTTCCGTCCTTTTATAAAGAACGGAACAGTTTTATATCATTTATTTCTTCACTGGTGAATATCTTGCATTCAACCCGTCAACAATTTCTTTTGTAATATTGAAAGTGCTGTCAGCATAAAGCAGGTTATCGAAACCAGTGTTGCTGAAGATCAGGCTATATCCGTGAGTCTTATTATATTCTTTCAGGAAAGCGTTGATAGAATCGCGGAACTGCAAGCTATTCTTGTTGTTCTCTTCCATCAAACCATTCTGAAGTTTGTTGCTCAACTCTTGCAAATCTTGTTCCAACTTCACCAGACGGTTGTACTCTTGCTGCGCTCTATCTTGTGACAGGAAAGCATTGTTTTCAACTTTCTTCTGAAAATCTTGCTTTTCCTTGTTCAAAGAGGTAGCCTTCTGATTCAATGTCATACGAACATTTTCGCTCTTCTTTACCATCGCCTCATTCAAGTCAATACAGAAATTGTATTTGGCAAGCAGCGTATCTATTTCAACATAGGCAATTTTCATTCCTGACAGTTCGGCATTAGCCTGAGCCGGAGCATTGGTAGTTTGATTGTCAGTTTTGCCAGCACATTGTGAAAATAAAACGATAAACGCAAGAGCAGCCAAACCGTTCATGAGGTAGTTCATTCTATTCATAATTAATAAGTATTGTTTTTAATAAATTTAATTCATACTATCGTTCAAGGCTTTTTCCAACTCGTTAATAGAAAAACGCGGCTTCTTTTGTGCTTCGCGATCTTGCGACTGTGCGCATCCGATTCCTTTCTGACGCAACGCTTTATTCCCACTCACGTGACCATTCGGGAACTTCCCACCCTTCGTAAAGAATACTTTCACCCCTAATAATACCAGGGAAATAGCAACTATTAACAAAGTTATCAGTATAGTCTCAACCATTTCTATTAATTTTGTGAGTGCAAAGATAGGCTTTAATGAGATATGAGTTCAGATAAGTCAATCAAATTAACCATATTTAGCAATAGAAGAAGCGAAAACAACCCTTCTATTCCTATTATAAAATAGAAACAGCATGGAAAAAAAAGACTTAAAGCCGGCTGGCGTATTCAAGTATTTCGAAGAAATCTGCCAAGTGCCACGCCCTTCGAAGAAGGAAGAGAAAATGATTGCCTACCTGAAGACATTCGGAGCAAAACATAATCTGGAAACCAAGGTGGACGAAGCCGGCAATGTATTGATTAAAAAGCCCGCTACTCCGGGAAAAGAAAATCTTCAAACCGTCGTTCTGCAATCGCATATCGACATGGTGTGCGAAAAGAATAACGATGTTCAACACGACTTCCTCACCGATCCCATCGAAACGGAAATTGACGGTGAATGGCTGAAAGCCAAAGGCACAACCCTCGGAGCCGACAACGGTATCGGTGTAGCTACCGAGCTGGCTATTCTGGCTGACGACAGCATTGAGCACGGTCCGCTGGAATGCCTGTTTACCGTAGACGAAGAAACCGGACTGACCGGAGCTTTTGCCCTGCAAGAAGGTTTTATGAGCGGTGACATCCTTCTGAACCTCGATTCGGAAGATGAAGGGGAAATCTTTATCGGATGTGCCGGAGGTATTGACTCCGTTGCAGAATTTACTTATAAGGAAGTGGAAGTTCCCGCCGGATATTTCTTCTTCAAGGTGGAAGTGAAAGGGTTGAAAGGCGGTCACTCCGGTGGCGACATTCACCTGGGACGTGGCAATGCCAACAAAATTCTGAACCGTTTCCTTTCACGCATGGCTGCCAGACACGATCTGTACCTATGTGAAATCAACGGTGGTAACCTGCGCAACGCTATTCCCCGCGAGGCTTATGCCATCTGTGCTGTTCCCGAAGACGCCAAGCATGATGTCCGCACCGAACTGAATATTTTCACCAGCGAAATGGAAGACGAATTATCCGTTGTAGAGCCTGACTTAAAGCTGGTTCTCGAATCGGAAACTCCACGCAAAATGGCTATCGACCAGGATACTACTACCCGTTTATTAAAAGCTCTGTATGCAGCTCCTCACGGTGTATATGCCATGAGTCAGGATATTCCCGGACTGGTGGAAACTTCTACCAATCTGGCATCTGTCAAGATGAAGCCCAACCATATCATCCGCATTGAAACCAGTCAGAGAAGTTCTATACTGTCCGCACGCAACGATATGGCGAACACGGTTCGCGCCGTATTCCAACTGGCAGGAGCCAATGTTACTTTCGGAGAAGGTTATCCGGGATGGAAACCGAATCCACATTCGGCCATCCTCGAAGTAGCAGTTGAATCATACAAACGCTTATTTGGTGTAGATGCGAAAGTTAAAGCCATCCATGCAGGATTGGAATGTGGTCTGTTCCTTGATAAATATCCAACGCTGGATATGATCTCTTTCGGACCGACACTGACAGGTGTTCATTCTCCTGACGAACGAATGCTTATTCCTACTGTAGAAAAGTTCTGGAAACACCTGTTGGACATCCTGGCACATGTACCTGCCAAGAAGTAGCGGGCAAATAAGTCAACATAAAGAAGAGTATGGTAACAGTCAAAAAAGAATAGCTGTTATCGTACTCTTTTTTACTATGATTTTATCAGGTGTAAGTTTCCTCGCTCCTTCCAATATCATTGCACAAGAGGTTCACAGCAGACAAGCCTCCTCTCAACAAGAAAGAATCTCTTTCCGTGTTGTAAGTTGGAACATAGAAAACCTGTTCGACACACACCACGACAGTCTGAAGAACGATCATGAATATCTTCCCGATGCGATACGTCATTGGAATTATAGCAGATATAAGAAAAAACTGGCTGATGTTGCCCGTGTAATTACTGCTATTGGCGAATGGAATCCTCCCGCATTAGTTGGATTATGTGAAGTAGAAAATGATACAGTGCTTCGTGACCTTACCCGTCGTTCTCCTTTAAAAGAGCTCAGCTATCGTTATGTAATGACCAACTCCCCTGATTTAAGAGGAATTGACGTAGCCTTGCTTTATCAACGGGATCTATTCAAACTATTATCTTCCCGTTCCATCTCCATTCCTCCGTTTAAGCAGCACCGTCCGACAAGAGATTTGCTACACGTCAGCGGGCTTCTACTGGCGGGAGATACACTCGACGTATTTGTCTGCCACTTCCCCAGCCGTTCGGGTGGAGCCAAAGAATCGGAACCTTATCGTTTATATGTAGCTCACATACTGCGTACGGAAGTCGATAGCATTATGAATATTCGTTCTCATCCGCAAGCCATTATCATGGGGGATTTCAACGATTACCCGACGAATCAGTCCATTCTGAAAATACTGAAAGCCGAAGCGCCTCCTGTTAAAACCAATGACCTAGCTTCAACAACCGACTCCGCCAACGCCTCAACAGTTACCCCCTCCTCACTAAAACTATATCATCTACTTGCCCGAAAAGCAAAATCAAAAAACTTCGGTTCTTACAAATTTCGTGGTGAATGGGGATTACTCGACCACTTGATTGTATCAGGCACGCTATTAAATCAATCAAATCACTTTTTCACTAGCGAAGAAAAAGCAAATGTATGCCTTCTCCCTTTTTTACTGAAAGACGACGAAAAATATGGTGACAAAGAACCTTTCCGCACTTATAAGGGAATGAAATATCAAGGAGGCATCAGTGACCATCTTCCTATCTACACAGACTTTGAATTGATTGTATATTAATTATGGCAAACGATAGTAGCCAATATTATCAGGTTATTACAAATAAAGATAGTCAACCATTATCAGAGAAGTACAAACGCCGCTACAGCATACTCTGACAAGAGACTATTCTCACTACGATGAGAAAAAATACTCATCGCCATGAGAAAAATTTCTCATTATAATGAGAATCTTTTCTCATCGTAGTGAGAATACTTGAGAAATATAACGCCTCATCATAGCTTCATAAATTAAATTATCAAACAAGAGTTCCGAACTTCTATTTCTCCATGTCCTCTATGATGCAAATGATGAATTAGTCCGAATACTGATAAACCTTCAAATCGAACTTCGGAACCATTGCCAGCAAATGGTCGAAGATATCCGACTGAATACGCTCGTATTCTTTCCAGACCTTATTGCGGGAGAAGAAATAAACCTGAATAGGTACTCCGTACATCGTAGCTTCTTTCTGACTGATAATCAAATCCAACTCCTGATTGACCACAGGCAGACTACACAAATAGCGTTCAATATATACCCTGTACACTTGAGAATTGGTAGGAACGACTCCTTCTTCCGGCTGATAATCCGCCATTAATGGAATTTCTTTCCGGTAACGGTCCAACATTTCCGGAGTACAGAATTGAAGTGTAGTCAAATCCAAAGTTATACTCTTCATCACCCGTCGTCCTCCCGACTGTGTCATTCCCCGCCAATTCTGAAAAGGACTGCTCACTAATGTATAAGGAGGAATAGTGGAAATGGTATTATCAAAATTCTGGATCTTGACTGTATTCAGCGTTATTTCCTGTACAATGCCATTTGCGTCACCGGAAGGAAGCGTCACCCAGTCCCCCGGACGAACCATATCGTTGGCAGAAAGCTGGATACCCGCCACAAAACCTAATATGGAATCTTTGAATACTAACATTAAAATAGCCGCTGAAGCGCCCAAGCCCGCAAACAAAGTAGCCGGAGACTTATTCACGATAATAGCAATGATTACAATCCCGCCAACAAAGAAAAGAAGCACCTGCAACACTTGGATAAAACCTTTCATCGGGCGGTCTTTCATCGACTCTCTTCCGTCATAGATATCCATTATCATCAACAGAATCCCATTTATAGCCAATAGTAAAGAGAAAATAATATAAATGACGCACGCCTTCTGGGAAATCAGCAACAGCTCTTTTCCACGGATAAAAGCCATCGGCAACAACGAATAAACCAGAAAAGCCGGGATGGTATGAATCAAATTATGAAATACCCTACGCTTCATCAACAATGTATTCCATTGATGAGGTTTACGTCTCGTATACTGTTTCATACCTCCAATAAGAATTGCCTGGCAAAGATAATTCAAAACGATAGCAACCACTATCATCAGTAAAGCCATAATAGTCTCATCAAAACGATCGGCAACTGCCGGATCTATTCCCCAATTAATGAGGGTTTTATTCATCCATTTTCCTAAATCTACTACTAACATAACTTCTGTCTTTTTTTTATAAATAACAGTAAAATATTCATTTGGTTTAGAAAAAAAGAGACTAGTATCCGATTTATCAAGAATCAAGACACCGGTCTCCACTGCTACTCTCTAAGCATATCATTTTTCGATGAGGGCTCCATCAGGGAATCACCATCACCCCTATTTCATTCATATTTACTTTAGCAACGGTAGCATCAGGTGTAGTGGCCTCCAGTTTAATGAAACGTGCCTGTACTTTCTGACTGAAAGCAACCGTCTGTGGCAACGGATTATGCATAATATTGCTGAACTCTCCACTGGCAGGCACTTCTTTCCAGCTCTTACCATCCATGCTTACAAAGAATTGATAACGGAATGCCATCGTCGGCTTTGCCTCCGCTTTTGAAGGCGCGTACGTGAAACTGCTCAATGTTACCGTCTTCCCCAAATCAATCGTTAATGGAGAAGCAGCAACCTGTTTCCATCCGGAACGCGGCAAATTATTCCAGTCTTCTTTCGTTGTTTCTTCCTGCAAAGGTTCTGCATAATAAGCGGCAACCTGACTAACGTAAGCAGTCAACCGGCACTCGTCTATTCTCACCCGGAGCTTATTGGCATTAACTGCCGGAAAGCGCAACATACGTTTATATCCTATCGTCGTACCTTTTCCTACTTCTTTCCAGCCATTATCCATCAAGGCTTCCACAGTAAAAGCCTCTACCCTCTGCCCTTTCGTTATATCTTCCTGCAACATGACCAGATTGATTTCCGATTTGGACTTCAATGCATAGACAGCCTCACCGCCCGAAGTAGTGCTCCAGTATTTTCTTCCGTTTTTCACCCGGTTGTCAGCAAACGTTTGTTGCCGATAATCAGCAAACTCTTTCAACCGCTTGATATCAGCTTCATGAATCAGTCCCCTCCGGTCAGGTGGAATATTCAACAGGAGCACTGAATTATATCCTACCGACTGGAAATAAATATCTGATAAATGCTTCAAAGATTTCACTTTACCATCTTCCTCCGCATGATAGAACCATCCCGGACGGATAGATACGTCGACTTCCGAAGGATACCAGAATAATTCCGTAGCTTTCTCCAATATCTTACGACTTCCCAAATCCTCTGCTTTACTGAAAACACCCAAACGTTTGTTGTTCTCTTGTGAACGGGCATATATACCGGGAGTCAACACAGTTGCGTTCCATTCCGTTTCACGGCCTACTCCTTTCTCGTTTCCGACCCAGCGGACATCATCCCCCATAATTGCCATCACAGCTTTGGGTTGGAGGCGTTGGATGGTTTGGTAAAAAGCGTCCCAGTCATACACTTGCTTCTTTCCGTTCGGACCTTCTCCATTCGCCCCGTCGAACCAGACTTCATGTACTTCACCATAATTGGTGAGCAATTCCGTCAATTGCCGAATAAAAAAATCATTGTAACGGGGAGAGTCTCCATAACATTCCGCATTCCGGTCCCAGGGAGAAAGATATACTCCAAACTTCATATCATATTTGTCACAGGCAGCACGAAGTTCTTTCACTACATCGCCTTGTCCGTTTTTCCAGGGAGAAGAGGCCACGGAATGTTTGGTAGTAGCCGTTGGCCAAAGGCAGAAACCGTCGTGATGTTTTGCAGTCAGAAGCACCATTTTAAAGCCGGCTTCCTTGAGGGTACGTACCCATTGTTCAGCATCCAGTTCCGAAGGATTAAAGAGCGCGGGATCTTCTTTCCCGTCCCCCCATTCACGTCCTGTAAAGGTGTTGATACCAAAATGAAGGAAAGCTGTTAATTCCATTTGTTGCCAAGCGTATTGCTGTGGAGTAGGTACCAGCCGCGCTGCCATATCAACCTTCTGTTCGATAGTTGCACTTTGAGGAAATTCAACATGCTTCACATAGTAATTTTCTTTTTTCTGCGCCTGCGCTCCACTCATGAGAGTAACAGACAATAAAAGAGAGGTTAGTAGTTTATTCATGGTCTATTAATTATTGCAATCGTACAAAGATAAAATAAAGGTGCAGATTTCACGATTCTCATGGAATATTTTCTTACGACATTCCATCCAATCAGTGTAACCCCCACCTTTATATATAATCTAAATAACCTATTGATTTAGTATCTATTTCACCGGATAAAGGGTAAATTCAAAACTCTGTTTCTTTAATGGAACCAAGTATTGCGGTAATACTCCGGGACCACAAGTAGCCGTTCCCACACCTGCCTGTTCAGCATCCAGATGCACTGTCAGCAATCCATCGCGTTCCAGTTCATTGATATGGCGGGCCTTCTCTAATAATACATCCGAGAAAGGAATGATACTAAACTGGAAAGCACGATCCGACTCAACAAAGATACCTTCGCCGGAAGTATCTGCCAACTTCACCCAACGTACATCGGTGCGGTTGCTTGTAGATTGCGGAGCAACATAATAGTGGAACATCCGTTCCGGTGTGGTCTGATATACACCGATTTTACCGGACTGATTGCGGTCAATATAGGTTTCATTATCTCCACGTCCCAAGTAAGAAACCTGATCGTAGGCGTTCGACACACGGAACGTCAATCCCAAGCGTGCCATTGATTTCACGATGGTCGTGTCGGGTTGGAAAGTTGTATGTACTTTCAGTGCACCGTTTCTATCCAGTGAATAAACAAAGTCAGCAATTCCTACCCTTTGCGTTTTTGCATTTAGAATTTCTACACGGGCAGTGGTCGAAGTCTTACTTTCCTTCAATGACACTACTTTCTGGGTCAGACAATCCAATCCCGCATCACGCCACAAGCGTGCGCCGTTCTTATCCCGGTTGTCATTATCCGTTGCCGGGCGGTAAAGGCTCAATGTCAGCGGAGTAGCCAATAATTCTTTGCCGTTCAAGTTCAATGAAGTCAGCGCGCCTGTTTGCTTATCAACGGTGAAAGTCGTTTCACCTGCTTTTTGCGGACGGTAGCCTGTGTAGTTCTTATTACCGGCAAATACAAACTGGTCGTATGCCACCTCCCAATCCTTATCTATCATTGAAGAAGCTTCACGACGGGTCCAGCTGATATTCAAATAAGCCTCACGGACTGTATTCGGAAGTTTTACAGCCCCCAAAGTAACATCAACAGTAGCGTGTGGTGCACAATCAACCGTTTTTGTACCTTCCGCCAAAATCTTGCCATTATCTGCCGTCACATTCCAGTTCAGTACATACTCATTCAAGTTAGAGAAATCATACCAGTTCTTGACACGGATAGTCAGATTCTTCTGATTCGCCAGCGTTACTTTTATGTTCTGATATACTTTCTTTACTTCGAGCAAATGCGGGTGCGGTTCACGGTTGGCGCCCACCAAACCGTTACAGCAGAAGTTTCCGAAACTTGGAATTCCTTCCGGTCCGTAATCACCGCCATACGTCCAGTACCATTTACCATTCTTGTCTATTTCGCGGAATGACTGATCCACCCAGTCCCAAACGCAGCCACCTTGTGCCATCGGATTGTTTTCAAATACGTCCCAGTATTCTTTCAGTCCGCCGCAACTGTTGCCCATCGCATGAAGATATTCACAAAGAATGAAAGGGCGGTAGATGTCTTTCTCTTTTACGTATGCTTTGATATCGTCTACACTGCGGTACATACGACAGTAAATATCCGTATTATAGTTCAATTCGGCACGTTCATACTGTACAGGGCGAGTTTTCTCTACCGATTTCAGCCAGTCATAAGTACGTTCGAAGTTAATTCCGTTTCCTGCTTCATTTCCCAATGACCAGATAACGATAGCCGGGTGATTCTTAGAACGTTCATACATCCGGTGAGTGCGATCCATGTGTGCAGTCAGCCAGGTACTATCCTTGGCTAGGGAAGCAGGACCATATCCCATTCCGTGAGATTCGATGTTTGCCTCATCAATCATGTACAAACCGTAACGGTCGCAAAGTTGATACCAGTAAGGATGTGTAGGATAATGCGAGTTACGCACCATGTTGATATTGTGCTGCTTCATCAGTTTGATGTCCAGTTCCATCAGCTCCTTGCTCACGGTACGTCCCAGTTGAGAATGCTCGTGTCGGTTGGTTCCCTTCACCAATACCGGAACGCCGTTGATGCAGAAACGTCCGTCTTTGATTTCCGAGGTACGGAAGCCGACTTCACAACCAGTCAGTTCGGTTACCTTGCCTTGTTCATCCTTCAGTTCGAGTATTAATGTGTAAAGATGAGGATGCTCTGCACTCCAAGCCTTTACATCGGGAATATTCTTTTCATCAAACGTGATAAAATTGCTCAATCCGCGGGATTTTATCCGGATAGCATCCTGCAGGACAGTTTTGCCATCGGCGTCTTTCAGGGTATAAGCAATAGAAGTAGCTCCAGATATAGCAGAATGTCCCTCTACGGTCACTTCAAGTCCGAAAATACCATCTTTGTATTTCTCTTTTTCTAAAGAAGCATTCAGTTTATAATCCGCAATGTACTGTTTGGGAGTACTGTAAAGATACACGTCACGTTCGATACCACTCAAACGCCACATATCCTGACATTCCAGATAAGCACCCGAACTCCAGCGATACACTTCCAAAGCAACCACATTTTCGCCTTCATTGAGGACATCTGTAATATCCCATTCGGCAGCCGTCTTTGATCCCTGATTATAGCCAAGTAATTTTCCATTCACCCATACATAATAGAAAGAAATGACTCCTTCACAACACAGTACTACCCTGCGTCCTTTCCAGTCGGCAGGCACTTTGAAGGTACGTCGGTAGGAGCCGACTTCATTCTCTGCATAAGGCACCAGCGGCGGATTCTTCTTGAAGTTGAACATTTTATCATCAAACTCATACGTTTCGTTGACATAGATAGCCGTGCCATACCCCTGGCGTTCCCAGTTACCGGGCACATTGATATCCGCCCATCCTCCTGTATAATAAGAAGGTTGGTAAAAGTCCTTCGGACGATTATCGGGATTCTTCACCCAATGGAATTTCCACTTTCCATTGAGACTCATATAAAAAGGAGACTGTTCATACCCTCCCGGCTTTTCAATGTCGGAAGCGTTGGCGTAAGGCCATACGTATGTGTGAGGAGCGAGTTTGTTCAGTCCCACCGCATACTGGCTTTGCCATTCGGGCAACGGTTGTTGTTGCGCTAAAGTGAAAGTAGCAGTCAGTCCTGACAATAGAACTAAAAGAGTTCGTTTCTTTAAGCTAATATTCATAAGCATGTCATCATAATTGGTTTATATAATAAATTAGGCACAGATTAAGCTGATTGACGCTATTATTTTATATACTCATCATTCTAAAAACCGTGAAATTCGTGTAATCCGTCTCTAATAATATAAGATTATTCTGCAAGAACACTTAATTGCTGTTTTTAACTATTTGATTACTATTCTATAATCACTTCATCAAAATAGACTCTCGCTTCCTGACCGGGACGGACATGCTCGTCGGGACATATCCCCGCACCTTCCGCCGTCACTCGGACATAACGGGCAGATACTCCGCCCATATCTATCGAATAGTCATTTCTAAAAGTTCCTTCCAGATAGATTTCTTCCGGAGAGAAGTTCAATTCTCCCATAGTATGGTAGGTTCGATTGTCATCGGAAACTTCTACGCGAATCATCTTCGGTTTATGTGCTCCCATTCCATAATTCGTAATGCAACCGATGGCAAATTTATTCAAAATCTCCCGCCCCTGCAAATCTATCGTGAAAGATATAGAATCATTTTGATTCCAGTTACACCATTCAAAATCAGTATATTTCAGGCTTCCCCGCAATCCGTTGACTAACAACATTTCGTTCTTCTTATTGCCAAGCAAAGGTTTTGCCGTAGCTTTGTTCCATGTGAGTTGCAAGTCTAAAGTTTCTCCCATTTGCTTGCCGTTCATAAAGGTAGCGGCTTTCACCATTTGTGTCTTCGTCACACGGATAGGTCCGTCGTAACGATGAGAAGACATTGCCGGATTACTTCCGTTCAGTGTATAATGAATCTCTACATCCGGGCGGATACATTCCAAATTCACTTCCAAATGTCCGTCCACTGATGTCACCGTCTGTTGTATGTTATACATTGAACGGGCATAGACAATTCCTTTTTCCGCAATATGCGCGTTGTATGCGTCCATCCGCTTCAAGAATCCAGACCAGTCCTTCGTTCCTGCGGGCGTCCATGCCACTTCTGCTAAAGCGGCCAGGCGGGGAAACAAAAGATAATCCACATCTTCGGGTTTATTACAGAACTCTGTCCACATACAAGCCTGTACTCCCATTAACAAAGACTCATATTCCGGTTTCCAATCCTTCTGTACAGGTTCGTAATCGAAAACATCTTTCAGGGTATTGTTGCCAAAATAGGTTACCGGTTCAAACCATTGCGGTCCCTGATAACGAATCAAGTATAAGACACGCGCCGGAGTCATGATAAAACGATGTCCCTTTTCGGCAGCTTTCAGAGCAGCCGTACCCATTCCCTGCCAGCCTAGGATAATAGATTCTTCAGGAAGAAAAGAGCTGTTTGTCAACTCATCCCAGCCAATCACTTCACGACCTTTCTTACGCAGATAATCACTGATACGTTTCATGAAGTAACCCTGCAAATCTTCTTCATTGGCCAAACGCTGTTTTTTCATCCGTTTTTGGCAAAGCGGGCATTTCTCCCAGCTCGTCTTCGGGCACTCATCGCCTCCGATATGGAAATACTCGCCCGGGAATAGGGGAGCTACCTCGGCGATCACGTCCTCGTCCACGACCATCTTGACGTCGGACTCGCCTTCGCGCCAGGAGTCTTCCTTCTGCTTGCGATCGGCTTCCAGCTTCTCCTGCTTGTCGCGCAGTTCGGCGGCCTTCTCGAAGTCCTGGCCCTTGATGGCCTCGTCCTTGTCGGCGGCGATCTTGGCGATCTTCTCGTTGGCGTCGTGCCAAGCCTTGTGCACGAAGTGGGTGTCGCAGGAGACGGAGTAGATCTCGCAACCGATTTCCTTGAACTTGGCGTAGTTCTCGGCCAGGTCTTCAAGCTCGGTGGGGCACACGAAGGTGAAGTCGGCCGGGTAGAAGAAGAACAGGGACCAGTGGCCGAGCACATCGTCCTTGGTCACTTCGTGGAACTCATTGTTCTGGAATGCGTTCACCTTGAAATCGGTCAGTTCATGCTGCAGAAGAGTCATCATCGGTCCTTTCGGGAATTGTTAATCTTCAAGCGTTTACCACCACCTATCGTAATGTGGTGAGCCACGGCTCGCGCGGGTGTAACGTATGAGCCTTATCACACCACCCGCAACCCTTGTGCCCAAATGGCCGTTGCCCCAATCACGACTATGCGCG
>ERZ791803.1203-NODE-1203-length-12599-cov-2.788504_pt1 | contig 12599 bp, 10 predicted proteins | sample MGYA00510307_ERZ791803 | MGnify/ENA primary metagenome ERZ791803 (study PRJEB30046, sample SAMN00791963) | human gut metagenome | study: EMG produced TPA metagenomics assembly of the A metagenome-wide association study of gut microbiota in type 2...
AATGTGGCCCAGGGTGGGGCAACCCTGGCAGTTGCCTTAAAGACAAAGAACCAGGAATTGAAACAGCTGGCAACCTCCACGGGCATCACCGCGGTCCTGGGTATTACGGAGCCATCCCTGTACGGTGTTACGTTGAAGCTGAAACGTCCCTTGATTGCATCCATGATTGGCGGAGGCATTGCTGGAATCTATGCAGGTCTGTCCGGACTGGTGCGGTATGCTTTCGTATCCCCTGGACTGGCAGCGCTTCCCGCCTTCATTGGAGAGAATCCCATGAATATTGTCCATGCAGTCATTACCTGCGTCATTGCTTTTGCGGCAGCCTTTGCAGCAGCATGGGTGATGGGATTTGAGGAGCCTGAAGGAAAATGTAAGGAAATGAAACATAAGGGGAGGACATATGAGGAAGTGAAACGCGGTGCTGAGGAACGTTCATCTGAAAAAACAGGAGCCGGTCAGAAGACGTTTTCCATCCAATCCCCTGTAAGCGGCCATGCGGTTCCCCTTTCAGAAGTCAGGGACGCCGTATTCTCCAGCGGTGTCCTTGGAAAGGGGATGGCGGTCATACCAACAGGAAATACAATCGTATCACCGGTAAAAGGACGTATAACCGCTTTTTTTGAGACAAAGCACGCCATTGGCATCACATGTGAAAACGGTGTGGAAGTGCTGATCCATATCGGTATTGATACAGTGAATCTCCAGGGAAAGCATTTTACCGCCCTTGCAGGTGTGGATGACCTGGTGGAGCCTGGGACTCCCCTGGTGGAGATTGAACGGCAGGCAATCCTGGATTTGGGATACGATCTGGTTACGCCCGTGCTGGTGGTGAACAATGGAGGCCTGTCTGAGGTGCTTACCACACAGCCCAGGGATGTGGAGGCAGGGATGGAACTGATGAAGCTTTGCTGAGAAATGTCATGCCAATAAATATAGATGCAGGAAAGGAAGCAGGAGATTAGATGATTTATCAAAGTATAAAATTTCCAGAGGATTTTTTGTGGGGTGCCTCCACCTCTGCTTATCAGGTGGAGGGTGCATGGAACGAGGATGGGAAATCACCATCCATCATTGATATGTGTGAACATCCCTCTGGCACAGCGGATTTTAGAGTGGCCAGCGACCACTACCACCGCTGGGAGGAGGACATTGCGCTTATGGGGGAGATGGGGCTTAAGGCATACCGTTTTTCCGTGGCATGGACCAGGATACTGCCGGAAGGCACAGGGACGGTGAACCAGATAGGCATTGCCTTTTATAACCAAGTGATTGAGGCGTGCAGAAAGTACGGGATAGAGCCTGTGATTACCATGTACCACTTTGATCTGCCTTATGTGCTGGAGGAAAAGGGCGGCTGGAGCAGTCGGGATACCATTGAGGCATTTGTCAAATACGCGAAGGTACTGTATACCCACTTTGGTTCCCAGGTAAAATACTGGCTTACCATCAATGAGCAGAACACCATGATTCTCCATCCGGGTGCCATCGGGGTTCCTAAAGGAAAGGGCCTTCCTAATCAAAAAACGCTGTATCTCCAGAATCACCACATGCTTCTGGCCCAGGCTCAGGCCATGAAGCTGCTGCATCAGATGTGTCCTGACGCCAAAATCGGTCCGGCTTTAAATATAACGGCCATGTACCCTGCCACATGCAGCCCCAGGGACTCCATTGCGGCCCATAACTGGGAATCCATCCGGTGTTGGAATTTCCTGGACGCGGCCGTGTTCGGGAGATACAATAGTCTGGCATTCCGGTACCTGGAGGACAGGGGCATTGCGCCTTCCCTCATGGACGGGGACCTGGAAATCCTGGCTGGCGCCAAACCGGATTTCATTGCCATGAACTATTATTCCACTGCTACCGTGGGAGCCAGCAGGGGAGATGGCTCCGATGTGGCTCCAAGGGCAGGGGACCAGCAGATCATGCTGGGGGAGCCGGGCGTGTATCGCCCGGAGGAAAACCCCTATGTGGGAAAAACAAAATACGGCTGGGTCGTGGATCCTGAGGGGCTGCGTCTGACACTGCGGAAAGTTTATGAGCGCTATCATCTGCCGGTGCTCATAACAGAAAACGGAATCGGTGCGCCAGATATTCTGGAGGAGGATGAATCTGTACATGATTCTTACCGCATTGAGTATCTGGCCGCCCACATAAACCAGCTGAGATTGGCGGTGACAGACGGAGTGGAGGGCATGGGATACTGTCCATGGTCTGCCATTGATCTGGTAAGCACCCACCAGGGCTATGGGAAGCGGTATGGCTTTATATATGTTGACAGGGATGAGTTTGATTTAAGGGAAATGAAACGATATAAAAAAGACAGTTTTTACTGGTACAGGGACGTGATTGCTGCAAACGGGGCTTGTGTGGAATAAAAATATCCGTTACAATCATATCTGCAAAGGGGGAGGGATTGTGAAGGTACTGAAAATACTGAATAATAATTTCATATTGGTTAAAAATGCAAAAGGCCAGGAAGAAATCATCATGGGACGGGGCCTGCGTTTCAAGACCCAGGTTGGAGGCTGTTTGGAAGAAAAGGACGTGGAGCGCCGTTTTGTATCCGGCCAGGGAGGAATCCTTAAGGATTACAGCCGGATGATAGAAGGGATTCCCCAGGAAACCCTGGAGGTCATACAGGAGGCAGTGGACGCTGCGGGCAGCAGCCTTTCCTGTGCCCTGGACAGCCAGGCGTTCTTTACCCTTCTTGACCACCTTATCTATGCCATGGAACGCTCTCAGAAAGGCATCGTGCTCCAGAACCGCCTTCTCTGGGAAGTGAAGAAATTCTATCCCAGGGAATACAGGGCTGGAAAAGATGCCGTGGATTATCTGAACCAGCGTCTGGGGCTCAGACTGCCGGAAGAAGAAGCCGGCAACATTGCCTTCCATCTTGTCAATGCCCAGACAGAGGGCATGACCATGGAACGCACCATGTCATCGGTAAAAATGGTAAAGGACATCCTGACCGTGGTCCAGTTCCACATGAAAAAGGAGCTGGATACGGAAAGCCTGTATTTCTCACGGTTTGTGACCCATCTGCAGTTTTTTGTCCAGAGGCTTTTAGAAGGACGTATGCTGGAGGAAAAGGACTCCTTTCTCTATGAACAGATTAGCCGCCAGTACCCCAATGAATTGGAGGCAGCCATGAAAATCAGCGGATATGTGGAAACATCCACTAAGACAGTCATTACGCGGGAGGAAATCCTGTATCTGACAATCCATATTACCAGGGTATTCCGGTAAATCAAGAAAGGCAGAGGACGTGTAACCCATGTTACATCCCTCTGCCTTTCAGCATCCGTATCATTTATGTCATTTCTTAAATTTACTTTGTTCCAAATATCCTATCCCCGGCATCGCCCAGTCCCGGACAGATATAAGCATTCTCATTGAGACAGCGGTCCAGGTGACCCACATAAACCTGAATATCAGGATGGGCCTTGTGAAGACGTTCAAGTCCTTCAGGGGCAGCGATGATTGCCATGAATTTAATCTTTTTGCCGCCGTGTTCCTTGATGAAATCCACTGCAGCCACGCCGGAACCGCCGGTTGCCAGCATGGGGTCTGTCACAATGATGGTGCGCTCCTCAATGGGGTTTGGAAGCTTACAGTAATATTCGTGAGGCTCATGCGTTACCTCGTCGCGGTACAGTCCGATGTGGCCTACCTTGGCGCTGGGAACCAGTGCAAGGATGCCGTTAACCATGCCAAGTCCTGCACGGAGGATGGGTACCACGGCCAGCTTACGTCCGGAAATCATAGGCGTCATACACGTCTCAATGGGGGTTTCAACCTCCACATCCTCCACGGGAAGGTCACGCAGGGCCTCATAACCCATGAGCATGGCAATCTCCTCAATGAGGGCGCGGAACTCGTTGGTTCCTGTAGCTTTGTTGCGCAGTATGGAAATCTTGTGCTGAATCAACGGGTGGTCAAAAATCATTACGTTATCCATAGTTGTAGCTGCTCCTTTATCTATTAGAATTAATGATAATTATATATCAAATATCTTATGATATCAACCAGAATGTTTTGCCATGGCTATTTGGTTGACGGGTCAAATGCAACTATGACGTAATCTCCCAGGGCATGGGGGACCGGCATGGAGAAATAGATGGTTCCCTGTTTCTCATAACTAAAGGACTCAGGCCACTGGGTTTCAGATGCCAGGGGGAAGTCCGCGCCGTCAAATATCCTTGTCAGTGTGTCGATATCCAGGGAACTTCTGTATTCCAGTACCGCGGCTTCCACATCAGAGGAAATACCGTTGAATTTCACATCGTCGCTTAACACATATCCTGCCATGGTATAGGCGTCTGTAAAATCGTCAAACCCAAGGTCCTGGGCCTGCAGAAGGTTTACCGTGTTGGTATAGAACAGGCTGACCGGATAGAATTCTTTCTCGAAGAATTTCTTCTTGTTAAATTTGCCGGACAGATCTCTGACGTTGTATGACAATTCACCGCCTATCACCAGGGCATCGAGCATCTCTTTGGCGTTGTTCTGCGAAAGAGTCAGGCGGCGAATCCAGTTGATGTCCGTACGCAGGTTCTCATCGATCAGTTCGGAGGGAATACTTCCGGCATTAGCGGCAAATTTCTTAAAAAAATAAGTTAAGATAGTGGAGTTAAAAAGACGTTCACCGACAGGGCTAAAACGATAACCGTCGTAGTTGTTCACAATAAGCTGCCAGATTTCCTCGAAACGTTCTTCGCTTGCACCGGGAGCATATTTATCAAGTACATAGCGCAAGTATGTTTTCGTTTCTTCATAGGTGAAGCCGAGCATATTCAAAAAAACGGGTTTGAATGTGAGGATTTCCGCAATGTTGTACCCGCTGGTCAGGTCGTCCATGATGACAGGCAATACGCCTGTGCAGAAACAAGTGCGAATCGTGCCTTCGCCGATACCCGCTTTGATAACTTTAAAAAAGGTGAGAAGAAAACTATCACTAGTGGTTACTTCCTCATAAAGTGAGTCATTATAGGAAGTAAGCAGTTGATTGGTGAAGTTATCGTATTCGTCAATCAATATATATGCTTTAGGCAATCCATGTGAGCTGATATAACCCAAAAGTTCCTCCAACATCTGCACAGCATTTCCTCGAGTTGTAAACTGAAAATCACCAAACAGGTCTCGGTTATGTTCTACCGTAACTTCCACGGGTCCACAATTCAGGTCATTGAAGTTCTGTACCACCCCTTCCATATCATCCGCCATCACCATAGCCGAGAAGTCATAACGAATCACCAAATATTGATTATGTTCTTCCGTAGGATGTTCGCCAATCCAGGTGCCGCCAAAAAGTTCTTCAAAACGATTCGCTTTCGTACGGTCGTAGTAGTGGGCCAACATGGAGATGAGCAGACTTTTCCCGAAACGACGGGGACGGAGAAAGATGGGAGCATTATAGTCTTCAAGCCCCGGAATGTAATTTGTCTTATCAACATAATAAAAGCCACGTTCACGCATTTCTGCGAAGTCGGCCACTGCGTATGGAATCGTTATTCTTGCCATAATCGTTGATCTTCTCTTTCGGTAAAGACAAAAGTACTAATAAATTAGTACCATAAAAAAGATAATACGAAAAAGATAAATAAATACCAAGCTCAATTATGGCTATATACATAAGTCTTTGATGAAAAAGAGGGCAAAACAGAGAAAAAGATCAAAGTTATGCATTTAGCATGTATAGCCCTATACACGAAGGCTGCACAACTCTATACATGATGCGTGTATAGAGCTATGCAGCCTCTCTGCATAAACCTGGCGGGACATTGCTCCGCCAGGCCAAGAGAACATTTATGCCGCAGGATCGGGCGCCTCTCCTCCGCCGCCTTCGCTACCACCGGAACCGGAGCCGCCTCCTGCATCGGGTTTCGTGCCGACGTAGAAAGTAGCGATAGCGGTTCGGGGTGTCTTCAGGAGCGTGCTTCCTGCATACTGTGTAGTGACGGTGAGGGTATATTCGCCATCGGCCAGACCGGCAGGAACAATGAATGTGAGTTGTGACGGGTTGTTGACGGCCAACATATTGAGGTCGACAGGTGTGGTTTGTTCTTTGCTGTCGGTGATAGTGATGCCGACGGAAGAATCCGTACCTGCAATTTTCAACATACGGCCATTGACTGTGAACGGACGGCCTGCAGTGGCGGTGGCAGGTGAGAATCCGGCAACGTACATCACGCTTTGGCGTTCGCCCAAAATACTGATAGAGGTTTGGGCGATAGCTTCACGCAGTTCTTTGTCTTGGGTGAAGGAGACGTAGACGGAGTTCTTCTCGGGATTCCATTTTCCGCCATCGATAACACCGCGGAGTTGCGCTACGGCGTGGTAAAGACCGGTGTTGACACTATATCCGCTAAGGATGAGATCGCTCACAACACGGTTGTAGAGCTTCACGACGTGCTCGATGGTTTCGGGACGGAGCCCGGTGTCTTCCTTGTGCATCTCGTCGAGGATGTCCTTCAACGAAAGATTACCGGACGATTCGAGCTGACCGATCTTATCGTCTTTGTTGTCGACGGTTACAGTGTTGTCGACTAACCAGATTTTCAATACATTCTTCATTATTCAATTTATTAGTAAAAAAGTTATTTTGTTGTATTCAACTATAAATTACAGACATATTCGCCATCAGCCAGTCCGAGATGACTGAGAACTGTTTGATTACGAATTCTGATGTACTACTTTATTATCAAAAGAATAAATAATATCCACCAGAAAAGGTTTATGGATTCTCAATATGGAGAATTAGCATCTTAAGCTGTTACCAGTCTTTACGGAAATAAGTATTATCAACATCATTTCCAACTGCACCAGCCTCGTGAGGATGTACAGAGATCTGAACTGACGGATCGATCATCATTTGCATATCAGTCGTAACTCCTATTGTGAGTATCTCCATTCCTCGCACATTATCAGGTATGTCATAAGCAATATACCCTTTGCTTTCATTAAAAACAGACATTCCCGGCACATCGCCTGTACCCATATCCATAACGAAAGACATAAAATTCATATCAGCCGAATAATAGTCAAGATAAAATTTCGTAAAGTCTCGTGTAAAACAAACAAAATCACTTTTTTCCAATCCAGCAAACGGTTTTCGTCCACAAATCATCCATTCAGCTTCAGGTATTTCAAACTCCGTCCAAAAAGGAAGAGAATATTGGTTTATATAACCTGTGTAAGCATAATCAATATATTTTCCAACCTCTATACCACCACACTTTTCTTTATCAAAAAAGAGGGCAGTCGCTTCCCCTTTATCAGCAACCGTTAACATTGTCTCTTTGGATAATGCCTCACGTAAGGCTTTTATTAATTTAGGATAAGTACTAGTATTCTTTATACCATCTATACCATATTCATCACTGTCATCCCAAAGATCAATACCATCCAACTCGTACAACTCCACTGCATTTCTCACTTGTGCTACAAAATTCTCAATCTCACCATCTGTCAAATGACAAAAGCCTATAGTTGAACTATTCTTCACAGTCAGACAAACTTTCATTCCCATTAATTTCAACGGACGAATGTATTTATCCGCATTTTTCAGAACGTGGCTTATGTCCGCATTCAATTTCAGTTCACCTCCTGTACCAACAGTAGCTCTTAATAAGTTTACAACATCAAAAAGTTGAGAAGCTTTACTCATCTCCCAGCTTGCATCTTCCAGCCAATACACAGAGCTTACCAAAGGACTCATCTTTTCAGTGTCAACATATCCTATACAAGTATATCCTTTTCTGGAAGAAGTCAAACGATGCTTTCCATTGGTCCAATTGATACGATAAAGCAACGTTTGATATTTACCATCTTCCTTAATTTTAAGAGGAAGTAGATACTGAGAAGCTCCTAAATTAGAATTACTTGGAACCGGTAACATCCATCCTTTAAGAATTAAAGTCATCTTACCCGATTGCATAGCTCCGGCAGCAATTGTCAGACTACCACCATTGCCCAACTCATAAGCATTATCCGGCAACAATGTGTAATTCGAGTTGGTATATGCTAATTGGAAAGCTTCCACATCGAAATCTTTATCTACCACCACTGTCAAATTCTTCGTTCCCGTAGCGGCTTCTTTCAGTACAACAGACACTTGGTCTGTTACGACCTCATTCTCTTTATCAGTAACTATAAGGAACACCTGTTGATTATCTGTCTGCAACTCGCTGCACAATCTTGGTGAATCACCTATAACCACTTCGGTCGGTTTATCATGCGAAACATCAGGATTGATTACAGCTGCTTCTTCCTCACAAGAAGAAACGCATAAAGACAGCAAGCCCCAAAGCCAGATATATTTTAATATTCGTTTCATATCGTCATTCGTTTTTAGTTTATAACCACTTTGACTTATTTATTCATTATAGGCACTTCCACACCACTGGGCCATAACTCTGCTTCCGTTTTCAGACGTGGCTGTGTATAGGTTCCATCCGTAAAGTATGGAATCATCTTCGCATCATTATGGTGTCCGGTCCGATCTATAATAGAATTCCCTGTACCTTCGTCAAATTTCCAGTAAGCCTGTAAATCAGATTCGGCTGCCGGGTCATCGATATTATACATATTTTCATAGATTTGCTGTTCGGTACGTGCCACACTCCATATGCGCGCTTCACAAATATCACCGTTTAACTGACGGCTAATGTCGTTAGATTGTCCGTACGAACGTCCGAAATAGAAATTAAAGTCACCACCATTACCTGTGTCATTATCTGCCAGTTTATCCCCTAAACTAATAGTTGTTACATCACTCTTGCCGTGTCCTTCTTCCCTGCTTTGCAATTTTCCGTTCACATAGAAAGCAATCACCTGCGTATTCAAATCCCACGTCAATGCAATGTGATACCACTCTCCCGCTTGAAGTTGGAGTTTTTTGTCGGCAGTTGGAAATTTACCCACAGGGGTCTGAACCTGCAACTGCTGACGAGGAAAGTCAACATCTCCCAAACGCACACACAAATACTGCTCGATACCCATTATTGAAGAAATATCTGTTTCATCATCAAATTGGTTAATCCGTATGATTGTTTCCATTGTAATAGCTGTCAGATTATTCACTACATCTGCGGTAGGGCTTCCCTTGTCGAATCCCGGAACGGCAACATACACGTTCTTCAGGTTCATTGCCGTAGTGATGGCACTGGAACGACGCACGAGGTAATACATTGTGTGTGAACCGTTCATGATGCCTGCTCCTTCGACTCCTCCTATAGAAAGAGGGCAAAGATAGGTAGCATCAATCTCCAGTTCATCGAGTTTCAGAAACTTGATGCGTACTTCTTCGGAGGTAGTCTTCCCTGCCGGAATAGTCACCGCGTCTGTCGACAGCTGGTAATATGCTTCGGGAAGTGCTTCATAGTGGGTGTCATTCTTTGCATTATAGGTGCTAATCATTGAAGGGTCTACCTTTAGGCTGACCTTCACGTCATTCCCCGACGGATAAGTCAAGTTCACGTTAAAGACTTTCGTTTGGCTTGTCACCTTACGGTTAAAAGTGAAAGCCTCCGTATTTTTACTGGCAGCCACATTCAAGTATGCCGAATTATCGAACGGTGACTTTTCGCTGTAATCCGTATTATCACAGGCAACCGGCAGAAATAACAAAACTGCGGCTGCAAAGCACTGATAAAGTTTATGTATTCTCATAGCTTACATCGTTTAGTGAGCCGAAGCAGGATTCAGGAATTGAATACCTCCACGGGTCTGTTTATAAATAATATCAGTATCGTAGTAATCGACAGAGATATTGTAAATAGCAATACCTCCCAATGGTGTTTCCATATTGAGAGCACCGTAAGCAGCACCGGCGATAGCATTACGCGTCACTCCGTTATAGTCGGTCAATGTACCGTCAGGAGTGACAGCCAACAGCAGGCGATCCGGAGCGGCCTTGCCATATCCGGTGGCATAAAATACGGAAGTTTCTATATCATATTCATCGGATGCACCGGAAATATCAAGTACGAAATAGTTGAAAAGGCTGCGCTGCGCTTCCGGCAACAAGGAAGGGGTACCTTCAAAAACTAACAGACACGGTGTCTGTCCCAAAGCATCCAGCAGCGGCTTTAACGCCGAGACGTCTACCGCAGAGCCTTCCGAACCGAGGGCAATCCCGTCAAATGTCCCTGCACGCACTGCCTCAACAGCAGAGGTTATAGAGGTATTCAGTTTATCTTTAGCCGTACAATCTATATAGTAAAGCACTTTCGTCCCATAATCCTCACGCACCAACTTCATATCTTCCCGGTCATATTCGGACAGACGGTCGGCATTACGCATCGTCACTATATCAATACTATCTGGCAACGCACGGAGAAAGTCCTTCTCACCGGTAGATACTTCCGGAGCATTATCCAACCGGGCATAAACAACAGCATGTTTCGTTGCCTTATATGCACGAAGATTCTGCGTATATACCGCATATTCTTGCGGATTCTGTTCCTTAAACCCATTCACCTGACTATCATGTATTTCCATTTCCGTCCAGTCGTCGCAACTGATGGTGGCAACCGACAGGAAAGTAGTCAGTAGGCATAACTTAAAGATTGATTTATATTTCATAATCTCATTGATTTAAAGGTTCGTTCTAGTTTGAAGATTGACTATTCTCAATGGAATGGTCTTTCTTATCCCACCAAAGTTTAGTTCCTGCGGCATCGGGACCATTCAGCATTTCTACAGCTTGATCAATGTATTTCGGATTCCCTGTATATTCATCGGCCGGGAAAGGCAAACGACGGGGACCGATTGTTACATTCACACTATTATTGGGGTCTTTATTCTCCACGGCAGGCAACAATTTCGGATAGCCCGTACGACGATGTTCCGCCCATGCTTCCAGCCCCAGCGGGAATATTGCAATCCATTTTTGAGTAATGATACGCTCCAGGTTCCGCTCGAAATACTCCGCTCCTGGTTCCCAGGCAATCGTAATGGTACTTACCGCCGGATGGCTATACTTAATATCAGCCCCGTCCATCGGGTTCACATAGTCTATAGGCTTTTTCGTCGCATCCTTCACATATTGGTCCGCTCCGGTGGCTCCGCCACGCTCTTCGAATGAAAGGGCAATAGCCTTTTCATACAATGCCTGCGCATCGCCTCCCATATTCCAACCACGCAACGCGCCCTCGGCACGAAGGAAAGTCACCTCCGCCGCATTCATCCAGAGATAAGGGTCGGTGCTGGAAATCACCTGCTTTGAGTAAAGATTAATCATGTCGTCTTTCTTCTGGGTAAATATGCCGATACGTACACCGTAATAATCGTATACATCGACTTTCTCGCCATCCTGATCGACTGTCTGCACACCTTTGACAAACATCTTATCCAAACGCGGATCTTCATAACCTTTCATAATAGAAACTAAATCGGCACTAATACGGTAGTCATTCCAGTTATTAAACAGCAACTCCGAACGGTTCTCCGCCACATGAAGCATGGCGTTGTCCTCATTCGATTCAATCACTCCCGCTTCCACAGCCTTCTGCGCAATACGTTGCGCCTCGGTAGGATTGACATAGCTCATACGCATGGCAATGCGAAGTTGCATGGAATGTACAAACTTACGCCATTTGGAAATGTTTCCGTAATACAAGTCTTCCAGTTTGCGGAAAGCCTCGGACGACAGGTCTTTGTTTTCCTCCAACACTTTATCCGCTTCTTCCAGTTCTTTCAGCATCTGTGTATATACCTGCTCCTGCGAATCGTAAGCGACAGCCAGGTCTTCACCCGAATTATCATTATCCATCATCTTCGAATAAGGAATCGGACCGTAAATGTCCGTCACACGATGCATGATACACACCCGGAGAATTTTACCGAAAGCTAATGCCACAGGGTCATCCGTCTTGTTCATCATATCGCGGTACTGCGGGTACATGTCTTTAATCGGATCGGCAAACGGGGATTTGAGCCATCCCTGTTCGGGATTGAAAGTAGAGAATTTCATCACCCAAGTGTCTACAATTCCTTCCAAATAACCACCGTATGCTCCTCCTGCCATAGCATCCATAAACTGGTAAAGGTGTTCACGTGTAGGAATCACCAATCCCTGCATTCCTTTGAGCGTAGCACCTACAATATGATTCTCACGCTGCATTTCTTCTCCGTCCGCTTCGTACATACTCCGGTTGATGTCGCTGTCGAAACAACCGCCCAACGGAAGCAGAAATAATGAAAGGATCATTATCAGAAGAATGTTATATATTCGTTTCATGTCCATCATAGTATTTAGAAGTTAATCTTTATGTTAAATCCTATATTCCGGGTACTCGGCATCATGAAGTAGTCGATTCCCTGATAATAGTTGTTCGTAGTAGCTACTGCTTCAGGATCGAAAGGAGCTTTACAGTAGATCATCCAGAGATTTCTCCCCACAAGGGATACATTGATATCACAAACATTGCCCAGCCAGCGGCGCGGAACGGTGTAACCGATATGTGCCTCCTGCAGACGCAGGTTGGTAGCACTATAAGTATAGTAGGTAGGCAATCCGCTCTGCGATGCTACCACTTCATAGAAGCTTTGCGGATTCACGCGGCTACGGCCATTTATCCATACTCCGCCTTACCACC
>ERZ791803.1210-NODE-1210-length-12577-cov-12.764015_pt1 | contig 12577 bp, 8 predicted proteins | sample MGYA00510307_ERZ791803 | MGnify/ENA primary metagenome ERZ791803 (study PRJEB30046, sample SAMN00791963) | human gut metagenome | study: EMG produced TPA metagenomics assembly of the A metagenome-wide association study of gut microbiota in type 2...
AAGGGAAAGTCTGCTGGTTAACTCAAATTGAAGGAATTAAATGACTATCCCTAAATACAAAGGATACGATCCTGAAGTAAATGCTTTTGGCGGAGACTCCGTTGCTCAAGGGGTGGACTATGGTACTTATCCTCAATCGAGGGCGGTAATTTTTGGTTTGAATGTTGAATTTTAATAGCTGCGAAAATGAAAAATATAATAAAGTTAGCGTATGTCGTACTCTGTACATTAGTCGTTTCATGCAGTAGTTTCCTAGATGAGAAACCGCAATCGGATTTTATGCAGGAAGGTACCGGAACGGAAGATCAGGAGTCTAAATATGGAAGTCTGGCAGATGCACAGGCCGAGTTGCAGGGTGCGTATGAGAGTTTTAAAGCAGATATATTCCAGTCGGAAAATTATACTATTGGAGATGTGCAGTCCGATAATTGTTATATCGGCGGAGATGGTGTGGCCGAACAGGAGTTTGATTTGTTGAAACTGACCTCTACCAATTATAAAGTAGAACTGGTCTGGTCACAGTATTATTCGATGGCGGGCACTGCAACCAGTGTGATTGAAAATACGAAGATGATGGATCCTACTTCTACCGTAGCAGAAGAACGTAATCGTGTTATTGCAGAAGCCAAGTTCTTGCGGGCATGGGCGTATTTTGATATTGTCCGTTTATGGGGTGATGCCCCGATGGTGCTGGATTTGATTCCGACCATTACAGCCGAAAACCTCGATAAATGGTATCCGGTGATGTATCCGGAACGTTCTGCCACAGATAAAATATATGACCAGATCCTGGACGACCTGAATGAAGAAAATACCATTCGTTACCTGGTAAGCAAGAATAAAGGAATTTTCCAGGCAACTAAGGGAGCAGCCTATGCCTTACGTGCCAAAGTGTTAGCAACGAGAGGGGAGAAATCAACACGCGACTATACCAAAGTGGTTGAGGCTTGTGACAAAGTAATAGCAGAAGGCTATACGCTGGTCAGCAATTTTGACGAGTTGTGGCAACCCGACAAGAAATTTTCTTCAGAAAGCATCTTCGAAGTCTATTACACCTCCGATGCACCCAACTGGGCTTACTGGGTATTGCTGAAAGAAGATGACGGATCAGTAACCTGGCGACGTTATTGTACACCTACTCATGATCTGGTTGCTAAATTTGACAAAGAGAAAGATACCCGTTATGCATCCAGTATTCTTTGGAAATCAGTGCCTTATGATACCTATTGGCCGGCAGACAGTTACCCGTTGTCTTATAAGATTCGCGAGAAGACTTCCAATATCATTTTGATGCGGTTGGCAGATATACTGCTGTTGAAAGCCGAAGCACTGGTAGAGTTGGACCGCACCCCGGAAGCCATCCGGATTGTAAATAGTATTAGAGAACGTGCCGGTTTTGCTCCTTCTTCTTTAGATGAAAATATGGGGCAGGCCAGAGGACGCCTGGCGGTAGAGAACGAACGCCAATTAGAGTTGTATATGGAAGGTCAGCGCTGGTTCGACCTGGTACGCAATAATCGTTTGCTGGAAGTGATGCAGAAGCATAAAGACAAAGACGGCAGATTGCTGTTTGCAGGTTTGCAGGCTTTTCGGCAGTTGTGGCCGATTCCTCAAGGAGAGAAAGATAAGAACACCAATCTGACTCAAAATGAAGGCTATTAATGAAAAGAGGAACGTAAAACTTTAAAAGAAAAAATGATGAAACACAATAATCTGTTTTTATGGCTGCTGGGGCTGACTGTTTGTTGGCTGGCTTCATGCAGCGAAGAAGATGGCCGGGTGACGTATCCATATTCGTGTCCCGAAATATCGGAACTGCAATTCTCAACTACCGATCAGACACCTGCTGCCGATTCTCTTTATTTTTCTGTGAAGATTCACGATCCGCAGACTCCTTTGTCTACGCTGGAAGTGAAATTGATGACAGGTGAAACTTTGGTCAGTTCGCAGTCGATCCGTACGAAAGGCACTGATGTTTCGATTGTTGAAAAAGGGATTTATATCCCGTTTGAAGCCGGACTTGAAGAGAATCAGGAAGCGAAGGTGATTCTGACAGCCATTAATGTGGAAGGTAGTGAAGTCACTCAAACATTTGATTTCCATATCACCCGTCCGCAGATTCCCGAAGTGCTTTATCTTCACTATAACGGTGAGGTGGTAGAAATGACCCGGAGTGAGGACAATCCTTACCTGTACCTTACGGAAGTTTCCGATTCGGAAGAGGGTTATCCGATGGAGCTATCCGGAAAGATCTCAACCACAGCATCATTGGATGATGCAAAACTGATTTGGGGAGCTGCCGAAGCAAGCAATACGGCAGTCCTTATTGAAGCGTCGGGCCCTAGCTTTGCTTTTGATTACCGGGATTGGTTTGTCGAACAAATCACTTTCAATGTGATGACTTTTGAACTGGGAGTAGTCGGCTACCAAAAGAACCTGAAAATTAAAGAAACCGAGTTGATAGCCAGTGAGGGATTTTTCCGTGCACAGATTAGCTTTACGCAGGGGGAAGAGTTCGAAATGAGTGGATTTGAAGATGTGGAACACGCTTACAATCGCGACTTCTTTAGCTATAATCCGGATAATGGCAAGTTTACCTTCTTGCGCAAATCAGGAACCTGGGAGATCTATTATTCTTCTAAGTATAATTATATCTGGGTGGCACGGATGGGTGATACGGCTCCCACTTGCTTCTGGCTGGTAGGACACGGATTTACATGCGCACCCGTCTGGAATGAAGCATATAATAGTGGAGGCTGGAATTTGGAAGACATATCACAGTTAGGATATATTGTGCCAATCGGTGAACAGAAATACCAGACCACCGTGTATTTGAGTAACACTCATGAATGGGAATCCTTCGAAATTGAAATTTACAGCGATTTGCAATGGAATAAAGATAAAGGCATGCTACTGCAAGAGGGTTCATTGTCCGGCGATACGGATGGAATTGAACTATCTGGTTCCAATGGAATAACGAGTGGCGACGGTTTCGTTCCCGGCTATTATCGTCTGACTTTCGACGCCTCGCAGGGAGTAGGCAAAGAAACTTTGCACATCGAACGATTGAGTGATTAATACCTAAAAGAATGATATATAGAAAAACAGGAAAGCCTATGAGAAATATGCTATATATAATATGGGGAAGTCTGTGCCTCCTGCTGGTCATTTCCGGTTGTAAATCGACTGACGGGGCGAAAGCCCCCGTGTCATTGACTTGGAAGATGGGAGCTGTGGAAGTACAGCCCGGTTACTATGAGAATTCATTTGTCCTGAAGAACATCTCAGATGTTCCTTTAGAAAAGGATTGGATCATCTATTATTCGCAGCTGCCTCGTGAGATTCTGCAGGAAGAGTCTGCTCCGGTCAAAGTGGAAGTGGTGAATGCGAACTTCTTCCGGATGTATCCGGCAGAAAATTTTCAACCACTGGCTCCGGGAGATTCGTTGACCGTCAAATTCTGTTGTACCAACGGATTGAAAAAAATGTCACATGCTCCCGAAGGCACTTACTGGGTGAGTCAGTCAGGCAGTAAGCAAGGTATTCCCTTGCCTGTCGGACTGACCATACAGCCGCTGAAAGGAATGGAGACAGAAGACTGGTATCCCGCACCTGATAAGATATATGCTTCGAATTTGGCGTTGGAGACTACAGCCCAGTTGCAGCAAACTGATATTTTTCCGTCAGTGAAAGAAGCGGTGCCGGCTACCGGCAAAGAGGGTTTTGCTATAGAAAATAAAGTAAAACTGACTTTCCATCCCGATTTTGCCAACGAAGCTGAATTACTGAAAGAAAAGCTGGCAACCATCCATGGCCTGGAAGTTGTATCCGAAGCACCGGTAACAGTTCATCTGGATTATTTGCCGGAACGGGAAACAGCAGTGAACGGCGAATATTATCGGATTGATACGGGAAACGGGCTAATAAATATTTCAGCTTCCACTTCACATGGCATATTCAATGGGACGCAAACCTTGCTCTCCCTGTTGAAAGGTCAGGAAAAGCTGTTCCGTTTGGAAGCTCTCTCCATCCGCGATTATCCCGATTTGCCGTATCGCGGGCAAATGCTCGATATTGCCAGGAACTTTACGACTGTTGAACATCTGAAAAAGCTGGTAGATGTAATATCTTCTTATAAACTGAACGTACTGCATTTCCATTTTTCGGATGATGAAGGCTGGCGTCTGGAGATTCCCGGCTTGGAAGAATTGACCTCGGTTGGCGCACGCCGGGGACATACCACGGATGAACTGGAATGTTTATATCCGGGCTACGATGGCAACTATGATCCGTCTGCAGCTACCTCCGGCAACGGATATTACACCCGTGAAGAATTTATCGATTTATTGCGTTATGCAGCTCAAAGACATGTGCGTGTGATTCCGGAGATTGAGTCTCCGGGACATGCCCGTGCGGCAATCGTGTCCATGAAAGCGCGCTATCATAAGTATGTGAATACTGCCCCTGAAAAGGCCAACGAATATTTATTAAGTGACGCACAAGACACTTCCCGTTATGTTTCCGCGCAGTCTTATACGGATAATGTCATGAATGTAGCATTGCCTTCTACATACCGGTTTATGGAAAAAGTGATTCGTGAGTTGATAGCCATGTATGAGGAAGCGGAGGTACCTTTGACTACGATTCATTTAGGTGGCGATGAAGTACCCGAAGGAGCCTGGATGGGTTCTCCTGTCTGCCGGACGTTTATGGATGAAAACGGGATGACAAGTGCCCACGAACTGTCTGAATACTATATTACGAAGATGGCAGACTATCTGCAACAACATAATTTGCAATTCAGCGGCTGGCAGGAAGTAGCGTTGGGACATCCGGAAACAACCGATCGTCATTTGAACCAACTTGCAGCAGGAGTGTATTGCTGGAATACGGTTCCTGAATGGGAAGCGGATGAAATACCTTACCAGATAGCCAACAAAGGATATCCGGTGATTCTCTGCAACGTGAACAATTTCTATCTGGATTTGGCCTATGACGCTCATCCCGACGAAAGAGGTCTCTCGTGGGCGGGATATGTTGACGAGTCCAAAGGTTTCTCCATGCTTCCATATAGCATTTATCGTTCTTCGCGTACCGATATGGCAGGCAATCCGGTCGATCCGGACATCGCAGGAAAGGGAAAAACGACTTTGACCGCTTCCGGAAAGGAACATATCCAGGGAGTGCAGGCACAATTATTTGCTGAAACCATCCGTGATTTTGAATGGGTGGAATATTACACCTTCCCCAAAATCCTCGGATTGGTGGAACGCGGTTGGAACGCTTTTCCCGCCTGGAGCACTTTAACAGGAGAGAAAGAACGTCAGGCTTTCAATAAAGAACTGGGCCTGTTCTACTCCAAAGTGAGTGAGAAAGAAATGCCTCACTGGGCGTCCCGAAGTATCAATTTCCGTTTACCTCATCCCGGACTTTGCATCAAAGAAGGGCAACTCCATGCCAGTACCCCTATCCGGGGAGGTGAAATACGCTATACGACCGATGGCACGGAACCGACCCTTCGTTCGGAACTTTGGAAAGCTCCCGTAGCCTGTGATGCTTCCGTTGTGAAAGCGAAACTGTTTTATTTAAATAAAGAGAGTGTAACAAGCACTCTCAAAGTAGATTAATCCACAAAAGTAGATAAGTTATGAACTATGATAAGATAAAAAGAACCGGAATATTATTCTTGTTGGGAATAGGTGCGATCACATCGTTGTCGTGCAATGATAATGATAACGCGAACTACCCGGAGCGAGTGCCCACCCGCCTGTCGGTGATGCCTTTGCCGGAAAGAGTCGATTATAAAGAATCGGTTGTCTCTCTTCCGCAGAATGTGACTGTCAGCCAGAACATTCCGGCTTCCACGTCGCAACTGTTGAAATCCACCCTGGAAGAGAAACTTTCTCTTTCCGTCAGTGATGCCTCCAACGATCGTGCCTTTATCCGTGTGAAACAGGAAGCGGATCTGGCTAAAGAGGCTTACCGGCTCACCGTTACCAAAGAGGGAGCCTGCGTCTATTATTCAACGGAAACCGGACTTCTCTGGGGAATCCAGACATTGAGACAAGCGCTCGAACAAGCAAATTTCTTCACTTCCGGAAGTGCTAAATATCTTCCGATGGTCGATATAAAAGATGCTCCCAAATATGATTGGCGCGGATTTCATATCGATGTAGTCCGCCACATGTTTACGGTTGATTATCTGAAAAAGGTGATAGACTGTTTGTCTTTCTACAAGATAAACAAGCTTCACTTGCATCTGACGGACGATCAGGGTTGGCGCATTGAAGTGAAAAAATATCCGTTGCTGACGCAGGAAGGCAGCTGGCGCGACTTTGACGAATATGACAAGAGATGCGTAGAACTTTCCCAACAGGATTATAACTATGAGATAGATCCCCGTTTCGTGAGAAACGGTTCTCAATATGGCGGTCATTATACGCAGGAAGAGATGAAAGGTTTGGTAAGTTATGCGTTGGAAAGAGGGATCGATATTGTACCCGAAATTGACATGCCAGGTCATTTCTCGGCGGCTATCAAAGTCTATCCCGAGTTGTCGTGCACGGGAGAAGCCGGATGGGGAGAAGAATTCTCTTATCCTATCTGTCCCTCGCGTCCGGAGAACTATCAGTTCGTGCAGTCCATCATTGATGAGATGGTCGAGATTTTCCCTTCGGAATATTTCCATATCGGAGCAGATGAAGTGGAGAAAGATAACTGGGAACAGTGTGAAGTTTGTCAGCGATTGATGCAGCAGGAAGGTTATCAGAAAGTGGATGAACTGCAAAACCGTTTTGTGAAGATTATGACGAACTATGTGAAGGGTAAAGGCAAGAAAGTGATGGGATGGGACGATGCTTTTCTTGAAAAAGAGCCACAGGATTTGATTTATACTTATTGGCGTGACTGGCTGCCCGATCAGCCGGGAAAGATTACCCAGAAAGGGTATCCGATTATATTCATGGAATGGTCCCGTTTCTATTTGAGTGCAACGCCTTCAGACGAAGGATTAAGCTCTTTGTATAACTTCGAGTTCGAACCCCAGTTTCCCGGCATCGTGAAGCAAAATGTGTTAGGCTTCCAGGCTTGTGTATGGACGGAGATGATTCCTAATGAACGGAAGTTTGGCCAGCACGTGTTTCCCTCTCTTCAAGCATTTTCGGAGTTGGCGTGGGGAAGTAGCCGTAACTGGATTGATTTTACCAATCGCCTGAAATGGCATGTTAAATGGTTGAATGCGAATGGATTCTATTTCACCAAACCGGGATTTCTTTAATCCCGGTACACTAAGAACAATATGAAATCAGAACGTTTACTTTCATTAGATATACTCCGGGGAATCACCATTGTCGGAATGATTTTGGTGAACAACCCCGGAACATGGGAATCCATTTACGCACCCTTGCGACATGCCGAATGGAACGGACTGACTCCGACTGATTTGGTCTTCCCGTTCTTCATGTTTATAATGGGCGTTTCCATGAGTTTTGCCTTATCCCGGTTCGATCATCATTTCAGTCGCGGTTTTATCATCAAACTGGTACGGCGCACGTTGATCTTGTTTTTGTTGGGACTTTTTCTTTCCTGGTTCTCGTTGGTGTGCACAGGAGTAGAACAACCTTTCTCGCACATACGTATTCTGGGAGTGTTGCAGCGGTTGGCATTGGCTTATTTCTTTGGTTCCTTGCTGATTGTGGGTGTCCGGCGTCCGGCAAATCTGGCATGGATCTCCGGGATCATTCTGGCAGGTTATTCCACCTTGCTGGCTTTGGGACACGGATTTGAACTTTCCGAACAGAATATTATTGCCGTTACAGATCGCACACTATTCGGAGAAGCCCATTTGTATCGGGAGTGGTTGCCGGATGGCGGGCGTATCTTTTTCGACCCGGAAGGCCTGTTGAGTACCTTGCCGTGCATTGCGCAAGTGATTATCGGTTATTTCTGCGGAAATATTTTGCGGGAGAAGACTGAAATCCATCACCGGCTGTTGCAGATCTCCATACTGGGTATTGCTCTTTTGTTTGCAGGATGGTTGTTGAGTTACGGCTGTCCGTTGAATAAGAAAGTATGGAGTCCGACTTTTGTGCTGGTGACTTGTGGTTTTGCTTCCTTGTTGCTTGTGTTTCTCACCTGGCTGATTGATATTCGTAAAAAGCAGAAATGGGGATATCCTTTCCATGTTTTTGGTACGAATCCATTGTTTATTTATATAGTGGCCGGTGTGTTAGCTACTTTGCTGGAGGTAATTACAGTTGGGGAGAGTAGCTTGCAGGAGAAGATTTACACTTCTATTTGGAGCGTTCTTCCCGATGCTCATCTGGCCTCTCTGATTTACGCCCTTCTGTTTATCGGATTCAATTATCTGATTGTATGGGGGCTGTACAAAAAGCAACTATTTATAAAGATATAGAAGGTAAGTGACTAGTTAGAAAAAGGTAGAGTTTATGCCGGATAGCTACGGCAGTTTGTTTTCGTAGCCGGGTGGCATAAACTCTATTGATTATCAGTTCAATAAATATACAGGTAAACAGTCTTCCTATTTTTCTTTCTCCGACGGCATGTGTGTTGTCCGCCAGAACGTATTTTTCACCTCCCTTGCCACCTCTTTCCAGCTTGGCATACTTTTTAATGAGCGTCGAACCGGGAAATCGTAGAGCAATAACAATAGGAAGAGGAAAATGCAGGCATAAGCCACCCAGCCGTAAATCTGCTTGATGCTTATCTCCATCATCTGACTGATAAACTCTTCCATATAGTGACCCAGATTGAACGGACTACTGCTGAAAGCTACATGATCGATGGCTGAACCGTAACGGGCCAGATTGTCGGGAACATAATACGCCAATCCCTGTGCATAGACTGCGGCTCCCACTACGCCGCCTACTACCATGTGCAGCATATTGAACACACTTAATCCCTGGAAGAAATGCTGGAAAGTCATAATTTCCTCCAGACACACCATAAAAGTAGCACTCAATACGGCATAAGCGAAGCCCCGACATACGGTCGGCAGGTAAAGCTGTGAAATATGGATGTCGGTGGATAAAGTCAGGTAGAAACCGATCAGGTAACCGATCAACCCGATAAAGCCGACAATGACCAGGCGTACATAATTATACTGCTTGACGTGCATCCACCAATACGAAAACACACAACCGCATACGATACCGACAATGGCAAGCCAATCGAGTTGGGAACTGACCAGTTCTTCATATTTCATTACTTCCTCGTAAAAGACTTCCTCCAGCACGTGCTCCGTGGCGAGGAACGCTTCCACTAAAGTGACTAATCCCAATAAAGGCAAAAAATGGCGGTACGTCCACATCTTTGGTTCGAGAAATGGGTGTCGAATGGTCATCATGCGCCAAATACAAATTCCTAAAGTGATGAAAATCACGATGGTCAGTTGGCGGATGACCGGGCTGTTCCACCAGTCGTACCAGTCTCCGTAGTTGAAGAGGAAGGCGATTTCCGCTAATAAGGCAGCCCATAGTATCCCGCCCAGCCAGTCGATACCAAACAGAGGAAATTTGCGCATGAACCGGAAATGCTTCACACAAGTGAACTGTATCAATAAGACAATCAGCATCAGACCGGCAACGAACAGGTTCATGTATGTCCAGTGATAATGATACATCAAACGGGTCGTAATCAGGTCGGATAGCTGGATGCTTCCCAAAATAACAATATGAAGCCAGGGAAAGAAAACGGTGAACTCCCGTTTAGGAGTCATCCACAGCTGAATGTTTGACATACACTCGAAAGTTCCCTGTATTTTGCACATACCTTCGATGAAGCAGACCAACCACAATAGAGGGAGAAAGGTGATATGCGGTGCTATCAGGTTGCAGAGTAATACTCCCAGTGCGGCCGATGTAAGCAGGGTTTTATTGGTAAAACGAAACTTCATGCGGAACAGTAACGGAAAGTAGATCGCCATACCGGCCAGGTTGGCATACATGCACATTAAAATATCCTCCCGCATCAGTGACATGCTGCCGATCATCTGATTCAATGCACCCAAATAGACACCTCCCGAAAGTTGGAAGGTGACGGCTATGAAAAGATAAATCCACGGTTGCATCTTCCGCGGCACGAAACTGCGGAACATCGGCAAAACAAAAGGACCGTTCAGAACAGGAGCACTCATAAGAATTGAAAATTAAGAATTGAAAATTAAAAAATTAAAGCAATTGATAATTAAAACAATGATTAAAACGATAAAGGGTTAAAGCGGTTAATACTTCACTTCACATTCCACGTTAAAACCGGCACGCATACGTTTCAAATCTTCCGGTTTGTTTCCTTTCAGACTGATACGTACGGGAATACGTTGCTCCACTTTCACGAAGTTTCCGGTGGCGTTGTCTTGCGGAATCATTGAGAAGGCGGCTCCTGTTGCATCGGAGATGGATTCTACTACTCCTTTGAATGTGACGTTCGGCACGGCGTCTGCGGTTATTTCCACTTCTGCACCTTCTTTGATATTCGGAAGCTGGGTTTCGCGGTAATTGGCGATTACCCACAAATCACTGCTGTCTACGATATCAACTATAGTCTGTCCCGGTTGCACCAGTTGCCCTTCCAGGATTTCTTTCTTTCCTGTCGTGCCGTCACACGGAGCAATGATGACTGTATAAGAGAGATTCAGACGGGCAAGTTCCAACGCAGCTTCTGCCAGGCGGACACCTGCTTCATTCTGTCCCAGGCGATGAGTCTGCTCACTTTTCACTAGAGAAGTAGACATTTTAGCCCGTGACACCTGTTCATAACGGGCTTTGGCAGCTTCGTATGCTGTATGTACGTTGTCATATTGCTGTTTCGTCACTGCGTCTTCCTGCAACAGTTTCTCAAAACGGTTCAGTTCCCGTTTGGCATTTTCCATCTGTACACGTACTTCTTCAATACTTGCGTCGCTCACACTTAAATTGTTTTGCGTAGTGGCGATACCGATGGTAGTGGCCTGGCGTCCTGCGGTGGCATTCGCCAAATCCGCTTCTGCCTGTGCCACACGGAGACGGAATTCCGCATCTTCGATGATAAGAAGCGTGTCGCCTTTGCGCACTTGCTGATACTCGTCAAAGTAGATTTTCTTGATGAATCCCGGTACACGGGTATTGATCGGTGTGATATGTTGTTTCACCTGCGCATTATCCGTATATTCGATATTTCCCAAGTGGATAAACCGGGAACAAACATAAGTGACACCACCGATAAGTAAACAGATAATTACAATGTTGTATATTATCTTCTGGGTTTTTCTAGCTATCATAATCTGTTCTATTTTAAGAGAGATGAGAATTTGATTCTGTTATAAATTGGATTCTTTTTGATAAGTCATTACTTCTCTGTTAGAGAGTGTGTGTGATATATTTCATTTTGTAATAACTGTATATCAAGTTAATACGCGCATTGACCAGACCGAGGTCGGCACTTAGTTTCATATTGCTGGCATCGAGCATATCGGTGAGCAGGGCAAGGTCGTTTTTATAACGGTTGCTGGTTACGTTATAGTTCTGGTCGGCAAGTTCCACGCTTTTCTCCTGTGTACGCAGGTCTGTGAAAGAGGTGAGAAAGTTGACGTAGTTCGCCTGTACACCGTTTTCTATTTGTTCCTGTGCCAGTGAATATTCCTCCTGTGCTCTGCAGACGTTCAGTTTTGCCTGGCGCACTTTCTTGTTGTTTTTAAATAAAGAAGAAAGATTGTATTTGATACCGACCCCCACATACCAGTAATTGAAGTTATTGTCGAGCACCGGGACTTCGATGGTGATAGGACCATCTAAATGTTCACCGGCCACAAGTGCAATTTTCGGAAGCAGTTCCGAGCGTTCCAATTTCACTTTCTGCTCGTTCATTTTCATAGCCAGCTGGGCTTGTTGCAGTCCGACATTGCTTTGACTGGCCATCATTTGCCAGTCGTTTTCGGCTAATGCTGTCACTTCCTCGTTCAGCAAGGTAGAATCGGGAACGATTTCTGTTCCGGCAGGCAGATGTAAGGTAGTCACCAGTTGGTGATTCATTATTTTGCGGGCATCCTGCACCTTTGCCAGTTGCAGTTTCAGCGTCTCTTTCTGTAGCTCATAGCGGGTGATGTCATTTTTTAAGGCCGTTCCCTGTGTGCGGCGTGATTCCATGTTGCGGATCACCTGTTCCGTCAAATCCAGATTCTTCTGTAACACTTGCAGCTGGTTATTCAACTTGTATAAATCCAGGTAATAGCCGGTCAGGAGAAAGCGGATTTCCTGACGGTTCTTCTGCCAGTCCAATGCAGCCATTTGCTGACCGAGTTCAGCCAGAGTAATACTGCTGTTGATGGCTCCTCCGGCGTAAATCACTTGTTGCGCTTCCAACGCAAAGTTATTGCCGAAGTGTGGCATAGGGATATTCTGCCCGTTTTTGAAGTCACGGTCCCATATATATCCGTCGCCCAGGTAACTAAATGAGAGTGAGGCACCTATGTCCGGCAAACGTTGTGACTTGGCAGCCTTCAAAGCTTCATCGGCTGCTTCCTTTCCGGTTTTATACGTTTGAATACTCTGACTGTTCTCGTCTGCCAGACGGAACATTTCGT
>ERZ791803.1214-NODE-1214-length-12569-cov-2.391561_pt1 | contig 12569 bp, 9 predicted proteins | sample MGYA00510307_ERZ791803 | MGnify/ENA primary metagenome ERZ791803 (study PRJEB30046, sample SAMN00791963) | human gut metagenome | study: EMG produced TPA metagenomics assembly of the A metagenome-wide association study of gut microbiota in type 2...
CCTTCAGCGTGTCCAGCACGCTTTCCGTAGTGGCGGAGGGGCCGTCGTCGAATGTCAGATAGACCACCTTGTCCGCGGCCGCGCCGCTCTGCGCGTCCGAAGACGCTCCCTCGCCGCCGATGACGCCCGTGGGGCTGACGCCGCCGAACAGCAGCGTGCCTTCCCTGTCCTTACCCACGATAGCCACGTAACTCTTACCCACATTGACCTGCAGCGCCGCGCCGTTCTCGTCCTTCAGGCGCAGCGGGTCCTCCGGATTGCCTTTTTCCCATGTCACCGCGCGGAACTTGCCGCCGTAGCAGTAATAGCCCGTGCCGCTGCTCATAGCGAAGTCCGTCACAAGATTGTTGGGGTCGTCGGGATTTTTCAGTTTTATATCCGTAAAAAGCACCAGTACGTTGTCAAACGCAAGCTGTGCGCCCGTGGATTCATCCACCTGCGGCGCGCCGTAAGCTGTTTTCAGATACTTGGCCGCAGCGGCGTCATAGGTGAGGGTCACCGCGCCGGAATCCGAAAAACTGAACGCCACGTCTGCGGCGTCACCTTGGGCAGGCACCACCGGTTGAGCATCGTGAGCCACAAAATCGAACAATGCCTGGCTGGCGCCCGTTCCCGAAAGCCCCAGCTTTTCCATCCCCGCTGCAATCAACGCCGCGTCTGTGTACCAGCAGTGCTCATTGGCGTAACCGGCCGCACTGCGCGCTTCATCAAACACAAAGGACGTGGACCCCAAATACATGCCGTTGATGGTGGAATACTGATACTGGTTGAGCAGATTTTCAGCATAAATGCTGGTGCCGATGTGCACGATAACCGAGTTCAGCGGCATCGCGCACTGAAGATGCTGGTCCCGCGCGGAACGCACCGGCCCCACCTGGGGCACCGTGTCCTTATCTGCGTACAGCGCAAGCAGGCGGGTGATGCCGCCCTCCGTCACCATTTCAAAAACCGCGTCGGCGCTGCCGATGCCCCGCTGGGGCAGTGCGGCCTGCGCATTGTTCACCATGACGGCCACGGGCCTGTCACCCGCCGCCAGCCCTTCGGCCAGCGCTTCGCCTGTGATGAGGTTGATCTCCGGCGCAGGGCCGTCCGGAATCAGCGGGCTGGCTCCCGGAGCAGAGGCGGAGGACGCGCTCTGCGTCCCCGACGAGGTGTTGTCGCCGCACGCCGTCATGCCAAACGCCAGCATAACGGCCAGCGCAAAAGCGATCATGCGTTTCACGGGCTTCAACTCCTTTCCGTTGTTGATACATAAAACCGGGTCCGTCCCGCGCGCGTTTGCGGGCGGGGCGACGCGGGACGGCCGCGGATCAGCCGTCCGTTTCTTCAAAGTTTTCCAGCGTGCTGTTGTCGCCGGTGGGCACCTCGGCCGTATCCGTGGCTGCCGCGCCCGCGTCATAGCTGAACTTTCCTGCTTCTTCCAGGTCCACCACTGCAAGGTACGTCTTGCCGGGGTTCACCTTTACGCTGGTCTCGTTGCCCTCAGTATCAACCAGATACAGCGCCTCAAGGGGAGAGCCCTTTTTCCAGCGGATCGGTTCCGCCTTTCCGCCGTTGAAGTAGTAGCCCACGCCGCCGAAGGTGTAATCCACTTTCTGAAGGTCGTAGCCGGATCCGCCCGGATCAGGATACACGTCAAAATCCGTGAACAGCACGATGACGTTGTCGAACGAAAGCTGCGTGCCGTTGTTCGCGTCGGTGCTGGGCAGGATATCGCGGGCCGCATAGCTGTACTGGCTCATCAGATACTTACCGGCGGCGGCGTCCCAGTCGAAATAGGTGCGGTAGCTTTGAGAGTGCTCGATGGTGATGCCCAGCGCGTTATCGCCTGTCAGCACACGGGCGGGCTCATTGTAATTGACGAAGTCGAAGATCGGGCTGGTGTAGTCGCGGCGGGTATCACTGCCCAGCTTGTCGATGGCCTTCTGAATCGCTTCTCCGTCCACATACGCTTTATGCTCAGACGCTACATTGCCCTTACTCTCGTCGCGGCTGAAGCCTACCTTATCGAGATTCACATCCATATCCTGATAAGAGTAATCCTTAACATACTGCGTCTGCACCACGCTCTCGCCGATATGCACATAAAGCGGCTGCAGCGGCAGGATAAGCTGGAAGAACTGGTCACGCGCGCTGCGCACGGGGCAGATCTCGGGCAGGTCCCGGTAATCGGTAAACAGGGCGCAAAAGCGGGTGATGCCGCCCTCCACCTTGATCTCGATGAGCACGTCGGCTTCGGACAGGCCGTTCTGCGGACGCGCCTGCTGGTAAGAGGTATTGGAGATATTGTTCACCATGACAGCCGTGACGCGCTGGCCCTCGGGATAATCGTCACTCTTGGGCAGGCCGGTGAGGACGGCCGGGTCATACGGCGGCTCCTGCGGCTCAGGCTCCGAGGAGGAAGCGGCTGGAGCGTCCGTCGTGCTGCCGGACGAAGCGGGCTTGTCGCCGCACGCCGTGAACACGGACGCCGCCAGAGCCAGGATCAAAAGCATGGAAAGAAATTTTTTCATCTGATGGTCTCCTGTTGTTGTAGTGATCTATTTTCAATATCGGGCACTACTGCGTCATTCCGAGTACCGGGCCGCTCAAGACAATTGTCTGGGCAAAGCGTTAGCCGGGAATCGTGCGGTGCTGCCAAAAATATTGAAGCAAAAATGTTTTATTCCGCCGCCTGCCAAACAGGCGCCGTATCGTTGATGCGGAAATAGGAATACATGTCCAGCCCCACCACCGCAATATAGGTGCGGCCCGGGTTGACTTCCACAGGCGTTTCGGCGCCGTCGGCGGACACGATGCGCAGCGGCTGTTCCGGCGCGCCTTTCAGCCATCGTACCGGCTCGCATCGTCCGCCGTTGAAATACCAGCCCACGCCGCCCCACGCAAAATTCACTTTCGTGAGAATGCCGCCGGGATATTTTTCGGTGTCCGTGAACAGCACCAGCAGGTTATCGAACGTGACGGCCTCACCGGTGTTCTCATCCAAATGCGGCGCGCCGAACTGTGATTTTACATATTGCGCTTTCTCTGCATCGTAGCGGAACGCGCTGTTGGCATAGCTGGAAAAACGGATATAGAGCTGGGACGCTTCCCCACCCGCCAACACGCGGGGCTCCTGAACGTAGGGGACGAACTGGAACACGGCCTGCTGTGGGCCGTCCATCTCGGTGTCCAGCCTGTATTGGGCGGCCGCCTGAGAAAACAACTCCCCGCTGGTGAACCAGCAATGCTCAATGGCCGCCGTCAGGTTGCGCTGTGCATCCAACTCCAGCGCGCCGGCCTGAAAATAACCATCCAAAGATTTGGCCTCATAATGGTATTGGCTGAGAAGCGCCTTCGCATACGTGGAGCCGCCCACGTGCAGATACATCGCTCCCAAGGGGAACATAAGCTGCACATGCTGGTCCCGAGCGGAGCGCACCGGCCCCACCTCGGGCATGGAAGTATAATCGGAATATACGGCCATCAGACGGGTAATGCCGCCCTCGGTCACCATTTCATATACAAGATCCGCACTCTGCAGGCCACGCTGGGGCAGCGCCGCCTGAACGTTGTCGAGCATCACGGCCAGAGGCCGCATGCCCTCAGGCCAATCATCCGCTTTAGCAAGCCCTGTGAGGGGGTTCGCCGACGGGTCTGTCACGATAGCGGGCGTTTCCGGCTCGGGCTGCGGCTGCGGCTCCTGCGCAGACTGGGACACCGAGGAAGGCGCCGGCGCGCTGGAACTCCCGGAAGGCGGCGCGCCTGAGGCCGAGACCTGCCCGCCCGCAGTGCAGGCGCAAAGGCACATCACAGCCGTACTCAGCGCCAACAGGGCGCTGCACAAACGTTTCGTCATGCCTGTCAACCTCGCGATCGGCAAAACGAGACGGAAAGAAGCAAATAAGAAGAAAAGGCGGCATCTGTATAGACGAAGCAGCCTTATCTTTTGTTTCGTTCCCTATCCCGTTTTCACCATAGCGTTTCAGCGTAACTATCCTTATACAATATACACAAAACCGAAGCTTTTGTAAATAGGAAGGCAAACATTTCACACAAGAGCGGCGCCTTCAAGGAGGCAGGAAAGCCCCGGGAGCCGCGCTTTCCCGCGCACCGTCGGTGCGCGCACGGCGGCTGCCGGCGGGACAATTTTCCGGCGGGGTATTGACAGAATACCACCTGGCTGATATAATAGTCAAGCGTCATTGGAGAATACAGTATTTCCGTCTTTTCTCTTTTTTTTATGAGCCATTAGCTCAGTCGGCAGAGCATCTGCCTTTTAAGCAGGGTGTCCGGGGTTCGAATCCCCGATGGCTCACCATTACCAGCAAACTCGAACTTGCTCTTGTATGAGAGCGGGTTCGGGTTTGTTTTTTGTCTGGACATGATTTTAAAGTAGAGCAAGCAGGCCGCACAGGAGAGATATCTTCTGCGCGGCCTGTTTGCTTTCTATGGAATTTGAATGCATTCCGCAAACTGCTCGAAGGACATCTCCCCTACCTGGTATTTGACCATTGCCTTCTGCGCGGTATCACGCCATTTGTTGTAGCCCTCGCGCATTTTGGCGTTCCCCTGTGCGCGAGCGCAGCGCATCTGGTATTTGTTCCGCAGCTGCTGGTAGAGCTGCCGCGCCTTGTCCGCTTTCACCTGTGCGGCGTATTTCTCCCGTGCCGCGACCTCCTTGCAGGATGCTCCAATGTCTTCACCGCACACGCGGTCGCAGTATTTGGTGCGGCTCGAAAATGGCAGGAACAGCCTGCCGCAGTTTTCACAGCGTGCGGCACGCAGATCAAGCGCGCACATCTGCTGAAATTCCAGAAATACAAGCGCAGGCAGGTTATCACTTGCGTAAAATGTGGCGGCAGCAATGCCGCCCTTCTTTATGCCCTCCGGTATGTACTGCTGCAGCTTGATGTGTACATCATCCAGCATTCTGCTGCATCTGCCATAGAGCTCTCCATCATTCTCCGCCAGCTTTAACAGCCGTGCGGACGGAGCAGAAAGCGGCTGGCCGTCCTTTCCGCAAAGTGTTACACCGATAAGGGCCCGCAGATCCTTTTGGAAGGCGCTGATCTTCTTCAGGAAGTTGATAAAATAATCCAGCACCAGCAGTGCCGTTTCACACAGAGAACGGTCCTCGGTCTCCCATTCGATGTAATACTTCATCTGCTCGGTATATGCCGGAAAGCTCCGGCAGTAGCCTTCCATAATGTTTCCGGTGATCGCCTGGTTTCCCAGGTGGATGAGCCTCTGGTGTACCTCGGATCGGGACAAGCCTGTATCGTTCACGCCGGAGGCCAGGGCCTCAAGATACGGCTCACTTTCCTGGTCGTAGGCACGCCATACTGCCAGGCAGTATCCCTCCAGCAGGTCAAAGAATGCCGGAGAAACGGTCTTGACACTCAGGGACATATTGTGATAGAACTCCGCGACCTGATAATACACACAGGTCTCCGGCTCGGACAGCCGCTGCGGCATCGTGCAGGTTTCGCCGAAATCCACGCCTGTATAGGCGCGGCGCAGCGCGCGTGCCTGTTCCAGATACGGTTCCCAATCAACGTCGAGTGTCCCGAAAACGAGCGAACCCAGCGGATAGGCGGTTTGTTCTTCTCCGCCTGTACCGATGTATTCGGTCTTGCCGTTAAAATAGACATAGGTTTTACCGCGCATCCTGTTCCCCATCCTATCCTGTGTGAATTTGCCTGTGTTTCACAGCAGCTCACAAAGCGTGTTCTTTTATCCTACACGAAATCATAGTAACACATCTTGTCATTGAAAACAAGCAGTGATACGCTTAATGTGTCGGGATGTGTGCTGACATATATCACAGACACGGAAAGCGGCGGAATGTTTCAGAGCGAAACCGTTCCGCCACGGGCGTCAACGGCAGGACAGCGTGGAGATGGGCGGCGGCAGAACAAAGGCCAAACAGAGCAGCACAGCCGCCACTTCCCTCCCGCCGCAGCGGGCCCACGGACACTTTGCCGGCCCTGGCCGGAAAGTGTCCTAGTGGGTCAGACGCTTTCAAAAGCGTCTGCGCGCCCCGCAGGACGGTGGATGTACAGGCCGGTACAAGAAGAAAGGAGGAGCCGATAGGGAAAACGAGCAGGACGGTGGTGCGCAATGAGCGTTACCGCAAAAACGCAATCGGGATACGGGAAAGGCATAACGAGCGAAAAAATGAAGCGTACTCGAATCCGGATGTTTTACTGGAGTACAGCGGCCAAAATGTCGTTTTCAAAGCATGTGATGCACCAACATATGCACAGCAATTCGACAGGATGGTCGCGGAGGGAGCCGTAAGCACCCGCGGCTTAAAGCCGGACGCTTATGTATTTGATGAAATGGTATTTGATGTAAATACGGAATATTTCGAGCGGCACGGCGGATATGAGTACGCAAAAAAGTTCTATGCCGAAGCGTATGAGCTGGCCAAACAGATCGCAGGCGGAGAACAATATGTGATATCGGCGGTGATGCACGCGGACGAGAGGAACCGGGAAGCCAGTGACAGGCTGGGAAAAGATGTGTTCCATTACCACATGCATGTTATTTATCTTCCGGTGGTGGAAAAGGAGATCCGGTGGTCAAAGCGCTGCAGGGACCCCGCACTGCGCGGGACCGTTCGGGAAACGGTCATGCAGGTAAGCCATAGTAAAAAGTGGCCGATGGTCCCGGCGACAGATGAAACCGGCAGGCCAGTTCTGAAAAAGGACGGCAGGCCGAGGCTTATCAGTTCTTACAGCCTGCTGCAAACCGCTTTTTACGAACACATGAAGGCGGCGGGTTTCACGGATTTTGAACGCGGTATCGAGGGAAGTACGGCGGAGCATCTGGATGTGCTGGAATACAAGGTCAGACAGGACAGGCAGGCTGTGCAGGAACTTCGGCAGGAAATTGGAGACCTGGGTACACAGGCGGAAGAAGCCCGAAAACAGCGGGATGAACTGCGCGGCGAGGTTACAGCCGCAGCAGGCGATTTACAGGCTGTACAGGCCGACATAGGCGATGTGCGGCAGATGCACGGGCGCAGCAGACGGAAGGCCTTGACAAAGCGGATCGAGCTGCCCGAGGATGATTATGCGAGGCTGCTGAAGCTGGCGGAATCGGCGGCAGGATTGCAGGTGGAAAACCGCCATCTGGCGCAGGAGCTGCAGAACAGCGGCACGATGCTGTGGCGGCTGCGCCGTGAGGCGGAAGATGCGGAGGAGCGTCTGCATCAGCTTTGGATGGATACGCGCTCTTACTGGGCGGCGGTAAGAATCATGCTGCGGCGTGTCAACGATTCTTTCAGAAGTTCTGCGGAAGCGCCGCCGTGAGTAATCGGTGACGCGGCAGAACCAGACGCAGCAGCGGAGCTGGGGAGATGCAGTTGTGAGCAGATGGAATGAGCAGGCGCCGGGGACGGCCCGGCGGAAAGGAGACCGGATGGGTTAAAGAAAAGCAGGTACATGGCGGAACAGGAGAGTAACAGGCGGAAAGAAAATACAGCACGTCAGGGCGTGCCGGTGGAGGATCTGGAACAGTTTGCAAGGTTCTTACTTCCGAAAATCCAGGCGTTTTACGAAACGGAAGAAGGACAACGGGCGTTTCAGGAATGGAAAGAAAACAGAAGCAGATAAAAATTGCGGCAGGGCATCTTTGCGGTGCCCTGCCGCAATTTCTTATGAACGAAATTGTGGATTTGCTGTTCAAATCTCTATTAATATAATCTTTTATATACATCAGAAAGTGGATGTGCATTGCAGTTGGGCGCATCAAAGCAAAACCTCTAAGAACACGTTATTCTGCAGATTGCTTTTTATCATTTTGTGAGTTTTTGCGATATAACTCTTGTATAGATCGAGCGCCAAGTTTAGGCTTGCGATAAGCGTCCAAGATTCCTTTATTGTTGTAGCAACGAGGACGAATCATTTCCATTCGTGGAGATGCGCGGACATCAGCAAATTGCCAGATATAGGAACCGCATATTCGCGGATGATTTTGAAAAAGCGGTAGAACAAAATCAAGCAGCTGCGCCTGATAGGGTTCGTTCCATTTTCGCACCGAATAGGAATCCTCGCCGCTAATTGCCTCGCAACCAAACTCAGAAATGATAATCGGCTTATTTTCCATACCGTTTTGTTCAAAGTGATTTATCCACTTTTCGATATTGAAGGCCCAATCATGCATGTCTCCCTCATACCAACCGTAATATTTATTAATAGAGATTACATCAGCATATTTAAAACAGCAATCGCTAAGGGGACGGTCGGACGCAAAAGTTATTAAGCGAGAGGCATCAAAAGAACGAGCGTTTTGCGCCAATAATTGAGTAAGTTTCTCTCCTTGTGCGGTTTCTGTTTCACACTCATTATGAAGTCCCCATAAAATTATACAAGGATGGTGTAAATCACGCAAAATCATTTCTTTTAACATTTGGACAGAATTTACCTGAAAATTTTTGTCGCATAATTGTTCCTTTTTGCACTGCCACAATGGAATTTCTTCCCAAAATAAAACACCTTTCTCGTCGCAGTAGTCAAGCACCTCCTCTGAGTTCGGATAATGGGAACCGCGGATTGCATTACAAAAAAGCTGTGATGAAATTAAATCGACATCCCGCAATTCAAGCGCGGGAGGGATTGCTTGGCCCCAATCGGGATGCTCCGCATGACGATTAATGCCTCGTATATATACAGGATGCCCATTCAATAAAATAGAGCCGTCGTATGCTTCAATTGTGCGAAAACCGGTACGGCAAATTAAATCATCATATACCTTTCGTCCCCGCTCCAACGTCAGTTGGAAAACTGTAAGATTCGGGCTGTCTATATCCCATCTCTGTATTTTTTCTATCAGCAGATGAGCTTCAAAATCAATGTGATTTGATTCGGGGCAGGAAGCTATACAGAAAGAAGATTCCTGCTGGTCTGCTTTCACTGTGAGGCGGAATGGAGGGCGCACACCATCGGCCAATCCAATGCAAACCTGCAGTTTAACCGCAGCCGAATCTGTATCGGACAACTGATATGTAATTTTGCAAGTATCAATCCACGCTTCTGGAAGCACCCACATAAAGACTGAGCGAAAAATTCCGCCATAGCAAAACCAATCTGCTCGAAAAGGAGGAACAGATTCTACACTGCTGGTATCGTTGGAAACACGAATTACCAGCAGATGTTCACCCGCAGATAGATTAGGGATTATGATCTGGAAGGGCGTGAACCCCACTGTATGCTCTCCCACTTGAATGCCGTCTACAAATACCGTAGCCCGATGCAAAATACCCTCAAACCTGAAGCCGCAGTTTCCGCCGGGAAAGAAAATATGCCTTTGATACCACATGGTGCCTTCATAATATTCATATTGCGGCAAGGTATTCCACACTCCCGGCACAACGATTGCAGAGGCATCTACAGGAAGACCGCATTCCCAATGTGCATCCTTTCCATTGTTTTGTGGATCAGGCAAAAAATTCCATACGCCGTCCAATTGGATAGACCGACGAAATTTATGCTTTTCATAAAGAGCCATTTTCTCCTCCTCACCGAATAAAAATCCCCGCTTTGCTTGCGATACTTCGCAAGCAGTCAACATGCTGAGTCTTTTCCGCAGGGGCTTTATTCTCCAAAATTTGTTGATATAGGATATCCAAGGTACGTTCTGCTGATTCGATATAATTGTTTGTCATATCTCCACCGGGAACATACGCTGAGAAAGCTCTTTCAAGTGTTTTCCATGCTTCGCAAGCCCAATGGCTATAGAGAGGATAATTGGTTTCTATCATATAACACAGGCGTTCAAATTTCCACCACAATGAATCCGCTGAAAAAAATGGACCCGCATGGGAGACTTTGAGGGGAAGATTCGCAAAAATGTCGAAAGGGATGAAGACGGAAATACATGGAGAGGAAAAACAGCTTTGCCATTTAGGCATGGCTCCCAGTTGAAGTTCAACAACACATGCAGCTGCGGTCTTACTGGAAAGTGCATCACGGCAATGCATGCAGATGGAAACGAAAGCTCCATCTGCTGCACTCCAACGTGGAGCAAGCAGAGGAACGTCCTCAAAATGGTCGCGCAGTACGGCCTTTACATATTCTGTGTCAAGCGCACCTCGAGCCTGTTCCAGCAATTGACGTGCTCGCGCGCGGCGCGGTTCAGCATCACTGTTTTCCTGTGAAAGCGCGCCATAAGCCCGAGCAAAATCAAAAGGAGCATTTGGGGATGCCCAACCATTTTGATAAGCATATTCTCGAATATCGTTTGAAGCGATATCCCAGTTCGTACCAGTGGAGTAACAATTGGACAGGCATTCGATATCCTTTACACGCCGCGCAACCCACCGCCGATTTACAGTTTCCAAAACCCAAGCTTCCATTGGGTCGGCAATGAGAAAAGCGTTATGATAATGCATTCTGCCTTCATGTACGGCATTCCCGCCTTGCCCGTAACACTCTAAAAGATTAGTAATAACTTTCAAAGAGGCTTTGGCTGTGTCTCCCCTCTCCAAGCCAAGACGAAGAAGATCCATCCCAATCAGACCATTGGTGTTTTCTACTGGTTCACGTGCCCATACAGCTTCATTCCCAATCACCACGCTGTGTTCATTTATTCCAAATTCAAAGCCCCACATCCAGAAAGGACGAGAACCCAATACACGAAAAGTGTGTTTGGCCTGTGGAATTGAAAGATATGTGCAATTTACCATTGAACTGATTGGATAATCGTGAGCTTCGCATAACGTCAATGGCTGAGCTTCATTCGGAGGCCTGTCGCTATTTTTGGCAAAAATCACATTACCAGAATTTGTGGCCTCTCCAAGCGCAACAATGGTATCACAGGATTGAAAACTCACTGCTTCAACTCCTTCTTTTAAGTTAGATATTTCCACAAATCGATTTGGTTAAGAACGTGGGTAATATCCGACATTCGCTCGGCCTCGAATTTTTTCAAAATATTGGTCGTTTGTTTTTTTATAGTATCGTATTCGACAGTGCGCATTTGGGCAATTTGACGTTTAGAATAGCCCTGGCAAAATAATTTAAGAATGGCTAATTCAGAAGCTGTAAGCTTGGATAGCGCGCTTAGGGTGAGCAAAAGGCTTGCTTCGCTGCGCTCGACACGCACAAATTCACGGCGCAGCTTCCCAGCGATATTACTGCGGATGGGAGATGTTCCTTGATAGGCATTACGGATTCCAGCGAGAATTTCTTCAGATGAGCTTGTCTTTACAATATAATCGGTAATCGCAAAGGAAAATGCTTCAAAGATTGTGGTTTCGTCTTCATGAACTGTAAGCATAATGATTTTTGTATCTTTAAATTGGCGCAAAATTTCCTGCGCAGCAGTGATTCCCGCAACTTTATTTTCCATTTCAATATCCATTAGAATCACATCGGGTTTTTTAATCGCCGCCAGCAGAACCGCTTCATAACCGCTTTGCGCCTGTCCAACGAGTTCCATATCCGGCTGTGAACCAATCAAACGGGAGAATCGACGGCGATGCGCTTCAATATCGTCAGATATCAATACACGAATGGTTTTTCCAGCCATATATATCCCCCTTTTTTACTATATCCGCTTTTCCGGTAATGAAAAAGGGGAATAAATTATTCCCCTTTTTATGCTTGAGGGAAAGACAGTTCAAAGCATGTACCTTCGCCTTTTCTGCTTTTGACGCTTATAAACCCATCATGCGCCGTAATAATCCGATGACAATATGTTAGGCCGATTCCCCAATTTCGGACAGATGATTTTGTGCTGTAAAACGGGTCAAATATTCGGGATAATTCATCTTCATCCATCCCACAACCATGATCTTCAAAAGTGATACATGCCCAATCGTTATGCGAACGAACAGAAATCAAAAGGTCTGCGGGTTTTGAAGAAGCTTCTAGGGCATTATTCAGAATATTCAAGAAAACTTCCGTGACAAGTTCTCTGTCAAGAAAAGCGAAAATCACTTCAGAGGGAAAGTTTGTTTGGATTAACGCTTCAGGAGCAGAGCCTCGTATTCGCAAAAGTGCATCCTGTAAAGGAAGCAGAATAGAAATACGATTCAAATGTAATTGCCGCGTGCGAAGGACTTCGTTTCCCGCGTTGATACTGTCAAATGCATTTTGACAGGCCTGACGAATTAGCGTAAGGCTGTACTGAGCTTCTGTGTGCTGTGTCAGAAGTTCTGTAAGATATTCCGTTTCGGATTGGATCGCCAGCAGCTGATTCTTCATGGAATGCGTAAAAATCCGCATTCCCAGAGCAGCGGTGTCAATTGTTTTATCCATATTCACTTTAATATTGAAATCCCGTACCACGGCGGCATGATGTCGATATGCAAAAAATCCAATCAAAAGAAAACACAGAGGAGAAAAGATGGAAAAAATGTTGATAAAATACGCGTTATGAATAATGCTTGGGATTCGATATGCAAAATAGTACCGAATGAGAGTGGGTTTGATCAATAAAAGGGGCATCCAGTAAAAAAGGATCAGGTACATTCCCGCAATCAATAGCATAGTGAAAAAATTATAGAGAGTGTTTTTCTTAAAAAACTGGATGTTTGGGCGCGCCCAGTAAGAATAAAGCAAAATCATCAGAGAGCCTAC
>ERZ791803.1218-NODE-1218-length-12515-cov-3.006340_pt1 | contig 12515 bp, 9 predicted proteins | sample MGYA00510307_ERZ791803 | MGnify/ENA primary metagenome ERZ791803 (study PRJEB30046, sample SAMN00791963) | human gut metagenome | study: EMG produced TPA metagenomics assembly of the A metagenome-wide association study of gut microbiota in type 2...
TTTGCGGCATAATTGAAGATAAGATAGAGAACGGCGAGAATTATATTGAAGAGGATATTGCCTTCCATACCGGGGTTGCCAGATGTTCCGGCAACAAGGTAGTGGAACAGCTGGTGCCCCTGATTGACACGGCGGTCATGATGTTTGTGAATGTGACCCACAGAAGGCTGACAGAGGAAACCATCATGACCCACAGGGCCGTGACGGACGCCATAGAGGAAAAGGACCCCATGGGCGCCAAGTCCGCCATGATGATGCATATGACATTTAACAGGAACATGATAAAGGAAATGATTAAAAATAAAGAAAAGTGATGGAAATTAGTGTAAAATAATCAGCCAGATTTTGAGAATAATCAGCTGGTATATTTTCCAACCATCGGCTCATACTAAGAGGGTACAAAGGAAGTACGAATCAGAAACAGGTGAGTCCATGGAAAAGCCGGGTAAGAAACTGAAGAAATTATTAATCATAACAGGAACCACGGGTGCGGTGTATGCTGGGTTTAGATACCTGCTGCCCCTCGTGGCTCCTTTTTTAGCGGGCTATGTATTCGCCCTCCTCCTGCGTCCCTCGGCGCGGTTCCTGGCTTACAGGATGCGGATCCGTGTAAAGGGAAAGACATACCATATGCCCATCGGGGTCATTGGGGGCGCTGAGTTTTTGATACTTATATCCGTTCTTGGGGCGGGACTATACATGGGGGCCGTCAAGCTGTGCGCGGAAGGGAAAATGCTGATGTTGCACCTTCCGTCATGGATTGACCGTTTTGATATATGGCTGACCGGAAGCTGCCACCGTATGGAGGCTGCCTTTGGCTTGAGATATGACTGTGTGGCGGACCTGGCCGGGGAAATGCTTTATAAACTGGTGGATACGGGAAAGGCAGCTGCCATGCCGTTCCTCATGACAAATTCACTGACCATCATCGCATGCCTGGCAAAATGGGCCATTGTCAGCCTGGTGGTGTTCCTGGCAGCCATACTGAGCCTGCAGGAAATGGAGGACCTGAGGATGAGGCGGGACCAGTCAACCTTCAGGAAGGAATTCAACCTCATTGGCGGACGCCTGGTCCAGACAGGTAAGGCCTGGTTCAGAAGCCAGGGCATCATCCTGTTCATCACCACCGGGCTGTGTATTGGCGGCATGTTCATGATTGGCAATCCCTACTATATCATGGCAGGTATCGGCATCGGCATCCTGGACGCCCTTCCCATATTCGGCACAGGCACGGTGCTGATTCCGTGGGCCCTACTGGAGCTGCTGACAGGGGACTGGAAACAGGCAGTCATCCTGACCGGCCTTTACCTGGTCTGTTATTTTGTGCGCCAGATACTGGAGGTGCGCATGATGGGGGGACAGGTGGGCCTGTCCCCCCTGGAAACCCTGGCCAGCGTGTATGTGGGGCTGGAGCTGTTTGGGTTTTTCGGATTCATCCTTGGGCCGCTGGGGCTGCTGCTGATTGAGGACCTGGTGGAGGTGTGGACCAGGGAAACTCACGATTAAGCATTGACAAAGTCATGATTCTGGCGTAAAATCAACAATACGTAAAAGAATCATTCAAGGACCTGCCTGGATTCCATGACAGGCCCGGCCATGATGTTATATGAACAGATGACAGACAGCGATGAAGGGGAATAGTAAGCCTGATGCACGTTACAGAGAGAGGACTCACGGTGGAAGGTCCTTACGCCGGCACACGCCCAACCAGCCCTGGAGCTTTGTATGATGAATGCAACGTATATCCGGCGTTAACGGATAATGAGAGAGCAGGATGAATCAGTACAGGCATATGCGCTGCGGGCAGACGATGCCGCGCCATGTAATGACAGGTCCATAGAATTATGGATCCATAGAATTACAGCGCCATGTGACGCAGGTGAGCCATAGGGATTCTGGAAGCTAACTTGGGTGGTACCGCCGAGTCATTCGGTCCCTTGCGTAGATATAACGTATGGGATTGGATGGCTTTTTTTGCGTAATGAGGAGGCGGATAAGCCGGATTTTGGCGTGTTTGAAAATCCAATCCCGCCATCCCTGGCGGCTGCCTCAGTAAAACTAAGGGATACAGAGAGAATCAGAAAAGGAGAATGAGTCATGGCAGATAACAAGAAGATGGTAGAGGCCATCACATCCATGGACGTGGATTTTGCCCAGTGGTATACGGATGTGGTGAAGAAGGCCGAGCTGTGCGACTACGCCAGCGTAAAAGGGTGTATGGTAATCAAGCCCGCAGGATATGCAATCTGGGAAAACATCCAGAACGAGCTGGACAGAAGGTTTAAGGAGACAGGGGTCCAGAACGTATACATGCCTATCTTCATACCGGAGAGCCTGTTAGAAAAGGAAAAGGACCATGTGGAAGGGTTTGCGCCTGAGGTTGCATGGGTGACACATGGAGGTCTAGAGCCATTACAGGAGCGCATGTGTGTCAGACCTACCTCAGAGACATTGTTCTGTGACTTCTATTCAAAGGATATCCATTCCTACCGCGATCTGCCAAGGGTATACAACCAGTGGTGTTCGGTTGTGCGCTGGGAGAAAACAACCCGTCCCTTCCTGCGTTCCAGGGAGTTTTTGTGGCAGGAAGGCCATACAGCCCATGCAACGGCCGAGGAAGCCGAGGCAAGAACCATCCAGATGCTGAATGTATATGCAGATTTCTGTGAGGAAGTGCTGGCAATCCCTGTCATCAAGGGCCAGAAGACGGACAAGGAGAAATTCGCGGGCGCAGAGGCGACCTATACCATTGAGTCCCTGATGCATGACGGCAAGGCCCTTCAGTCCGGGACCAGCCACAACTTTGGGGATGGTTTTGCAAAGGCGTTTGATATCCAGTTCACGGATAAGGATAATACCCTTAAGTATGTGCACCAGACCTCCTGGGGCATGACCACACGTATGATCGGCGCCCTGATCATGGTTCATGGCGATGATAACGGTCTGGTACTTCCCCCAAGGATTGCGCCCGTACAGGTTATGATCGTACCTGTGCAGCAGCAGAAGGAAGGCGTGCTTGACAAGGCATTCCAGCTGGAAGACCGTCTTAAGAAGGCAGGCTTCTCTGTCAGGACAGATGATTCTGAGAAGAGTCCGGGCTGGAAGTTTGCCGACTGTGAGATGCGCGGTATCCCCCTGCGCGTGGAAATCGGGCCAAAGGACATGGAGAAGAACCAGGCTGTCCTGGTACGCCGCGATACCCATGAGAAATCCTTCATTTCCCTGGATGAACTGGAGACAAAGGTTTCTGAGATGCTTGATACCATACAGAAGGCTATGTATGACAAGGCCAGGGCCCACAGGGATTCCCACACCTATGAAGCGGTTGATTGGGATGGATTTGTGGACACCATTAACAATAAGCCAGGGTTTGTAAAGGCAATGTGGTGCGGATGCCAGGAGTGCGAGGATAAGATTAAAGAGGAAACAGGCGCCACATCCAGGTGCATGCCTTTTGAACAGGAGAACCTGTCTGATACATGTATCTGCTGCAAAAAACCGGCTAAGAAGATGGTTTACTGGGGACGCGCGTATTAAAAGGCGGCAGATGGACTGTTTTTTGTAAATGATATAGATAATGGAACATAAACAATAGAGATAATCATAGAAGGAATGGAAAGAGGACCCTATAAGGCATTATGGGGTTCTCTTTTTATACTATAAGAAATTATTTTATGGTAAAAGCAGAAAAATACATCTGATGTATTGATAATATTTTGGATAAATGATATAGTAATATCAAAAGTAGTCAGATGTTTAATGGTAATAGTTGATAAGACGATTAGGAGGTATTGTATGATGGAACTAAACAGTCAGAGGGTGAGGGGCCTGGCGCCGGAGAACGACCCGTTAAAGATTGGCATGGGATGGACCGTGGAGGATCTTGACAAGCCGCAGATCATGGTGGAAAGCACCTTTGGGGACAGCCACCCGGGAAGCGCCCATCTGGACCTGTTTGTCAATGAGGCATTAAGGGGGATTGCGGACGCGGGAGGAAAAGGCGCGCGGTATTTTACAACGGATATCTGCGACGGCATTGCCCAGGGCCATGACGGAATCAATTATTCCCTTGCCCACCGGGACATGATTGCCAATATGATTGAGATCCACGGCAATTCAACGGGATTTGACGGCGGCATTTTCATTGCCAGCTGCGATAAATCCGTGCCTGCCTGTCTGATGGGGCTGGCAAGGCTTGACATGCCCTCCATCGTGGTGACCGGAGGCGTGATGGACGCGGGCCCGGACCTTCTGACCCTGGAGCAGATCGGCGCATATTCCGCCATGTGCCAAAGAGGGGAGATTACAGAAGAAAAGCTTACCTATTATAAGCACAATGCATGTCCGTCCTGCGGCTCCTGTTCCTTTATGGGAACCGCTTCCACCATGCAGGTCATGGCTGAATCCCTGGGGCTTATGCTTCCAGGTTCCGCGCTGATGCCGGCTGCATGCGGGGATTTAAAGGAGGTGGCTTATAAGGCCGGGCTTCAGGTCATGGAACTGGCAAGGAAGGGGATTAAGGTCAGCGACATTGTTACCATGAAATCATTTGAGAATGCCATTATGGTCCATGCCGCTATCTCCGGCTCCACCAATTCACTGCTGCACATACCGGCCATTGCCCACGAGATGGGATTTGAGATTGACGGGGATACCTTTGACCGTATGCACAGGGGCGCCCATTATCTTCTGGACATCCGCCCCGCGGGCAAGTGGCCTGCACAGTTCTTCTATTATGCGGGTGGGGTCCCTGCCGTCATGGAGGAAATCAAGTCCATGCTCCATCTGGATGTGATGACCGTGACAGGCAGGACCCTGGGCGAGAACCTGGAGGAGCTTAAGTCCAATGGATTCTATGACAAGTGCGGAGGGTATCTGGAAAAGTGGGGGCTTAAGAGGACCGATGTAATCCGTACATTTGAGGAACCAATCGGAACAGACGGGACCGTGGGCATCTTAAGGGGCAACCTGGCGCCGGAAGGTTCCGTGGTAAAGCACTCCGCTGTTCCAAAGGAGATGTTCAGGGCAATCCTGAAGGCAAAACCATTTGACTGCGAGGAGGATGCGATTGAAGCCGTCATATCCAGGAAGATACAGCCCGGGGATGCGGTGTTCATCCGCTATGAGGGGCCAAAGGGCTCCGGCATGCCGGAAATGTTCTACACAACGGAAGCCATCTCATCTGACCCTGAACTGGGCAAGAGCATTGCCCTGATTACGGACGGCCGTTTTTCCGGCGCTTCCAAGGGTCCGGCAATCGGGCATGTCTCACCGGAGGCTGCAGAGGGAGGCCCCATTGCGCTGGTGGAGGAAGACGACCTGATCCGGATTGACATACCGGGCCGGGTCCTGGAAGTCATTGGCGTAAAGGGCAGGGAACTTCCGGCAGGGGAAGTGGAGCGGATTCTGGCAGAGCGCAGGAAGGCGTGGAAACCTAGGGAGGCAAAGTATAAAAAGGGAGTGCTTAAGATTTTCTCAGAACATGCGGTGTCACCCATGAAGGGCGGGTATATGGTATAAAACCGCCGGGAACCGGTCCTGACTCCCCGGAAATGCCTGTTTTCAGGAAAAAACATGGCAGCCCGTTCAGATATATGATATGATTATCCCATACCTACGGTTGAGAAGAAAATATCAGGGAGTTGTTTACTATATGGAGGACATAAATTTAGGGAAAAAAGTCCAGGATTTCCGGAACAAAAGCGGGATGAGCCTGCGGGAACTGGCAAAAAGAGCCGGGCTTACGGCATCCATGTTAAGCCAGATTGAACGGGATCTGGTGAATCCGTCCATCGGGACGTTAAAGGCCATTGCACAGGCCCTGGATGTGCCCATGTTCAAGTTTTTTAAGGATGATGAACCCCAGGTGCAGATGATTGTGAGACGGGGGGAGAATAAGACCATCGGGCACCCGGACGCTGACCTGGCTTATACGCTGCTGACCCCGGATGTGCGCGGCAGTATTGAATTCTGCATGATGTCCATACCGCCGGGCCTGACTTCGGGCAGGAATCCCCAGGAGCATGTGGGGGAGGAAGTGGCCTACGTTGTCAGGGGAAGTGTGGGCATTAATGTTGCAGGCATATCCTACCAGCTGGAAGAAGGGGACAGTATCCGTATCCCGCCCCAGACAGCACACCAGTGGATGAACCAGGGAGGAACCGTTGTGCAGGTCATATTTGCAATCACTCCCCCCAGTTTTTAGCAATATAGGACTATATGGAACGATGTAAAGCTGTGGTTAACGACGACCACAGCTTTTTTGTGGCTAATACACACAATATAGTTAAAAATATGCTATAAAAGTAAAAAAATAGCTAAACGGTATTTACTTTTTGTAAAGTATGTATTAATATATAGTTAAGCTGTAATTAACAAGTGTTAAACGAAAGCGAAAGGAGCAAACAGGTATGGAAAAGGAAAAGAAGTTGGAGTTTTACGGAGGCAATGGGATGTCGCTGGTACCCTTTGTTGTATTCATTGTAATTACAATCGGGTTATCATTCATCAATGCGGCAGATCTGAACATGATGATTGCCTCCGGCGTAATCGGACTGATCGTGGGGATGCTTATTGTAAAGGACAAACCCAGGTACTGGGATATTGTGCTGGAGGGCCTGGGGGATAAGATGGCAATGACGGCAGTCCTTATCTGGCTGGTGGTCGGTATCTATGGATCCGTCTTAAAGTCAGGCCATCTGGTAGAAGGCCTTGTCTGGCTTAGTGTTAAGCTGCATTTATCAGGTGCAGGCTTCTGTGTGGCCACCTTCCTGTTTTCAGCCACCTTTGCCCTGGCAACAGGCGCTGCCTTTGGTACCGTGGCAGCCATGAGTTATATCCTGTATCCGGTAGGTATCCTGATGGGATGCAATCCGGCTGTCCTTGGCGGCGCCATTATCTCAGGCGCTATATTCGGGGATAACATAGCGCCTGTGTCCGACACAACCATCGTATCCACCACTGGACAGACCTACAGGAAAAAGCAGGGCAGCGCTGAAATCGGAGGCGCTGTAAAGGACCGCTCCAAGTACGTGGTAGTAACATTTATCATATCCATCATACTGTATGCCATCTTCGGCGGCGCTAAGAGCGGACAGGGACTGGATACCAGTGTGGCGGCATCCCTTCTTGCCGAGAACCAGAATCCGGCAGGCCTTCTCATGCTGATTCCCACGGTGATTGTCATCGGGATGGCAGTTATGGGAAACAACCTGTTCGTAACCCTTCCGGTGGGCATCATCATTGCTGTCATTGTAGGCATTGGGGGCGGACTGTTTGGATTTGCCGACCTGTTCCGCATTGAGAACGGAACAGCCATGGGCGCGCTGCCGGACGGCGTGGCCGGAATGTTAAGCGTATGTATCCTTCTGATGGTGGTGGTATCCATGGGTTCCCTCCTGATTACCAGCGGCTATATGGAAGAACTGGTTGAACGTCTCAGCCGGAACATTAAGACCACCAAGGGGGCGGAACTGCTTATCTTCCTGTTCAGCAGCGTGTTCTCCGTGCTGATCAGTGCAATCAACACCATTCCAAACATCTGCGCGTCACCGCTGGTTAACGCGGTTGGACAGAAAGCCAAGCTCCACCCATACCGCAGGGCCAATTTCCTGGCAGTGGCATGCGACTCCTTTAATGCGTGCATGCCCTTTGGCGGAAGCGTACTGTTATTGTTAGGTATCATGAAGACATTGTCAACCACCTATGATTTTGTGGAGGTGCTGTCACCCAACGCGTTCCTGTTCACCTGCTTCTATCCATGTATCCTGTGGTTTGTGATGCTGTTTGCCATCCTTGTGGGCTGGGGCCGCATTTACGAAGGGGAGAATGGTGAGCCGGTAAAGGAAGAGCCAAAGGACTGACGGGCAGATAAAGGAAGAGCCAAAGGACTGACGGACAGATATAGGAAGAGCCAAAGGACTGACAGAGGGATAAAGGAGGAAGCGGAACATGATTGAGGCATTTACATTAAAGAGCAGGGGAAAGGACATGGTCTGCCTGCTGGAATACGCTGACCCGTCTGTGCGCGGGAAAAAGGTAATACTCTACAAACATGGATTTTTTGGGAACAAAATAACCCCCCACCGCATCATGGTGGCTGCAAGCCACAGGCTCCAGCAGCAGGGATATACCATCTGCCGTTTTGACTGCGTGGGGGCAGGGGACAGCGAGGGCGACAGCCATTATACAACCATTTATGGGGAGATTGAAGATACAAAGGTGGTCCTTCACTGGATTGAAGGACAGCTGAAACCGGAGAAGTTCATGATTCTGGGCTACAGCATGGGAGCCATTGTCACATCGGTCCTGTGCCGTGAGGTGCCCCTGGAAGGAATCCTTTTGTGGAGCCCGTGCAGCGAGCCCTACGGTAATTTCCGCCATCTGCTGGGCCAGGAGATCTTTGAAGAGGGGATTCGGGGAAATGACGTGGATTTCATGGGAGACCTGGTTCCCCATGAGTTCTTTGTGGGACTGGATGCGCCGGAGATTGACCCCTTGGCAGCCATCAGGGATTTTCAGAAGCCGCTGAGGCTGATACAGGGCGATGGGGACAAGGACGTGCCGGTGTATAATTCAGGAAGGTATGAAGAAACCGTTCCCGGCTCCGTGCGCCATGTGGTCCCGGGGGCCACCCATGGATACGACAAGGTTTCATGGCAGGAGGAACTGCTTGAATATACGATGAGATATGTAAAGGACATAATGGGAGATTAAAAAGAATGAAAAGGCCCGGCCCTGCGGTATACCCTTCCGCGGGGCGGTCCTGTATACGGAAAGGACGGAGTATTGACATGATGGAGCATGTGCAGGAGTTAAAGGAAGCATATCCTTTAATAAAAGAAATGGAAGCGGGCAAAGAGGTTGTATGGATGAATCCCGGCCTCTCGGACTTGAAAACAGCCATGGAAGGAGTAAGCCTTTCCATGGATGATATAGATGACGCTGAAAACAGATGGGCGCGCTTTGCGCCGTTTATCAGGAAAATGTTCCCGGAAACAGAAGCAGCCGGCGGCCTGATTGAGTCGCCCCTGCGCACGATTGACAGGATGAAGGACTGTCTCAACCGCAAGTGGGGCGCAGGGCTTGATGGGAGGCTCATGCTTAAGATGGACAGCAATCTGGCAGTGGCCGGTTCCGTCAAGGCGCGGGGCGGCATCTATGAGATATTAAAGCATTCAGAGGACCTGGCGCTGGAACATGGCATGATTACGCTGGATGACAACTATGAAAAATTTTCCCTTCCCCAATTCAGGGAGTTCTTTGGGAAACACTCCATCCATGTGGGGTCCACCGGCAACCTGGGATTATCCATCGGCATCATCAGCGCCGCCCTTGGATATGACGTGACGGTACATATGTCCATGGATGCAAAGCAGTGGAAAAAGGACCTGCTGCGCCAGAAAGGCGTCCGTGTGATGGAATATGCCTCTGACTACAGCGAGGCGGTGAAAAAGGGAAGGAAGCTGGCAGAGGAAGACCCCATGAGCTATTTTGTGGATGATGAGAATTCCGTTAACCTGTTCCTGGGATATTCCGTGGCAGCCAAACGCCTGAAGGCACAGCTTGCGCAGGCAGGTGTGGCCGTGGATCAGGAACACCCTCTGTTTGTCCATATCCCCTGCGGCGTGGGAGGCGCGCCCGGAGGCGTGGCATTTGGCTTAAAACAGGTATTTGGCGATTCTGTGTACTGCTTTTTCCAGGAACCGGTCCAGGCGCCCTGCATGCTGCTGGGAGTGATGACCGGGCTTCATAATGATATCTGTGTGCAGGATATCGGCCTTTCCGGCCTGACCGCCGCAGACGGCCTGGCGGTCGGACGTCCGTCCAAGTTTGTGGGAAAGACAGTGGCGCGGATGCTGGCAGGGGAATTTACCATTGAAGACGATAACCTTTACCGCTTTATGGGGGACCTGATGGATGAGGAAGGGATTTTTATCGAGCCAAGTTCCTGCGCTTCCTTTGCAGGACCTGCAAGGCTGTGTTCCTCACCGGAGGGCAGGGCGTTCCTGGAGCATTTTCACCTGGAACGTAGCATGGGGAACGCCACCCATATTGCCTGGGCCACCGGGGGCAGCCTGGTGCCGGAGGAGGTGCGCATGCAGTATTACGGAAAGAGCAGGGAACTGGGGCTGGAAAATGCAGCAAAAAGCTGTTAAAATAGAGCACATGGAAAGCTTAGGGCTTTATCCGTAGTACTATAAACCGGAAAGAGGATGCATTCACACAATGGAAATCAAGATTCCCGCTCCTGCAGAGGAGATTCTGACAAAACTGAATGAGAATGGTTACGAGGCATATGTGGTCGGAGGCTGTGTCAGGGATATGATCCTTGGGCGGGAGCCGGGAGACTGGGATATCACCACCAGCGCCCTGCCGGAACAGGTCAAGCAGGTATTCCGCCGTACCGTTGACACGGGAATCCAGCACGGCACGGTGACGGTCATGATGGGGGATGAGGGATATGAGGTGACCACCTACCGGATTGACGGGGAATATGCAGATGGACGCCACCCGGACAGCGTGACCTTCACCCCCAGCCTGACGGAAGACCTGAAACGCCGCGATTTTACCGTCAATGCCATGGCTTATAATGGAAACACCGGTCTGGTGGATGAATTTGGCGGTATGGAAGATCTGGACAGGGGAATCATACGCTGTGTGGGAGAACCCATGGACCGGTTCAGCGAGGATGCCCTGAGGATACTGAGGGCAATCCGGTTTTCAGCCCAGCTGGGATTTGCCATTGAAGGGCGCACGTATGAAGCCATCCGGGCCATTGCGCCTAATATGGTGCATGTGAGCAAGGAGCGCATCCAGGCAGAGCTGACCAAGCTGCTGTTAAGCCCTCATCCGGGGCATATCAGCATGGTGTATGAGACCGGTATCAGCCCCTATGTGTCTGAAACCTTCCACAAGGTGCCTCTCCTTGGCATGCCGTCCGTACCGGCGCAGGTCCCGCCGGTCAGGCATATGCGCTGGGCTGCATTTTTAAGGAAGTGTATGCCGGATGAGGCAGTGAAGATCCTTAAGGATTTAAAACTGGACAATGATACAATCAACCGGGTAAGGACGCTGATATCATGGCAGGACTATGGGCTGGGGCCGGACAAGTATTCCATCCGCATTGCCATGAGCCGGATGGAACCGGATCTGTTCGATGACCTGCTTGAATTCCGGATGTGTCTTTCAGAGGCCGGGGCCAGGCAGGACTTGGGGCATACGGCATTGCTTGTGGATGAAATCCGGCGGGCCGGGGACTGCATCAGCCTGAAGACCCTGGCAGTGGGGGGCAATGATATCATAAAAGCAGGCATAAGACCCGGCAGGGAGGTGGGGCTGACCCTGGCGCGGCTTTTGGAGATGGTCCTTGAGGATCCGGCGCGCAATACAAAGGAATACCTGCTCCAACATCTTGTATAAAATTCCATACCCGGTCCAGATATGGGTATTATCTATTGCAACATTTTCAATAATTGGATATAATGTCTTTGGGGTTCGCGTAATCGCGGAGAATGAAAAATAATAATATGGGGAATATATGAAAGTACGGGCATTTCCCCTAAACTGAAGGAGGATTTAAAATGAACGTAATCAGTACAGAAAAAGCACCAGGCGCAATCGGACCATATTCCCAGGGATTTGAAGTGAACGGGGTAGTATATACATCCGGACAGATTCCTGTAAATCCAGCAGACGGCAATGTTCCGGAAGGAATCGCAGCACAGGCCGAGCAGAGCTGCAAGAATGTGGGCGCTATCCTGGAAGCAGCAGGCAGCGGCTATGACAAGGTATTTAAGACCACCTGCTTCCTGGCAGATATGGGTGACTTTGCCGCATTTAACGAAGTGTATGCCAAGTATTTCACTTCCAAGCCAGCCAGAAGCTGTGTTGCAGTTAAGACCCTTCCAAAGGGCGTGCTGTGTGAAATCGAAGCAATCGCTGTTAAATAAGGCATAAACTGACAGATCCATAAAGCCGCATTTTCCTGTAGTCATGCACGGGAAGTGCGGCTTTGTCCATATAAGAAGAGGAACTGGTAAACTGACATGACGGCTCATAAGGAGGCTTGCGGTATGAAGAAAAAGAAGATTGTGGGAAAAGCAGTCAGGGTTTTTCTGGTTTTGGCGCTGGCAGGATGCCTGGTCCTGTTTCTGGTAAACCTATATATTATCAGAAAAGAGGAAAAATACATTGTTTCCGCCGAGGAGGCTGAGGCTTTTCAGGACGTGGACTGCATCATGGTGCTGGGCTGCGGCGTACGGCCGGACGGCAGTCCCTCAGGTATGCTGAATGACCGTCTGGTACAGGGTGTCAGCCTATATAAGGAGGATGTGTCCGACCGGCTCCTTATGAGCGGCGACCATGGCAGGGTGAACTACGACGAGGTGAACCTGATGAAACAGTTTGCCATTGACAGGGGGGTGCCCTCTGAGAACATTTTCATGGACCATGCGGGCTTCTCCACCTATGAGAGCATGTACCGGGCCAGGGACATTTTCCAGGTGAAGAAGATT
>ERZ791803.1221-NODE-1221-length-12473-cov-2.763650_pt1 | contig 12473 bp, 14 predicted proteins | sample MGYA00510307_ERZ791803 | MGnify/ENA primary metagenome ERZ791803 (study PRJEB30046, sample SAMN00791963) | human gut metagenome | study: EMG produced TPA metagenomics assembly of the A metagenome-wide association study of gut microbiota in type 2...
GTCCATAGCCCACATCCACTGCATACACCTTTTCCGCCCCATTTTGGAGCATACAGTCGGTAAAGCCGCCGGTGGACGCCCCGGCATCAATGGCATGTACTCCCTTTAAGCGGATGCCGGAAAAAGTCTTGAGGGCTTTCTCCAGCTTCAGCCCGCCCCGGCTCACATATGCCAACGCCTGTCCACGCACCTCAATCGGGGCGTTCTCCTCAACCTGCGTCCCGGCCTTGTCCACCTTTTGTTCCCTGACATAGACTTGACCGCTCATGATCACCGCCTGGGCCCGCTGCCGGCTTTCAGCCAGACCTCGTTCCACCAGCAGGACATCCAGCCGCTTTTTTACATTAGCCATGACGGCAGACCTCCAATGCTCTGTGATATAGGCTCGCCCCGTCCAAACCGCACAGCCTTTGAAGCTGGGGCACCGTTCCATGGGTAACAAAGGCGTGTCCGGTATTCGCCAAGGCCAGCCCTCGCACCTGGATGCCAGCGTCAAACAGGCCTGCGGCGATGCGCTGCCCCACACCGCCCGCCGCCGCGCTGTCCTCCGCAACCAGAAGCCGTCCTGTCTTTTGAACAGAGGCAGTCAGCCGCTCCAGTGGAATCGGTGTAATGGCATTTAACTTCACAACCTCTGCCTGGATGCCATTCCGTGCCAGACGGTCAGCGCAGTCCAGAAGCTGGTTAAGCATCATACCATAGCCCGCCAGGGTAATGTCCGCTCCCGTCCGCAGCAGGGTGGCTGGCTCCACCGGGACGTTGCCCTGGTAGGCGCCCTCCCCTCCCCTGGAGTAACGGACTGCCACTGGACCCTCCACGTCATAGATGGCATAACGCAGCATCTCCCGCAGCTCCTGAAAACTGCTGGGGCAAAGCACCGTCATGCCGGGGATGGTGTCGAGAAAGGCTGGATCAAAGACGCCGTGGTGGGTCTCGCCGTCCTCCCCCACCAGCCCGGCCCGGTCCACCGCCAACACCACATGGAGCTTCTGAAGCGCCACGTCGTGGAGCAGCATATCGTAGCTGCGCTGGAGGAAGGAGGAGTACACTGCAAAGACCGGGCGCATCCCCTGCTTGGCCATGCCCGCTGCCATGGCCACCGCATGGCCCTCGGCAATGCCCACGTCAAAAAAGCGCGCCGGAAACTGACGGGCAAAGCGGTTCAAGCCGGTTCCCCCCTGCATGGCGGCCGTAATGGCACAGAGCTTGCCGTCTTGCTCTGCCAAGGAACAGAGGGTCTCTCCAAACACGGCGGAAAAGCTCTCCCCTGAACCATGCACCAGCTCCCCTGTTTCTACACAGAAGCGGCCGACACCGTGAAACTGATCCGGATTGCGCTCCGCTGGTGTATAGCCTTTTCCCTTCACGGTTCTTACATGGAGCAAAACAGGGCCGTTCAGCTCCTTCGCATAGCTCAAAAGCTGCGTCAGATACTTGACATCATGCCCATCCACCGGTCCCAGGTAGGTAAAGCCCATATCCTCAAACAGGCTGCACGGCAACAGACTGTCCTTGATGGCCGTTTTGATCTTGTGGGTTGCATGGTAGATGTGACCGCCCAGCGGCAATACGCTCATGACCTTACGGTAGCCCTTCTTAAAGCGCAGGTACTGGGGCTTCAGCCGCTGGCGCGCCAAATGCTCCGCCACGCCGCCCACGCTCTTTGTGATCGACATGCCGTTGTCGTTGAGAATGACGATGAGCGGTTCCCCGCTGTCCCCCGCATCGGACAGGCCCTCATAGGCGAGCCCGCCAGACAAGGCGCCGTCGCCGATCAACGCCAGAACATGATAGTCCGCATGTTGTAATGTTCTTGCCCTTGCCATTCCAATGGCCACCGATACTGAGTTAGAGGCGTGTCCCGCGACAAAGGCGTCGCTTTCACTCTCCACCGGTTTGGGGAAGCCAGCAATTCCGCCGAAGGTACGCAGCGTTTCCATCGCCTGATTGCGGCCGGTGAGAATTTTGTGGGCGTAGCACTGGTGTCCCACATCGAACACCAAACGGTCCCGTCCGGTGTCGAACACCCGGTGGATGGCGACAATCAACTCCACCGCTCCCAGGCTGGAGGCCAGGTGGCCGCCGGTGCGGGAAACCGTGTCGATCAGGCGCGCCCGCAGCAGCCGGCACAGCTCCACAGCCTCACCGTCACTCAGTTCTCCCAGTTGATTCGGTACGTGATTCAAATCAAAATTCAGAATGGTTCCACCTCCCGGCCCACAGAGGCCCGGAATTCAAAATTACGTCCACAGCCAAGCGCCCAGCAATCCTACACTGATACCCAATAGGCCGCCCATCAGCACCTGGAACGGCGTGTGCCCCAGGAACTCCTTGAGCTCCTTACCGAAAATGGCGGGCTTCATCTCAGTCCAGTGTTCCATGATATAGTTCAGGATCTTGGCCTGCTCCCCCGCCGCCTTGCGGACATTGGCCGCGTCGTACATCACCACAATGGCGACCACGGCAGAAATGGTGAATACGGGCGACGCCCAGCCGTACATATAGCCCATGGCCGCCGCGCAGGCGCAAACAAAGGCAGAGTGGGAGCTTGGCATTCCCCCGCTGGAGAGAATATGGCGCCAGTCCAGCTTTCCCTGGGAAATCAGCGTGACGACAAACTTGAGCACCTGGGCGATCGCCCAGGCCAGGATGGACAGGTTTAAAATCAGATTTCCGGTCAGAAAATCTACGACATTGCTCATATAAGTCCTCTCATTTCTCGCGGCCGGCCAGCGACTGCGCCAGACCGCGGAGGCTCTCCGCCTCCGAACCGAAGGGCGCCAGGGCCTCCACCGCCCGGTCGGTCAACTCCGCCACCAGGATACGGCAGTCCGCCAGACCTTTGAGCGCCACAAAGGTGGTCTTGTCGCTCCTGACGTCTGAACCGATGGGCTTGCCCAAGGTGGCCTCATCACCCACTACGTCCAGGATATCGTCCTGAATCTGGAAGGCCAGCCCCAGGCAGTCGGCATAGCGGCACAGGGCCTCCCGCTGTTCCTCCGCTCCGCCGGCCACGGCGCAGCCCATCTCCACAGCCGCTCTGATCAGCGCACCGGTCTTGAGGCGCTGAAGCTCCTCCACCTCGGTCAGGCCAAGGGCGCGGCCCTCGCCGGCCATATCCAGTACCTGTCCGCCCACCATGCCGCGGCCGCCGGCGGCCCGGGCCAGGATGCCCGCCGCCTCCAACACACGCTCCGGCGGAAGCTTCTGTCCCGGGGCCAGCATGGTCTCAAAAGCCGCCGTCAGAAGGCCATCGCCGGCCAAAACCGCGTTGGCTTCGCCAAACACCTTGTGGTTGGTAGGGCGGCCCCGCCGCAGATCGTCATCGTCCATGCAGGGCAGGTCGTCGTGAATCAGGGAGTAGGTGTGAATCATCTCAATCGCCCCGGCAAAGGGCAGGGCATCCTCCACTGCTCCGCCGCACAGGCGGCAGGCCTCCAGCACCAGCACGGGCCGGAGGCGCTTTCCGCCGGCCAGAAGGCTGTAGCGCATGGCGTCATACAGGTTCCCACGGGGCGCACAGTCCTGGAAACAGGCGTGCAGCCAATCCTCGATCCGGGCCCGGTGCTCATCCAGCCGTTCCAGCTCCGCCATGGCTATCCCTCCCCCTCAAACGGCTCCTCTACCGGTTTTCCATCCGGCCCGGCCAGGAGCTTGGAGACCTTCTGCTCCGCCTTGTCCAACTGTGTGGTGCATTTCTTCATCAGTCTGGTCCCTTCTTCAAAGAGGGCCAGCGCATCCTCCAGAGGAGCGTCACCCTGTTCCAACTGTTTTACAATCTCCTCCAGCCGCGCCATGGCCTGTTCAAAGGTTACTTTCTTTTCCGCCATCTATTTCGTCCTTTCCCTATCCGGCAGGTTCAATCACTTTACAGGAAACCTTGCCATCCGTCATGCGCAGGCGCAACGTCTCGCCCGGCATGGCCTCCTTCGCGGAGCGAAGTACCGCCCCGTCTGACCGCTGGGGAATGGCATAGCCCCGGCCCAGTACCTTGAGGGGACTCAGGGCGTCCAGCGCCGCTGCCAATCGGGCAAAGCGCTCCCGCTCCCGGCCCATGGCCCCGGTCAGTCCGTGGGCCAGCCGGTCCCGCTGGTAGTCCAGCAGCATCCGCCGGTCATTGATATAATTCATGGGGTCCTGTAGCGCCCGGCAGCGCCCGGCCTGCTCCAGTTCACGGCGGGCCCGCTCCAGTCGGCGGCCCATGGCCCCGGTCAAGCGGCCTTCCATCTGCTCCAGCCAGCCATAGCACTCGTTCTGATCCGGCACCGCCAGCTCCGCGGCGTTGGAGGGGGTGGCCGCCCGGAGATCCGCCACAAAATCCGCAATGGTCACGTCGGGCTCATGGCCCACGGCGGAGATGACCGGAATCTCAGAGGCATAGATGGTGCGGGCCACGTCCTCGTCGTTGAAGGCCCAGAGATCCTCCATGGAGCCGCCGCCCCGTCCGGTAATCAGCAGGTCGGCCACCCTATGCCGGTTGGCCCAGGCGATGGCCGCGCAAAGCTCCCCAGGGGCCTCCGCCCCCTGTACCCGCACCGGCAGCACCAGCACCTCCGCCAGCGGCCAGCGAGCCCCCAGTATGCGGAGCATATCCCGCACCGCCGCCCCCGCCGGGGAGGTAATGAGGGCGATTTTTCGGGGATAGCGCGGGATGGGCTTCTTGTGGGCCGGGTCGAACAGCCCCTCTTGGTAGAGCTTCTGCTTAAGTTGTTCAAAGGCCACATGGAGATCCCCCACGCCGTCGGGGGTCAGCTCACTACAGTAGAGCTGATACTGCCCGTCCCGTGGAAAGACCGTTACCCGGCCAAAGGCCACCACCTTCATGCCGTTTTCCGGACGGAAGCGCAGGCCCATGGCCTCCCGCCGGAACATGACACAGCGGATGGCCCCCTCCGCGTCCTTCAGGGAGAAGTAGTGGTGCCCGGAGGGATAGGCCTTGTAGTTGGAGAGCTCTCCCCGCACAAAAAGGCCGGCCAGAGCACCGTCGCGGTCCAGCAGGCCTTTGATATATTGGTTGACCTGGGTTACGCTGTAAATTGGGGCGTTCTTCATGCCTCGGCCTCCTGTCTCAGACTCCGCCAGGCCAGAATGGCCGCCCCCATGGCGTTGTCGGTGGAGTACTGGGGCCCGGCAAAGGCTGCGTCGCTCATAACAGTACGCAGCAGGCGGCTGGAGGCCACGCCGCCGGAGCACAGCACCGGCAGGCCGGGCCAGCGTTTCCGGGCCGCGTCGGTGGCCCGACGTACTGCCGACGCCACCGTCTCCAGGGTAAAGCGGGCGATCTCCGCCGGCGGCCTTCCCTGCTCTGCCAGCGCCTTTCCCTTATTCTCCATCCCGGAAAGGGAGAATGTCAGGCCGTTCAGCTTTACAGGAAATCCCCCTATCAAGTCGCTCTCCGACGCCAGGGCGTCCAACGCCTTTCCCGCCGGGAAGGGCAGGCCCAGGAGCACGCCGGTGCGGTCGATGAGCTGTCCGGCTGAGATGTCGCTGGTGCCGCCCACGCATTGCGCCCTGACATTGACCCCGTCCGGCTCCACATAGAGCAGCTCTGTGGTGCCGCCGGACAGGTGCCAGGCCAGCATGGGCCGATCCAGCAGCTCCAGCCGTCCCGCTGACCAGGCGGCGGCGGCAATGTGGCCCTGCTGGTGGGATACGGCGTAAAACGGCACGCCCAACGCATCCGCCAGCGTCCTCCCCTGCCCCTCTCCCGCCAGAAAGCAGGGCATATAGGAGCCCTCCACCGCCCTCGGCCGGGTACTGGCCCCCACGGCGGACAGGCCGGTCAGCCAGCCCTCCGCCTGCAGCTCGGCAAAGCGCCCGGGCAGGTGTTTGATGTGCTGGAACAGCGCGTCGCTCTGCCGCAGACCCAGCTCGCCGGGGCGCACCTCCAGCAGCCGGCCGGCGTTATAGCCGCCGCTGCCGTCAAATACCGCCGCCGAGGTGGTGTAGTTGCTTGTGTCGATGCCCAGTGCGCGCATATTACGCCTCGTCCTGCGGCCGCTCCGCCGCTGGCTTGAGGCCCACCGGCTCCGGCGGGCACTCGTTGCGGACGAAGGAGCCCAGGATGCCGTTGACAAAGGACACGACCTCCGGCTCCTCATAGTGCTTGGTCATCTCCACCGCCTCATTGATGGCGGCGGCGTTGGGGATATCCTGCATATACAGGATCTCATACATGGCCACCCGCATGATCGCGATGGCCACCCGGTTCAGACGGGAGTATTTCCAGCCGATGGCATACTTCGAGATGTATTCATCCAGCTCGGGGCTGTGTTCATACACGCCCTTCACCAGCTTGGAGATATACTCCCGCTGCTTCTCATTGGGGAACTCCGCATAGAGCGGCTCCTCCTCCCCAATCTGCTCAAAGGTCTTGCGGTTCAGCGCCTCCGCCAGCAGTTCCTCTGCCGTCTGGTTGGTAAAGCCCAGCTCAAAGGCAAAGTGGACGGCAATCTCTCGGGCAGCAGTTCTGGTCATTCCGGTTCCTCCATGGCGGGATAATCCCGCGGCTTTTTGTCATAGATGATTGTATTATACAACAACCATGCATAAAAAGAAAAGAGCAAATTCCACGCAACGTCAAAAAGCCCAGGGCACGCCCTCCGCACCCCGGGTTTTCCAGGAAAAACATACACAGACGCGTGCCGGAACCCGGCACGCGTCTGGTGCTTCTCCCTTTACTGGGCCTTCTTTCCATCCCGGTCGAAGGCAACGCCCAGCACATGGACGTTGACACACTCCACCGTCAGGCCGCTGGTGTTCTCGATGGCACTGTATACCGCGTTTTGGACCTCCTTCGCCACATCAATAATGGTATAGCCATACTTGATGAGTAAGGAGACATCCACGCGGATGCTCTCCTCCTCCACTGCGATATGGATGCCCTTGGACAGGTTCTTCTTTCCGCCCAACAGTTCGGCGATATCACTGCCCAGATTGGCGGCGAGGCTTCCAACCCCCTCCACCTCCATGGCAGCGGCAGCGGCGATCACCGCCAGAACCTCCTCAGAAATATGGATGTTCCCAAGCTCGTCAGGGCGGGAGACATATTCCTTTCCATCCGCCATTCCGGTCACGCTCCTTTTCTCTACTCGGTCGTTTTCATTGTACCACAAAATAGAGAAATTACAACTGGTTTTTCACCGCGCGCTCCAGAACCACCTATCCCTCGGCCTCGATGATCTTCACCTGGCTGGCCTCCATCCCGGTCTCGTCGGTGACAATTTCAGTGATTTTTGCCACGTCCGCATCGGTGAGGCCGCCCTCCCGGGCCGATACCACCACGCTGACGCTCTCATCGCCGATAAAGGCCACGCAGTCGGTGTAGCCCTTGGCCGTCACCAGGTTCTCAATCTGCGCCTCGGAGACGGTATAACTGGCCAGGGTCTGGATTGCCTCGCCGTTGGCCTCCTTCATGGTCTCATCGGCGCTCTCATTGGCGATGGAATCCTGGAGGATCGCCAGGGCGCTGTCCCGCGCCTGCTGCCGGTTCAGACGGGCCGAGTCGAAATAGCTCCCGCCGCCGGTGGTCCCTGCCTCGGGCGAGGCGGAGGATGCCGGGTCGGGGCTCGCTGCCGTTCCTCCCACCAGCGGGTCGCTGGTCTGGCCGTTCACCAGGGCCGCCTCCCCCAGTGTCTTGCCCGCATCCGCCGTCTCTCCACTCTGATACGACCAGTTCAGATAGACGGCCACACAGACAAAGAGCACGATCGCGGCCACCACGGCATTTCGTTTCCACACTTTCATCTTTGCTTCCTCACTTTCCTTTACAAACTGATATCTTGTCCGCGCCAAGTCCCGTTAACGCGGAAACCGCCTCCACCAGACGAAGCTGGACCGTCGGCTCTCCGCCTCCCGAGCATACCACAAGAGCCCCCTGGAATTGGGGCGAAAGCTGCTGTAACGTCACCGTTCCCTCTACACCGGAGCCGGCTGAAATCACTACATTGGTTACTTCCGCCTCCGTCCTCCCCTCATCTACTGTGCTCTGGGAGTCCTGGGCCAGAATCCGGCGCGGGCCGCTCTGCAGGGTCAGCACCACCCGCACCTCCCCAACGCCGTCGATCTGGGCCAGGGCCTGTTCCAGCTTCCGCTCCAGCTCCTCCACCTGGAAAGGGTCGGAACTGGATTCCTGACTGCTTTCAACCGCCCCGCCGTCGCGCTTCTCCCCGCCGAAGGAAGGCAGCAGCAAAAGCACCACTCCGGCCAGAATCACCACAAGTACAAATTTGTACCGGTCAAACAGGCTGCGCAGCTTGCTGCCCCATACCCCGAAGCCCTCTGTTTTCATTCCTCGTCCCCGCTTTCGTACCGCTGCCGCTCCGCCGGGATGGCGAAGTCTTCCTCAATGGTCCGCTCCAGCGCCTCCTGCTGCTCTGCCGTCAGGCTGCCCATGACGGTAACCGACTGTGGAATAGGCCACTCTTCCTCCCCGTCCGCCTCCACCGTAACTTGGCAGTCGATGCCCAGGGCGGCCGCCTTGTCCTGAATATATGCGCCGGACTGTTCTTCTATGATGTCCTTCATCAAGATTTCGTTCTCCTCCTCCAGATCCGCGCTGTATGCGCTCAGCTCCAGCTTGTACTCCGTCAGTGCCCGGGTCAGCGCCGTAGTATCCAGCTTTAGCAGGGGGTTCAGGATAGCCGCCAGCAGCACCAGCCCCCCGGTCAGGCGGGCAATGCGCCTGATACTCCCCGCCGGAATCAGGCTCTCAGCCAGAGCCACGAGCATAGCCGCACAGGTGATCCCAACCAGCCAATGTCGAATCAGTTCCAGCATAGCCCCTACCTCACCACCGCCGTAATGGCGGAAACCATGGAGATGAGCAGCAGCAGGGCGCTGGCTCCGGTCATCCCAAGTACCAGCCCGAAGGCGCCGCCGATCTGGTCAATGAGCCCCGCCACCCGGCCGCTGGAAACGGTAGCGCTGAGGGCGGAGGTCACTTTATATGTCAGGTAGTGGATACCGAGCTGGAGGAAGGGCGCCACGCACATGCACAGCACCGCAAGCATGCCGAACACCCCCACCGCGTTTTTCAGTATTCCGGCCCCGGCCAATACGGTTTCCGCCGCGTCGGACAGGATACCGCCTACCACCGGAACCAGGCTGGACATGGTAAATTTGGCCGCCTTGACGGTTACCGCGTCGGTAGAGCCCGCAATCACACCGCTGACGGTCAGATAACCCACAAAAACCAGCAGAACCACGGTCAGTATACTGGTCACCACCCACTTCAGGGTGCCTGCGATGCGCTTAAGCCCCTCGTTCCCCACCGCCGCATAGGCCACACAGGCGGCTATGTAGGTATAGACCAGGGGCAGCAGCAGGCGGTTGATGAGAGTAATCAGTATGTCGGAAAAGAGCATGGTGGCCAGTTGGCGGGCCACTGCCCCACTGGGAGAGCCTGCGGCCGCCGCCGTAATCGTGGGCAGGAGTATCTTTGAAAAGGTCTCCATCTGTTCCAGCGCCTCCCGTCCCATTCCGATGAGGGAGTTGGCGTCCGCCACCGCCACCGCAGTGATGGCCAGTGCGCCCACAATGGCCACTACATCGGTGGTCTGACTCACCCCCATGCCGCCATACAGCCCCTCGGCCAGGCCGCACAGCAGTACCACCGTCAGCAGCAGCACACCGCTGCGCACAGCCTTGCGCACCACACCAGAGATCTGTCCGCTGCCGGTATTCAGAATGGTTTGGAGCCCTTCATCCAGACTGATGCCCGCCTCCAGCGCTCCGTCGGGCAGATAGCCCCCCGCCGCGTCCTGGAGCGCATCCAGATCCAGCGCCTCCGACTGGGCGGCCAGCACATCGCTGGCCGAGGCCGCCCCCATGCCCGACAGCAGAAGCAGAACCGCCAGGCACATCAGTATTCTTCGTCTCATTCGTATCCCCTTCGTCTTTTACAGCAGTCCCGTCACAGTGTCCAGCACCGCCCGCAGCAGCGGAAGGGCCACGCACAGGGCCACGGCGGCCCCCGCGGTCTCCACGAAGGCCGCGATGCCGCTCTCCTTCGCGTCCCGGCACACCTCGGCGGAAATATGGGTCAGGATTGCAATACCCACGGTCTTGAGCACCGGCGCCAGCACTGCCGGCGACAGGCCGGCGGCCTCGCCCAGCTCGTCCATCAGGGCGCGCACGCTCTCCACCGCCCCCAGGGCCATGGTCAGAACCAGCGCTCCGGCGGCCAGAGAGAGAACCAGACCCACCTCCTGCGCCCGCTGCTTCACCACCACGGCGCACACAGCGGCGGCTACGGCGGCGGCGGCAATCTTCAGAATATCCTCCATGGTTCACAGCCCGAACAGGTTTTTAACCAGTTCAAACAGGCCGCTGATCTGCTGCACCACCATCATTAGTACCACTACCAGCCCGGCCAGGGTGGTCATGGTGGCCTGTTCATCCCGCCCCGAGCGGGAGAGCACCTGATTGAGCACCGAGACCAGAATCCCAATGGCCGCAATCTTGAAAATCAAATCCACATCCATATCGCACGCTCCCTCACAGCAGCAGGATAACCAGGAATGCCCCGGCCGTGATCCCGAGCACCTGGTACATCCTCCCTTGTTTTTCCCGGGCCTCCCGGGCCTGCTCCAGCGCCCGGGACAGCTCCGCACGGGTGTGGGCGAGGGCTTCCCGCTGCCCGTCCCCGTCATAGCGGCCCAGCACCTCCCCCAGCTCCTCCAGGGCCAGCCCCCCCGGGCGGTCCAGCCCCAGGGGCACCTGCTCCAGGGCCTCCCGCCACAGCTCCGCCATGGACCGCTCTCCCAGCTCGTCCAGCAGGGTCCGGCAGCGGGCAAACAGCGTGCACACCGGCGGAGGGCTCTCCGCCGCGGCGCGCTCCAGCAGCTCCGGCATGGGCGTCAGGCGGAAGGCAATCTCCCGCTCCATCCCCTCCAGCGCCCCCAGCAGAGCCCGAAGCACCGCCACCCGGCGGGAGAGCTGGGCGGCGGCGGAGCAGCCCAGCGCCCCCGCCCCGCCGGCCAGCAGCAGCGCCCCGATCAGCTTCAGCATAGCTCCACCACCTGGTAGCGCCGTTCCCTCCCTGCCCGCTCGATGATCGCCAGCCGCCGGAACAGCCCCTCGTCCAGCAGGCGGCGGTACAGGGGACGGGCCTTCAGCTCCTCCAGACTCCCCGCATGGGCGGTACACAGCAGCGACACGCCGCAATTGGCCGCCATCTCCAGCGCCGCAGCGTCCTCCGGCGCGGTGATCTCATCCGCCGCCAGCACTTGGGGGTTCATTCCCCGCAGGAGCATCAGCAGGGCCGGCCCCTTGGGGCAGCCGTCCAGCACGTCGGTCTGCCGCCCGATGGAGAACTGCGGCTCCCCCTGATACATGGCGGCCAGCTCACCCCGCTCGTCCGCCACCCCCACACGGAGGGCGGGGCCGCCCTCCCCGTCGGAGACGGCACGGATCAGATCCCGCAGCAGGGTGGTCTTTCCGCCTCCCGGTGGCGAGAGGAGCAGTGTGCTCTGGAGCACGCCCCCACTCCACAGCCTGTCCAGGACCGCCGCGGAGAGCCCCGGCACCTCCCGGGCCACCCGGATGGCCAGCGAGGAGAGCTGCCGCAGATTTCGCACCTCCCCATCCCGCACCACGCCGCTTCCACAGATGCCGATGCGGTGCCCGCCGCGTACGGTAAAAAAGCCGTTGCGCACCCGTTCCAGCGCCGTATGGGCGGAGGCCTGAGTGGCAATCTCCAGCACCAGGCTCAGATCCATGGAACGCACCGGCGCCTCCGCACCAGGAACCGTCCGCTCACCCTCCGGGCAGACCAGAGTCAGTGGACGCCCCGCCCGCAGGCGGAGCTCCTCCACCCGGGCCTGGCTTGTCCCATCCAGCCGTTCCACCGGCCGCCTGAGATGGGGCGGCAGCAGAGCCGCCGCCTGGCGGAACCGGACTGCATTTCGTTCTTCCGACATACCCTCACGTCCTTCTTTTGTACTTGGCACATCCTATGAACGCCTGTCCCCGTTTATGCCCCTTCTATTTATATTCACTATTCCTATCTATTTTGTATATTTTCCATAGATTGGCGGTCATAATTTTGTCGGAATCACCGCTTGCACAGTTCTCCCCGGATATGGTACCCTATGGACGAACTCAGTTTGTTATTGCTAACCACTTTACTGAGTCCCGAGCGACGCGCAATGTGATGCGGCATGTAAGTCCAGTTTGCTCACAAGGTGCGCTGTCTTTTTTTGCCCAAAAGTTAGTTATAGCTAATTACAACCTTGAGAGGAGGACCTCCCATCAAACGACATCTTTCCACCCTGCTCTTGGCACTGGCCCTTCTGGTGCTGTCGATCTGGTCACTGTTTCTCGGCGTGATCGATATAAACCTGTCCGGGCTGCTGTCGGGAGAGCTCGAACAACTGGAGATTTTTCTGATCTCGCGTCTGCCCCGCCTGCTGGCGATCCTGTGTACCGGGGTCGGTATGAGTGTGGCCGGTCTGATCATGCAGCAGCTCTGC
>ERZ791803.1223-NODE-1223-length-12446-cov-4.441207_pt1 | contig 12446 bp, 11 predicted proteins | sample MGYA00510307_ERZ791803 | MGnify/ENA primary metagenome ERZ791803 (study PRJEB30046, sample SAMN00791963) | human gut metagenome | study: EMG produced TPA metagenomics assembly of the A metagenome-wide association study of gut microbiota in type 2...
ATTTATCAATTGTGAATTAGAATTTATATCTTTGCAAACTCTAAAAAATATGTTTATGAAACAAATGAAATTTTTATTAGTAGCTTTAATGACGGTTTTAATGGGGATGTCTGTTACTTCTTGTTTAAAAGGAGATGATAATAACACTATTCAGTTAAGTAATTTTGTGAGGGTAAATACCTACGATTATCCTATATCTTTTAAAGATGCTTATGGTACAAAACTGATACCTACACAAAATGTTTCTACTACTAAACCTATGGCTTTGATTGCTTATCAATATGATAGATCGACAGTTGATGCTAATGCGACTTCTATAAATATCACGTTATTGAATGATCCTTATTTTTTTGATGAAGATTATGTAAGTTCCTCTGTTGTAGTCGGTAATGCTCCACTTGTAACTTTAGAACCTACTACATATTATGGTACAATAAGAGGAGGATTTTTTGATAAGAATACATTGATACTACCTCTTGCTTATAAATATAAAAAATATGATTCGGAAACTGAACAGTCTGCAGAAAATAGCTTGCACTCATTTACGATGACTTATGATGAGGAAACAGGATATAATAATGGGGTTTTAACATTAACTTTACATCATAAAATTGGTGGTAATTTGACAGAAAAGAGAAGTGATAATGCTCTTGATTATAAGGCGTTTAATATATCTGCTATAAAAAATCAACTTAGTGGAAATCTTACTAAAGTAACTGTTGTAATTAAAGAAAATCAAAAAGATGATTCTTTTGCTGAAACGGATGTAAAAGATGTATCATATTCTTTTGAATATAATTTTAAAGAATAAATTGAACTACAAAGAATTATTTAATATAGCAATGAAATTGATTTCCTCTCCGGCCAAGGCCTGGGAGGAAATTTCTATGGAAGAGGATAGGCGAAAAGTTTTTATGGCTTTTGTCTATCCTATGATTGGTTTATGCGGTTTGTCCGTCTTTATCGGCTCTTTGCTGACGAATGGATGGGGAGGACCGCAAAGTTTTCAAATAGCTATGACCAATTGTTGTGCCGTAGCTGTGGCATTGTTTGGTGGTTACTTTCTGGCGGCCTATGCAATTAACGAAATGGGAGTAAGAATGTTTGGTATGCCTGCCAATGCTCCGTTGACACAACAGTTTGCCGGATACGCACTTGTTGTTCCCTTCTTGCTTCAGATTGTGACCGGACTTTTGCCTGATTTTAGAATTATTGCCTGGCTATTTCAGTTCTACATTGTCTATGTAGTATGGGAAGGAGCTCCCATATTGATGCAAGTGGAGGAAAAAGTACGATTGAAATACACCCTTTTCTCATCAGTTTTGTTAATACTATGTCCGACGGTGATTCAAATTGTATTTAGTAAGTTGATAGCCATACTTAATTAATGTGTAAAGATGAAACAACCTTCTGTAAATATCAAGAATAAACGTGCTACATTTGACTATGAGTTGATGGATACCTACACGGCAGGTATCGTATTGACAGGCACGGAAATTAAATCCATTCGTTTAGGAAAAGCAAGTCTGGTGGATACGTTTTGTTATTTTGCGAAAGGCGAATTATGGGTAAAGAATATGCATATCGCCGAGTACTTCTATGGTTCGTACAATAATCATACAGCTCGTAGAGACAGAAAGTTGTTGCTTAATAAGAAAGAATTGGAGAAAATTCAACGGGGAATGAAAGACCCCGGTTTTACTACCGTTCCTGTGCGTTTGTTTATCAACGAAAAAGGTTTGGCGAAACTGGTCGTTGCTTTGGCGAAAGGTAAAAAACAGTACGATAAACGGGAATCAATTAAAGAAAAAGATGACCGCAGAGACATGGCCCGAATGTTTAAGCGATAAGATGGCTTTATAGCGTAATAGTAAGATAAGATCGTGATAGGTCTAAGATAGGCAGAGTGACAATTAGGTGTTAATGTAATAAGGTAAGAATGAAAAAGACAATTTCTCAGATTGTATCCGAGCGTATTCTGATTCTGGATGGCGCAATGGGCACAATGATCCAACAATATAATCTTAAAGAAGAAGATTTTCGTGGTGAACGTTTTGCGCATATTCCCGGTCAGTTGAAGGGGAATAATGATTTGTTGTGTCTGACTCGCCCCGATGTCATTCAAGATATCCATCGTAAATACCTGGAAGCAGGTGCGGATATTATCGAGACCAATACATTCAGTTCTACAACTGTCTCAATGGCGGATTATCATGTAGAAGAATATGTGCGCGAAATCAATCTTGCCGCTACCAGACTGGCACGTGAACTGGCGGACGAATATACGGCAAAGAGTCCGGATAAACCGCGTTTTGTTGCAGGCTCCGTTGGACCTACTAATAAAACCTGTTCTATGAGCCCGGATGTGAACAATCCGGCGTTTCGTGCCTTGTCTTATGACGAACTGGCTGCCTCTTACCAGCAGCAAATGGAAGCCATGCTGGAAGGTGGGGTGGATGCCATTCTTATCGAAACCATATTTGATACGCTGAATGCGAAAGCTGCCATCTTTGCAGCCGGACAGGCTATGAAGGTGACAGGAATAGAAGTCCCTGTTATGTTGTCTGTGACGGTATCCGATATCGGTGGACGTACATTGTCCGGACAGACTTTGGAAGCTTTCCTTGCTTCTGTGCAGCATGCCAATATATTTTCAGTCGGATTGAATTGCTCCTTTGGTGCCCGTCAGTTGAAGCCTTTTCTTGAACAGTTGGCTTCGCGTGCACCTTATTATATCAGTGCTTATCCTAATGCGGGCCTTCCGAATAGTCTGGGGAAATATGATCAGACTCCCGCAGATATGGCTCATGAAGTGAAGGAGTATATTCAGGAAGGATTGGTTAATATTATCGGTGGTTGTTGTGGTACGACAGATGCCTACATTGCAGAATATCAGGCACTGATAGCAGGTGCCAAACCTCATGTTCCGGCACCCAAACCGGATTGTATGTGGCTTTCCGGACTCGAACTGCTGGAAGTGAAACCGGAAATCAACTTTGTGAATATAGGTGAGCGTTGCAACGTAGCAGGCTCACGCAAGTTTCTTCGTCTGGTTAATGAAAAGAAATATGATGAAGCCCTTTCCATAGCTCGTCAGCAAGTAGAAGACGGAGCTTTGGTTATTGACGTTAATATGGATGATGGTCTGCTGGATGCCCGGACTGAGATGACTACTTTTCTGAATCTCATCATGTCCGAACCGGAAATAGCCCGTGTACCTGTTATGATCGACTCTTCCAAATGGGAAGTGATCGAAGCCGGATTGAAATGCCTGCAAGGAAAATCAATCGTAAACTCGATCTCTCTGAAGGAAGGGGAGGAAGTATTTCTGGAGCATGCCCGGATCATCAAGCAATATGGAGCGGCAACTGTCGTGATGGCTTTTGATGAAAAAGGACAGGCGGATACTGCTGCCCGCAAGATAGAAGTGTGCGAACGTGCATATCGTCTGCTGGTTGATAAAGTTGGATTCAATCCTCATGATATTATTTTCGACCCGAATGTGCTTGCGGTGGCTACAGGAATCGAAGAGCATAACAATTACGCCGTAGACTTTATAGAAGCTACCGGATGGATCAGGAAGAATCTTCCCGGTGCACACGTCAGCGGCGGAGTGAGTAATCTTTCTTTCTCTTTCCGTGGCAATAATTATATTCGTGAAGCAATGCATGCGGTATTCCTTTATCATGCCATCCAGCAAGGGATGGATATGGGAATCGTCAATCCGGGAACTTCCGTACTCTACAGTGATATTCCTGCAGATACGCTGGAAAAGATAGAGGACGTTGTATTGAATCGTCGTCCCGATGCTGCCGAGCGTCTGATAGAACTGGCGGAAGCATTGAAAGAAACGATGGGCGGTACTTCCGGTCAGGTAGCTGTGAAGCAGGATGCATGGAGAGAAGAATCCGTACAAGAGCGTTTGAAATATGCTTTGATGAAAGGAATCGGTGATTATCTGGAACAGGATTTAGCGGAAGCTTTACCTTTATATGATAAAGCTGTAGATGTAATTGAAGGTCCGTTGATGGATGGAATGAATTATGTCGGCGAGCTTTTTGGCGCAGGAAAAATGTTCCTGCCTCAGGTCGTGAAGACTGCCCGTACTATGAAGAAAGCCGTAGCTATACTGCAACCGATCATTGAATCAGAAAAAGTGGAAGGATCATCTTCTGCCGGAAAAGTTCTGCTTGCCACCGTAAAAGGGGATGTGCACGACATCGGAAAAAATATAGTTGCCGTCGTAATGGCGTGCAACGGTTATGATATAGTTGACTTGGGAGTGATGGTTCCGGCAGAAACCATTGTTCAGCGTGCCATCGAAGAAAAAGTCGATATGATCGGTTTGAGTGGCTTGATCACACCTTCTCTGGAAGAAATGACTCATGTGGCTGCCGAACTGGAGAAAGCCGGACTGGATATTCCTCTGTTGATTGGCGGAGCCACTACTTCAAAGATGCATACGGCACTGAAAATCGCACCTGTATATCATGCACCGGTTGTACATCTGAAAGATGCTTCTCAGAATGCCAGTGTTGCTTCCCGGCTGTTGAATTCGCAGATGAAAGCCGAACTGATTAATGAGTTAGATGCAGAATATCAGGCACTTCGTGAGAAGAGCGGACTATTACGCCGTGAAACAGTATCGTTGGAAGAAGCCCAGAAAAATAAGTTAAACCTATTTTAAAGACTTGTCACAATGAAAAAGATTTTTTCTTTCTTGTGTATGCTCATGGCAATGACTGCTATGATCTCGTGTTCTTCCTCAAAAGAGGAAAAAGGAACAACCGGCACCGGAAATGCCGCTTTGGATAATATCTTTGAGCGTAAGAGCGTGCGTACTTACTTGAATAAAGGGGTAGAGAAAGAGAAAATTGATTTAATGCTTCGTGCAGGGATGTCTGCTCCATCGGGAAAGGATGTTCGTCCCTGGGAGTTTGTGGTTGTTTCCGACCGTGCGAAACTGGATTCGATGGCGGCGGCTCTTCCTTATGCCAAAATGTTGACACAAGCCCGTAATGCGATTATTGTCTGTGGTGATTCTGCTCGTTCTTTTTATTGGTATTTAGACTGTTCTGCTGCAGCACAGAATATTTTGCTGGCTGCTGAAAGTATGGGGCTGGGTGCTGTATGGACAGCTGCTTATCCGTATGAAGATCGTATGGAAGTCGTTCGCAAATATACCCACCTGCCCGAGAATATTCTTCCTCTTTGTGTCATTCCTTTCGGCTATCCTGCAACAAAAGAGCAGCCGAAACAGAAATATGACGAGAAAAAGATACATTATAATCAGTATTAGTAAACAAAAGTTTTGTCTTTTCAATAATTTCCTTACATTTGCGTCTAAATTGATTAAAATCTGATACGCAAATGTTTGGAATAGACGACCCTTTTATTATTCTGCCTTACCTGCTTTCGGTGGTATGTGTGATTTTTGCTGCCTGGTTTGGGCTGAAATATTGGAATAAGGACGACGATAAAGACGAAACGCGATGAATACATTTACTCTTGGCTTGATTGTGATAGCTTATCTGCTGTCATTGGCCTACCTCGGTTTTTTAGGATATAAGAAGACTACGAATACCAGTGATTATCTGGTGGGCGGACGTCAGATGAATCCGATAGTGATGGCGCTTTCTTATGGTGCTACGTTTATCTCTGCGTCTGCTATAGTTGGTTTTGGCGGAGTAGCGGCTGCTTTCGGTATGGGTATTCAGTGGCTGTGTTTCCTCAATATGTTTGTCGGGGTAGTTATCGCCTTCATATTCTTCGGCTTGCGTACGCGGCGCATGGGAGCAAAACTGAATGTCAGCACTTTTCCGCAGTTATTAGGCCGTCATTTTCGTTCCCGTAATATACAGGTGTTCATTGCAGCCGTCATATTTATAGGCATGCCGCTGTACGCTGCTGTGGTGATGAAAGGGGGCGCTGTATTTATTGAACAGATTTTTCAGATTGATTTTAATATATCTCTGCTGATATTTACGTTAGTCATTGCTGCGTATGTGATTGCAGGAGGAATGAAGGGGGTGATGTATACGGATGCTTTACAGGCAGTTATCATGTTTGGCTGTATGTTGTTCCTGTTGTTCTCTTTGTATCAGGTGCTTGGCATGGGTTTTACGGAAGCAAACAAGGAATTGACAAATATAGCCCCTCTGGTTCCGGAAAAGTTCAAGGCATTGGGGCATCAGGGATGGACCGCAATGCCTGTGACAGGTTCTCCGCAGTGGTACTCATTGGTTACCTCTCTTATTTTGGGAGTAGGAATCGGTTGCCTTGCACAGCCTCAGTTGGTGGTACGTTTTATGACGGTAGAAAGTAGCAAACAGTTGAATCGTGGCGTATTTATCGGTTGTTTTTTCCTGATTATAACGGTAGGAGCTATCTATCATGCCGGTGCATTAAGCAATCTTTTCTTCTTGAAGACAGAAGGAGCCGTTGCTACGGAAGTGATACAGGATATTGATAAAATCATTCCTTATTTCATCAATAAAGCTATGCCGGACTGGTTTGCCGCTTTGTTTATGCTCTGTATCCTTTCTGCAAGTATGTCTACGCTTAGTTCTCAGTTCCACACAATGGGAGCATCGGTTGGTTCTGACATTTATGGTACTTATAAACCCCGTTCTCGTGGCAAATTGACAAATGTGATTCGTTTGGGAGTACTTTTCTCTATTTTGGTCAGCTATATTATTTGCTATATGCTGCCTCACGATATTATCGCCCGCGGAACTTCTATTTTCATGGGTATCTGTGCTGCTGCATTTCTTCCTGCCTACTTCTGTGCATTGTACTGGAAGAAAGCGACGAAACAGGGAGTAATGGCAAGTCTCTGGGTAGGAACTTTAGGCAGTGCTTTTGCACTAATATTCCTTCATCAGAAAGAAGCTGCCGCAATGGGAATATGTAAATTCCTGTTTGGCAAGGATGTATTGATTGAGACATATCCGTTTCCGGTAATTGACCCTATTCTCTTTGCATTACCATTGTCTATACTGGCTATTGTTGTGGTTAGCCTTTTGACGGGCAGAAACAAGTAGTAAATAAGTAATAGGTAATAAGTAATAGGTAATAAGCCGTGCGGATACACTATTGATAAGCTACGGTTATTACCTATTACCTGATACTTATTACTTATTTTATCTTTTTTTTGTACGATTCGAACCGGGACTGAATATCACGTACGAAGTTGAACGTTTCTATGCCACGGAAATATCCATTTTTACAAACAGGATCGGTGAAGTATTCCTCATTGCTTTTGAGCAGGATGAAGTTTTCGACGTTGTCTTTCCATACGAGGTTATTCTTTCCGTATTTTTTTGCTAATGCCATGGCGTCGTAGATATGTCCTAGGCCGGCATTGTAAGAAGCCAGTATGAAGTTGAGCCGTTCCTGTTTGTCAGGGATCATATTGAAACTTCGGTCTGTGGCGGCAATGTATTTAACGGCTGCTTTTATACTTTCTTCCGGGTTTTGTTCTTTACCTGCGGGTACGCCCATTGCGCGTGCAGTGGCAGGCATCAATTGCATCAATCCTTTGGCTCCTGCCCAAGATACGGCTGTTGTGTCAAAGTTTGATTCCGTATAGGCGAGGGATGCCAGCATTCGCCAGTCCCATCCGATCTCTTTGGCGTATTTTTTGAATAAATCGTCGTAATGTGATATTTTTCCTTCTTTAAGTGAAAGGATGGGGGAGTGTGGCATCATTTTACTATTCTCGAAGTAACGCTTCATACTTGCCGTATAGGCAGGAGAGGTCATATTTTCTTTATGCCAGTTTGTGGCGGCGGCTGCCAGTTCGGGACTGTCTTTTCGCACAGCCCATGAAGAACGCTGGTCAAAACTGATAGAAAGATCGATATTCAGATTGGGATAGTAAGTTTTATTCAGTTTGGCTAAATCATTATCGGCTACGGTATAGGGAATCTTACCTTGTGCTACCTGGGTGATTAAGTCTTCCGCGGTAACGCTATCTCCCGTTATCTTATGAATATGGATACCACCTCCCAGTTCGTTGTTCAGATTCACGAGGCGATCGTAATATTTGCCTGGTTTGACATATATATCTTTGCCGATAAGTTCCGTTACATCTTTCAATGGTTTATGCTTTCCATTTCCTTGCTGGACGATAACCTGATGGGTGATTATGTCTTCTCCGCAATACAAAAGGCTGTCTTTCCATTCTTTGGTAATCGGCAGGTTGTAGGCGATCATATCTCCTTCGCCTGACTGTAATTTCTGAATCAATTCACGGACATTTCTGGCTACCTCGATTCTGAGTTTCAGTCCCAGACTTTTAGCGAACTGTTCACTGAGTTCGTATTGGAATCCCATTTCCTGTCCGCGATAAATGAAATATGAAGTAGAGCTATAGAGTGTCAGCACAACCAGTTCTCCACTGTCTTTAATCTGTGGAAGATCGTGTGCTGTTTCATTCTTTTCGGTATGATGTTTGTTCCGGCATCCGAATACACAGCACAAAAGTATAAGAAACAAGGGGAGGATCAGTGTCTTGGCACTCATTCTGAACTCTTTATCTTTCATTCTTCATTTTTCAAATGTTTCTTGATATACATTGTTAATATATCGATAGCTACTGCATTGCTGCCGCCTTCCGGAACGATAAGGTCCGCATAGCGTTTGCAGGGTTCTATGAATTGCAGGTGCATCGGTTTCAGAACACGGGTATAGCGTTCCATGACAGCTTCCGCTGTCCGTCCTCTTTCGATGACATCCCTTTGGATGACACGTATCAGGCGTTCATCGGGATCGGCATCTACAAATATCTTTAGATCCATCATATTGCGTAGCTTCTTGTCGCACAAGGCAAGGATACCTTCAATAATGACGACTTCACGAGGCTCGATGTGGATGGTTTCCGGTTGGCGGGTACAAGTCAGATAAGAATAGGTCGGCTGCTCGATGCTTTTTCCTTCTTTCAGCATCATCACATGTTTGGAAAGCAAGCTCCATTCAAAAGCATCCGGATGGTCAAAGTTGATATTCTGACGTTCTTCAACCGGCACGTGACTACTGTCTTTGTAGTATGAATCCTGAGGTAATAGTACTACTTCTCCAACGGGGAGGCTTTCTATTATTTTTCGTACGACGGTGGTTTTTCCGGAGCCCGTTCCACCTGCTATTCCTATTATTAACATCTCTTTATAGTGTTATTTGAACCAAATAGAGTAATTTTGCATTAGTAATGTAATGCATTGACAAGACAAATATAGAAACAATTCATTAAAATAACAACGTAATGGTGAAACACATTGTATTATTTAAGTTAAAAGACGAAGTTCCCGAAGCGGAGAAACTCGTAGTGATGAATAAATTTAAGGAAGCTATCGAAGCGCTCCCCGCTAAGATTTCAGTGATCCGTAAGATTGAAGTCGGACTGAATATGAATCCGGGAGAGGCTTGGCATATAGCTCTCTATAGCGAATTTGACACGCTGGAGGATGTGAAGTTCTATGCAACACACCCTGATCATGTGGCAGCCGGAAAGATTATAGCTGAAGCAAAGGACAGTCGTGCATGCGTGGATTATGAATTATAACCCCCAATAATGAAAATGAGAAAATTAATTTCTTTTCTGCTTTTAAGCTTTGTAGCCTATACATTGCAGGCGCAGATTAAAGATCCGGTAAAGTTTAAAACAGAACTGAACTCTCTTTCTGATACAGAAGCGGAGATCGTGTTTACGGCTGCCATTGACAAAGGGTGGCATGTTTATTCTACCGATCTTGGAGACGGAGGACCTATTTCTGCCACATTTAATGTGGAGAAGAAGTCTGGTGTAGAACTGGTAGGTAAATTGAAGCCTGTCGGCAAGGAAATAGCTACTTTCGACAAACTGTTCGAAATGAAAGTGCGCTATTTCGAGAATACTGCCAAATTCGTGCAGAAAGTGAAGCTGACTGGTGGAGCTTATGCGATAGAAGGTTATCTGGAATATGGAGCCTGCGACGATGAGAGTTGTCTGCCTCCGACAGAAGTTCCTTTTAAGTTTTCGGGTGAAGCAAAGGCCGGAACTACGGCTGCTCCTGTAGCCAAAGCTGATAAGCCGGAGACAAAAGAGGCGGAAGAAGTAACTGCTCCTGCTGCGTCCAAAGACTCTGCTGCAATGATGGAACTGGTTCCTGCTTCTGCTACGGATGCAAATGCCGATATTCAACCAGCTGTAGCTTCCGGTGACCTTTGGCGTCCGGTAATCAGTGAATTGCAGGCACTGGGCGAGGAACATACTCAGGGAGATATGTCCTGGATTTATATTTTCGTGACAGGTTTCCTGGGTGGATTGCTGGCTCTGTTCACTCCTTGTGTATGGCCTATTATCCCGATGACAGTCAGTTTCTTTCTGAAACGTAGCAAAGATAAGAAGAAAGGTATTCGTGATGCGTGGACTTATGGTGCTTCCATTGTCGTTATTTATGTGGCATTAGGATTGGCTATCACACTGATATTTGGTGCCAGTGCGCTCAATGCTTTATCGACGAATGCTGTCTTTAATATCCTTTTCTTCCTGATGCTGGTAATCTTTGCCGCTTCATTTTTTGGAGCGTTTGAGATTAGATTACCGTCAAAGTGGGGCAATGCGGTAGATAGTAAAGCGGAATCGACTACCGGTCTGCTGAGTATCTTCCTGATGGCATTTACACTTTCACTGGTATCTTTCTCTTGTACAGGTCCGATTATCGGATTCCTGCTTGTACAGGTTTCTACTACAGGAAGCGTGGTGGCTCCGGCTATCGGTATGTTGGGTTTTGCCATTGCATTGGCATTGCCGTTCACACTTTTTGCTCTGTTCCCGTCATGGCTGAAGTCTATGCCGAAGTCGGGCGGATGGATGAATGTGATCAAAGTGACGTTAGGATTTCTGGAACTGGCATTTGCGCTTAAATTCCTGTCGGTTGCCGATCTGGCTTATGGCTGGAGATTACTCGACCGTGAAACCTTCCTCGCTCTGTGGATTGTCATTTTTGCATTGCTGGGTTTCTATTTGCTTGGTAAAATCAAGTTTCCGCATGACGATGATGACAATAAGGTGGGAGTGACTCGTTTCTTTATGGCACTTATTTCTCTGGCGTTTGCCGTATATATGGTTCCCGGTTTGTGGGGAGCTCCGTTAAAAGCCGTAAGTGCTTTTGCGCCTCCTATGCATACGCAAGACTTTAATCTGTATAAGAATGAAGTACATGCGAAATTCGATGACTACGATCTGGGTATGGAGTATGCACGTCTGAATGGCAAACCAGTGATGCTTGACTTTACAGGCTATGGATGCGTGAACTGTCGTAAGATGGAAGCCGCTGTATGGACGGACCCGAAAGTGAGTGATCTGATTAATAATGATTATGTGCTGATTACTCTGTATGTGGATAATAAAACTCCGTTGACCGAACCTGTGAAAATCGTAGAGAACGGTAAGGAACGTACTTTGCGTACAGTCGGTGATAAGTGGAGCTATCTGCAACGTGTGAAGTTTGGTGCTAATGCACAGCCTTTCTATGTATTGCTGGATAATCAGGGAAGTCCTTTGAATAAGTCTTATGCTTACGATGAAGACATTCCCAAATATATTGAATTCCTGCAAACTGGACTGGAGAATTATCGGAAGGAAAAATAATCCGAAGATATAACTATCAATGAGAAGTGGTCTCACTCTGTAGAGTGGGACCGCTTCATTTAAATAGAATAGAATAAAACTAGAAATAATGTTTTTTACATGGGTACTTCCATTACCAGAAGTTTGGTCCCTTTAGTAGCACGGATAGAGAAGCTTTTGGTATCCCATATTCCGATGCCGTCACGTTTGGCCAGATGTTCATCGGCCACGCTGATCTCTCCTTCTATCACAAACAGATAAGCTCCGTTACCTTCCTGATGCATACAATATTCGATGGTTCTTTCCGTATCGAAGTCTCCCATAGAGAACCAGGCATCCTGTTTGATGGAGGCCGGTGTCTTGCCGTTCGGTGAAATGATCAGAGATAACTCGTTCGGTTTCAGCAGCGGACGTATATCGAAATTGTTATATTCGGGTTTCGTATTCTCGATTCGGGGGAATACCCATATTTGCAGGAATTCCAATTGTTTTTCCTTGCTGTCGTTATACTCACTATGATAGATACCACTGCCCGTACTCATCACTTGGATATCACCGGGAGTAATCGTTTTCGTATTTTGTACACTGTCGCCATGTCTCAGATACCCTTTCAACGGAATGGAAATTACTTCCATATTTTTATGTGGATGAGTATCAAATCCCATCGACGGGTCTACACTGTCATCATTCAGCACTCGCAAGGCTCCGAAATGGATTCTTTCCGGATTGTAATAGTTAGCAAAACTGAATGTGTGGTGGGTTTTGAGCCAGCCATGATTAAAATAGCCTCTTGATGAAGCTCTGTCGATTACTTTTTTCATAATCTTCCTTTCTT
>ERZ791803.1224-NODE-1224-length-12441-cov-2.542710_pt1 | contig 12441 bp, 11 predicted proteins | sample MGYA00510307_ERZ791803 | MGnify/ENA primary metagenome ERZ791803 (study PRJEB30046, sample SAMN00791963) | human gut metagenome | study: EMG produced TPA metagenomics assembly of the A metagenome-wide association study of gut microbiota in type 2...
ACCCTTGCCTTCGGCTATATCCTTCCCACTACCGGGCGGATTCCGGACTTGCACCCGTTAGAAACGTGCGCCGCCGGGCGCACATAAAATGCTCTGCAGCAACTTACACTGCAGAGCATTTTACATATTTCATCAATCCGTTACAAAATAGTCCGGATAATTCCGGTACACTTCGCTTTTCTCATCCTCATAGCGGGTCAGATGGCGGGTCATGATCATCTTCGCCAATTCTCCGTCACGCCGCTTAAGGGCATAAAATATATTCTCGTGATCATTCGTCACGATCTCATTCTGAATAAGCTTGATCGTCAAGGAACGAAGCCGGTCGGCATGTACCATCTGCTGTCGGATCACCTCATAGATCCCCATCTTGTTGACCGATTGGAAGATGATCCTGTGAAAATCATTGTCCAGCTTCAGCAGCAACGCATTATCCGTAGACATCAAATGAACCTGCTGCTGCACCAGATTCTCCTTCATGCTCTCCAGGTACTGCTCCTCCATGCCCTGCGAACAGGCCAGCTCCACCACAGCATTCTCAAGGACCATGCGCATAAAGCGGGTCTCCTCGATCAGATTATAATCAATCTTGGTAATATAGCTGCCTCTCTGCGGCAGGATCTCTACCAGCTTCAGCTTGCTAAGTTCAATCAGCGCTTCGCGTACAGGAGTCCTGGAAAGATTCATCTGAAGTGACAGTTCTTTCTCACTGACCGCACTTCCCGGGGCCAGTTCAAGATTGATAATATTGTCCAGCAGTACCCGCAGCGCATAGCTCCGGGCATTCTCCAATGGATGTTTCTCCGGTAACTTCATGTTATCCCCCAAACTTTAATTTGATCCACTGTCTACTATTCTACCATCGGAAACAATTGCTGTCCAATAAATTTTCTATAACGGGAAGAAAGTCCAAAAGAAAACAGGGCATGCCCCATTACCTGCAATTGATATTGCAGCAATCTGACACACCCTGTTTCTATATTACAATTGTCCTGAAATCTTATTTCGCAGCCTCCTGCGGACCAGCATGCTTATGCTGGGACAGCGGCATAACGTGCATATTGCCTCTCTGCTCGTTCTCTGCCCAGTAGATGTCGTCTGCCATCTTTGCTTCCGGGTTGAACTCAACGCCCTCGAAGATCTGCTTAACGAATGCCTTGTAGCCCACACGGTCGATCAGATGTCCGCCATGTAAGTACTCCGGCTTGTAGTCCAGAGCCCATGCGGAGAACTTCTGCCAGTTGGCAAACATACCAAGCACAACATCCTCAGTTACCCAGTTGAGGAACAGCTTGCCTGCACGCGGATTCTGCTTGCCGGTACGTCCGCCCAGAGTTACGCGGTACAGTTTCTTGCCTCTGCTCCAGGCGCCGGTCGGGCAGACTAAGGAACACTCGCCGCAGCCTACGCAGCAGCAGGTATCCTTGTCGATCTTGCCGTTGGCATTCAGGGTCAGTACGCCGGTTGCATGATGCTCACATGCCTCTACGCAGCAGCCGCAGCCGATACAGCGGTCGATCTCGTAAACCTGCTTGTTGATACCCATAACACCAAAATCGTTGAAGTTAGCCTTAACACAGTCGTTCGGGCAGCCTGCAACAGCAACCTTGATATGGTAGTGGGACGGGAAGATCAGCTTCTCGATCTTTCTTGCCAGCTCATAGGTGTTGATGTTGCCCTTGATGCAGTGTGCATTACCGATACAGGACATGATGTTTCTGGCTCCGATGGTCGGATAACCCTTCTCCGGATCGTACTCTGCCTTCTCACCTGCAATGGTCTCCATATCTACATTACACATCTCGGTGTCAATGTCATGGATGTAGCCCTTGATGAATTTGTTTATAGCGTCAATATTCTCATACTTGATTCCCGGAATATTGAGGGTCTGTCTGGTACCCATATGGAAGGTGCCGTTGCCCCATCTGTCGCAGATCTCTGCAACCATGTTCAGATGCTTCGCCTCGATCAGCGCACCCGGTACACGGAGCTGAAGCATGAATTCTCCCGGAACTTTAGATTGTCTATAACAATTTATACGAACTTTCTTGATATCAATATCGTGATTCATACTCTCCACTCCTTAATCGACAAGATTTTTAGCTACTGTATAGTTGAACACCGGGCCATCCAGACATACATACACTTCGTCTATACGGCAGTGTCCGCATTTACCAACTGCGCAGGACATCTTTCTCTCGAAGGACATCCAGATCTTCTCCTCCGGCACGCCGTTCTTCACGCACTCAATGCCGGTGAACTTCATCATTGGCGGCGGCCCAACGATCACAACCGCATAGTCCTCGCCAAACTCAGAGTAAGGAACCTTGGAAACGAACTCGGTTACAAAACCGGTGTTCCAGCCCTCTTTCTGATCCCTGTCGAGAGCATACCAGGTGGTAAATCTCTCTTTCCAACGGTCCAGATCGGAGTGGAAGATGATGCCTTCCTCGTTCTTAAAACCACTGATCAGGGTAACGCTCTTGGTATAATCCGGGTTGTCATAGAACATGTTGAGCATGCTCTTAACCGGAGCCAGTCCGGTTCCGCCGGTGATCACTACCACGTGCTTGTCTTTAAACTGCTCAACCGGCCAGCCCTTGCCATAAGCGCCGCGGATGAACAGGGTGTCTCCTGCCTGCTTTGTGAAGATTACATCCGTTACTTTACCAACAGAACGGATCGTGAACTCCATCCAGCCATCGCCAAAGTTGCTGACAGAGATCGGTGCCTCGCCAACCTTCGGGATGGACAACTGGAAGAACTGTCCATATGCCGGTTTGATATCTGTCTCTACTCTAAAGGTCCATTCATGGAGGCTCTCTTTTCTCACCTCAAGAATCTTGCTTGCTGTGGGCTTCAAAATATTTTCCATTTGTTTTTCCACCTTTCCCTAGTTATTCTCAGCCACAATCTCGTCGATTGCTTTTGCCATCTTATCTACAGTTGCAACGATAGAGATGAATTCCGGACATCTGCTGATGCAGCGGCCGCAGCCTACACACATATCGAAATCTTTGAAACGTGCCTTGTAGTCGTGGAATTTATGTAATACTTTGTAGCGCATACGGTCTGCCGCGGTATTGCGGTAGCTTGCGCCGCCTGCCATATCACTGAATCCGGCTACCTGGCAGGATGCGGTGGTTCTCTTTCTCTCACCTACATTGGCATTCTCGTTGTAGATAATATCGGTGGTTGTAAAACAGGTACAGGTGCTGCAGGCAACGGTACATGCCCCGCAGGAAATGCAGCGCTTGTTGTACTCATTCCACATCGGATGAGTCTTTAACTTATTTAAGACTTCCTTGTTCGGGATCTCCGGAACGGTCACTTTCAGCTCGTTCTCCTCCACAAACTCCGGCTTGAAATCGCAGTCAGCCGCGCCTTCAAACAGAGGTGCAAATGCCTCGTCCTTTACCTCAACGCTCAGTTCGCCTTCGCCGAAACGCACTGCCATCGCGTAGTCGTCGCTCTTGTTGGAGCCCATGCTCACGCAGAAGCAGGTGTCCCATCCGGTGGCGCATTCCATCATGACGATCTTCACCTTGTCATGCATCCGGCGATAGTAAACATCCTCAAAACCGCCGTTGCCCAGGTAGATCTTCTCCTGATGATGCTGTGCATTGATATCGCAGGGACGCATGAAGATCAGCAGCTTTTTGTCTCTCGCCTTGCTCTCCAGGAACTCGTCCTCGGTAAAGTAGAACAGGGACTGGGTGATCGGGCTTAATACTTCCTTTGCCGGGAAGTCGGATTTCTCCTTGTACTCGATCTCCTCCACGGAATTCACCTTCTCATAGCGGATGATGTCCGTGTCGGAATATCTGCCCTTGCCTGCGAGGCGCTTCGGCGCCCAGATCTCGTATTCTTCCTGAAGCTTTGCAAAGATTTTGTCCGTCTCCTGGAAGCTTATTTTGTAACTCATGTGATATTCCTCCTTTTCACTCCTGTGTCATTTATAATACATAACCATTCAGCCGTATACAGCCTGATCAGGTCATGCTGCAACTGCCTGACCGTTACGATACACGGCTGAATCATTACATTTATACGTGTAACTCGACCCCTGTATCATATTTTTTATCATCGATCGTAAGTGTAACCTTGTAGTCCCCCGGAATCTCATCGGTGCTGACCGGGAACTCAACGGCCCGCTCATCATGGTCCAGGAATGTACCTACACACATGGCAAGGAATGGCCTCTTGGTGGTTGGAACAAAATAGTGGCGGTCCGGTGAACCGTTCTGACCCTCTAAGTTCAGCATGACCAGTGTTCCCTTTTCAAAGCTTGCCTTAAATACGAAGCGGTCTGCCTCCTGTGCGAATTTGGCCTTGTAAGAATCCGGCACCATGCCCGCCGGCTCTGCCGGAGCTTCGGTCATGAACTCCTCAGTAACCCCAAGGGTCCCCAGGCGCTCGCCCTTGCCAAACGTCACCACATCGCTCTCATCGTAAAGGCGGAGCTTCTCTGCACGGTAATAGTTGGCCGGGATCTGCATCTCAAACATCTTCACATCGTCTTTCAGCTCAACGGTGGTGGAATTCAGTTCCAGATACTTTTCATCCTCAGTACCTGCGATCGATGCGCCCGGACGGTCTAAGGTCTCGCCGTGCATCTTGCCCTGTCCGCCGGAATGTACCATGTAATGGCCTTCTCCGTAGTACTCACAGTTGCAGATGTAGGTAGAGAAGAACTCCGCGCCCCGCTCCTTGCCGTACTGCCATACCTGCTCAATCGTCATATTGTCCGTGTCAATGTGATAGATAACGCCGCGGGAGAAATTGTCTTTCGCCGGAACGTAGTTCTCTTTCACTTTAGAACGCCAGTGACCATTGTCAAAGCACATCACATCACCGTTTGGCAGGATCATACAGGCATGCTGCTCATACTGCCAGTCGAACTCTCCATCGCCCACAGGCTTGAAGAAATACTTCTGCATATCCTCCGGCCAGCCCTCCGGATCACCGATGATCCAGTTCAGCTTCCCGGTCTCAAAATCACGGTTGATGATGATATCCTGATGACGTCCGGAGAACGTCAGGGAGTTGGTCTTCTTGTCATACCATACCGCGTTGTTGTGGAACCAGTCGTGTGCGTCCTGGCTTCCGGAACCGCCCACCGGATATACCGGAAGGACGTCCTGGTGATCCCAGGTCTTGATGATCTCGCCGGTCTTTCTGTCAACCATGACACAGGCATCCTCAACGGTACCTCTCGGCAGATCCTGGGTCAGGATCAGCAGATCCCCATTTTCCATCTCCCACTCATCATGGTGATATCCGCCCGGGATACGGTACTCCTTGTAGATCTTACCGATCATACCCATCTCATAAAGTCCGGTTACATGATACGGCGGAGCAACCAGGCGGTCGGTACCCACGATCATACGTCCGTTCTTCAGGCGCTTTGCGTCGAAGGCCAGGTTCAGAGTGGTGTACCAGCGAGCATCTCCTGCATAGTCATACGCTGCAGAAAACGCCGGGGACGTCGGGCTGACCAGGATCACAAAATCTTCCATGTACTCCGGAGTGGTCTCGATCAGGGTTGGTTTTTTCAGTTTCTCAGGCGCTTTATCGGTCTGGATGGTGAGCGTCTTCGTCTCACCGGTCCCCAGCTCGATCACAACCTGGTTTGCATAATCATCATACAGTCCATATACCGGGATCACCATATCCCTTCCGTCTGTTGCGGGACGGTACATATGGTCACCGGCAGCTTCTTTACCCTTTACCGTCACCTTTGCAAAGGTGGTCCGGGGGGCTTTGAATATGACCAGTGCGGTCAGCGGTGCAGTCAGATACGGATTCAGGATCACATATGGATTCTCGATCGTATAGTCCCCTGCCCTGTACTCAGCCAGAAACTTCTGTTCTGCCTCATACTGCTGGTCAATAATGTGTTCAACTTTCTTAAATAATGCTGGCATATCGGCTCCTTTCTAACATCAACAGGTAATCTTGATACCGGTCTCATATTTCTTATCATCAATGATCACGCGGACATCAAACTCACCCTTTAACCCTGCTTTATTTACAAAGGTTCTGGTGTTGCGCTCGTCGGAATCCATAAAGGTTCCACAGCACATAGCCAGGTGCGGCACTGCCGTGGTGGAGATAAAGTAACGGTGTGTCTCGTTCTCTCCCTCCAAAAGCAGCATGACCATCTGGCCCTTTTCAAACCGGGAGTAGAACGTTATTCTGTCATCCTCCTCCTCGATCCTTGCATTGCACTCTGCCGGCATCAGCTCACCGCAGCTCTCCATCGGGATATCCGTATCAAATTCCGGAGTCACGCCCATAGCTCCAAGCTGTACGCCTGCGCCAAGCTCTAAGTTGGCTCCATCCACATACATCTTCGTCTTCTCACCGCGGTAGTAGTTAGCCGGGAGATGCAGATCCAGCATCACCTTGCCGTCACATACTTCAACCGTGTGGGTCTCCAGACGTCCGCCCGGCATATGCCTTGCAAAAGCGCCCAGCGCCTCAGACGGCTCATCGTTCAAATAAGCGATACCGCCGGAATGCACCATATAATGGCCTTCGTTATAATACTCTACGTTGCAGATATACGGGGAGAAGAAGTCAGCTCCTCGCTCCTTGCCGTACTGCCAAACCTGCTCGATCGTCATGTCCTTCGTATTGATGCGGTATCTGACGCCTCTGGAATAGCTGTCCCTGGCAGAAAGGTAGGTATCTTTATTCTTGGAACCATAATGATGGTTGTCGAAGCACATCACATCGCCGTCCGGGGTGATCAGGCAGGCATGCTGCTCATACTGCCACTCAAAATCATCACCGATCGGTTTGAAGAAGTACTTGCTGTACTCCTCCGGCCATCCCTCCGGATCACCGATGATCCAGTTCAGCTCGCCGCTGTCGTAGTCGATGTTCACCATCGCATCCACATGGCGGCCCGAGAAGGTCAGGGAGTTGGTATTCTTGTCATACCATACCGCATTGTTGTGGAACCAGTCCTCGTCGCTCCAGCTGCCGGACTTGCTGCAGCCCGGTTTTAAGAACTTCCGGTAATCCCATGTCTTTAAGATCTCGCCGGTCTCACGGCTCACAAGCACTGCATGGTCCTCTACCGTGTCGCCGGTAAAGTCATCGGTCAAAGAAATGATATTGCCGTCTTCCATCTCGATCTGATCGTGATGGTATCCGCCCGGCAGACAGAATTCCTTGTAAACCTTTCCTACCATGTCCATCTCATAAAGTCCGGATACATAGTACGGAAGCTTGATCAGACGGTCGCTTCCCATCAGCACATGACCGTTCTTCAGCCGTTTGAAATCGAAGATACACGGCACGTTCAGATGCCATCTGGCGTCTCCTGCATAGTCAAATGCCACTGCCAGGTTCTCATCCGCAGGCGCCTCTACGATCACATTGTCCTGCAGATATTCCGGCGTGGTCTCCATAGAAATGCATACCTGCTTCCCGTCAAACACATCCGGAGTCTTGATCGTAAACACCGACGGAGTACCGCGGTAAGGACGAAGCTCCACTTTATTCTCATAATCACTGTACAATCCCAGTACCGGAAGGATATGCTCCTTCGCCTTCGGGAAGGTGTGATAGATGTTTGCCTCTTTTGTCTTGCCCAGAACGGTCAGGGTAACTGCCGTCTCCTCCTCGGTCCTAAACAGCACTACTGCTGCCAGCGGGCTGATGAAGTACGGATTGTATTTCACCAGTGGTTTCTCCAGCGTATAGTCCCCCGCCCGAAACTCCTCAAGCATCGCCTTCTCCGCATCCGCCTGCCGTTTTAACAGGTTCTCATGATATATGTACCCAATCTTGTCCATGTAAACCCTCTCCTTTCATTATCAATCACTTTTTTATCCCATCCCAAATCATCCTGCGCTTCCATCCCCGGCAACCACAGTCCGGCCAGCCCACGCAACGTATTCTACTGATTATCGCGGATCATCTTAACGATAACCGGTTTCTGCTGCAGCCCCTGCAGGCGGGCAGCTTCCTTACCGTCCTTTAAAAGCACCAGGGTCGGATATCCGGTAACGCCGTACTCAGCAGTCAGTTCTTTATTCTGATCAAAATCCACTTTCAGGATCGTGAAATCAGCCCCAATCTCCTTTTCCACATCCTTCAGCACAAAGCCCAGCATCTTGCACGGGCCGCAGGTGGTGGAGAAAAAGTCCGCCAGCACAGTGCCTTCTTTCGCCAGCTCTTTGAATTCTTCGCTGTTTACTTCCTTGATCATGATGAAATACCCCTTTCTGTTTTATCTTTTGATGCAAAAGTTTTATTACTGTTTCTGCTTCTCCACATAATGGGAAGCTTCCTGTGCCGCGATCGCACCGTCTGCACATGCTGTGATGACCTGGCGCAGATTCTTGGTAACACAGTCCCCGGCGCCGTAGATACCTGGAACCTTTGTCTCCATACGGTCGTTGACTTCAACATACCCCATCTGGTTTAAAACACCAAGGCTCTTGAAGCACTCGGTAGTCGGGGTGAGGCCGATATACTCGAACACGCCGTCGCAGGCCACCTGATTCTCTTCACCGTTCCTGGTGGACTTAAAGTGAATCCCCTCAAGCTTCGTATCGCCAGTAAACTCCAGCACATCCTGGTACGGATAGATCTTCACATGGTCCATCGCGCGCAGCTTGTCGCATGCGATCGGGTCCGCCGTCAAGTCAAACATCGTGACGATCGTAAGGGACTTCACGATGCCGGACAGGAAGATGGACTCCTCCACAGCCGAATTGCCTCCGCCGATGACCACAACGTCGCGGTCACGGTACTGGGCGCCGTCACAGATCGCACACCAGCTGATGCCGTTGCCGCGGAACTTGTCTTCCCCCGGCACGTTTAAGCATCTGGGTCTGGTCCCGGTCGCAAGGAGCACTGCCGTTGCCGTAAACTCCGCGTCATCCTCCTCGCAGAGCACACGCTTCACAGCGCCCTCATCCTTGATCTCCTTTACGGTACGGTAATCGAAGTGGATGTTGTCGAACTGCTGGGTATGCTCATACATCTGATATGCCAGCTCTGCGCCATTAATGGTGCCGACACCGGTATAGTTCTGAATCTCATTGGTATTGATGATCTGTCCGCCCGGTGCCAGCTTATCCAGCATCAGGACCTCCATATTGGCGCGCGCTGCGTAGATGGCCGCTGTCATTCCGGCAGGACCGGCTCCCACAATAATCAAATCATATTGAGACATTTCTATACGCCTTCCTTTCATTTATTTCATAATTATAACGTACAAAGCCATGTTGTGATCTACATTAAAAGGTTGGTAAGCGGCAGGCCGATGATCATCACGATCGCCAGCTCGATCAGCACGAACGGTATGGTATACATGTACACATACTTGGTCGGCACCCATTCCTTGTTGCTGTGCAGGATTGCCGCAAACGGAGAAGCCGCCGGGGGAATCGCCGCGGAGAGCAGTACAAAGATGATGAGCAGTGTTACGATCGGCTGAGGAGCCGCTCCGGTCTCCAGGCAGTATGTAACAACAACCGGCTGCAGGATCATACCGATAACCAGGCTGTTGCAGAGGTTTGTCAGGATTCCCGCCATGACCAACAGGAAAATCGTAAATGCAAACGGTGACAGCCCTTGGAAGATCGGCGATAAGATCACCTTCAGGAAAGCGGAAACACCGGTGGATTCATTGGTCATCACGCTGCCGATCAGGATCGCGGCTGCGATGATAAAGTATGACGGCCAGTTAAAGTTGTTCTTCAGGACTTCCGAAATATCCAGTACCGACTTGTCCTTGACGATCAGGGCCGCCAGCAAAGCAGTGGCAAACAGCGCAAGTCCGTTGCTGTTCGCTCCCAGGAATGCCATGCCCGGCAGTGTCGGGAACAGGCTCGGAAGCAGCATGGAAAGCACCAGCAGTACGAAACCGCCGCCAATCAGCTTCTGCTGAAGAGACATCGGCGGAAGCGGGTTCCGGTTCATCAGGCTTACATCAAAATTCTGAAGCTTCTTGGTATCCGGTCTCAACACGTACTTGGAAAACAGGATGCATCCGGTGATCATACAGAAACCCATGATGATCGCAACACTTATGTAAGCTGCATTGTTTACCTGGACCGCCGCCCCCATCATCTTCTCGGTGATCGCCGCAAAGTTGCTTAAGAGCGCCAGGCCGTTCTGCATGAACGGGGCAACCGGGAATCCGATCAGAGAGGAAACCACAACCAGCGTCAGCATGATACGCGGAAGCGCATCGCCCTTTTTGTACCCCACCTCGTCGAACATGCCGTACAGTACCGGCCAGAACAGGAAGATCGCCGTGAACGTGTTAACAAACGCCGCCAGGAAAAAGCAGCCTGAACAGATCACGAAAGTCAATACCCAGGGCTTTCCGTTGGAAAACTTACGGGTCAGGAAAAACCTTCCGATGTATGCGGTGATCTTGTAATATACAAGAGCGCCCGACATGATCATCAGGAAAAAGATCTGTACCAGCGTCGCATTACCAAAACACTGCAGCAAAAGCTGCGGCATCGGTGCAAAGTTTGAAAAACCAAGCATGGCGATGGACATCAGGCTGGCCCAGCCCGGGTCTACCGTGGTCCATAAATAGAGCGTGCCGATAAAGATCCCCAGCACCTCCATGCCAATATCCGTGATCTCCGGCAGGTTCAGCGGTAAAAACCGGAAGAAAATCATGATACCTACGCCGATTGCGGAATGCATCAGCGTCCTTGCACTAACATTAACTTGCTTTTGTGTCTTAGCCCCCATAGTTAATAATCTCCTTTACATCATTTACAAAATATGACCTTTTGGATGGCCCCAATTGATAATATTTTATCATAAATCCGGAGTTAAAAAAATAACATGAGTTATCTTTTGTATATTTTTAAAAAATATGTTAAAATAAGTTGTAAATTATTAATCAAAATAACATCGAGGAAACTATGGACAATTACTTTTGGAAATATATGACCGGCAAAGGTCGCAGGATGCACATCCAGAAAGGGGCGTTTATCTACCAGCACAGCGATGATCCCAGCGAAGACTTCATCTATCTTCTTGATGAAGGGATCTGCGCGCTGACCAGCATGACGATGGATGGTGAAGAAAACATCCATCTGTACTTTCATCCCTGCCGGCTCATCGCGTTCAACCAGCATATCATCACAGAGAAAGTGAATCCCGCCAGCGACATCAGGTTCGCAATCATCGCCAAGACGGAGTGCACGGTCTATCAGATCCCGCTCTCCACCTTCCGCAGCCTGCTCCGCACGGATATGGACTTCAACCAGTTTGTGATGCAGACCCTTGCGAACAATTATCAGGAAGTGCTGGTGCACCTGCACTGGCGGGGAGAAAAGTCCGCCATCGCGCGCCTCTGCTATCTGCTTCTGGAGATTGCCCACAGCAACCGGAAACAGAACCTGATCCCCAAATTTTTCACCTACGCGGAGCTGGCAAAATACCTCGGCGTGCACCAGGTCACTGTCTCCCGCATCATGACCAAGATCAAAAAACTGGGCTATGTCAAAAAATGTCCGGAGGGACTTACCATCGAAGACGAGAAATCCCTCTGGACCCTTGCAGAAAACGAAGCTCAGTTCAAATACTGACGGTCATGACCTGCTCAGTTTTACAATTCGGTATATCCGTAGCTGTTGACCACCGCATCCAGTTTGACTCCCGCCTTGCAGTTCGGGCAGTTGTCCGGGTCTGACAGGGTGAAGTCAGGCAGACTTGACGCATCGAATACCGCATGCACCGGATAACCGTCGATATTGTCGATGGCTCCGAAGATAACGGAGATGCCTTCCACCTTCCCGCCGTAGGAAAGGATGCAGCGGATGCTCTTTAAGATCGTGTTGCCCGACATAGCAGATGCCAGTACCAGAAGGACATTCTTTCCCTGGATCATAGGCTTGATATTGTCACGTACTACCATCTGGCCAGTACTGTCAAACTCCGGTGTGATCACGTAAAAATTCTTCTGCAGTGTATTGGATATCTTATCCTCGCTGATCTTTGACAGCTCATGCGCTACATATGCACCGATCACCTCACAGCCATCCAGGCAGATGATCGTATCGATCGGCGCCTTAGTGGCGAGCATCGCCTCCAGCTCTGAGAACTGGGTGTGGTAACGCTGTCCGTGTCCCATGGACAGCTGTACCCGGCTGATGTATTTCTTACACATGGCCACCATCTCAGCTTCCTGCTGTTTCATCTTAAGAGCTGTCATATCCACATAATAGTTCATATGAAAACGGTCAGATGAAAAATGTCCCGGAATCACGCGCAGCTTCAGATTCGGGTCTAACTCTGATACAAGTTCTATTGCTTCTTTCATTGGTAATCCCTCCTTCTTAAAATGCCCCATGTAAACAGTATATCAAGAATTCTTTATTTTTTCCATAACATACGTTAATAAAATTTGTGGGTTGGGCGCAGTTCAGCGCGGGGGAGACAATGGAA
>ERZ791803.1228-NODE-1228-length-12417-cov-2.169714_pt1 | contig 12417 bp, 10 predicted proteins | sample MGYA00510307_ERZ791803 | MGnify/ENA primary metagenome ERZ791803 (study PRJEB30046, sample SAMN00791963) | human gut metagenome | study: EMG produced TPA metagenomics assembly of the A metagenome-wide association study of gut microbiota in type 2...
TTACGGGAACCGAACGCATGAAGAACCGTCCGATCAAGGTGTTGGTGGATGCGCTGAACGCTTTAGGTGCCCGGATCGAGTACATGGAGAAGGAGGGTTATCCTCCTTTGCGTATTTTCGGAAGCGCCTTGCAAGGCGGAGAGATCTCGCTACCGGGAAATGTCAGCTCTCAATATATATCCGCTATCTTGATGATCGCCCCGTTAACAGAAAATGGGGTTACGTTGCATTTGGAGGGCGCTATTATCTCTAGGCCCTATATCCATATCACATTGCAATTGATGGAGCAATATGGAGTGAGAGCCTCTTGGACGGAGAATACGATCAAAGTACTTCCCCAAGAGTATAAGCCGATTCGTTTTACGGTGGAATCCGATTGGAGTGCCGCTTCTTATTGGTATGAGATCATGGCGTTATCGAAAAATGCTGAGATCGAATTGTTAGGTTTATTCAAGAATAGCTTGCAGGGAGATGCCGCCGGAGCGAAGTTGTTCGCTCAATTGGGAGTGGGCACTACTTATACGAAACGTGGAGTCGTGTTAAAGCATACTGGAAATATCTGTGAGAAGTTGGTTTATAACTTCGTGAATGAACCGGATTTGGCTCAAACCTTTGTGGTGACTTGCGTGTTATTAAATATCCCTTTCCGCTTTACGGGACTTCAATCATTGAAGATCAAGGAGACGGATCGGATCGAGGCATTGAAGACAGAGCTTCGTAAATTAGGTTATGTGTTGACGGATCGCAATGATAGCATCTTGGAGTGGAACGGTGAACGCAGGGAACCGGAGTCGCATCCGGTAATCGCCACTTACGAGGATCATCGGATGGCTTTGTCATTCGCTCCCGCCGCTTTGGTACGTCCCGAGGGGATAGAGATCGCCCACCCGCAAGTGGCCAGCAAGAGTTATCCCCATTATTGGGAAGATCTTAAGGCCGCTGGTTTCTCTATGAGGGAATCAGCCCTTTAATTTTCAGTTTTCAATTCTCAACTTTCAATTGAATTATGTGGTACATTGTCATAAGTCTTATAGGCCTGGGTGTCGTAGCCGCTATCGCCGGGTATTTCCGGAATAAGAAACTTCAGAAGATGCTGGAACGGGGGGAGATCTCGGAGATCCCCGAGGCACAGGAGATCCCGGAGGTTTGCTGCGGACAACATGAGACTTGCGAGCGGGATAGTTTATTAGCCGCCGTCAGCAAGAAAATCGAATATTATAACGATGAGGAACTGGATCGGTTCCAAGGAGTGGAAGCGGACGCTTACGATGAGGAAGCCGTTGAGGAGTTTAGTGAAGTGCTTTATACCCTCCGGGAAGTGGAGGTGGCCGGTTGGCTCCGTAGCCTGCAATTGCGAGGGATCAATTTGCCGGATGTCTTGAAGGATGAGGCATTCTTGATCATTGGCGAACGCCGTACTCATTAATTTAGGAAACGAATCATATGGATTTATTGCAATATGCCTTTTTTCAGAATGCCTTGATCGGGAGCTTGCTAACCGCTATCGCTTGTGGGATTGTCGGGACTTACATCGTATCCCGCCGGTTGGTATTTATCAGCGGAGGGATCACGCATGCTTCGTTCGGTGGTTTGGGCTTGGGTTTTTATCTGGGAACAAACCCGATCTTGATGGCGATGTTGTTTTCGATCCTCTCTGCCTTTGGCGTGGAGTGGGCGAGCAAGACGCAAAACGTAAGGGAGGATTCCGCTATAGCGGGCGTATGGTCGCTGGGTATGGCTTTGGGAGTGATCTTCATCTTCCTTACCCCGGGGTACGCCCCGAATCTATCCGCCTATCTATTTGGTAATATATTAACGATCTCTACGGCCGATATCTTATGGATTTTAGGGTTGGTGGTATTGTTGATACTCATATTCTCCCTTTTCCTCCGTGAGATTGTTTACGTGGCGTTCGATCGTGACTTCGCTGTCACGCAAGGCCTACCGGTAAAATGGATCGAGTATACGATGATGTGCTTTATCGCCATGACAATTGTTCTTTCGATCCGGTTGGTAGGGATTATGCTATTGATGAGTTTGCTGACCCTGCCTCAAATAACGGTGAACCTGTTTACTTCCGACTTCAAGAAGATCATATGGGGAAGTATAGCGATCGGCTTTCTGGGTTGCGTGTCCGGACTGGTTCTTTCTTATTTCCTGAACGTGCCTTCCGGTGCGTTTATCATCTTGTTTTTGGTGGTCCTCTTTTTGGCCTTGAAAGCAATAAAACCGTTGTTACGGCGTTAATTAAAGAATGAAAAAAGGGTTTTACTACATAGTGGCGTTATTAACGGTACTCTTGCTTTGGTCGTGCAGCACGAAGAAGAACACGAAAGCGAGCCGTTTTTATCATGCCTTTACGACCCGTTATAATATTTATTTCAATGGAAAACAAGCGTTTGACGAGGCACTGAAAAGCCAACAGGACGGATATAAAGAGAACTATTCCGACAGGATCTATATGTATCCGATTAGCGCTCAGCCTAAAGACAAAGCCGAGCCGGGCGGCCCTTTCGACCGGACGATCGAGAAAAGTAATAAAGCTATTAAACTACACTCCATAAAAGCGAAACCGGCTAAGAAACCGGGCTGGCGGAATAATCCCAAACTACGTGCTATCCAAGAACAAGAGGAATATAACCCTTTCTTAAAGAATAGTTGGCTGATCATGGGACAGGCGCAATTCTACAATGCCGATTTCCTGCAAGCCTCCGCTACCTTTTCCTATATAGCCCGTCATTACGCGAAGGACGAGGAGGTCGTGGCCGAGGCCCGTTTGTGGCAAGCCCGTTGTTATTCTGAGATGGGTTGGTTCTATGAATCCGAGGATATCTTGGATAAGATGAACAAGAACGGTATTCCTGCTTCCGCCTTGAAGCAATATGCGGCGGTGTATGCCGATTATTTGATCAAGAACGGGCAGTTCGAGGATGCCATCCCTTATCTGAAGACCGCTATCAAGGCGGAGAAAAACCGGAAGCAACGTACCCGGATGAAGTATCTTTTGGGACAAATCTATGCGGATCAAGAATTAGATGGCTTGGCTTATAAGACCTTTGGTGAGGTAGCCCGTTCGAATCCTCCGTATGAGTTGGAATTTGCCTCACGTATCCGTCAGACAGAAGTATTCTCGGGTACGAATTACTTGAAAGTGGTGAAGATGCTCGAGAAAATGGCGAAAAGCCAGAAGAATAAGGATTATCTGGATCAAGTATACTATGCTTTAGGAAATGTATACCTCAGCCGGGAAGATACGGTGAATGCCATAAAGAACTATCAACTCGGTATCGATAAGAGTACATTGAATGGAATGGATAAGGCGATCTGCCAGATAAAGCTGGGAGATATCTATTTTACGATGCGGGATTACGTGAAAGCGCAACCTTGCTTTAGCGGAGCCTTAGCTGGAATTCAAAAGGAATACAGGGATTATGAACGGGTTTCTAAATTGTCGGCGATTCTGGATGAATTGGTCGTGCATGTAGAAGCGGTCCATCTTCAAGACAGTTTGCAAGCCTTGGCTAAATTACCGGAAGCGGAGCGGTTAGCGATTATCGATAAGAAGATTGAGGAGGTAAAGAAAGAGGAGGAAGAGGCGAAAGCCTTGGCTGAGAAGGAGGCTTATCTGGCCGAGCAGGAAGCGAAAGGCACCGGAATCGACCGTCCCGGTACGGAAACCAACGCTGTTGTCTTGCCGAATGCGTCCGGTGGAGCGTCTTTCTACTTCTATAACCCTCAGACTGTAGCGCAAGGAAAGACACAGTTCCAGCGTAAATGGGGACGTCGTCCGTTGGAAGATCACTGGCGCCGCCGTAAGAAGGAACTCTCTACCTTTAATGAGAATCTGGATGAGGAGATGCTGGCCGAGGGAGATTCCACCCAAATGGTAGGGCCGGACGGTGAGCCGTTGCCGACCGATTCGATAGGCGGTGATCTGCCGGCTGTTGCCGCCGATGATCCGCATACCCGTGAGTATTACCTACAGCAGCTACCTTTCACGCAAGAGGATATAGACGCTTCTAACATTATTATTATAGACGGTCTTTACAATATGGCGATGATTTATAAGGATAAGTTGGAGGATATCCCCTTATCTGTCGAGGCATTCGAGAATTTGGAACGCCGTTTCCCGGATAATGAGCACCGTTTGGAGAGCTATTATCAAGTATATTTGATGGCCCTGAAAACCGGAAATACAGTGTTGGCTACCGAGTATAAGAATAAACTAATGAACGCCTTCCCGGAAAGCGATTATGCGGTAGCTGTGGCTGATCCGAATTACGAGTATAATATCCGCATGATGGATGTGGTACAAGACTCGATCTATCAAGCTACTTACGACCGCTATCTGGAAAGCGATACAGCGTATGTACGTAAGAGTTTCCGGTACGTAAGCGAGAAATATCCATTGGCTACATTGATGCCTAAATTCATGTTCTTGGATGCGTTATCCTATGTGCAGGCCGGGGATGCGGAAGGGTTTAAGAATGCCTTGAAAGCACTGGTCGAGAAGTATCCGAACGCAGATGTCACGGAACTGGCCGGGGAGATGTTGAAAGGTGTTCTTCGGGGACGTGCCTTGGTGCAGGGCGGAGTGAAAGGTATGAGTTGGAACCTACGATTCGGTTTGGGCGAGGATGGTATGCTATCTGCCGAGGATTCGGCTCGTGTATTTAATCCGGAACGGAATACGCCTTATCAGATGCTTTTGGTATATCCTACGGGTAGCGTAGATCAGAACCAGTTGCTATTCGCTGTCGCCGCTTATAACTTCGCGAACTTCATGGTGAAAGAGTTTGATTTGGCTTTGGAGCAGGCCGGTCCGAACGTGTCCGATCAGTATGCTGGCGATTAAAGGATTTATTAGTTTTGATGAGATTATCCAATATTATAAGATGATATACGGTAAGGATGGCTATGCTACGGCCTTGAATAAAGCGGTTGCCGTGTTACCGATCTCTGATGATAATTATGAGACCTTGATGCGTGGCAAGACCTTGGATGAATATATCACCTTCTTCGATGAGAGCTTCGGTGAGGAATTACCGGATCTGGCAGGTCGTTGGAAAGCCCGTATGGAAGCCGCTAAGGAGGAGGAGGCGACTGAAGATGAAATGATCACGGAGGAAGAAGCCGAAGTGCCGGAAGAGGCAGATGAATTGAAACTAGAAGTTGAACCGGAAAAACAACCTGTTACAGAGCCGGAGGAGGAACAACGGCCTGTTCAAGAACCTGTTCGACAGCCCGCTATACCAGTCGTCCCGGATACGATTGAGGTCCCTGCGTTTGACAAACCGGAAATCCAGCGTGTCGATACCCTTCGTAAGGATACGGTTCCTGTTGTTCAGCCGGCGGTTGAGGATCAAGGCATGACCTTGAAAGAAATCCAAGAGATCCGTAAACGGGAAGCTGCCGAAGAAGAAGCCCGCAAGGAAGAGGCTCGTAAGGCTTTCGAGGCCCAGCAAAAGGCGGATAAGGAATTACGTGAGCAGAAAGCGAAAGAACAGGAAGAACTTCTCAAGAAGCAAGCGGAGGAAGAACGTGCCCTGTTGAAAGCGAAGGCTGATCGAGAGAAACAGTTGGAAGCTGATCGCAAGGCCAAGCTGAAACAAGCGGAAGCCGACCGTAAGGCGAAACTGAAAGCTCGTGAGGACCTTCGTAAGGAAAAGGAACGTGCTTATAAGCAACGCTTGAAAGAGAAAGAAAAAGAACGTAAGGAGAAGGAACGCTTATACAAGCAAAAATTGAAAGAGAAAGAAAAAGCCCGCAAGGAAGCCTTGCGGGAAAAGGAAAAGGCCGCCCGGGAAAAGGCCCGGAAGCGTTAATTGCTGTAGATACTCTTTATTTATCCAAATAGCTCTTCTTGAAGATATCTATACAAAGAAGGAATAAGGATAATAACAACGGCCCGAAGATGATCCCCATAAATCCGAATAAGGACAACCCGATTACGACTCCGAAGACGGTGATTAACGGATGTATATCCGCCAACTTCTTTTGTAGGATAAAACGAATCAGATTATCGACGTTCGTAATGACAAGCAAGGCATAAATAGTCAATCCCAAGGCATGTACCCAATCTCCGTTTAAAGCCATATAAGCCGCCAACGGAACCCAGACCAATGCGGTCCCTACAATGGGAATGATCGTAGCGATACAAGTGAGAAACCCAAATAACAGCGGATCGGGAGTCTGAAAGATAAAGTAACCGATCACCGCTACGATACCTTGTATAACCGCCAAAAGAGGGATACCTATGGCGTTTGATTTTACGATCATATTGATCTCGTTGAGTACCTCATCCTTGTTTTGATCACTGAAGGGGAATAAGGTGTATAGATAGTTTTCCATTTTTCTTCCGCCTATCAGCATGAAGTACAGAATGAAAATCAAGACGACGACATTTACGGCGAAACTGCTTATGCTACCCACTAAAAACTGTCCGATTTGTGGGAGTATAGAGGCCGCTTTTAATAAGTTTCCTCTATCCAGTACATCAAACCCGGTCTTTTCCTGAACTAGATCCGCTATATGTTGGCCTGTATTTAGCAGTACAGTCGGGTCTAAATTAATATTTTGAGTTTTGTTGATTACCAACCAGATCGCCAATGTGATTGGGATTAAGAAACATAAGATTGTTTCCCCCAGTAACAGTAAAGCTGCAAAAGCCGGTCTCATATTTAGCTTTTCTGTCAGGTGGAACATCTGTCCACGCAGCAATATATAGATGGTGAATGCTCCAAGTATACCTCCAAGAAACGGGGTAATCTTAAAAAATAGAATTACCCCTAGTCCTAATATAATGGTGATCAATGAGTATCTCCAGTAATGTTCTTTTACGTTTTCCATATACATTCATGCCCTTATTTATCTAAAAACAAGATAGGAGAAGTCATTGTTTATTGGATTTCTTATTCTTTGGAGAGCCGTTTACCTTCGATGAAGGTCTCTTGAATCTCTATATCGTTGTTGAAAATGATGATATCGGCATCCTTTCCTTTCTCCAATGTTCCTTTACGGTCTAAAATACCCATTAGGCGGGCTGGGCTTTCGGAAGCCATACGAACAGCGTCGTGCAATGGAATTTCCGCTTTCTCGACTAAGGTACGGATCAAGCGGATTCCGGTAGCTATACTTCCTGCGATAGCTGAGCGATCGGCTAATTTACATACGCCTTCCTCGATAATTACCCGGGAGTCCGGAAAATGTTCCGTACCGTTATCGCAAGCGGCGGCGGCCATTGCGTCCGTGATTAAGGACGTACGTTCTACCCCTTTGATTTGATATACCAACTTTAAGATTGCTGGTGGTACGTGGATACCATCGGCTACAACTTCAACGGTCATATCTTTCATGAGATAAATACCTTCTACCGTTCCTTCATGTTTATACTCACGGTCTTTATGGACGGAAGTCATGGCATTGTAGAAGTGGGTAGCATGGGTGAATCCGGCTTCGTATGCTTTTTTCACTTGGAGATAATCGGCTGTGGTGTGGGCTAGTGAAACCAACACACCATGAGCTGACGCATATTTACCGAATACCAAAGCCCCGTCAAGCTCGGGGGCGGCGCTCCAGCGTTTAATACATTGGGTACTGTTTAGTAATTCCTTATATTCTTGGGGATCGGGCGGGTAAATATAATTAGGGTCTTGTCCGCCTTTCATAGCCATATTCAAATAGTTGCCTTCGAGATGTAATCCCATGATACGGGCCCCCTGTTCCGGGTGGTTCATGATGTGCTCGCAGGTCTTGACCGCTTCCCGGAAGGTCTCGATAGGGGCAGCTGCCAATGTAGGATATAAAGCCGTCGTTCCCTGTAAAGCATGTGCTCTTGTGATCGCATAGAACGCTTTCGGGGTAGCTTCCGTGAAATCATGTCCGTTGCCGCCGTGTACATGCGTGTCGATACAGCCGGGAGCCACATAATATCCTTTTGCGTCGATGATCTCCGCATGAGGAATCTCCCGGTTTTGCCCGGTGATCTCCACTATTTTCCCATCCGAGATGATGATTTGCCCGTTTGGTAGGGGGCCCGAAGGAGTTAATACTTTTGCGTTTATGATTTTAAGAAATGCGCTTTCCATATATCTTGTTTTTAGTCTTTTGGAATCAGTAATAAGTTATCCTTATAGGACAACGGGGGATTATATTGGATTTCCCGGTTGCCCCTCGGGGTAGCGGATCGTAAGAGTGGTGACTGGCCGATTATCTCGTAAATAGCTTGTCCTAATAAAGGATCCTTCAAATCTCCGAATTCAGCTAGATCACTCTTGAATTCATCGATAGCTACATCGGGATGAAATCCGTCTTCATAATCAGCTTTCCGATCCTTATTATAAATATGAAAAGTGACGGGAGAAAGTATCCAGCCATATTTTTTAGATTCATTGTAGATCGTCATACCGACGGTCTTGCCAAAAGTCTGCTTACCGATAACCCGAACGTCTAGATAAGATCGTAGCGAGTTAATGATAAGTTCGGAGGCAGAAGCCGTAGTTGAACCTGTCAAAACAAATAGCCGTTGTAGGTTTAAGTTTCCTGCCATGACCTCGGTCGTTTTGAGTAAAGGCAAGGTCTCATTTTTATTGGAGTTTTTATCGTTATACTCCATGATACATAAAGGTTCTCTGGATATCTTTCATTCTGGATATCAGAAGCATATACCCCATAAACAATGCCAGCTTCACAAAGGCTTCCGCCACTGTTATCACAACCTCAGATGCGCCTACATTCTTTAAAAGACTGGCAAGAGCATAGGGAAGCAGCATAAAGGCGGCTACCGATATCACAATGGAAAACGCTACTGTCGCGTAAAGCAGCCATTTAAACTGTCTGTCCTCTTTTCTTTTTTTGGCAGCGCGCTCTTCCTCTGAAAGAGCCGCATTTTTTTCAGCCTCTTTCTCATCCTCTTCATCGCCTGCAATCTCCGCAGAGTACATGAGACATCTGGTTCCCACTACCAGACTGTCCACAAAGCTGACCACACCCCGGATCAGAGGCTTCCGCCAGATTCCGGCATTGCCAAACGTACATTTATAATCTTCTACCTTTAACTCAATTTCTCCGTCAGGACGGCGGACAGCAATGGAATACTTATCCTTATGCCGCATCATGATTCCTTCCATAACTGCCTGGCCGCCGATATTTGATGACTTCATATTTTCATATTCTCCATCTGTCATAAGCTCTTTTGTCTGAAAGCAAAGACAGGTTGAGATTTCCCAACCTCAACCTGTTCTCACGTTTTCATATTGTTTAATTATTTGTTTAAGCCGTATTTTCTGTTGAACTTATCAATACGTCCGCGAGCCTGTGCAGCCTTCTGCTGTCCTGTGTAGAACGGATGGCATTTAGAGCAGATTTCCACATGGATATCTTCTTTTGTAGAACCTGTTACAAATGTGTTTCCACAGTTGCAGGTTACAGTTGCCTGATGATAATTCGGATGGATTCCTTCGCGCATGATTTTCACCTCTCTGTATTTCTTTCTATTATTTTCTATTCGTGTATGAGTAGACGAATTTATTATTTTACAGCCTCCTGAGTATAACATACTCCTTTCATAAATGCAAGATATTTATAAAAATTTCTGTTTTTTTGCAGTCTGTACAAATTCCGCATTTGTTCTGGTTCTGGAAAACATATTCAGAATCTGCTCCACGGCCTCATCTGCCTTCAGACTGTTCAGAGCCTTGCGCATGGAGGATACGGTCTCCTGCTCTTCATGGCTGAGAAGAAGATCCTCGCGGCGGGTTCCGGATTTCTGAATATCAATGGCAGGAAATACACGTTTTTCCTGAAGCCTGCGGTCAAGCACCAGCTCCATATTTCCTGTTCCCTTAAATTCCTCATAGATCACATCGTCCATCTTGCTTCCTGTATCTACAAGCGCTGTGGCAAGGATCGTAAGGCTTCCGCCCTCTCTCATATTGCGGGCTGCGCCAAAAAATCTTTTCGGCATATGAAGAGCCGCAGGATCAAGACCTCCTGAAAGGGTTCTTCCGCTTGGCTGCACACAGAGATTATATGCTCTGGCAAGCCTTGTAATAGAATCCAGAAGAATGGTCACATCCTTTCTGTGTTCCACCAGACGGCGGGCTCTCTCCACAACCATTTCCGATACTCTTTTGTGATGCTCCGGAAGCTCATCAAAAGTGGAATAGATCACCTCAACGTTTGGCCCCTGGATCGCTTCCTTAATATCTGTCACTTCCTCCGGGCGTTCATCGATCAGAAGAATGATCAGATGCATGTCCGGACTGTTTCTTAAAATAGACTTGGCGACATCCTTAAGAAGGGTAGTCTTACCTGCCTTTGGCGGAGAAACGATCATCCCCCTCTGTCCCTTTCCGATAGGACTGATCAGATCCACGATCCTCATTGCCATACTTCCCCCCGGGCGCTCCATCTGAAGCCTTTCATTTGGAAATACGGGAGTCATATCCTCAAAATTATACCGTTTCTGCCCTTCGCTGGGATGAAATCCGTTAATAGAAGTTACATATAAAAGAGCGCTGAATTTTTCCCCCTGAGTTTTAATGCGGATATTTCCCTGAACGATATCTCCGGTTTTCAGATTAAATCTGCGGATCTGGGCCGGAGAAACATAAGTATCATTCTCTCCCGGAAGAAAGTTTTCACAGCGGATAAACCCATATCCGTCCTGAAGGACCTCGAGAATTCCATTGGCTTTCTGGCCGCTGTCCAGCTGCGCTGTTTCTGCCGGAATCTTTGCATCATCCTGCTGTATATAGCTTCCTCTGTTTTCATTCTGACTGCTGAAGGCTCTCGGATTTTCCTCCTGACTGTATCCGCTTCTTCTGTCTTCGTTCTGATTATTATATGTTCTCGGATTCTCCTCCTGGCTGTATCCGCTTCTTCTGTCTTCGTTCTGACTATTATAAATTCTGGAATTTTCATCCTGAGTATTTCCGTATCTGCGGCCTTCATTTTGGCTTCCATACGTTCTGAAATTCTCTCCCTGAGTATTTCCGTATCTGCGGCCTTCATTCTGACTGCCGTGATTTTTCGAAAACTCGCTCTGACTGTTGCCGTATCTGCGGCCTTCACTGGCGCTGTTATAGGTTCTCGTTCCGCCCTCCTGCCAGTTATTTTTTCTTCTGTTGTCATAAAATGCCCGGGATTCCTGAACATGTCCATTCTGTCTGTACTGACGCACCGGAGTCTGATGTTCCTCCTGCCTGTCTTTCTTTTCTTCCCGGATTTCTTCTTTCTGTACAGTTTCCGAAATTGCTCCTGTATCTTTCCGCTCCTTTTCATCCTCCTGAAGCATACGTTCAATCAGTGCTGGCTTCCTTAACGTGGAAATTCCTTTCAGGCCTCTTGCCTTTGCCAGCTCCTTCAATGTCGCAAGTGACAAGGATTCGTATTTTTCTCTCATAAAAAATTCCCTCAGCCTTTTCTAAAAATAATACCCGGTTAATTCCGGAACTCTATATTATGATATAAATATTTTACGGGATACTCTGTCGGAACCGACACGAACATCAGAATTCCGGAAAACAGATAGTCCTGTTTTCCGGATAAACCGTCTTTTTCCCGGGATCACTGTCCCTGATACTGTAGATTTTCAAATTTTATTCTAGCATATTTTATTTCTTCTGTCTACCGGATGAAACCTCTTACTTTATTCTGTTCACTAAAGCCCGGTCAAAATGCCTGCCAGAGTTCCCGGCAAAACATCAGCCTGCGGACAATGCCCCATATACGCCATCTTCCGTAGCAGAACAGCTTCATTTCCGATTATCTGTAAAAATAAAATTTTTCATTTTACTTTTTGGTGAAAGATCAGTGAACGATATTTCCTACAAGTCCATAGGATACAACATACATGATCACAGTTGCCATAATAATTCCTCCCAGAATAGCCAGAGAAGATTTTTTGATATCAACTTCCAGAAGAGAAGCGATCAGCGCTCCTGTCCATGCCCCTGTTCCCGGAAGAGGAATTCCCACAAACAGCATCAGCCCCCAGAACTCATACTTTTTGATCTGGTCGCTTTTTCCCATAGCCCTGTTTTCAAGCTTTTCAATCAGACCATGAAAAATCTTTGTTTTTTTCATAAGTTTAAAAATCTGTCTGATAAACAGAAGAATAAACGGAATCGGTATAATATTTCCTATTATACATATGGGAATGGCTGTCGCTGCCGGAATCTTCAAAAGCGAAGCTGCCAGAAGTCCACCTCTCAGTTCCAGAATCGGAACCATTGAAATAATAAAAATAACCATCTCTGCCGAAATAAACTGGGACAGATTATCTGTAAACCACTGTACTAATACTTCCATATTACCTCCTGCTAATTAAATTTTTTGCTCATTCAGATAATTTCTGAGAAATTCTGTAAGAACTTCCATTTCCTTTTGCGTTCCTATTGTAATACGCAGATGATT
>ERZ791803.1238-NODE-1238-length-12355-cov-2.831545_pt1 | contig 12355 bp, 7 predicted proteins | sample MGYA00510307_ERZ791803 | MGnify/ENA primary metagenome ERZ791803 (study PRJEB30046, sample SAMN00791963) | human gut metagenome | study: EMG produced TPA metagenomics assembly of the A metagenome-wide association study of gut microbiota in type 2...
GGTAATGGTAACCCGCGATATAAATTGTCTGCGCCTCTTTAAGGTGCTTATCTAGTATATCCAATAATAACGCCGTTGTCAATACTTTTGCGCTTTTTATTTTTTAAATATCGCGTTGGGTTCGAAACACCTTTGCCTGGACAAGGTCCCGGAACATTCTGTCCCAAGCGGCCTGCTGATTTTTGCCGCCCCCTTGCAGATTCGAACAGACGATATTCAGAATGTGCCGGATCGTTTCCTCGTCATACCGGGCGGCGGTTTTCCAGCGGCCTTCCGCATAATGCTGTGTGTAGTCCTTGTAAAACTGTTCCGCAACCGGCTTCAGCTCCCGGCTGGTGGGCAGGCCGCGCGCCAGCCTCCGTGCGTCCCAAAGCGACTCCTGTGCCTGTTCGAAAACCTCCCGGGAGATTTTTTGAATACGGTCCAGCTTTTCCCAAACGTCATCCGCACTTAAAGCCGCCGGCTCCAGATCCAGTGTGTACAGCACGCCGGAAGGGGATACGCTGTAAAAGGTATACGTTCCGTCCGGCTCCTCAAGGGAAAAGTACCCGTTTGGCAGGATGTTTTTGCTGCGCAGAAACTGCAGCAAATTAGACGACGGCTCGTGTTTCATTGCCGGCTCCTTTCTTAACGCACGAATGCGGTCTCCGCATCTATCATACTTTGCCCTGCGGCGGATGTAAAGAGGAGCGGTGTGACAAAATCCTGTCTGGCAGCCGCCGTTCCGCACAAGGAAGAACTTTCCACCTCGTACGCCTTTTTCAATGAATATCCGCGGCAAAGATGTCCATATAAGTTATAAAGGGCTCAGGCAGCGTATCCGGCCGCAGGAGCATGAGCGGGACGGAGGGGGAGTGCGGGATGACTATCTGGGATACGATCTTCAAAGCGGTGTTCGTGGTAGCAGTGCCCATCACGCTGGCAGTATATGCCTGTGTGTATGTGGGGGAGCGGGCCGAACATGACGTTGCCCGTCCGCGTCCGCCGCGCCGCCGCCCGCCGGGGCGCTGACGCAGAGGGAGGATCTGTTTCTGGGAATTTGGAAAACGGCGCCGGGATTTGAATATCCCGGTGCCGTTTTCCCTTTATAATACATATTATATAAAGCTACTGTGCAGGATAGCTCCGCGCGCCGAACAGTGCGGTCCCGACGCGGACCAGATTTGCCCCTTCCAAAATAGCGTCTGCAAAATCGGCGCTCATGCCCATGGAAAGGTACTCCATGCTCACGTTGCCGCCCTGCGCGGCCTGCGCCCGCTCGAACAGGCCGCGCATCTGTGCAAAGTAGGGGCGGCTCGCGCCCGGCGCATCCGCAGCAGGCGGGATGGACATCAGGCCGCGCACCCGCAGGGAGGGCAAAGCATGGGCGCATTCCAGAAGCCCGGGCAGCTCTTCGGGCGCGATGCCGCTTTTGCTTGCCTCGGCCCCGATGTTGATCTCGACCAGGATATCCTGCCGGATGCCCTGCTTCTGAGCTTCGGCAGCCACACATTCCAGCAGCCTGTGCGAGCCGACGGATTCTATCATGCACGCACGCCCCACCACCTGGCGCACCTTGTTGGTCTGCAGATGGCCGATAAAATGCAGCGGCTTGCCGCCGTATGCGCCGGCGGCGTATTTTTCACAAAGCTCCTGCACGCGGTTTTCTCCAAACAGGTCGATATCCAGCGCAGCCGCCGCGCGCACGGTCTCGGAATTCTGCGTTTTGCTGGCGGCGCACAGAAGAACCTCCCCGGGGGCGCGCCCGGCTGCGCGGCACGCCCGCTCCATTTCCGCGCGCACCTGTGCGACGCGTTCCTCCATCCGCCTGATCTCTTCTGCCGTCATTTAACGCGGCACCTCCAATTCGTCTGTTTGATATACGGCGCGGCTGCCGCCGATGTATTTCGGCCGCGTGCGCGCGCAAAGAATGCCGGCCTCGCCGATGCGGGCCAGACTGAGCCGCACGGGGACGGCCACAGGCCGCAGATGCATGCCGATGAGTGTGCCGCCGATGTCAATGCCCGCGCCCGCGCGGATGTTCTCCACCAGCACGGGGTCCGCCATGTGCGCATATGCGGCGGTGGCAAAGGAACCGCCCGCGTGGGGCTGAGGCACGGCGTTTACCGTTTCCGCCCACGGCGGAAGCGCCGCCCGTTCCACGACGATGGCGCGGTTCAGGTGCTCACAGCACTGCGCGGCCAGATACAATCCGCTTTCCGCAAGCAGGGGCGCGGCGCCTTCCCACACAGCTTGCGCGGCCTCCATGCTGGAGCCGCGCCCAATGCGCTGGCCCACGACCTCGCTGGACGAACAGCCGATGATAAAAATATCTCCCGCGCGCATCCGGGCTGCCGCCAGAAGCTCCGCCACGGCCTGCCGCGTTTGGGCGCGCACGGTCTCCGTCAAAGTCATTTCAATTCCCTCCCGGCCCGCGTGTCGCAGCACACCGGGCGTTTTTCTTTATTGTAATCCTTTTGCGCCCTCCAATACAAGTGCCGCTGGAAATGAGGTGGTTTTGAACACAGTAAAATCACAGGATAACACAGGAAAAGTCTTTTAAAAGATAAAATCACGTAAAAAATAGACTGTTTTATGAAATACTCTTGACGGTCAAAATTTATGACCCTATAATAAAAGAATAAGAGGGGAAGGTGCGCCTCCGACCGTCCGGGACACGCGGAAAATCCGGGAACATTCCCGGAGAAATGCCCGGCGGCCGCAGGGCGCATGTGAAATGGGGGGATGCTGGTGGACCAGGAGCTTGACATGCTGAAGGATGAAAACACCCGTCTGCGCGTGCTGGCGGAGCACGACTGGCTCACCGGCCTGTACAACCGCCGTGCTGCGGAAGCGCATGTGGATGAAGCGCTGCTGAAAAACGGCGGCGGGATGCTTTTGGTTTTGGATATCGACCATTTCAAACAAGTGAACGACCGCTACGGCCATCTCATCGGCGACGCTCTTTTGTGCGAGGCGGCGCGCACGCTGCGGGATATCTTTTTTCCGCGGGATATCGTCGGCCGCGTGGGCGGCGATGAGTTCATCATCTACATTCTGGGCGGATGCTCTCAGGAGGCGGTGGACGGCCGTGCGGCGCAATTGGCCGAGCGCCTGCGAAAGGCGGGCCGGCGTTACGGCATGCAGTGGAACCTTTCCTTTACGCTGGGCCTTGCGGAAAAGCAGGCGGGGGACGATTATATTTCCCTGTTTGACCGTGCCGACCAGATGCTCCTGCCCCGAAAAAAACCCCGCCGCGCCCGCCGTGCAGACAGTGCGGATGCCGGAGGAGAACGCAGCATCTGCACAGACATGGCGCTCATCCGGCGTGAGCTGCGGGAAAAAGACCCGCCCAAAGGCGCGTTCTGTCAGGATTACGAGACCTTCAAACAGATCTACCGTTTTGTGGAGCGCGGCCTCAAGCGCAGCGGGCAGAGCGCATATATTATCCTGATGACCCTTACGGACGCACAGGGGCAGTTTGTGCCGCTGGCCGCGCGCGAGGAGTATATGAGCCTCCTCAGCGACGACCTGCAGGCCAGCCTGCGCAGCGGCGACCTGTTCGCGCCGTACAGCGGCTGCCAATATCTGCTGATGGTGCTGGGCGCGTCCAGCGAGAACGCGGCCGTCATCGCCGGGCGCATCCACACGCGGTTTATGTCGCGCGTTGCGCCCGATGCGGGGCTGCTGCTGCGGTATGACGTTTACCCCATGGGGGAACTTCCCCTGCAGCCGAAGGGGTGAAAAAGCCATGGTTTTACGCGGTGAAGGGCTGCTGCTTAAAATATTTTCAAAAAAAGTCAGCAAAAAATCGTTTTGTGACCAAGTTGTGACCGGCGACCGTTATACTGAGTATGTAAGATACATTTCCCGCCCCAAGTGGACGATCAACACGCATTCCAAAAGGAGGAAAAACGCATGAAAAACACATCCAACGCTCTGCGTCGCGTCATGAGTGTGGTTCTGGTGTTCGCGATGATGTTCACCAGCATGCCCACAGGCGCGCTCGCTGAGGATGTTGTCGACCCGGCCCCGTCTACGACGGCGGCCGAGCCGGCTGCGTCTGAAACGACAGAGCCAACCACACCGGAGCCTGCAAGCTCGGAGGCGGCGCCTGCCGCGAACAGCGCCGTGCTCCCGGCAAATGACGGGGACCCGGCGCCTGTGACGTTCACCGTCACGTTCGTGGCCAATGGCGAGACGCTTGTCACCCAGACCATTCAACAGGGTGGCAGTGCCGTGGCGCCGGACGCGCCGCTGGTATCCGGCCAGCGTTTTGTACGCTGGGATACGGATTTTACCAACGTGCAGAGCGATTTGACGGTGACGGCCGTTTACGAGGCCATTACCGCCAAAAACATGACGGTGGAGTACCGGTACAGCGACGGCACGCAGGCGGCCCCCTCCCATGTGGAGCAGGCCGTTGTGGGCGAACCGTTCCATAAGACGGTTCCGTCTCCGGCGCTCGACGGCTTTACGCCGGACAAGGCGGAGGTCGTATTTGCGGTCGAGTCGGTCACCGAAGACCTAACGGTCGTTGTTACTTACAGCGGCGCCGCCCGGAATTACACGGTAAAGCACCTGTTCCAGAACGTGGAAGGCACCGCTTATGCGGAAGACGAAGCGCTGCGTGAAACGCTGGAGGGCACCACGGGCCTGGACACCGCCGCACAAGCGAAAACGGTGGAGGGCTTTACGGCTCTGCCCATCACCCAGGTGAAGGTGGCGTCCAGCGGCGAAACGGTCGTGGAAGTAAAATACGACCGCAACAGCTACCTGCTCACGTGGAACACCGACGGCGGCAGCTATATTGAGCCGCAGATGCTGAAATACGGCGCTGCGGTGTCGGCTCCGGCTGACCCCACGAAGGTGGGCTATACGTTCGCTGGGTGGGATTTTGTTCCCGAAACGATGCCTGCCGCCGCCACGACGGTGACGGCGCAGTGGGCGAACGCCACGCAGGCGTCCTACCAGGTCGTATACTGGGGCGAGAACCTGACGGGCGGTTACGACTACCTCTATGCGGACAAAGAGACCGGCACTGTGGGCGACGATATCCCATACAGCACGTCCCTGACCGCCAGCCGTATGCCTCAGGGCCTGGAAGCGGCCGGGTTTGAGCTCGACAGCGCCAAATCTGCGGGAAATGTGGAAATCACCGCGGACGGCAGCGCGGTCAAGAATGTTTATTTCAGCCGCAGGACGTTTACGATTAAGTTCTATCGGGAAGACCGGAGGGGTCGGTGGAGCGAGGATACCAGCCTGCGCATCACGGCGAAGTACGGCGAGGATGTTTCTGCCCGCTGGGAAGCTGCATGTGAGGATGACGGCTGGGGTCCCAATAAAAATGATAATATACAGTATACGCTGATTGCGAATATGCCGGCCGAGAACCTGACGATGTATGAAAAAAGTTCCGGCACGGGGACAACTATTGAGTATCGCGTAGAAAAGATAAACGGTTCTGGATACGATGTATACGCAACATTTAAAGCATCCAGTGGTGTTCATTTAACAGATGAAGACAAGATGCCTATCACTGGTTTTGCTTATGATAGCTGGAAACAGTATACAAACGGCTGGGGCGATAGTACCTTGTGGTTATATTATACGCGCAACAGCTATAACCTCGTCTTTGAAAATTGCACGGGAGTTTCGCCGAGAGCGCTGAAGTTTGAAGCTCCGCTCTCTGGTGCAAAGCCTGCTGATAGCAGCGTGGGCCGGCCGGCCGGTATGGACAGCGACTATGTGTTCATGGGCTGGTATCTGGACGAGGCGTTCCAGACTCCGGTGGACTGGAGCAGCACGATGCCCGCACGGAACCTGCAGGTCTACGCCAAGTGGGCGAAGCCGGATTATACGGTTTCCTTCAACACGCATGGTGCGGATACGGAGACTCCGGCGCCCATCGGCGTGGCGAAATACGACACAATTGAGGACCAGATGCCCGCAGACCCCACCCGTGAGGGCTACGTGTTCGCGGGCTGGTATACGGACGAGGCGTACACCGTTCCGTTCGTGGCCACGCAGCAGATCGTCCGCAACCTGACGCTCCATGCGAAATGGACGCGCACGGACAGCTGCACCTATGTCATCGTGGCGAAGGACACGGAGGGCAATGAGCTCAAACGCGTCGATGGCTCCGAAGTGGAAGTGGGCGCGTCCGTCACTGTAAATGCGCCTGTCATTGACGGTTATCAGGCGCAGCAGAGCAGCCAGAACGTCAAAATTCTGGATGACGGGCAGGAAGTAGTGTTCGTCTATGACAAGCTGCAGAACTGGACGGCCACGGTGCATCATTATATTGAGGGCACCACGGAAAAGGTTGCCGAGGATGTTATCCGCAGCGACCTGACGGTCAACAGCCTGCTGGTATATTCCGCGACGGTCAGCGGTTATGAGTTGGCCGAGGGTACCAGCTATGTTCAGACGGCCACCCGCGAAAACAGCGAGATCACGTTCTATTATAAGAAAATCGCGGATTCGGCGTATACGGTCAAACACTATTACGGCAGCAATGCTTCGCTGACGGAAACTGTTACGGGCACGGCCAAGGCCGGAAGCCTGGTGACGGCGGACGTTATAAACAAAGCCGGGTACACCTGCGTTACATCCGGGGCTGCGCTTTCCGCGTATGTTGCGAAAGACGGCTCTACGGTGATTAACGTGTATTACGCGGCCAACGACCAGACGTACAGCGTTTACTATTATCTGGAAGGCACAGAGACGCCTGTACCCGGCACGACGGCGAAAGAAAACGTGTCCGCGAAGTTTGACGAGACGGTGACGGAAACGGCGCCCGCAGTCACGGGTTATACTGTGGCGGGAGACAGCACCAGGTCCATCACGGTCGGTGCGGACAATGCAGCCAACAAAATCGTTTTCTACTACACGGTGAACAGCTATCCGCTGAATATCACCTACAAATATGCCGATGACGTGCCCGACGCAGCACTGCGGGGCCAGAAGGCGGCGGAGCCTGTATCCAGGGATATCGCGTTCGGTGCGCCTTACAGCGTTGCCAGCCCGTTGATTCCGGGTTATACGGCCAGCGTTGCAGCGGTAGCAGGCACAATGGCGGAGAACGGTGTGACCGTGGAGGTCGTTTACCGCGCCGCTACGGACACGGCGTATACCGTCAAGCACATGCTGCAGGATGTGACAGGTGACGGTTATACTGAAGATGTGGCGGCCCGGCAGACCCTGCACGGCACGACCGGGGCGGACACGAACGCTGCGGCGAAGAGCTATGAAGGCTTTACGGCGCAGGCGGTCGTTCAGCAGGCCATCGCCGCGGACGGCAGCACGGTGGTTGAGATCAAATACGACCGCAACAGCTATGAAGTGACCTATGCTTATGTGGGCACGGCGCCCGCAGGCGCGAGCGCGCTGCCGGAAAAGGCGACTGTGAAATACGGTGCGCCTGTGGCGGTGGCGGCGGCCGCCACGGCCCCGGGCTACACGTTCAGCGGCTGGAGCCAGAAAGAGGACTTCACAATGCCCGCCGAAAACGTGACCATTACCGGTTCGTTCACGGCCAACGGCGATACCGCTTATACAGTGGAGCATTACAAGCAGAACCTGGCGGGCGACGGTTACGACCTTGTGGAGGCGGATACCGAACACCTGACAGGCGAGACCGATACCACTGCGACGGCAAACCCGAAGACTTATACAGGCTTTACATTTGACGGGACCGTGGAGGGCACGGTTGCCAGCGGCAATATCGCGGGCGACGGAAGCCTGGTGCTGAAGCTGTACTACACGCGCAACAGCTATGAAGTGAGCTACGCTTACACGGGCACAGTGCCCGCGGACGCAAGTGCACTGCCGGAAAAGGCGGCTGTGAAATACGGTGCCTCTGTAACAGTGGCGGAGGCCGCGACCGCAAAGGGCCATACCTTCAGCGGCTGGAGCACCGGCGACTTCACGATGCCTGCACAGGATGTGGAGATCACAGGCTCCTTTACGGCCAACCCGTACAACGTCACGGTCGAATATTACTTCGACAAGGTTCAGGATACGGATATGACCCGGGTGCAGTCTGTCACTTACGGTGAGACATTCACGACTGCGGCGGCCGCAGAAACGGACCGGAACGGCGTACACTATACGCTGGACTGGGTCGAAAACAACGGCCTGACGGTGAGCGACATTGAAGCCGACAACGTGGTCAGGGTGTACTACGCAAAGGATGAAGAGGGCGGCCCGGACGGCATCCCCGATTATGCGCAGATCGTATTTACCTATCAGAGTGCGGACGTCCAGAAGGGCACAGTTGACAAGAGCGTGGAGACCCACACCTTTGAACGGCTGAACGGCGAACTGCTCGAAGAGAAGAAAGCCAGCCCGGCCGGTGCAAATGCGGCGGGACGTGAGGGCTATGCATTCGATTACTGGACCGATGGAACCAGGCGCGATGTGACCTCCGGTATGGAGACGCTGAAGAGCGAGGTATACACGGACAATGCAGAATTCACCGCATATTTCGACGTTGATACAAAGGGCACTGACCCCGAAAACCCGGATAAGCCGGACAATGTGCCCGACAAGTATCAGGCGAAAGTGACCTATCAGGCTGTCAATGGCGCAGTTACGCTGGGCGGCAGCACGGGCACTGAGCTGGTCACCTATGTGACTCTGTTCGACGCGGACGGCAAGTGGGCCGAGAACGGCACAGGCAAGCTGGCTGAGGCTCAGGTCCCGACTGCAGCCGCAGCCGCGGATTACGACCCGGCCACCGAACGCTGGACACCGGCCGTACCGGCCGAAGGGGCTGAGATCACGGCTGACGGCGCTGTCTTTACAGTGACGTGGGAGCTGGCGATCTCCGGTTACCAGGTACACTACTACTACGACGGCGTTGAGGATACCGCTTCTGCTGTGAATGCCACCGGCAAGATCGGCGACGCGATTCCCTACGACACCGGCAAGACCACTTTTGACGGCGCGAACTACGTGCTGGAGAATGTGGACGGCGCGGGCAAGCTCATCTCGAAGGATGCGGCTGCGAATATCGTGAACGTCAACTTCACAAAGGATGAGAAGTCCGACCCGACCAAAGACCCCGACCCGGAGGTCCCGGGTGACAACATCCCGGATAAGTATCAGGCAACTGTCACGTTTGAAGCGATCAACGGCGTACTCCAGCCCAAGGGCGGCACGGACGCCCAGAATACGAAGCAGATGACCACGGTCGTGACACTGCTGAACGAGAACGGCGAACCCGCTGAGAACGGTACCGGTTATCTGACTGAAGCACAGATCCCGACAGCGCTGGCGAATCTGGGATACATCGCCAACACGCTGTTCTGGGGCCCGGCGACTCCGACGACCTCTTACGCCATCACAGGCGACATCACCTTTGTGGCGGACTTCAATGCGGAAGGCGTCATTCCGGAAGAACCCCCGGTGCCTCCGGTGACCCCGGTAGGTCCGACGGCGCCGGAAGAAGGCCCGGAGGAAACCATCGACGAGCCTGAAACCCCGCTTGCTCCGGCTGAACCCGAAGCACCCGCGGAAGAGCCCGCCGAAGAGGAGATCGAGGAAGCCGATACGCCGCTCGCTTCCGGCGCCGCATGGGCGCTGCTCAACCTCATCCTGATGCTCTGCACGGCCCTTGTCAGCATCCTGCTGCTCATCGGCTTCCTGGGCAAAAAGAAGAAAGAGGATGAGAACGAGAACGTGGAGTACACGGTGAAGCGCAAAGGCGTGACTCGTGTGCTGAGCCTCATCCCGGCCATTGGCTCCATCATCGCCTTCCTCCTCACGGAGAATATGCGCAATCCGATGGTGTTCGTGGACCGCTGGACATGGCTCATGGTGCTCATCGCTCTGGTGCAGGTCATTGTGTGCATCTTTGCCCGCAAGGAAAAAGAAGAGCCCGATGACAACGCGCAGACCCCGGCTCAGGCGTAAGCACGGAACGCGAACCTCAGGCAAATCCATAACGAAAGCCCCCGAAGGATAATCCCTTCGGGGGCTTTTTGTACATCCTGTAAATTTTGCGGAAAATACGGGACGCGGCGGCAGAGGCTGTGATACAATGAAAAAAACACGTCCTTCGTCCGCATACGGACGGAGGCGAAAGCGGCGGGAAGGGCCGCGGAAAAGGGAGATGCAAAAGCCATGAAGGTAACGTTTATCGGCGCCACGCATGAGGTTACGGGGAGCTGCTCCCTGCTGGAGGTGGGGAACAGCGCTTTCCTGGTGGACTGCGGGATGGAGCAGGGGGAAAACCGGTTCGAGAATATCCCGCTGCCTGTGAACCCGGCAGAACTGAGCTGCGTGCTGCTGACGCACGCCCATATCGACCATTCTGGATATCTGCCCCTGCTGTACAAAAACGGCTTTCGGGGCACCGTGTATGCTACGGAATCCACTGCCAGCCTGTGCCAGATCATGCTGCGCGACAGCGCGCATATTCAGGAGAGCGAGGCGGAGTGGAAAAACCGAAAGGCGCGCAGGGCCGGACGCCCGGAGGCGGAGGCGCTGTACACGATGGCGGACGCAGAGGGCGTTTTATCCCGCTTCCGTCCGTGCCCGTACAACAAGCTGACGGCCGTTGGCGAAGGCGTTGCGGTGCGCTTTACGGATATCGGGCATCTGCTTGGCTCCGCCGCCATTGAGATATGGATGAGCGAGGGCGGCGTTACCAAAAAGATGGTGTTCAGCGGTGACGTGGGGAATACGCATCAGCCCATCCTCAACGACCCGCAGCGGGTGGAGCAGGCAGATTATCTGGTGCTGGAATCCACCTACGGCAACCGGCTGCACGGTGAGCGCCCGGATTATGTGGGCGCGTTGACGGAGATCCTGCAGCAGACCTTTGACCGGGGCGGCACGGTGGTCATTCCCTCCTTTGCTGTGGGCCGCACGCAGGAAATGCTGTATTTTATCCGGGAGATCAAGGAGCAGGGCCGGGTGCACGGGCACGACGGATTCCCTGTTTATGTGGACAGTCCGCTGGCCAATGAGGCAACGAGCATTTTCCTGCAATGCCCCACGGAAAATCTGGACCCTGAGGCGCGGGAACTGGTGCGGAGCGGGGTAAATCCGCTCTGGTTTGAAGGGCTTAGGACCAGCGTGACGAAGGAGGATTCCCAAGCCATCAATGCGAATGCCGTGCCGAAGGTCATCCTTTCTGCCAGCGGAATGTGCGATGCGGGGCGTATCCGGCATCATTTAAAGCATAATCTGTGGCACAGCGAAAATACGGTGCTGTTTGTTGGTTATCAGGCAGAGGGCACGCTGGGGCGCGCGCTGGTGGACGGCGCACCATCGGTAAAAATATTCGACGAAGCGATCGCAGTCAACGCAGAAATCCGCGTGCTGGCGGGCGTGAGCGGGCACGCGGATAAAAACGGGCTCATCCGCTGGCTCCAGGGTGTTTCACCGAAGCCGGCGCAGATATTCGTCAATCATGGCGACGATGAAGCATGTACGGATTTTACCCAGTGCCTGAGAGAAGAATACGGTTACAATGCGATGGCCCCGTACAGCGGAACGTGTTATGATCTGGCCGCCGGGGCGTTTCTGGCCCAGCCCGCCGGAGTGCTGCGCAAAAAGCCGGAGGAGGCCGCGCGCGACCCGCGCGCAATGGCGGCCTTCAGTGAGCTGCAGCGGGCCGTCAAGCAGCTTTCCGCATTGGCCCAGGGGGCGGGAGGAAGACCCAACAAGGAACTCAAGCGCATGGCTGCGCAGGTACAGGCCTTGTACGACGCCTGGCGCGCATGAGCGTATCCTTTGGGGTGTAAAGAGAAAAGAAGTGTCCGCAGAGCCTCAGGAGGCTCTGCGGACGTTTTTTGCCGGAAGCGAGGTCTCACGGCTGCGGCCGCTGCTTTGCGCGGCGCGTACTCCGTTCCGCGCGAGCGGGAGAGGTTGTCAGGCGATAGCTGTCGGAGATCATTTCGCAAAGGTCCTCCGGCGGGACGCCGGCGTTCACCTCCACGGTGTTCCAGTGGGTATGGTTCATATGCCAGCCCGGCGTAACGGCGGGGTAGGCCGCCCGCCAGAAATCGGCTTTCATTGGTTCACATTTCAAATTTACGCATAATTTTCCGTCGCGTTCAAAAACAAGAGCAAACCATTTGCGCCCGGCGGCGTGACGTACCACGACATTGCCGCCGTCCTCAAACGGGCAGTCCACAGCAGCGCCGGGATATGCGGCGCACAGGGCAAGCAGCTCGTCCTTTGTCATTTCCCGGTTCCTCCTTATTCTCAAAGCCCTGCGCGCCGGCACAGGGGCTTGTGCAGCGCACACGCGCGGCCTCGCAAGCAGCGGGTTTGAGGTTATTATACCATGGCGCCGCGAAGCGGCCCCAACAAAACCGCACCTGCTGCGGTTTTGCATGGTTCAATGTTCTCAAAGCCCTGT
>ERZ791803.1243-NODE-1243-length-12316-cov-2.266455_pt1 | contig 12316 bp, 9 predicted proteins | sample MGYA00510307_ERZ791803 | MGnify/ENA primary metagenome ERZ791803 (study PRJEB30046, sample SAMN00791963) | human gut metagenome | study: EMG produced TPA metagenomics assembly of the A metagenome-wide association study of gut microbiota in type 2...
TGCCGGAACTCCCGCCTTCCTGACACATTCAAGAAACAGCCGGGGATTGGGCTTTTCCGCGCCCACCTCCTCGCTGGTCGTGATAAAATCAATATAGGGGGCCGCTCCCAGCCGTTCCAGCTTTTTGTACTGAATATAGGCGGTCATGTCCGTTCCCACTCCCAGGATCAGCCCGGCGGCCTTAAGCGCCTCCATTGCCTCCAAAAGCCCCGGCTCCGGCCTGGCCGAAGCAAGCAGCGCGTCCCAGTAACAATGGTACAGATTCAAAGCATGGGGAAACAACGGTTTCCCCATGAGCTCCAGTATCCCCTGCATACGGATCAACCGGTTGTGTATAGCGGCCGTGTCGGCCCCGACCCGGTCCTCGGCCAGTTTTTTACCTTTTTTGAATTTATCCAGAAACTCCCCTTCTGTGATGCCGAACTGTTCTTCAGCGTACGCGCAGAGCGCCGCCATGCCGGCCTGATTCCCGGTTCTGAAGCTGTACATGGTATTGTCAATGTCAAATATAATCGTCTTAATCATGGCTCCAGCGTATACATCGCCACCTGGTCGATCTCGCGGTTGGCGGATATGATAACGTCCTTCCCGTCCTTCACATAATGGTACACATTGGCGGAACCGCAGTCCTCATCCACCAGCTCGCTCCGGTAAAGTCCCTTTTCTTTATCGTAGGAAAATGCGATGAGATTCCGCTTGCCTCCCCGGTGTCCCACCACCACCTGTGGGATACCGCAGAGCATACCGCCGTAGATGGAGTGCACGAACTGCGCGCTCTCCTCATACTGGTATACCTTAACAAACGCTCCGTTTTCTCTCTTGTAAATGCGGATGCAGTCCCCGTGGAAGGGCGACAACACGGCCAGCTCCTTCTCCCCGTCCTCGTCCAGGTCAAGGAGCACCGCATCGCTGGCCGGAGTCTCAAGCAGGGTTCGGATCTCCCAATCCCCTCCCGGCTGCGCCGGCGGAATAAACTGGAACACGCCCTGCTCCGCAGAAATCACGGAGGTCTGCACTCCCTCGTCCTCCACCCGGTAATAGCCGTGGTTCTTTACCATACCGTCCCGAATTACCGAAAGCTCCAGCTGGTGCTCCTGGTCAAACCCGCTCAGATCCTCGGGAAGCACCGCAGCATACACCTTACCCGGATGGCTCCAGTCGTCCTTGTACTCGTGGCCGGATTTCAGCGCGCAGGCGATCAGATAGCGCACGCCTCCCCGCTGCAGGATATCAAAGCGGTGCACAAAGGGCAGATCCACCAGCGTGCGGATCTCCCAGTCCCCCTTCCCTTTCGGGGTGGCGATCACGATCTTCGCCTCTTTGGAGTCGTTGGGGGAGTAAAACCTGTGGGTGGCCAGAAACTGGCCGTCGCTGCCCGGCACCTGCACCATGGTCATGACGCCGCCCGGCTCGCTCCACACCGTGTCCTCCACGGTTCCATCGGCGTCAAATAAGAGACAGCGGTCCACCTTCTCCGCAGCCACCAGGAAATGTTCCCTGCCCTGGTAGAACAGCGGCGCGATGGAATAACATTTTGTCAGGTTGGAAATTACCTTTTTTTGTATTTTCATGATTGAATACTGCCTTTCGCGGCTACATTCCAAAATCCAGATCGAAATCCTTCTTTCTCACCACGTGGACCTTTACGCCCCTTCGCCGGATTGCCTCCAACTCGTCCTCGGGCGCAAGCTCGTCGGTGATCAGATCCGTGATGGACTCCACGCCGCAGTTGCGGAAATTGCTCACCGCGCCCACCTTGCTGTGGTCCGCGATAATATAACGGCTGCCGATGGTTTGTTCCAGCATCAGCGCGTTAATATTCGCCTCGTTAAACAGCGAGGAGGCGATTCCGTTCCGGTAGGATATGCTCTTACAGCCTATTATACATTTTTTTGGATGAATGGCCTGGATATTGCGCACCGCATAGTCTCCCACCATGGAGGCCTTGGGGTAGCGCACTTCCCCTCCGGTGAGAATAATATTCACACCGGGCTGGCGTTTGGCATGAATCGCCTTGCCGTTGTTGGTGATCACCGTCACATTCTGGGCCTCCACGTACTCCAGGACCTGAAGGGCATTGCTGCTGGTGTTCATAAACAGAATATCCTTGTCCTCAATCAGGGTGGCCGTGTACTTGGCGATCAGGGTCCGGTAAATGTTGATCTCGTCCAGGGCCTGCTCTTCCGACTTGTTCGCCGTAGCTCCTCCATAAAACCGAACGATCTTTTTCCGGTCTTCCAAAAATTGCAGATCCCTGCGTATGGTGATGGGGGAAACGTTAAAAAGCTCCGCCAGCTGATCGACTCTCACTTCCGGATTGTTGTTAACTGTCTCCAGTATGCTTTTACGTCGATTTTCGACAAATGACCGTTCGCGTTTCATAGGTGTACCTCACTTTTCATGTTGCACCCATTATAACACAACCGCCCGGTTCGTAAAAGACCTCGCCAGTTATTCTTAAATCACCCGCCGGCCCAGCCTCAAACAAATTGGCGGGCCGGCGGGCGCTCATTACCGTATCAGTCAGATCATTCCGCTTTCTTTCAGCTTCTGCTCCATCTCGTCCTTGGACAGAACATTTTTCAGGCCGATTACCCTGGTTCCCTTTTTCTCAGCGTCCTTGAACATATCGATGAAGTTCAGGGGACAGAACACGATATCATACTGAGTCGCGGCGCTCTTGCCCTCGGAGAGAGAGCAGTGATGCATCTTTCCAACTTTAATGTTCAGCGCTTTTACCACCTTGTCAGCCGTCATCTTCATCATCAAACTAGTTCCTGAGCCATTTGCACAACATACCATGATATTTAACATATCGATCCTTACCTCCTCAGAATCCCTTCATTAATTGTTCTGTTTCTCTTTTAACGCCTTGTACGCCTCATAGTCCTCAGTCATCAGGAAATACCCCTCTTTATCCTTGCGGTACTGGATCTGCGGAATTGCCAGCAGACCGATCACCACGATGACGATGCCCACATAGGGGATGAACTTCATAATTGCGGTCATGGCCGGCCACAGAATCGCCCAGTCGAACATTCCCAGATAACCGCCGTAGGCTGCCATTCCCACCCAGTAGGCGATAAACGCGGAGCCAAACACCTGGCACAGGCCGGAGATGAAAGGCAGTACCAACGCGGCCTTCATGCCGCCCTTGTTATTAGCATACACGGCGATGGTGGCATTGTCAAAGAATACGGGTACGAATCCGGCGATTACCAGAACCGGGCTCTTTAACAGGATCAGAACGCCGATGGCCAGGAACTGTCCCACAGCGCCAGCCAAAAAGCCTAAGGGGACTGCGTTGGGGGAACCAAAACCGTATGTAACCGCACAGTCCACGCCGGGAACGGAACCGGGAAGCAGCTTATCCGCAATACCCTGGAAGGACTGGGTCAGCTCGGTCACGAAGGTACGCACGCCCAGCTGCAGGATCGCCAGATAAACGGCAAAGTTCAAACAAACCGTGATAATATAGAACAGGAAGCTCTGTCCCTCTTTCATAAATCCGGCGGTAATCAGATAATCCTTGCCCAGCACCATCAGGATCCCGCCGAAAAACAGCAGCATAAGCAGGGAGGTGCAGACCATGTTTTCATTGAAAATGGACATGAAGCCCGGAAGCTCGATATCTTCAATTCGTTTGGATTTCTTTTTGCCCTTCTTGCTCATCCGGTCCGCGACCCATGAGAAGAACGCCACGCCGAACATCTGCTGATGTGCGATACAGAAGCCCGCGCCGTCCGTCAGTTCCTGAGTAGGTTTGATGGTCAGGTTGGAGCCAACGGCCCAGTAGCAGCCCAGGATCAGCGCCATAACGATCAGAATCGCCGTATTGTTGGTCAGGAAGGGACATGCGAACAGGATCAGCCAGAACGCGGTGGACGCCTGCTGCACCTGCACATGGCCGGTGGTAAACAGGGCGCGCAGCTTGGTGTACTTGCTGAAACGCACCAGGAGGATGTTCACGATGAATGCGATTAAAAGCAGCATCATAACCTGTGAAAATTTCTGTCCAAATACCTCTTCCACGCCCGCGGTAACCGCGTTCTGCCCGAAGTAGGGATCGATTACCATTGCGTCCAGATTAAAACGGTCCTTCAGTCCCACCAGAACAGGGCGGAAGTTGCTGACCAGCCCGCCGGAGCCAACTGCCAAAATCATGTATCCAACGATTGCCTTGATACCGCCGCCCAGCACATCGTACCAGGGCTTCTTGAGCAGTATGTAACCAATGATAACAATCAGGCCAATCATAAACGCGGGCTGCTGCAGAATGTTTGTTGCAAAATATGACCATATGTTCATTAAAATATCCATATAAATCCCCCTATTCAACCTCGTCCTCAACCGTAAGGCTGATGAAACGTGAAGTATTTTCTGAATGCGTCAAAATGGTTAATCCAGGTACTTTTCCTGTATTGCTAAGAGATCCTCCGGTGTGCGGGCAGCTTTCAGGGCATCCGCCACCCCGTCCGTCATCAGCATCTCGGACAGCTTTACCATATTCGCCATATGCTGGTCCGAATCGCTGGCCGCCAGGGTGAAAAACAGTGTGGCGTCCTTCTCCGGATCACCGGGATCAAAGCTCACCGGCTTTTCCAGCTTCATAAAACCGATCGCAGTCTTGTTTACATTCGCCGACCCCTCCTGGGAATGGGGCATCGCCACATCCGGCATAATGATGATGTACGGGCCGTACTTTTCCACGCAGCGGATAATCTCCTCCGCGTACTGGGCGTTAACCGTACCGTCTGCCTCCAGACTCTCACAGCTCATTCGGACGGCTTCCTGCCAGGTTTCAGCGCCCGCGGCAAATTTATAATGTTTCTTCTCAACGAACTCTCTTAACATCTTAAATACCCCTCTACAGTCAAACAGTTACAGAATGGAACGGAACGGAACGTTGGGTTCCTCGGTGAAACAATCCTCAAAACCTCTGCGGTAGTGATACTGCAATTTATCCCGGTCCAGAGGCCACACATACTTGCCGCCCACATCCCAGATAAACGGATGGAACCGGTAATCCAGCACGTGCTTCTTGTAGTTGTAAAGCAGCATGATCTCCTGGGGATCGGCCTTAAAGTTGGTCCATACGTCGTAGTGGAACGGGATCACAACCTTACAGCGCAGGGCCTCGGCCATTCTCAAAATGTCCACGGAGGTCATCTTGTCCTGGCAGCCCGCCGGGTTCTCGCCGTAGGAACCCAGGGCGATGTCGATGTCGTAGTCCTTGCCGTGTTTGGCATAGTAGGTGGAGTAGTGGGAATCTCCACTGTGGTAAACATTTCCAGCCGGGGTCTTGATCAGGTAGTTCACAGCCTTCTCATCCATATCGTTGGGGCAAACGCCGCGCACGTCCTCCTCCACGGTCACCAGGCAGGTCCGGTCAAAGGAATCCAGCACCACGATCTCACAATCCTTCACCTTCACCACATCCCCCGGCTTCACCACCCTGCAGCGGTCTCCCGGAACGCCGTAGCTCAGCCATTTCTCAACACTTTCTTTCGGCCCGATGAAAGGCACGTCATCCGCACAGTTCTGCATCACAGCGGCCGCAAAGAACGGATCGATATGATCGTTGTGATAATGGGTGGAGAGAACCGCGTCCACCTTGGTCACTGCGAAGGGATCGTACACAATCGGAGCGGCGCGCAGGTTGGGCTGGGTGTTTCTTCCTCCGGTCATGTTGCGCATCTGGTGGAAGGGCGCCATCTCCTTGTTCTTCTGGGTGCGCTTACCGTTCCCAAACCACAGGTCAATGGCAATGTTGGTGCCGTTCTCCGTCTTAAACCACATCCCCGTGCAGCCGATCCACCACATTGCGAAGGTGCCTGGCTGAACCACTTCGTTGTCGATCTCCTCATTCAGCCAGGTTCCCCACTCCGGGAACGCGCCCAAAACCCATTTCTCTCTTGTGAGTTCTTCAACCTTACTCATTCTGCTTATTCCTCCTTTTTAACCGCAAATCGATCATAACAATCATATATTTATCTTGTTATCCTCTTGTGAAATCATATTATCACAGCTTTATGATTATTTAAAGTGTTTTATATGATTGTTTAGTAATTTATATGATTGTTTCGTCAAAGTGTCCCCATATTTTTACTAACTTATCATTTTTATGCTCGTTTTATATGATCATTGCGGTTACACGCGAGGTTATTTGTGTTAATTGTATAGTATTAATACTTTTTTAACACAACAGCAGGCATTTTAACCATATGATTGTTGTTGTGAGAATTCGAAACGCACCTAAAAGCTCCTGTCAAGTGCGAAATGCGCGCCGCCGGGCAGAGATGCGAAGAAGCCGCCTGTAACACAACAGGCGGCCTCTCCCAAACACAAAGGATAAAGGTATTTCCCAAACGGGAATCGAATTATTTACCGTAGTAAGCTTTTAAATACATGTCCTTGATCTCGCTCATCAGCGGGTATCTCGGGTTTGCGCCGGTGCACTGGTCGTCGAATGCCTGCTCGACCATGTCGTCCAGTCTGTCTAAGAAGTCCTGCTCGTCGATACCGTACTCCTTGATGCTGGACTTGATACCAACGGTCTTCTTCAGCTCCTCGATCTTCTCGATCAGCTTCTTCACAGCCTCGGCGTCGTCCTTGGCGTTGATTCCGCAGAAGCGCGCGCACTCCGCGTATCTGGCCTGGGTGTGCGGATACTGGTACTGGGAGAAGGTTCCCATCTTGCGCGGGTTCTCATCCGCGTTGAACTCCACAACCAGGGAGATCATCAGCGCGTTTGCAACGCCGTGGGGCAGGTGGTGGAACGCGCCCAGCTTATGCGCCATGGAGTGGCATACGCCCAGGAACGCGTTGGCAAAGGCCATACCGGCCATGCAGGAGGCGTCGGCCATCTTCTGGCGGGCGTCCACATTGCTCGGCTCATTGTAAGCGGTGGGCAGGTAGTCAAATACGTTCTTCATGGCCTTCAGTGCCAGGCCGTCGGTGTAGTCGGTGGCCATCACGGAAGCGTAGGCTTCCAGAGCGTGGGTCAGTACGTCAACGCCGGAAGCGCTGGTCAGACCTCTGGGCTGGCTCATCATATTGTCCGTATCCACAATCGCCATGTTGGGCAGCAGCTGGTAGTCAGCCAGCGGATACTTGATGCCGGTCTCCTGATCGGTGATAACGGCGAAAGGAGTCACCTCGGAACCTGTACCGGAGGAGGTGGGAACCGCGATAAAGGTCGCTTTCTCGCCCATCTTCGGGAAGGTGTAAACGCGCTTGCGGATATCGATGAACCGCATTGCCATATCCATGAAATCCACTTCCGGATGCTCGTACAGCACCCACATGATCTTGCCTGCGTCCATAGCGGAGCCGCCGCCCATTGCCAGAATCACGTCGGGCTCGAAATCTCTCATCAGCTTGGCGCCGGTCTGCGCATTTGCCAGGGTCGGATCGGGCTGTACGTCGGAGAATACGGTATAGGTGATTCCCATCTCGGTGAGACGGTCGGTAATCACATGGGTATAGCCGTTCTTGTACAGGAAGGAGTCGGTTACGATGAACGCTCTCTTCTTGCCCATCACGTCCTTCAGCTCTTGCAGCGCTACCGGCAAGCAGCCCTTCTTAAAGTAAACCTTCTCAGGTGCACGGAACCACAGCATGTTCTCTCTCCTCTCAGCAACGGTCTTCACATTCAGTAAGTGCTTCACGCCGACGTTCTCGGAAACGGAGTTGCCGCCCCAGGAGCCGCAGCCCAGGGTCAGGGACGGAGCCAGCTTGAAGTTGTACAGGTCGCCGATGCCGCCGTGGGAGGAGGGAGTGTTGATCACGATACGGCAGGTCTTCATGCGCTCTGCGTGCTTCATAATCTTCTCGGTTTCATTGACATTCACATACAGGGAAGCGGTATGGCCGTAGCCGCCGTCCGCCACCAGGCGCTCCGCCTTAGCCAGGGCCTCCTCGAAGGTTTTAGCCTTGTACATGGCCAGCACGGGGGACAGCTTCTCGTGAGCGAACTCCTCGCTGATGTCCACGGACTCAACCTCGCCGATGAGGATCTTGGTCGCCTCGGGCACCTCAACGCCTGCCAGCTTGGCAATCTTGTACGCGGGCTGTCCGACGATCTTGGCGTTCAGCGCGCCGTTGACCAGGATGGTCTTGCGGACCTTGTCGATCTCTCCCTGCTTCAGGAAATAGCAGCCTCTGTATTCAAATTCTTTTCTTACTTCGCTGTAAATGGATTCCATGACTGTCACGGACTGCTCGGAAGCACAAATCATACCGTTGTCAAATGTCTTGGAATGAATGATGGAGTTAACCGCCATCTTAATATCTGCTGTGTCGTCGATGATAACCGGTGTATTGCCGGCGCCAACGCCCAGAGCAGGCTTTCCTGAAGAATAAGCAGCCTTAACCATGCCGGGACCGCCTGTTGCCAGAATCAGATCCGCATCCCTCATAACCTCATTGGTCAGTTCCAGTGAAGGAACATCAATCCATCCGATAATGCCCTCCGGTGCGCCGGCCTTCACTGCCGCGTCCAGAACCACCTTGGCCGCTGCGATAGTACAGTTCTTAGCACGGGGATGTGGGGAAATGATGATTGCGTTCCGTGTCTTTAAGGCAATCAGTGTCTTAAAGATAGCTGTGGAAGTAGGATTAGTGGTAGGAATAACAGCTGCAATCAGACCGATTGGCTCGGCAATTTTCTTAATGCCGTATTCCTTATCTTCCTCAATCACACCAACTGTCTTGGTATCCTTGTATGCGTTATAGATATACTCTGCAGCGTAGTTGTTTTTGATGACCTTATCTTCAACCACGCCCATGCCGGTCTCTTCTACTGCCATCTTTGCAAGTGGAAGACGCATCTTGTCGGCTGCGCTTGCTGCTGCAAAAAAGATTTTGTCTACCTGCTCCTGTGTAAAGGTAGAAAAAGCTTTCTGCGCTTCGCGCATTGCATTCATTTTTGCATTCAGTCCGTCTACGCTGTCAATGATTTCCGGAACAACCTGCTCGATTTTCTTTGCCATTTCCTTATCCTCCATTTTCCTTGTGTTTGAATCAGTACATTTAGGCTGTACCTGCCTGTCAAGTCATTTTAAATTGTTACTCAATTGCTATTGATAATTAATTAACAATCTCACTGTTTGCATTATAAACCTTCGTTAAAAAAATGTCAATATGTAAATGAAAGATTTTATAATTTTTTTTAGGGGGAAACCAGGGCAATCCTCAGACAAGAAAACAGCTATCCCCTATTGCCATAGAAGATAGCTGTAACTAAAAATCAAACATATTTCGAAGCTCTAATCATTGACTCAACCGAAATCCTTTAATTACTTATTAAAATAGGGGGTTCAGTCAAATCTTAAGCGCCTTCCTATAGATAACTTTTTAACAATTCAACCTTATCCAGTCTCTCCCAAGGCAGGTCCAAATCATTGCGGCCAAAGTGACCATAAGCAGCTGTCTGCTTATAAATCGGGCGGCGCAGGTCCAGCATCTTAATGATTCCGGCCGGACGGAGATCAAAATTGGAACGGATAATGTCCACCAGCTTCTCATTGCTCAATTTACCGGTTCCGTAGGTATCCACCATGATGGAGGTAGGGTGAGCAACACCAATGGCATAGGACAGCTGAATCTCGCACTTGTCAGCCAGACCGGCCGCCACGATGTTCTTAGCAACATAGCGGGCAGCATATGCAGCAGATCTGTCTACCTTGGTGCAGTCCTTTCCGGAGAATGCGCCGCCGCCGTGGCGCGCATAACCGCCGTAGGTATCAACGATTATTTTACGTCCTGTCAGACCGCTGTCTCCGTGCGGTCCGCCGATTACGAAGCGTCCTGTCGGGTTAATGAAGAACTTTGTGTTCGTATCGATCATATGGGCCGGGAGAATCGGATCAAACACATAGCGCTTGATATCCTTGTGAATCTGCTCCTGGGTCACCTTCTCATCGTGCTGAGTGGAGAGAACTACCGCATCTAAGCGGAACGGCTTTCCGTTCTCGTCGTACTCTACCGTTACCTGTGTCTTTCCGTCTGGGCGAAGGTAGGGAAGAGTTCCGTTCTTTCTCACCTCAGTCAGTCTTCTGGCCAGCTTGTGAGCCAGGGAAATCGGATAAGGCATATACTCCTCTGTCTCGTTAGCCGCAAAGCCGAACATCATACCCTGATCTCCTGCTCCGATAGCGTCGATCTCCTCGTCGGACATCTTGTTCTCTTTTGCCTCTAACGCCTTGTCAACACCCAGGGCGATGTCGGCAGACTGCTCGTCGATCGCAGTCAGCACGCCGCAGGTATCGCAGTCAAAACCGTATTTCGCGCGGTCGTATCCAATCTCACGGACTGTCTCGCGGACAATTTTCTGAATATCTACATAAGCGTTCGTTGTGATTTCTCCCATAACCAGGACAAGTCCTGTAGTAACTGCCGTCTCACAGGCAACACGGCTCATAGGATCCTTTTCCATAAGAGCGTCCAGAATTGCGTCAGAAATCTGATCGCACATTTTGTCCGGATGGCCTTCAGTAACAGACTCGGATGTAAAAAGTAACTTCTCCACGTTGTTCCTCCTTTTTGTAATAAATCAATGACTTCTTCTGTATGTGCGCATCTTTAAGACCTTTTTACGATAAAACATGGTTTTTGTCACAAGAAAGATTCTTTATTTCATAGGACGCTTTTTCCTATGAAATAAAAAAAGTCCGCAGCAATACGGACTTGATTTCTTTTCTATCAATTCCTCTTATTGCTCGATTTGCCGCGCGTCTGCGGTTCCTCGCTCAGGCTGGCACCTTCCATTCTTCTGGGGTTGCCGTGACTTCTCAGATCCTTTGTATCTCCATCACTCTGAATAAGGGATTACGCACTTTTCAATTGTTGGTTCTATCGTTGCATGAAATATACTAACAGATAACCCTAAACCTGTCAAGAAAAATATACCTTGGGTTTCGCCGAATATCCATAACGAATTGCCGGAATACTAATGCAGAAACCCAAGAAATCTATGATTGAAACGGAGGACTCCCATGCAAAATGAACCTTTATTTTTGACGGATAAGGAACGAACCACCATCATTGAAGTGATCTGCGGCTCCGCAAACGCCGCGCTCCCCGACTGTTTTAAGCCTTTTGAGCCTTTGACTCCCAATATCTCCGAAGGAGCTGCCGAAAAGCATCTCCCGGTGATGGAGGCAGACGGCACCCACGTGACGGTCAAGGTAGGAAGCAATTTCCATCCCATGACGGAGGAGCACAGCATCGACTGGGTGTGCCTGGTAACCAAAGCCGGCTGTGTGCAGAGGATCCATTTAAGCCCGGACTGTGAGCCTGTGGCTCATTTTTCCATCGAAAAAGGGGATCAGCCGAAGGCAGCCTATGCTTACTGCAATCTCCACGGCTTCTGGAAAACCGAGGCGTAGAGAGGGATGCGGGCTTAAGAACATGCATCCGCCGGACGTGCTTACAAAATGAAACAGCGTATATTTTGGAAATATACGCTGTTTCATTTTGTCATATCTGCGTTAAATCAAATCCACATCCCATCTGCTTACTGGATCCACACTCCGTTTGCATCCACCCAGTAACCATCCGGTGTCCTGGTGTTGGTCAGCATCGCGCCGCTGTTGGTATCACAGTAGTACCAGGCATTGCCGGACTGGATCCACCCGGTCCGCATATAACCCACGCTGTCAAAGCAATACCAGATGCCGCCTATCTGCAGCCAGCCGTTCGTCGGATAGGAACCATTCGCGTAACGGTACCACCAGCCCACATTGTCCTTGATCCACTGTGCAGTGGAGGTTCCCGGAGTTGAACTGGTGTTGGTGCTGTTATAGTCATTGCTCTTATAATTGTAGGTGCCGGACTGAATCTTGGAAAGCAGCTCATCATCTACGTAAAGGTAATCAGACTCGTACCACTCGCCCTTTTTGTTGTTATTATTCACAACACGGACCTTGAAATAATACTCGCCGGTCCTTGTGATCCTGGAAGCGAAATTGTAATATCTGTTGGTGGTCGTCACCGACTCTCCCACGGAACTGCTGCCCCGGTACAAACGCACCTGATAGTTCTTGGCGCCATCCGTTTTCTCCCACTGAGCAATGGGTGTGGTCTCTTCCTCCCAGTAAACCTCGTCGATCTCCAGGCTTCCTTCCAGCGCGTCCAGCGTCAGCTTCACGATCAGGGTGGAACTGCTGTCCTCCCTGCGGGAGCCAGTGTAGCTGGCGTCATCGCCTCTCAGCTTCACCTTGCTGGAACTCATGGAATCAAAATAGTAATCAGAGTCCGCCTCAAGGGTCACTTCTATCTTCGGCTTATCTCCGGCGGTCCATTCACCGTCATC
>ERZ791803.1246-NODE-1246-length-12307-cov-2.904179_pt1 | contig 12307 bp, 10 predicted proteins | sample MGYA00510307_ERZ791803 | MGnify/ENA primary metagenome ERZ791803 (study PRJEB30046, sample SAMN00791963) | human gut metagenome | study: EMG produced TPA metagenomics assembly of the A metagenome-wide association study of gut microbiota in type 2...
GGCCCGTAAAAGCCTCCGATATCAGCGCCCTGGTTGGCAACGCCGGACAGGCTCATGCCCAGGATGGTGGCTATGTTATACTTAAGCGCCTCCCAGCAGGTCAGGTTATCCCCTGCCCAGGTCTGGGCATATCTCTGGATTCCCGCATGCCCGGAACGGCACACGATAAACGGCCTGGTATTGTCAAAGGTTTCCCTCACGGCTTCTGCCGTTACATGGCACATGATATTAGCCATGGCAGCCTTCACCTGGCCTATGGTAATCCCTTTTCCCTCAAAATCACAGCGGCAGTCTTTATCAACCAGGCTGTCATATTCGCAGTTATCGTTCCACACAGAGCTGGTCCCCATTTCCAGGACCGTTCTTTTCAGCATGTCCTTCCATACGGCCCTGGCCGCCGGTTTTGTAAAGTCCACGAACACACCCTTTCCGCCCCACCAGGTGCCGATGCCCGGTCCGTCTTCCTGGCTGTCCTTTACAAAAATTTCACGTTCCTTCATTTCTTCAAGTCCCGGATGGGACAGCAGGATTCCAGGTTTTACGTTAGGGGACACGGTAATCCCCCGCCTGCCCATTTCTGAAAAGAATTTCTTCGGGTCCTTAAAACGCTTTTTATTCCAGGTAAACACGCAGCGCTTCAAGCCTTCCCCTGTTTCCTGGGCAGTGTAACCGGACGAGAGCTGGAAGCCGTCCACAGGGATATCCTCTTCCCTGGTGGTATCGATGAATTCCAGGATTGCGTCATCACAGTCCGACTCCAGTTCCGGATAATACATGGATGAACCCAGGTATCCCAGCGCCGTGCGCGGAAGCATGGCGGATTTTCCTGTCAGGTCCGTATACCGCTCCACCACCTGGCGGACAGCCGGCCCCGCAATGAAGAACAGGTCAATATCGCCCGCATCGGTCCGGTAGCGGCTGTGCATGTTCCAATAATTACTTTTCTCACGCCCCATGTCAAAATCACACTCAGCCGTATTGTGGTAGAAATACCCCACCGCCTTTCTGGTACCGCGGTTCAGCTTAATATAAAAAGGAATATGCTTATATAAGGAGTCTGTTTCCTTGGGATCATAGCCCATGGCATCCTTGGGACTCATGCACATATATTTCTGCGCTTTATTCCAATCCCCGCTTTTTTCTCCGAATCCATAGAAACAATCCTCCGGTGAGATTTCGCTGGTATGAATCCTGCGACGGTTGGAATCCTCCTGATAGGCCAGGTCCACAATATCCCCATGAAGCATGGTTCCGTCCTGGTCATAGATGCGGATGGCAAAGGGCTCCTTGTCCACCACCACCTTAAGCTGCCTGCCCTGAATCACGGCCTGGTCCTTTCCATCCGTCAGTTCGGACTCTGCGGGCAAGATCCGTTTCCTATAATCCTTCATCAGGTCATCCATGGAATCCTCCCATGCAGTCATGACCAGACTATAGGACCCTTCTGCAAAATCACCGTCAAACCCCGCCCGGATCCTTATGATGGAATCCGTCATAAACCAGATACGGATTTCCACACAGTTGGTCTGAATGGAATAGTAACCGTCCCTGGGACAGATTCCCATTGCCTTTTTACATACCTTCATACCGCTCCTCCTTGAATCATTCTGGTTCAATCATACGGAAAAGCAGGTTTAAAAGCTAGACGGATTTTGCAGTATTTATATTAAAACTTTGCATATTTTGCTCTCTTGAACGAAACGGAATTTTTCCTGTTTTATTTAGGAAGCAACTGAAAATCCTCCTATTTATCATGTATTTTCGTTTAAACAGGATATCCTGCATTAAATCCCTTTTCCCTCAAAAGAACAATATACGTTCATTTTTAGCCCAGACAGCGCAATTTCCGTCTAGTATATGGTTTTCATTTCCGGTATAATGAAAACGATTTTTGATTATGGAGGGATTTTTATGGCAAGCATGACATGTCACTATTATAGTTCTACACTGGGAAATAATATTGCAATCAATGTAATCATCCCAACCCCGCAGGGAAACGAACAGATTGTGGACCAGGACATACAGAAACAGTACCAATATGAAACCGGCCTGCCCGTGGTCTACCTTCTGCACGGCGCCTATGGGGATTTCAGTTCCTGGATCCGTTACAGCAATATCGAGCGGTATGCCCAGGAACGGTGCTGCGCCGTGGTCATGGCCTCGGCCGGCAACTACTTCTATCAGGACATGTATCGAGGAAGCGCCTACCGCACCTTTTTTACGGAAGAACTTCCTATGTTCATCACAAGTGTGTTTCCTGTTTCCAAAAAAAGGGAGGACACCTACATTGCCGGGTTCTCCATGGGCGGCTACGGAGCCTGGTACCTGGCCCTGTCAGCCCCCCATCTGTATGCAAAAGCTGCCAGCATGTCCGGTGCGCTGGACATTGCGGTTTTATATAGGCAGGCATCGGATGGCGCTATTGATAACCCATTTCCATGGCATGATATCTTCCAGGACCCGGAAGCGCTTTCCGGCAGTGACAGGGATCTGTTCACACTGTATGAACAGTGCAGGAAAAACAATACGGCCCCCAGCCTGTATCAGGCCTGCGGGACCGGGGATTTCCTATATGATATAAACCGTTCAGTGAAAAAGCGCATGGAAGACATGCAGGCAGACCTTGTCTATGAAGAAGGGCCAGGCGGGCATAACTGGGATTTCTGGGATTTCCATATCCGCAGGATCCTGGACTGGATGCTGGAAAAAAAATAAAAAAAGGGGGATGGCGTCCCCCTACTTCATCTCATCCCTGTACCGGTTGTCATTAAACATCAGATGGAAATACATGGCCTGCTGGGCGTCCACCGGCCTCCGGTCACGGATTGCCTCGTAAATCCGCCGGTGGGACTCCCTGGTCTTGTCATACTCTGTCTCCCGGACAGAGCCGGCAAATACGCGTACCCCGTCTGTAATCACAGGCACCAGGTTGGTCATGACCAGGTTGTGGCTGCAGCCGGCTATGTGGGCATGGAACTGGGAATCCTTGTCCGCATAATCCTCATGCCGTTCCATGCAGGATTCCAGTTCCATGAGGATATTTCCTAAAATCCGCACATCCTCCTCTGTGGCGTTCTGGGCAGCCAGGGCCGCTATGGGAGGTTCCAGCATGACCCGGATCTGGATTAAATCCTCTGTCAGCTTGCGCCTGTCCTCTATCATGGAAAATCCCAGCGGATCGTCAGCCACCCCATTCTTATCCGATATGAAGGTGCCTGAGCCCTGGCGTATGGTCACGATATTCCTGGACATAAGGATGCGCAGGGCCTCACGGACCGTGTTGCGCCCCACGCCCAGACGTTCCACCAGTTCTGCCTCCGTAGGCAGCTTATCCCCGGCCGTGTATCCCTTATCCTGTATCATTCCTAAAAGCTTCTGGGCCGCAATTTCCCCCAGGGTCTGTTTTTCCATGTTGCCTCCTTGTCCGCTCCGTCCTAGCTTGTGTTTGAAAATCTATACCCACGCAATCTCATACCCGTACAATCTTATACCCGGCCGCCTTTGAAAGCCGGTTCATGATTGCCTGTCCCAGGTGGTCCTCTGAAAAACTCTCCGAGAATATATACTCCACCTTAAGATCATCAAATTCCCTAAGCACCGCATACAGGTTATGGGCCACCGATTCCTGGCTCTTCCTGGCTCCGATGCTGCGGACCGTGCCTTCGGTATAACAAGAACGTGATTCGTCCGTACAGATAATACCCACCTGGCAGCCCTGGATGAGCTTTTCATGGGCCAGCTCCTTCACTTTCCCCACCATGCGTTCCACCTGTCCGTCTCTCATCTGCCCGCCGCAGCCAACCCTTTCCTGTCCGCGGACAGCTTCATATCCGGCAGCTTCACATCCGGCAGTTTCATCCTCCGCGGCTTCCACCAGTGTAAGCTCTGCTCTCGGCGCATAATGACGGTACTTCATCCCGGGCGCTTTCGGCCTTATATCTTCCTTCATGGGTCCCAGTATGGCCGGGTCAATGGTCACCTCCCCCAGCACTTCCCTGAGCATTTCCATGGTGATGGCCCCTGGGCGCAGGACAGACGGCACAGGGGAGGACACGTCCACAATGGTGGACTCCACGCCGATTCCCACCGGCCCTCCGTCAATGATCATGTCAATGCGTCCATTCATGTCCTGCCACACATGGTCTGCCGTGGTAGGGCTTGGACGGCCCGAGGTATTGGCGCTGGGCGCTGCCACAGGAACCCCGGCCAGGGCTATCAGGCGTCCAGCCACCGGGTCGTCGGGCATGCGGACAGCCACCGTGTCAAGCCCTCCCGTGGTGCCGTAGGGCACCCTGCCGCACTTTGGGAATATCATGGTCAGCGGGCCGGGCCAGAAGGCTTCCATCAATTTCCTGGCGGCCATGGGTATCTCCTTTACCAGGGGCGCCAGATCTGCGGCGCATGATATGTGGGCAATCAGGGGATTGTCAGAGGGGCGCCCCTTGGCAGCATAAATCTTCCTGGCCGCATCTTCATCCAGGGCATTGCCGCCCAGGCCGTATACAGTCTCTGTGGGGAAAGCCACAAGGCCCCCGCTTCTGAGTACCGCCGCAGCCTCTGCCAGCTCCTCATCCTTTATATTCTTTCTATCTTTAATAACAATTCTCTTTGTTTCCATGTCATTACCTCTGTATCCAGGATGTTTTTTACAGGACTTTTTTATAGGACTTTTTTTACAGGACTTTTTTGCAAAATGCCCTGTTCCAGACATTTATCAGCGGCCCGCCTGTTTCTGCAGTCAAAAATGCCGGTGTCCAATTTATTGTAACACCGGCAGCCGGGAATGTAAAGTTCATGGCTTTCTAGATAGACCCTACAATCCCTTTTACATATTCAGATGCTTTATCCCACGCATCATTTTTCACGTATTCCTTTGGCATCAGGTTGCTTCCAATCCCCACCCCGATAAATCCATTGTCCAGGAAGGCCTTGATATTACCTGCGTCCACACCGCCCACAGCCACATATTCCGTTCCATCAAAAGGCCCTTTCAGGCTTTTTATGTAATTTTCCGGCAAATCCCCTGCCGGAAACAGCTTCATGATGGTATATCCGTACTCCAGGCACACGGCCACATCCGTTGGGGTAAGCACACCGGGAAGAAGAGGGATGTCGTATCTGCGGCAGAATTCCATGGTGCCCGTGGTTGCCGATGGGGTGAGGAAAAACTGGGCTCCCGCCTCCCTGGCCGCCTCACAGCGCTCCGCGCTGATCACAGTACCTGCGCCCACATAGGCATTGTCCCCGAAATGCTTCCTCATAAGCTCAATCTGCCTGGCCGCATCCCCGGAATTCATGGCCACCTCAAACATCCGCACGCCTCCGCGGTACACGGCGTCCGCATAATCCAGCGTCTTGCCTAAGGGCACTCCGCGCATGATTGCACAAATCCTGTTATTCTCCAAAATATGTTTCATTGGTTCCCTCTCCTTTCTTTCCGGCTTCCTTACCGGTAGATGATGTCCTCACCTTTCATTGCCGTTTCCATCTGTTCCATGGAGGGATACCCCTCCGTATCCCCATAGGTCTCCGTTGCAAGGGCGCCAGCCACAGCGCCCATCCTTCCGCAGTCCGCCACATCCTTTCCTTCCAGGATGCCGCAGAGGAAGGCGGCGTTGAACGCGTCGCCCGCGCCCACCGGGTCAATGCTGGCGCATGGAAACGGCGGGATTTCCGTCAGTCCGTCCCCATCTCCCACAATGGCTCCCTTGGCGCCGTTCTTAACAGCCACATACCTGGCCTGCCCCTTCTCAAACAGGATGTCCATGACCCTGCGGGCTTCAGATACCCCCAGCAGCGCCTCTGCCTCATCCGCTCCCAAAAGCACAATCTGCGCCCTGAACATCATATCCCGCAGCATCGGGACAAAGTCCCTGCCCTTCCAAAGCTTCCTGCGGATATTGGGGTCAAAGCTGATAAGCTTTTCATGCTTCACCGCCAGATCCATGGCTGCCTGCACGGTCTCCCGGCAGCTGTCCCCCAGCACGGGCGTGATTCCGGTAAGGTGGATGACATCGGCCTGGGCCAGATATCCCTCGTCCAGCAGCTGGGGCCTCATATGGCTGGCTGCTGAATTTTCCCGATAGTAAAATACAGAGGTCTCCGATGCGTTCCTTACCTGTTTGAACATGATGCCTGTCCTGTACTCAGGGTCAAACACGACCCTGCTGGTGTCCACTCCCTCTGCCCGTATGCTGTTATGGACAAATTCCCCAAACTCATCCTTTCCCAGACAGCTGATCCATCCGGCGCTGTGTCCCAGCTTGGATACGCCGATTGCAAGGTTGCTTTCCGCACCGGCAATCCGCATCTCATAGTTTTTCACATACCGCAAGAATCCCGTGGAACCAGGGGTAAATGCAGCCATTGTCTCTCCAACCGTAACAATCTGAGGCATGTCTTCCTCCTTTTACTTTCTCTTAATGCGAAGATTCCTTCCGTGATATCCGCCTAAGGGCTTTCCATCCCTTAAAGCAACATTGCCGTTGACCATGCAGAGCCACAGTCCCTCGGCCATCCTGGCAGGGTCAGGGAATGTGGCGTTGTCCCTAAAGCGCGCCGGGTCAAATATGTTCACATCCGCATAACATCCCTCGGCAAGCCTTCCGCGTCCCTCAAGCTTCATGCGGTCCGCGGGCAGGGAGGTCATTTTCATGACTGCCTGTTCCATGGTAAGGATGCCCCGCTCCCTTACATATTCCCGGATGATTTTTGGAAATGCACCGTACATCCTGGGATGGGGCGTATTGGTGTCCGCATAGATGGAATCCGATATGACCACGGAATAGGGAAGCCTGGCCACCGTGTCAATGTCTTCCTGGCACATGCTCATGTTAATGATGGCGGTCCTTCCGTCCTCATCGTGCATCAGCCAGGCCGCGCAGGCCGCGGCATCCTCAAACCCAAATGTCCTGGCTGCTTCCGTCACGGTCATCCCAAGGTACTTTTCATTATGCTTCCTCACAACCCCGGATATAAGTATCCTGTCCCATCCAAGGGTGATTGCAAAGTTATCCCAGTCATCATAGGTCACGCTGCAGGCTTTCCTGAATTCAGCAATACCCTCAGGCGTGCCCATGCGCTTTAACGCACGGTTCATGTCCCCCTGCACGTACACAGGCGGGATCATGGTGGTCAGGGCAGTGGAACCTCCCTCATATGGATAGAAATCGCAGGTCACATCCTGTCCTTTGGCCCTTGCCTCTTCTATCAGCCCGATGGCCCTGTGGATATCCTTTCCCCAATTGGCCATGCCGCAGGATTTGAAGTGGCTGATTTCCACGGCGCAGCCTGCCTTCCTGCCAATCTCAATCATTTCCTTCACGCTGTCCACCATGCTGTCGCCCTCGCCCCGTATATGGGCGGTCACGACCCCGCCGTAACGTCCCACCGGCTCCAGCAGCCTGGCAAACTCATCCGTTGTACTGTAGCATTCCGGAAGGTACATGATGCCCACGGACACGCCCGCGGCCCCCTCCTTCATGGCATCCTCCACCAAGGCCCTGGCCTCAGCCATCTCCTTGTCCGTGAACGGGGTGTCGGCAAATCCCTTGACCGTTATCTTCACTGCCCCGGTCCCTATCATGGACCCAAAGTTCACCGGAAGCCCTGTCTTATCCAGCGCTTCCATATAGTCATGATAGGTGCGGATCTGGTTGTCCTTAATGGGCCCCAGCACCGGCTCATCGAATTCATACATCTCCTTTGCGCGCACCGGGTCCGCGCTGGCCGGCGTCATGGAGATGCCGCAGTTGCCCACCACGGTGGTGGTAATGCCCTGGGTCAGCAGGACATCCCCAAAATCCGGGCTGTTAAATGGCTTGGCATCACAGTGGCGGTGTATGTCAATGAATCCGGGCGTCACCGCCCTTCCTGCCGCATCCACCACCAGATCCGCTTCCCGGCAGATGGTTTCCCCAATCCGTTCAATCCTGTCATCCTTTATATATATATCAGCCTTTTTGGGTGCATTTCCCAGGCCGTCGTATACCAATCCGTTTTTTATTAATGTTGAAGCCATTATCCGTCTTCCCCGCTTTCCTTTGTCCCATTTCCTTCGTTCAGATAATTGTACACGGTAAACCGGGAGATGCCAAGGAAGTCCGCCACCTTTTCAGCTGATTTCTTAATGAGGAACGCACCCTTTTCATCCAGATAGCGGACCACTGCCACCTTGTCTTCCTTGGTCAGCATGGCCAGCTGCCTGCCGGTGCTCTGTACCGCATCCTGCATCAGGGTGTCCAAGAGCTCGTCCACATTGGCGGTGAATACTTCCTTGGTGTTTGTCTCAGCGCCCTGGCCGCTCAGGGCCCTCATGGCTGCCTCGCCAATCATAAGGCCTGTAATATCAAGGTTGATGCAGAGGCTTCCCTCTACCTTGCCATCCTCGCCCATGAAATACTTGCTGGAGGTGCGCAGCGTCCTGCCATCCTTTGTATAGTTGATATAACCATACTGGTCTTCAGGCATGGCTGTCCCCCTCAGTATCTCCAGTCCCGCATTGGTGCCGCCCCCGCCTACCTCACGGCCCGTCACATGGCCGTTATAGATGGACACGATCGTGCGGTCATATGGCAGTGTAAGGTCGTGGAGCACCACCTCACAGTTGGTCCCGAACTGGATGGCAATACACTTTGCCAGACTGTCAAGAACCTCGAAATTATCTTTTACAAACCCCATGAACCAATCTCCCTTCAAGCCTTAAGGCATCAGGACTTACTCCCGATGCCCGGCTGATGCTTATTTTACAGCTCCTCTTGATTCCACAACCAGAGCCAGTCTTTCTTCTTCAGACATTTCTTCTTTCTTTGTGCATAAGGAAACAATCACTTCCGCTGCAAGGGCTACCAGTGTTGCAGGAATGGCAGGTCCGGTGAAAATGCCGGCCACCGCACCGGAAAATGCAGGGACTGCCAGATACAGTACGCCGAACAGGGTACCCACGCCTACCGATGCAATACCGCCCTGCCAGGTGGCGCGCTTCCAGCATGCGCCTAACAGCATGGCGATGGATACACCCGGAATGATGGATCCGATTACATTGCTGATATAACTCATGACATCCTTTGCAAACAAGGTTGCAAAGAAGGCAAGAAGCAGGGTTGCCACGGTGGCTACCCGTGAATACTTCCCAACCTTCTCATCATCCAGCTGCCGTCCGGTGATGATTGGATAGATATCCTGTATCAATATGGTAACTCCTGCGATTGCATCGGAGTCACCGGAGGACATGGTTGCGGATAGGCCGGAAATCATGAACATAAGACCCAGGACCGGTCCTAACACAACGGTCGCGATATAGGTAAATGCAAAATCCGGCTGTTCCAGCACTGCCTGCGCGCCTGTATTGGTTGCGATTGTAAATGCCGCCATACCAATAATAGCAGGAAGAAGGGAGAAAATCAACAGCAGCCAGCCAGAAAGGCTCAAAGCCCGGATTGCGGTCTTGTCATCCTTGGCCGTGTAGATACGCATACGGTATGTAGGCGTGCCCAGACAGGGGATGGCAATAGAGAACATCAGTGAGAACAGCGCCATGCCTCCCATGGACTCAACACCGTAAAAGCTTAAGTTGCCTGCCTTGCCGGCTTCGGTGATGGTCCCGGTAATAGTCCCCCATCCGCCTGCCATGGGAATGGCAATAGCTGTGATGGCGATGAATCCGATTACAAGCACGGTCAGCTGAATCAGGTCTGTCCATACAACCGCCAGATATCCGCCGATGATAACGTAGATTCCAAATGCAAGCACTGCCACCAGCTTGGAGGTGGTCAGGTCCATTCCGGTTACATAGCTTAAATAGGTAGCCCCTCCATTGATATGGTTCCCCAGCCATACAACCTCGATGATGTACATCATGAAACTCATGACAGCTTTGACCATCTTATTGCCATTGTAATGGAACTGTGCTTCCTCAGCCATGGTCAGCAGGTTCTTGGCCCTTAGCTTGGACTTCTTGGCTACCAGTACCAGGGCCAGGATCCCAAGGGCAGCGCCCATACCATAGGCAGAACCGCCAAAACCATTCTTAAACCCGTTGGCCGTTGCGCCGATGGACGAGCCTGTACCGATAAGGGTGGCGCCCATGGTGGCAAAAATAAGATACATGGGCATCTTACCTCCGCCTGTAAGGTAATCTTTTCCTTTGGATTTGCCCTTGCTGCAGATAATGCCTACCACAATCATTAAAAGCACATAAAGCATGAATCCAATAATAAAGAATGTTGCATGGGTCTTTGTTAACATACTCTTCCTCCTTTGTATTATAAATGGATAGTGTCACACAGGATTGTTGGACCTGTTTCTGAATTCTGCCAAATTTTTGAACGGTTCAACAATTTGTTTAAACCCATTGTAATAAGCTTTAAACAAATTGTCAATATGTTTTTTGACTTTTTTGTGCACTTTTTTCTTTATCCCCATATTATGTCTAACTTTTTTGCATATATTTTTATTTTCAGCCTTGTAAGCTTCAACAATTTGTGTTATAACCATAATGAACAGTGTTTCTGGTTCTGCCGAGTTCAGATGAGAAGGAGGTTGTTATGGATAACCATTATAAGTTTGAAGAATCCAAGGATGTAATCACCCCGGCCCTGGTCTATTACCTGGATATCATTAAAGAAAATATTAAGAAGGCAGTGGACCTGGCCGGCGGACCCGGATATCTGTGGCCCCATGTAAAGACCCACAAGATGGCGCAGATGGTCCGCCTTCAGATGGAAGCCGGCATAACCCGTTTTAAGTGCGCCACCATAGCGGAAGCAGAGATGGCAGCCAGCTGCGGGGCAGCCCATGTCCTTGTGGCATACCCTCTGGTAGGTCCGAATATCAGCCGTTTCATCCAACTGATGCAAACCTACCCCCAGGTCTGTTTCTGGGCAGTGGGTGACAATGAGGAACAGGTACGCGCCCTTGGGCAGCAATGCTCCAAAGCCGGTCTCAGGGCCAATGTCCTGGTGGATGTGAACCTGGGCATGGACCGCACCGGCGTACCGGTTCAGGATACAGGTGCATTCTTCATGGAGTGCGCTTTGATGGACGGTATCTCCATGATGGGGCTTCACTGTTATGATGGCCACCGCACCGAGCATGACTTTGACCGGCGCAAGAAGGAAACAGACGCCAGCGCTGCCCAGATCCAGGCAATCTCAAGCAGTCTGTGTGAAAAAGGCTACTCCTGCAGGACCCTGGTATTGGGCGGTTCCCCTTCCATGCCATGTTATGTGGATTTTCCCAGGACACAGTATGAGGTGTACCTCTCCCCGGGCACCTATTTCGTCAACGACTATGGGTATACAATGAAGTATCCGGACCTTGTGTTCACTCCGGGCGCAGCCATCCTGACCAGGGTCATCAGCTGTCCGGTAAAAGGGCATTTTACACTGGACCTGGGATATAAGGGGATTGCCTCTGACCCGGAAGGGACCCGGGGCGTCATTGCCGGGATGGAACATGTCAGGGAACTGTTCCAGAGCGAGGAACATTGGGCCTTTTGCATGGAACCCGGATACGAAGACCAGTGCCCCGGGGTGGGGGATGAACTTTTCGTGGTGCCCACCCATATCTGCCCCACAAGCGCCCTGTATCCATCCGTACCCGTGGTGGAAAAGGGACATATCCGCCATACTTGGGAAGTAACAGCCAGAAACCGTAAAATAAACATTTGATTGAAAGGAAGTAATACTATGGCAAACGTATATGACAAATTAAACGAAAAAGGAATCACCCTTCCCGCGCCGCCGCCAAAGGGCGGTGTTTATACACCGGTCCAGGAATTCGGGACAAACCTTTTATACTGCTCAGGCTGCGGCCCTGACTTAGGAAACGGCAATACCGTGGTCGGCAAATTAGGAAAGGACCTGACCGTTGAGGAAGGACAGAAGGCCGCCTATAACTGCATGCTGAACCTTCTGGCAAACATTGAGGCCAAAACCGGCGACCTGAACAAGATCAAACGTTTTGTAAAAGTGCTGGGTTTTGTGAACAGCGCAGATGATTTTACCCAGCAGCCCCAGGTGGTAAACGGCGCTTCCAACCTGCTTGTTGACCTGTTCGGCGAGGAAGCGGGCTGCCCGGCCCGTTCTGCCATCGGTACCAATGCACTTCCAGGGGGAATTGCATGTGAAATCGAAGTCCTGGTGGAAGTGGAGTAAAGAATCCTGGTGGAAGCAGGATAAAAATCCTGCCAAAAGCGGAATACTACAGAATATTGCAAGTCCTTATGTACTAAAAAAACTCCTGTATACGGGAAACGCGGCATTTTGCCGCCAACTTCCCGTACAGGAGCTTTTTAATTTTATAGTTT
>ERZ791803.1252-NODE-1252-length-12289-cov-2.760340_pt1 | contig 12289 bp, 13 predicted proteins | sample MGYA00510307_ERZ791803 | MGnify/ENA primary metagenome ERZ791803 (study PRJEB30046, sample SAMN00791963) | human gut metagenome | study: EMG produced TPA metagenomics assembly of the A metagenome-wide association study of gut microbiota in type 2...
TAATCCTAAAGTGGTTGGATTTGACTTCCCTCAGGATTATGAAATACGCAAAATCCGTACTGCAAAACCAGAGGATCCGATTGTACAGCCGGTACATGATTTCGTCCTGAAAGAGGGGGGAATATTAATGATTGAATATCTCACCAATTTATGGGAAGTAGGGCAGCCGACCTGTCAGCTGATTGCGCTGCCGCTTAACACAAAAAATGCGGATGGCTCCCAGATAAGAGTAATTGCGGTGACAGAACAACCCTAGGAGGAATGGATATGAAGGGTTTGGTTTCAAAGCTTGATACAGGGGTAAAGAGCATATTTGGTTATGTGGGAATTATAATGATTTTAATTGAGACATATGCTGTTTTTGCCCGTAATGTTCTGAAGACGCCGGCGCCATGGACAGATGAAACACTGAAAATGCTGTTTGTATGGTCTATATTTGTTTGCTCCAGTCTGGCTTTTATGGGCGATGAGTTAATCGGTCTGGATCTTATTCAAGAGAAAATAGCTGACAACAGAAAGGCATATGGAGGTTTAAAGGTCCTTCAGTATACCCTTGGACTGGTATTTGGGGTCGTGACGACGAACTGGGGTCTTAATATCATTTTAACGCAGCTTTCCACAAATGAAAAAACAGCTGTAGTTAAGTATCCTTTATGGATAATCAACATGGGTTTTCTGATAGGAGGCGTGCTGCTGGTTATATTTGCCTTATGGAAAATATACGATTGCAGGAAATATTTTAGGAATGATGCCACTAAGACAGAATAAGGCGGAAACATCATGAAGCATTCGAAAGGCATTGGTAAAAAAATGCCGGACATTATGGAAGGAGGATAAGCAAGATGAAATTATGTTATCAGGCAGCCACCCCGGACGTGGCCATTGCTGATTCCGTCACAGCCTACCAGGGGACGCTGGACCAAAGCTTTGGCGGCCTGTCCAGGCTTGGATATGATGGCGTGGAGCTTATGACGCTGAATCCCGGAGCCCTTGACTGGAAGGAAGTGAAGCAGACAGCTGATAAATACGGGCTGAACGTTGTCCTGGTGTGTACAGGGGAAATATTCGGGCAGCTGGGGCTGAGTTATACAAGTCCGGTGGAAGACAACCGCAGGGAGGCCATCCGCAGAAGCAAGGAAATCATTGACTTTGCCAGTTACCTTGGCGCCAATATCAATATCGGCAGGGTGCGGGGACAGTACTGCGGACAGCTCTCACGTGAGGAGACCGAGGAACTGGCAGTTCATGCATTCCGGGAGCTGGCAGATTATGGGGCGCCTAAGAACGTGAAGATTGCATTGGAAACAGTGACCATCATGCAGACCAATTTCATCAATACGCTGGCAGAGGCCGCGGACATGGTGGACCGGGTAAACAGGCCCAACTTCAGGCTGATGATGGATGTTTTCCATCTGAACCTGGAGGAAAAGGACCTGTATGAAGCCATCAGGAAGTACAGTCCCTACAACATCCATGTACACCTGGCTGACAACAACCGCCGCTATCCCGGCCAATGCGGGCTGGATTTTGAGAAAATCCTTACCACTTTTAAGGAATGCGGTTATGATGGGAATTTCTGTACGGAAATATTCCAGCTTCCGTCCATGGAGGAAGCTGCCAGGGGCGCCATGGCATGTCTGGGACCGGCTGCAGAACGGGTTTATGGAAGAAAAGCAGCAGACAGGAGGGATACATGAAACGTATCGCATTGATCCACACGGTAAAGAGCGTGGCGGTAAGCTTTGAGGAGATGGTAAGGAAGGGCGTTGGCCGGGAGGTGAAGGTACATAACCTGTGGGACGATTTTCTGGCTAACAATCCCAATGAAACCGGCGAGTTTACGGCAGACAACAGGAACCGGCTGTTTCTGGACATCAAGGCCCAGGAACTGACCGGGGCGGACCTGATTGTTACCACCTGTTCCACCCTGACCCCGGCAGTGGAGATGATCCGGCCCTTCATCAAGGTCCCGGTCATTGCCATTGACGACGCCATGGCGAAAAAAGGCATTACATATGGGGACCGTGTGCTGGTGATGGCAACAGCGGGAAGTACGGTGGGCCCCACGGTATCAAAGCTTCAGAGGGAAGGGGAAATGGCGGGGCGGCAGCTTTCCATTGACACCTGTGTGTGCGCAGAGGCATTTAAGGCCCTGAAAGCCATGGACATGGAACTGCACGACCGTATCCTTAAGGAAAAGGCGGGAACCCTTCCTGTCTATGACTGTATTGTGCTGGCCCAGGCATCCATGGCCCACCTGGAGGAGGAGATAGGGGCCGTTACCGGGTGTCCGGTCCTTACCAGCCCCAGGCTGTGCGTAGAGGAAATCAAGAACAAGTTGGAGGAAATAAGACAATGACAAATGAAAGAAAAGAGGAATTAGAGCTGCTGTGCAGCCGGTTCAGGAACCAGCTCATTGATCTGCTTCACAGCATCCAGACCGGGCATCCGGGCGGTTCCCTGTCCTGTACGGAACTGTTGACCGCCCTGTACTTTGAGATAATGAATGTGGATCCGGAACATCCGGATATGGAGGGAAGGGACCGTCTGGTGCTCTCCAAAGGCCACGCGGCCCCCATGCTGTACCTGGCCCTGGCTGAAAAGGGCTTCTTCCCCAGGGAAGAATTAAAGAACCTGCGGCGCATTGACAGCATGCTCCAGGGGCATCCCTGCGTCCACAAAACACCGGGAGTGGAGCTGTCCACCGGCCCCCTTGGCCTGGGGCTGTCGGCAGGGCTTGGCATGGCACTGTCCGCAAGAATAAAAGGACAGGATTCCTATACTTATGTTATTATGGGAGATGGGGAAATACAGGAAGGCTGTGTCTGGGAAGCAGCCATGTCCGCATCAAAATTCAAGGCTGACCATCTGATCGGCATTCTGGACAACAACGGGGTGCAGCTGGACGGAACCCTGGAAGAAATCATGCCCATGGGGGATATCCGGGCAAAATGGGAGGCATTTGGCTGGAACGTAATCCCCTGCGACGGACATGATGTGGCGGATATCTGCAGGGCGGTTAAGGAAGCAAAGGCCGCAGCCGGGGCGAATGCCGGGACAGATGCCGGGGCGGACGCCGGGACAGATGCCGGGGCAGGAACCGGGGCGGACGGCAGACGGCTGCCGGGAAGGCCGTCCCTGATCCTGGCGGCAACCGTAAAGGGCAAAGGCATTTCCTTTATGGAGGGCAGGAACACATGGCATGGAAAGGCCATTAACGATGAGGAATATGCCAGGGCAAAGGCAGAATTAGGAGGTGCTCGGTAATGGGGGAAATGATAGCAATCCGCGATGCATACGGCGCGGCGTTAAAGGAACTGGGGGAACAGGTTCCCAATATTGTGTGCCTGGAGGCAGACGTGGCTTCCTCCACCAAAAGCGGTATATTCGGGAAGGCATTTCCGGAGCGGTATTTTAACGTGGGCATCAGCGAGCTTAACATGGTGTCCATGGCAGCCGGGTTTGCCAGGGAAGGGATGATTCCCTATGTGAATACCTTTGCGGTTTTCATGACCACCAGGGGAGCGGACCCCATCCAGAGCCTGATTGCCTATGACAACCTGAATGTGAAACTGTGCGGCACCTACTGCGGCCTGTCGGACTCCTATGACGGGGCCAGCCACCAGGCCATTACGGACCTGGCCTTTGTGCGGTCCATTCCCAACCTGACCGTTGTCACGGTGGCGGACGCGGCGGAGACAAGGAAGGCCGTATTTGCCCTGGCAGGACACCGGGGACCGGTGTACCTCAGGCTCAGCAGGGCGGAGGCGCCTGTATTTTATCAGCCTGACATGGAGTTTGAGATCGGGAAGGGGATTACGGTAAGGGAAGGCGGGGATGTGACCATCATTACCACGGGAACCGTCCTTCACAAGGCCATTCAGGCAGCGGACCTTTTAGGGGCAGAGGGTATCCGGGCAACGGTGGTGGATATGCACACCATCAAGCCTATTGACCGGAATCTGGTCATAGAGTGCGCAGGACGCACAGGAGCCATTGTCACGGTGGAGGAACACAGTATTTACGGCGGCCTGGGCAGCGCGGTGGCAGAGGTGCTGGCAGAACACATGCCCGTGCCCATGGAGCGGATCGGAGCCGTTGATTTTGCAGAGTCAGGGGACTATGAGGCGCTGCTGGCAAAGTATGGATACAGCCCAGAGGCCATTGCGGATAAGTGCAGGGCTGTCATGAAGCGCAGATAGACCGGCGGCCCGGCATCAAAGCGCTGGCTGGGATATGCCAAAAGGAGGTACGGACATGGAACAATCCATGAGAAGGTTCATGAAAGTGGGACTGGTCCTTCATGCTGCCTACAGAGGCCTGGGGGACGGAGGCGGCCCCATACTTGAATGCCTCGGCAAGGTGGTGCAGGATGACTACTTTGACGCGGTGGAGGTGGCCCACATCCACGACCCGGATGTCAGACGGGCGGCGGCAGGGCTTATACGGACAGGACATATGGTCTCTGCTTATGGCGGGCAGGGACGCACGCTGTCCGCGGGCCTGAACCTGAATGACCTTGATGAAGGGGGAAGGCAAAAGGCGGTGGACACCCTGAAGGAAGGAATTGACGAGGCATATGAACTGGGCTGCGCGGGATTTTCCTTCCTGTCAGGCAGGTACTGTGAGGAGACAAAGGAACAGTCCTTTTGCCAGCTTATTAAATCCACCAGGGAGTTGTGCGCCCATGCGCGGGATAAGGGAGACATGCCCATCTGCTGTGAGGTGTTTGATTACGATATTGACAAGAAAGCCCTCATAGGGCCTGCTCCCCTGGCGGCCAGATATGCAGGCATCATCAGGGAGGAGTTTGGGAACTTCGGACTGCTGGCAGATTTAAGCCACATTCCCATGATACATGAGACAATAGAGGAGAGCATCCTGCCGGTAAAGGATTATATCATCCACGCCCATATGGGCAATACGGTCATTAAAAGCCCGGACTGTGAGGCCTATGGTGACAACCATCCAAGGTTTGGGTTCCCGGACAGTGAAAATGACGTAATTGAGCTGGCAGGGTATCTGAGGCTGCTGCTGAAAACCGGTTTCCTCAATGAGAAGACCCGGCCCATTGTCAGCTTTGAGGTAAAACCGTGGAAGGATGAACCGTCGGAGGCAGTGATTGCCAATGCAAAACGCACCTTGAACCTGGCCTGGGAGCTGGTATAAGGGACGGTGAATCAGTACATGGCAGATTTTAATATAAAAATTTAAATAGAAATAGGAGGATTTTGACCGATGAAAGACCCGATTCAGAAATATTTTCAGGTGGGGACCATTCAGTGGATGACCCATCCCCCGGTGGATTACCCCCTGCTTGAATCCGTTAAGGCCATTTGCTGCGATGAATATTTCAGCGCGCTGGAAATTACCCATATCGAGGACCAGGAGACCAGGGATAAGGTAAAGGACATGCTGGCCCAGGGCCATATGAAGGTGTGTTATGGCGCCCAGCCCCGCCTGCTGGGGCCAAAGCTGAATCCCAATGACCTTAATGAGGAAGGCAGGAAAAAGGCCGAGGCAGTGCTCATTGACTCTGTTAATGAAGCTCAGTATATGGGGGCTGGAGGGATTGCATTCCTGGCAGGAAAATGGGAGCCTGAGACAAAAGAACAGGCGTATGCCCAGCTGCTTAAGACCACCAGGGCCGTATGCAGCCATGCCGCATCCCTGGGAATGACGGTGGAACTGGAGGTGTTTGATTTTGACATGGATAAGGCTGCCCTTATCGGACCAGCGCCCTATGCGGCCAGGTTTGCAGCGGACATGCGCACTACCCATAATAACTTCGGGCTGCTGGTGGACCTGTCCCATTTCCCCACCACATACGAGACATCCAGATTTGTGATCCGGACCCTCCGCCCATATATCACCCACCTGCACATCGGCAATGCCGTTGTAAAGGAAGGCTGCCAGGCATACGGGGACCAGCATCCCAGGTTCGGTTTCCCGGAAAGCGCCAATGACACGGAGCAGCTGGCTGATTTCTTTACCGTATTAAAGGAAGAGGGATTTTTCAGCAAGGAAAATCCATATGTACTGTCGCTGGAAGTAAAGCCATGGGCCAATGAGGACGGGGATATCATCCTCGCCGGCACAAAGCGTGTGATTAACCGCGCCTGGGCACTGGTAGAGGATTAACATAATTTCAATTGAGGAGGAACAGGAACATGAAAATTGTAGTATTGGACGGATATACAGAGAATCCCGGGGATTTAAGCTGGGAGGGGCTTGAGGCCCTTGGCTCCCTGACCGTGTATGACAGGACCCCGGCAGACAAGGTGGCGGAGCGGATTGGGGATGCCCAGGCCGTGTATACCAATAAAACGCCTATTACGGCAGAGACCATACGCCAGTGCCCCGGAATGAAATTTATCGGTGTCCTGGCAACCGGGTATAATGTGATTGATACGGCGGCTGCCAAGGAACAGGGCGTGGTGGTTTCCAACATCCCCACCTATGGGACGGATGCGGTGGCCCAGTATGCAATGGCCCTTCTTCTGGAGCTGTGCCATCATGTGGGCGAGCATTCCGACTGCGTCAAGGCAGGAGAGTGGACCCACAACCAGGACTGGTGTTTCTGGAAACATCCCCTGGTGGAGCTGGCGGGCAAGAACTTCGGCGTAATCGGCTTTGGAAGGATTGGCCAGAGGACGGCACAGATTGCCCAGGCCTTTGGGATGAAGATACTGGCCTTTGACGAGTACCCCAACAAGGCCCTGGAAACAGAAAACTGCAGATACGTATCCCTGGACCAGCTGCTGGCCCAGTCAGATGTCATCAGCCTCCACTGCCCCCTGTTCCCGTCCACCCAGGGAATCATCAACAAAGACACCATTGCAAAGATGAAGGACGGGGTTAAGATTCTTAATACCTCAAGAGGCCCGCTGATTGTGGAGGAAGACCTGAAAGAAGCGTTAAACAGTGGAAAAGTAAGCGGGGCAGCCGTGGATGTGGTTTCCTCGGAACCCATCAGGGAAGATAATCCCCTCTTGGGCGCCAAAAACATAATCATCACACCCCACATTGCCTGGGCGCCAAGGGAATCCAGGCAGAGGCTCATGGATATCGCGGTGGATAACCTGCGCCGGTTTGTGGATGGGAAGCCACAGAATGTGGTGAACCGTTGACGGATGAAAGGCTTCCAATGAAAGGCGGCAGGCTGCCATCTGCAGGCACGAAAACGTAAGTACACGGATGTACTCAATTATGATATAATGTTCACGTTGGCATGGTCTCATAGTTGGGTACATTTTTGCGTGAAGGGAACAGGAGGAAGACAGTCAATGGTTACGATACGTATGTTCATACCGTATTTGAATATGAAAAACAGGTTTGAGGCAGCTGTCAGCCGGGTCCAGGGCCAGGATGATATAAGGATTGAGCTGCTTCATGTGTTCGGGACCCCTGAATCCCTGTCCTGCCATGGAGACGCGGAAATCCTGGTGGCCAGGGGCATGACATATGACAGGCTGGTCTCCCTGTTTCCACAAAAGCATGTGGTGGAAATACAGCTGTCCAGCTTTGATATCCTGGAGGCGCTTATAAAGGCCAGGCAGGAGTTTTCGCCAAAGAAGATTGCGCTGTGTGTCCGCTACATGGACAACGGCGCCGTGACAGAACTTGAGCGCCTGTGCCAGGCTGAGATTAAATACTATGCGATTCACGATGAGGCTTCCACCCTGGAGGCCATCCATATGGCAAAGGAAAGCGGGGCAGACGTTTTCGTGGGGGCAGGCACCATGTGCGGGCTCTGTGACAAGGAGAACCTGAGGCGGGTCCATATCCACACCAAGGATATTGCCATTGACCAGGCCCTGAGACAGGCCATGGACGCGGCCAGGACCATTAATATGGAAAGGGCCAGGTTCAACATGACCAGCGCCATCCTCAATACCAGTTCCGATGCCCTGGTGGCCGTCAATGCAGCCGGCCGGATCCAGGCCCTGAATAACCAGGCATACAGGACATTCCACCTGTCCACCAGGATGGATTTCACGGGATGTCCTGTGGCGGCTGTCTGTTCCGCCTTCAAGTGGCAGGACGTTGTGGAGAACGGAAGGGAAAAGGAAGAAATCATCCAGTGGGAGGACAGGAAGCTTTACACGGAGTATAAACCCGTGGTGGTGGATAAGATGGGCAAAGGAGCCATCATCGTGGTGCGCTATACGGAGCAGATCATGGAGGCTGAGACAAAGATTCGCCACAGCCTTGTGAGACAGGGACTTACCGCAAAGTATTCCTTTGACGATATCATTGGTTCCAGCCAGGCAATCCGGGAGGATATCCTTATGGCAAAGCGCTATAGCAGGGTGGATTCCAATGTGCTGATTGTTGGGGAGACAGGAACCGGCAAGGAGCTGTTCGCCCACAGCATCCACAGGGAGAGCAGGAGGAATGCGGAACCCTTTGTGGCCTTAAACTGCGCGGCCCTGCCTGAAAACCTGCTGGAAAGCGAATTGTTCGGATATGAACCGGGCGCATTTTCCGGGGCATCCAAAAACGGTAAGGCCGGCCTGTTTGAACTGGCGCACAAAGGGACCATTTTCCTGGATGAAATCGGGGAAATACCGACTGCGCTCCAGGCCAAGCTTCTGCGCGTGCTTCAGGAAAAGGAAATCCGCCGCATTGGAAGCAGCCGCCTTCAGCCAGTAGACGTAAGGGTGATTTCGGCCACCAATATTAACATCGAGGAAAAAATCCGGGAGGGGAGCTTCCGGGCAGACCTGTATTACAGGCTGAACCTGTTGGATATCACCATTCCTCCTCTCAGGGAGCGGTCCGGGGACATCCAGGAAATGGTGGACTTTTATCTGACCAGGTTTGCCTGTGAGATGGGAAAACCCATACCCAAGCTGTCCCAGGAGTCGGCCCAGTGCCTGATAAATTACCAATGGCCCGGCAATGTGCGCGAGCTTCGCAATATCTGCGAGCGTCTGGTAGTGCTCAGCGATTCCCAGGAAATCGGGCTAAAGGAGATACAGATGCTTAAAATCTTCCGTCCCGGGGAAAACACGGCTCCTGCCGGGCAGAAAACAGCCAGGAGCCAGCCCCCTGAACCGGAGGACCTATATTCATCCCTGAAACCCAGAAAGAAAAAACAGGATATTGCCAGGGAACTGGGGGTCAGCAGGACAACCCTGTGGCGCATGGAGCGGATGGCAAAAGAAAAGAATGAAAAAAACCAGCCCCTGTAAAATGCAGGAAGATCATGGTATACTGGATGTATTCTGGAAACAGCCGGTATGTGATGGATTCCAGATAAGAAAATGATGAATGAAAGCATAGGAGATTACAATGAAAAATCCGTTTAAGAACCAGCAGGGCCAGGTCAGATGGGGCTATAAGTTCTTCAGTCTTATATTGATATGGGATATGGTCATACCTGTAATTATACTGGGGATTGCCCTGGCATTCACCCTCGCCTTCCGGATCCTGCTTATGAACATGGGAATCATGGACGGGGACGGCGTCCTGATGGAGTCATACAGGGGGCAGGCGGACAATTGGTATATGGTTATCCTGATGTGTATCCAGAACCTGGTCATCATATTCCTGCCCTTTGCCCTGTGGAAATGGGGGTTCCATTCATCCTGGAAAAATCTTGGCATACATGGCAAGACATGGCTGAGGGATATGGGCAAAGGCCTTCTCCTTGGCGCTGTCATGATTACATTGGTTGCCGCGGGAATCTGCCTGACCGGCAATGCGTCCATGGGTTTTGGGAAAGATGGTTTTGACCCGTGGCTCATAGGCTATCTTGTCATGTTCATATCAGTGGGATTTGGCGAGGAAATCTTTTTCAGGGGATATGCCATGGATGCCATGCGGCAGGCCAGACCGGGCTGGCTGGCCCTGATCCTGCCGGCGCTGCTGTTTGGCATCGCACATTCCACCAACAGTAATTTCAGCCTTCTGGGTTTTATCAATATCTGCTTTGTGGGGATTTTCCTTGGCCTTCTTTTCTGGTACACGGGCCAGCTGTGGATTCCCATCGGTTTTCACATTGCCTGGAATTATTTCCAGGGCCCTGTATATGGATTTGAGGTAAGCGGGATCAATACGCCCCACATGTTTACAACGGCTATAGGCAAGGCAAACCTGTTGAACGGCGGATTATTCGGACCGGAAGGCGGTCTGTTCACAACCCTGGTGACCCTGCTGGCCATTGGAGGTGTACTGTGGTATTACCGCGGGAAAAAGGGCAGGTTCATGCCGCCGCAGCAATAAACAGCAGCAATAAACAGCAGCAAAAAGCAGCAGCAATAAGCCGCAGCGGCAACAGGCCCCCGCAGCCTTACCGCACCGCAATATACAGATAGCAATGGGCCTTCCCGTCTTTTGCATATCCTTTAGGGACGCTGCTTTCATAATCCACTGTAAAGGCCCGCGTTATGGCGCCGTCTTTCTGTTCGGCCCACACGCGTTCCCATGCCTTTCTGGTACATGCGCCCAGGTCGCCGCTTTCATCGCCCTCGTCATATTTGCGGTACACGCCTTCGCTGACCAGATGTTCCATGTGCTGGAAGAAGTCTGCTGTCACACCCATGACAGAGAGGTCGTAGGAGCCGGTTTCATCGCTGGCATAGCTGCTGTACCTGGAGACAGGGGATATCCCGGTCTGGAAGTTGTGCGCGCTGTCAAAGAGGATGGGAAGCTTTCCGCCCGTCACGTCGTCCCATAATTCCCCAATCTTTTTCATGCCCTCCGGGGTATTATCTGTACGGATTGTTACGCTGGTTAATGTGTATGACATCTGTTGTCCTCCTAATCATATATGAATTATGTTTCTTACTTATTGTAACACAGGAGGATAGGGGTGGCAGTACTTTTTTGGGCCTATGCGGCATCCCTATCTGAAATAATCCTGGTTGGACACAGGGCCTTGTACGTTGTCGAATCTGATAGGAAGTATCATCCATTTCTGCCTTATGCATATTTTCTTGGAATATCCCCCCGCACCTCTTGCAAAACAAATTCATATATGGTAATATTGCTATACTGAAAAGGATTTCAGTTTCAGAAAAGAGGGGAAAATGCACATGAAGAAGAACAAAATCACAATAAAAGATGTGGCGGAATATGCGCAGGTATCCCCGTCCACCGTATCACGTGTGCTGAACGATTATAAATGGATTAATACAGAGGTAAAAGAGCGGGTACAAAAGGCCATTGAGGAACTTCACTATGTCCCTGACTTCACGGCCAAAGCCATGGTCCGCGGCAGAAGCCAGGTGGTGGTGGTGATTGTCCCTGTGATTGATAATCATTTTTTCACCCAGCTGATTAACACCGTGATCCAGGAAATGAAGAAATACGGCTATTATGTGGTGGTCTATACAACGGAATCAGCGGATGAGGAATGCAGCTTTTTAAGCAGTTCCATCTGTCAGATGGCAGACGGCATTTTGGACGCCACTTCCTTAAAGGAACTGACGCGGCTGCAGCAGGTAAAGAAACCTGTGGTGCTCATTGACCGGTATTTTGAAGAGAACACATCCCTGGACTGCATCATGAACCGGAACTATGAAGCCTTGTATCAGGGAACAGAATACCTGATAAAAAATGGCCACACCAGGATTGCATTTCTGGTGGGCGCCGAGGGACATGGGATTGCAGAGGAACGCATCCGCGGTTTCAGGGACTGCCTGGCAGCGTACGGACTGCCGTGGCGTAGCGGGTATTTCATACAGGACTGCTGGAAGACAGAGGCCGGCATCCGCTATACATCCAAGCTTCTTGGGCTTGAAAAACCGCCTACGGCTATCATAGCAGGCAACAACACCCTGACCACAGGAATGCTGGAAGCGGTCAGGAATTATGGGCTGGAGCCGGGAGAAGACATTTCCCTGATTGGCTTTGAGGAGTGCGATGAGGATGTCATGGCTTTTGAACGCCATGGGATTACCAGCTTCCGCCTGGATACGTCGGCCATTGCCGTTGGCGCGGTCAGGCTTTTACTGAAACGGATGGAGCAGCCCGGTGAGAAAGGCGGGGCAAGGACCGAGGCCCTGGAATTGAAGTTCATCGAACGGACGTCCGTAAAGAAACTAAACCACCCGGCGTAAATGCGCCGGTATATAGCGTCCGCTGTTTACGCCGGGCAAACACGCCCTGGTGGGAGGAAGCCTGCCTGACGGGAAGCGATGGCAGGTGTGTCCGGGACACATGGATAACCGATACGGTGCCACGGATACGCCTGCAGTTAATACGTTTTATGGAAAATGGAAGTATAAAGATTGAAAATGAGAAATAGAGGGTATCCATTACCTTGAGTACACGACAAATA
>ERZ791803.1261-NODE-1261-length-12230-cov-2.301437_pt1 | contig 12230 bp, 11 predicted proteins | sample MGYA00510307_ERZ791803 | MGnify/ENA primary metagenome ERZ791803 (study PRJEB30046, sample SAMN00791963) | human gut metagenome | study: EMG produced TPA metagenomics assembly of the A metagenome-wide association study of gut microbiota in type 2...
GCAGATCGAAGCCTATGTGTCAACCGGAGAACCCATGGACAAGGCCGGGGCTTATGGCATCCAGGGGATGTTTGCCGCTTATGTAAAAGGGATTTCCGGGGATTATAATAATGTGGTGGGCCTGCCGGTGGGGCGGGTGTGCCGGGAGCTGATGGAGGGATTTGGCTATGAAATGGAGTAAGGACAACAGTATTCTTTTATCCAAGATCTGCGTCTGGGTATTTGCGGCCGGGGCATTACTGTGTGCGGCAATGCTGCCGTCAGCGCTGGATGGGATCGTGATGCGCCGGGGGATGGAAGTACGGACAGGGAGCACCCTTGCCATGGCAAGCTTTTATTCTCTGATGGTCCCAACTGCCGTTGCGCTCTGGAGCCTGTACCGGCTTCTGCGCAATATCAGCCGCGAGCAGGTGTTCGTGGAGGCTAATGTCCGCTGTCTCCGAGTGCTGTCCTGGGCCTGTTATCTGGCGGCGTCCATCTGCCTTCTGTCGGCTGCTTACTATATTCCGTTTCTGTTTGTGGCCCTTATGGCCGGGTTCATGGGGCTGATTCTCCGCGTGGTGAAGAACGTGTTTGCCGAGGCGGTTGCGCTGAAGCAGGAGAATGATTACACCATATAAGGAGGAGAACCATGATACTTGTCAATCTGGATGTGATGATGGCAAAGCGCAAGATCGGAGCCGGGGAGCTGGCGGAGCGCGTGGGGATCACTCCTGCGAATCTGTCCATCCTGAAAAATAATAAGGCAAAGGCGATCCGGTTTTCGACGCTGGAGGCCATCTGCCGGGAGCTGGACTGCCAGCCTTCGGATATATTGGAGTACAGGGCCGAGGAACGTCAGTTGTAAATATTACGAAATTCTGAATATCAACATAAATATATCGAAAAACGATAAAAACATATTGCAAAACAGATGCCTCCGTGGTATTCTGAGAAAAAGGCGGCGCAGGGGGCCTGCACGCCGGATCTTCAGAATATGCAGGAGGTTTTTTGTATGAAAAAAATGTGGGGCAGGATGAAAAAGTATCCGAACCTGTGGGCTTTTGCAGGATGCATTATGTTGGGAATCCTGACGGCAATGGTATGGATCGTGCTGACGGAGTGCTGGAGGATCATGGTTTCGTATGGAGCGCGGGAGGCGATCAGAATGGCCGATTTCTGGTTATATATGGGAGCGGCAGGGTTCTGGGGAGCATTTGCAGGAATTTTCCTGATCCATCCCCTGTCGCTGACCATTTTCAATATGGCGCTCCTGTTTCGGAAGGGAACGCCGTCTCTCCGAAAGAAAGAACGGAATACAGAGATCATCACGATCCTGCTGGGGGTATGCTATACCTTCCTCTACGACGCGGCCTTTAACGGCTATACGAGCGGCATCCAGTTCCGTTCTGACTGGCAGGAGGTTCTGTACAGGGGACAGCTGCATACCCCGGTCTGGACGGAGGCGGCCCTGACTGTGATCGTGCTTTCCTGCGTGGGTATCGCGGGATACCTGCTGCTAAAGCTTAAGGATATCAACCGGATGCCTCCGCTTTTGACGGTCCTTGGGATCTCATCGGTCTATATCGGAATCCTGATGTGTGTGCTGTGGACGGTGCAGGTGTCAGGAGAAGAGTGGCTGTTTGGGCTCTTCCCACTAAACTGCATTCTGATCGGTGCTAAGACAGTGCGGCGCACGGTGGAGACGTGGCGGGAACATGCAGAGAATCGGGAAAATGTATATCAGAACGGTTTTTTAGGAGAGATCAATCGCTGGCTCCTGGACTCAGCCCACTGGCCCGCAGCGGCCTTTGTCCTGATGCTCCCGCTCCTGGGGACGATGATCGGGATCCTGGTATTGTTTGGGCAGAGGCCGGACAGCGTGATTCGTGCCTGGACGGAAACCAGCGACTGGAGCCTGTCACAGCGCACTGCGCCGCCCAGTGTTTCCTATGACGAGCATTATCTCTGTACAGTAGCGGCACAGGGACATCCCGGCGTTGTGAAACCGATCCGATCCGGCATACGGCATGGACATCAGGTGACAGTCAACCGTCAGCTCTGTATCGCCAATGCCTTTGAGCAGGTGCTTGAGGAGCGGGCTGCGTGGCTGCATGGCCCTGTACGCCGGTTCTATGACCGGTATGGATTCCCGGTGGCGAGGCTGATCCGATCAGAGTATGCGGCTGATATTGTCTATTATGTGATGAAACCATTAGAGTGGCTGTTCCTGGCAGTCCTTTACCTGGTGGATGAAAAGCCGGAGAACCGGATCGCGGTCCAGTATCCCCATGCGCCTGTGCCGGCAGGAAGATGAGAGATGGGGCTGGAAAAATGGAAGTGAACCTGCAGGGATTTGCAGGAATAAAAAATGCAGGAGGAGCAGGAAATGACGGAAACAGGATCAGGTATGCATAATGCTACAGGAAATGAAGGAGGAGCTTCGGGTAGCGGATACTGGCTGCCGGCTGAAACAGAAGGGGGTGGAGAAATAGACGGCGGCATGAACGCTGTCGGGCCGGAGATAACCGGAGCAGGAGGGCCTGCGGAAGATACCGCTGTGGCGGATGCCGGGCCGGAATGCATCGCAGCCCAGGCGCAGAAGGACAGACAGAAGAAGCCTCCGCTTCCAGCCGGAAGGGCAGACAAATGGGCGGCGGTCTGGTGGCATATATGGCAGTGGAATGGTTCTGGATCGGAACCAATCATGCTTATTACGGACTGGGTGTATTTCTCTATACCATGATTTATGGGCTGACCGTGCTGACATATGCGGTGAAGTCGGGGCACAGGCTGAAAGCGGAAGGGATCTTCTGGTTTGCGGTGATGGGACTGTGCGGGTTTTCCTATGTGTGGGTTTACAATCACTCCCTGATGATGTTTTTGGCGCTGTTTCTCAGGCTGGTGAGCCTTTATTTTACAGCGGTCGTACTGGAAGTGCTGATCGATGATAAAACGGGTGATTATTTCATCGTTGATTCGTACCTGTTTCTGGTGCTGGTACCATTTAAGAACTTTTCGGCGCAGATGCAGATCATCAGGCAGAGACTGAAAAAACTCACGCTGGCAAAGGAGATCCTGTATGGCCTGACCGGGTGTCTGGCGGCGATTCCCCTGCTGGCGGTGATCATTGGACTGCTCAGCGGAGCGGATGACAATTTTGCCGATATTCTCTCAAATGGTTTCTGGTATCTGTTGGAGCGGTGGGGGCATTTTTTGTGGACCGGTGTCCTGGCGGTCCCGGTCAGCGCCTATCTCTATGGACAGATGTACGGCTGTGCGAAAAAGCGGGGAACAGATGCAGTGACGGCGGAGAAGGTGAGGAAAGATCTAAGGACTCTGGCGGTTGTGCCGATGGCGGGAATGATCCCGGCGCTGGTCAGTGCAGTGATCCTGTACCTGCTCTTTATCGGGCTTCAGGGCAGTTATTATCTGGATGCGCTGCGCGGGGTGCTGCCGGAAGGGTTTACTTACTCGGAGTATGCGAGACAGGGATTTTTTGAGCTGGTGGCGTTAAGCGTCCTCAATCTGGGCATCATCTGCCTGGCGTATCTTCTGTACCGGCGGAAAGCGGCAGGGAAAAAGGCGGCTTTAGCCGGCGGCTTTTTAAAATATTACACGGTGGTGATCAGCGTCCTCACGCTGTTTTTGATCGCCACGGCAATGACGAAAATGTACCTGTATATCCAGGCCTACGGCCTTACGCCGCTGCGGGTGATTCCCAGTGTGTTTATGGCATTCCTGGCTATGGTCTTCCTTTTGACGGCGGCGTCCCGGTTTGTGCGGGTCCCGGTCATGCGGATCAGCGTATGTGTGTTTGCGGCGGGCTTTACGGTCATGGCACTGTGCGGAATGGATGGGAGGATCGCTTCCTATAATCTGGACCGCTGGCAGAACGGGACCCTGGATGCAGTCCCGGAAGAAACTTTGGTGCGCGGATATCTTGCCAGCGTGCCTTCGGTCTATGAGGTCTGGAAAAACGGCGATGACATGACGAAGCTCCGGATGGAACTGGTCGCAGACTCGATCTACTGCGATTATATTTCCATCTATGATGGAACCGGCGGGTTCTTTTATCTGAACCGGGAACGGAGCGGGGCGGTGGCGGCACTGCGGGAGATGGAAGAAAGCTTCCGGCAGCGGGAACTGGATACGGAAACTGTCTGGAAGGTGCGGATGGAGTTTGAGACACTGGAGAATCCGAGCCGGCGTTAGAGGGCCTCGGGCTGGTTTAAGACGGATAAAAACCGTCAATACTGTCATGGAAGATCATAAGTGAAATGATCATATCTAAGAAATGAGGATGACAGTATGAGCGGAAAACCATTTATCAGTGAATATTTAAAGGACTTGATCCCGGTCGCATTTGAACTGGAAACAGCGGATGAATTTCATGTGGTCGGGACGGGACCGGTTCAGTTCCGGGTAAAACTGAACCGGGAACTGCCCAAGCGGGAGCTGATGCGCAGTACTTCCCTGGCGCTGGGAGAAGCATATATGCGCGGGGATATAGAACTGGACAAAGACCTGTTTGAGGTCCTGGATCTGTTTATGGGAGAGATGGGGAAGTTTAAGACCAACCGGCGGGCGCTCCACAGCCTGCTCCACACATCCATGAGTATCCGGAACCAGAAGAAGGAAGTGACCTCCCACTATGATATCGGCAACGATTTTTATAAGCTGTGGCTGGATGAGACCATGAGCTATTCCTGCGGGTATTTCAAAAATGAGGAAAGTACGCTGTTTGAGGCCCAGGTGGGGAAGGTGGATCATATTTTAGACAAATTATGCCTGGAAAAGGACATGACACTGCTGGATATTGGATGTGGGTGGGGATTTTTGCTCAAACGGGCAGTGAAGCGCTACGGTGTAAAAGGGGTGGGGATCACCCTGAGCGAGGAGCAGTACAAGAAGGTTTGTGAGGAGATCAAAGAGGAGCATCTGGAAGATAAGATGGAGGTGCGCCTGATGGACTACCGGGAACTGGAAAAGAGCGGATACCAGTTTGACCGGGTGGTCAGTGTCGGGATGCTGGAGCACGTAGGGCGGGGGAACTATGAATGTTTCCTGGAAAACGCTGAGAGCGTTATGAAGCCGGGAGGGCTGTTCCTTCTGCATTATATCAGTGCACAGCAGGAGCATTCGGGAGATCCCTGGATCCGCCGCTATATCTTCCCGGGCGGAGTGATCCCCAGCCTGCGGGAGATCATCGAGCTTCTGCCGGAATACGGATTCTATACGCTGGATGTGGAAAGCCTGCGCAGGCATTACACGAAGACCCTGCTGTGCTGGAGGAAGAATTTTCTCCGCAGCAGGGAAGAGATCGCAAAGACCTATGGCGAGGAGTTTACACGTATGTGGGAGTTGTACCTGGCATCCTGTGCGGCAACCTTCCACAATGGGATCATCGACCTGCATCAGATCCTGATGTCAAAAGGGATCAACAATAGCCTGCCGATGACGCGGGTAGTGTGACTGAAGGTGGCTATGGGGCCGGGACTTTTGGCCTTCACAGAATTTTTAGAAAATATCCATTGATTTCACAGGGCCAGGTGCCTATAATAACTGTATCGGACAGTTGGAAAATATATGGAAAGTGAGATTGAGGATATGAAGGATACAGTAGATAACAGCAGGAGAAAACGGAGGTTCGCGGGAGCAGTGCTTGCTTTAATCCTGGCGGCTGCCGGGGCGCAGACGGCCTTTGCCGGACAGTGGGAAGCCCAGGAGGATGGAGGCTTTAAGTATCAGGAAGACGGCGTCTATCTGACAGAGTGGCACCAGATCGACGGGATCTGGTACTATTTTGACCCGGATACGGGAGCCTGGGCGGAGAAGCCGGAGCTGACCCAGACTGCCGCCTGCCATCTGCTGGAAAATGCCGTGAACCGGGCCGGATGGTATCAGAACGAAGCCTTTCCTGTGCATTACCGGGTAGACAGTACCGCAGCGCGAAAGATGACCATCTCCGTGCTGCTGGAGACAGCGCCCGATCAGGTCACCAGCACACTGGGAACCTTTGAGATCGACCGGAGGAATGGGACGGCAAAGGAGCTGTCCACGAAGATTGTATTAGATTTATATGCTTATTAAGAAATGGCAGGGAGCGCGGGATCAACCGGCGTCCCTGCCGTTTTTTGCAAAATGGAATACCAGCAGCAGGCCGCCGTAGCAGAAACATAAAAACAGGATACGGACGGCAGTTTCTGCGAACAGAGGCAGCTTCCCAGAAAAAGGATGAATGCCGGCAGTGAAAAAATGGATGCCTACTGAGATCATCAAAAGAACAGATGGCTTGACGATCATCTCCCATGCATTCCAGGTGAAAGGCACAAGCTTTTTTAAAGAATACAGGTGCATCAGCGCCAGGAAGATCTCGCTGGCAAGCATTCCGCACAGGTAACCCTGGATCCCCAACAGGGGGATTCCAAAAAGAACAAAAGCAATGCGCAGGAGCAGGGCCGCGGTGTTCTGCAAAAAGGTGGTGCGGGTTCGGCCAAGACCGTTTAAGATACTGCCCATAGTGGTGGCAAGATACAGAAAAGGACAGAGCCATGCCAGGATCTCAATATAAAAACCGGCGGATTTATCGTGAAATACGCTGGTGCCCAAAGGCATCCCAAACAGCACGAAGATGCCGATGCAAAGGATTCCCATATAGAGGCTGTACCTCAGGGACAGGGAAATGCTTGCTGCGATGCTGCCCTTTTTTCCTTCTGCCTGCGCCTGCGCTACGCTTGGAAGCAGCAGGACCGCCATGGAATTGGTGATGGCGGAGGGAAATAAAATGAATGGGAGCGCCATACCGGTCAGTACGCCGTAGACGGAAAAGGCATCGGAGCTGCTCAGGCCCGACATCTGCAGACGGCTGGGAATCCAGATGGCCTCCGCGCTGGCAAGGATGTTGAGCACCAGCCGGTTGCCCATCAGGGGAAGGGCCAGGGCCATCAGCGGGGCTGCGGAAGCGATCAGGCGGGTGTAGAATGTGTCGGAATCACCACACCCGGCGGCGCCTGACAGGCCGTTTGAGCCTCCGGCGGCAGCGGATGCATTCCCTGACCGGGGCTGCGGCGGACAGAAGCACATACACAGAAAGGTGTAGACTGCTGAAGCGATTTCACCGATCAAATGTCCCATGACTGCAAGATGTACGGTGATGACGCCGCCTTTTTCTATCCAGGCTCCGGCAATCCAAAAGACCACAGCCATACGTATGACCTGTTCAACGACCTGGGAAAACGCCGGGACTTTTGCTTTTTGCATCCCATAATAGTAGCCGTTGATGCAGGCGTGGAAGGCTGCAAACGGCACTGAGATCCCCATGAGCGGGAGGTAGGGCGCGCACTGAGGCTCCATCAGGATGTAGGTGGCGAGAAATACAGAGTGGCGGCAGATCAGGTAGGCCAGCACAAAGGACATGATCATGGACAGAACAAGCCCGGTACGGAATACCGAGCGCCCTTTTTCCATGTGGGAGGCTATGTACTGGGACAGCGCCGTCTGGATGGAACCGGCGCACAGCGCGAAGCAGATGCCGAATACCGGATGGATCATGTTGTAGATGCCAAGCCCTTCCGCGCCGATGGTGCGGGAGAGGAAAATACGGTAAAAGAAGCCAAGGACACGGCAGGCAAATCCGGTGCAGGTCAGAAGGAGTGTGCCTGCCAGGAAAGCACGCTTTTTTTCGGTCAGATGAAACTTTGGGTTCATGTGGGACTCCGTAGGGTGGGAGTATTGTTACAGTGTATGGCTGTAAAGAATGGTTTATGAAAATACAATATGAAAGCAAGACAAATCTTTAGGAAGATTTAAGGAGCATTGCGGAAAGCAGATTTGATGCATTTTAGTGAAATGCGCTAAGATATTGTTAAAATTGCCTGTTAAGAAATCTTAACAGGCATTATTTTTATGCAAAATACATAAAAATAGTTAAGATTTTACTAGGATTCGCAAAATGTTACGATATTATTTTGAAGTTTCATCCGATATAATATGGCTATAAAAGTGCGGTCGCTGTAACTGCCTGGAGCGACAGCCGTTTATCATGAAAAGGGGGAATATTATGGTATCTGTATTTCAAAGGATTGACCGGTTTAAACCGGTGTATGACAGAGTGTATCAATTTGTCATGTTTCTCTGCAAAATGCTGTTGGTGACAGACATCCTGATCACCTGTATGTCAGTGCTGGGGCGTTATGTCCCGTTCATTCCGGATCCGGCATGGACGGAGGAGGTAGTCCTTACCTGTATGTGCTATATGGCGGTACTGTCTGCTGCCCTTGCGATCCGCAAGGGAGCCCATATCCGGATGACGGCGTTTGATAACTATCTGCCCAAAATGGCGGTGAAAGGCCTGGATATCCTTTCTGATCTCTGCGTCCTGATCCTTGCAATGATCATGATCGTGGTAGGCTGGAAATATGCGGTCCAGATTGGTGGGAAAGGTTCTTACGTGAGTATGCCGTCCGTTTCCCGTTTCTGGATGTATTTCCCGGTTCCTCTTGCAGGTATCGCTATGGTGATATTTGAATTGGAGGCGTTATATAACCATGTCAAAGAGATTGTTCTTGGAAAGGAGGATTAACAGATGAGCGGAGATACCTTAGCTATTTTTATATTGCTTGCCAGTTTCTTTTTAATGATTTTCCTGCGGTTTCCCATCGCATATGCGGTGGCGCTCTCTGCGGTTTTGTGCCTCTTGAGCCAGGGACTGCCGCTGACCACCATCTGCCAGCAGATGGTAAAGGGCATCAGCTCCTTCAGCCTGATGGCGGTGCCGTTCTTTATCGTTATGGGCTGCCTGATGGGAACGGGCGGCATTTCAGAAAAACTGATCGCGCTCGCCAACGCCTGTGTGGGCTGGATGCGGGGCGGTATGGCGATGGTAAATATTGTTGCATCTTACTTTTTCGGCGGGATTTCCGGCTCGGCGGCAGCGGATACGGCGTCTCTTGGCTCCCTTCTGATCCCGATGATGGTGGATCAGGGATACGATGCGGATTTCTCAACGGCTGTTACGATCACCTCTTCCTGTGAAGGACTGCTGGTGCCTCCCAGCCACAACATGGTAATCTATGCGACCACTGCAGGCGGTATTTCCGTAGGAAGCCTGTTCCTGGCCGGATATATCCCGGGTGCTCTGCTGGCGGCGTCCCTTATGGTTGGATCTTATATTATTTCAGTGAAGCGGAACTACCCGAAGGGGGATAAGTTCAGCATGAAGAACCTGCTCAAACAGCTCAGCGTTTCCTTCTGGGCGCTGGCAGCAGTTCTGATCGTAGTGGTCGGAGTAGTCGGCGGCCTGTTCACGGCAACGGAGTCCGCAGCCATTGCCGTTATCTACAGCCTGATCGTCAGTGTGTACATATACAAAGGCCTGAATTGGAAAGGCGTATGGCGGGTGCTGGGAGACTGCGTGGAAACCCTGTCCATCGTACTGATCCTGATCGCCACTTCCAGCATCTTCGGTTACTGCCTGACCCGTCTGCATGTGCCGGACCTGGCAGCCAATGCGATCACCGGACTGACCACCAATCCGATCCTGCTGGCCCTGCTCTTAAACCTGATCCTGCTGGTTCTGGGCTGCATTATGGATATGGCGCCCATCATCCTGATCGCAACGCCGATCCTGCTTCCGATCGCGACCTCCATCGGGATCGATCCGATCCAGTTTGGTATCATTGTAGTGCTCAACTGCGGTATCGGCCTTCTGACTCCTCCAGTTGGAGCAGTCCTGTTCATCGGTTCCGCGGTGGCGAAGCTGCCCATGGAGAAGGTGGTAAAGGCGACCCTGCCATTCTACCTGTGCATGATCGTAACCCTGCTTTTGATCACCTTTGTGCCGGCTATCAGCCTTTGGCTGCCGCAGGTGCTGGGATAAAAAGCTCTTAAAATACAGCAAAACAGCGAGACAGATATAGCGGTGTAATGATGCACCGCTATATTTTTTTGACTCAATCATGTCCTGTGGAATGGAAAATGTTCTGTTGGAATATACAGATCACAGTTTTTGCCGTTTCAGCGGGATCATGCATAGAATATAACCATATGGGGAACCATATTATGTCCCTGAAATCTGTGCTGCGCAGATTGAAAGGATGCAATTGGAAAAAATATTGATAAAAATTTTTAATTCATATTGAAATACTAGGAAATAAAGAGTATAATGCAGTTGTGGGTAAAATATTCCGGAAAGGTGGAGTTTTATATATGGATAAGAAAATGATATATCTTGATAATGCAGCGACGACCAAGACAAGGCCGGAGGTTGTGGAAGCCATGCTTCCGTATTTTACGGAGCTTTACGGCAACCCGTCTTCCGTATACGATTTTGCATCCCCGTCAAAAGAGGCGGTGACGCGGGCGCGGGAGATCATCGCCGGGTCCATTGGTGCAAAGACCAATGAGATCTATTTCACGGCAGGCGGTTCCGAGTCGGACAACTGGGCGATCAAGGCGGCTGCCGATGCGTACCAGGCGAAAGGCAATCACATCATTACCAGTAAGGTTGAACACCATGCGGTATTGCACACCTGCCAGTACCTGGAGCAGCACGGATTTGAGGTGACGTATCTGGACGTGGATGAGAATGGTGTGGTAAAGTTAGAGGAGCTTAAGAAGGCGATCCGGCCGACCACGATCCTGATCACCATCATGTTTGCCAACAATGAGATCGGGACGATCCAGCCGGTGAAGGAGATCGGTGAGATCGCAAAGGAGCACGGCATCCTGTTCCACACCGACGCGGTACAGGCATACGGACATGTGCCGGTGAATGTGGACGAGTACCATATTGATATGATGAGCGCCAGCGGCCACAAGATAAGCGGGCCGAAGGGCATTGGGTTCTTATATATCCGCACTGGAGTGAAGATCCGTTCCTTTGTCCACGGCGGCGCCCAGGAGCGCAAGCGCCGCGCAGGCACGGAGAATGTGCCGGGCATTGTGGGTCTTGGGAAGGCGGCGGAGATCGCCATGGAGACCTTAAAGGAGCGGGCAGAGAAAGAGGCGCAGCTTCGTGATTACCTGATGGACCGGGTGATGGCTGAGATCCCTTACACCCGTATCAATGGGCAGCGTGTCAACCGTCTGCCGAACAATGTGAATTTTTCATTCCAGTTTGTGGAGGGGGAATCGCTGCTGATCCTGTTGGACAGCAAGGGCATCTGCGGTTCCAGCGGTTCTGCATGTACTTCCGGGTCGTTAGATCCCTCCCATGTGCTGCTGGCGATCGGCCTGCCTCATGAGATCGCACACGGGTCTCTGCGGCTGACCTTAAGCGAGGAGAACACACAGGAGGAGATGGACTATGTGGTTGACAGCCTTAAGGCGATCCTTGAGCGGCTGCGTGGAATGTCCCCGCTCTATGAGGATTTTATGAAGAAACAGGCGAAATAAGCCTGCATAAATGAAGCGGTAAAGTAATTGCAGGTATTACTGCCGGGGCGGTGGGAAATATGGAGCACGGCCTGGAACAGACAGATTAAAATGATAAGATAAAGGAGAAAAATAATTATGTATACAGAAAAAGTGATGGATCATTTTGAGCATCCAAGAAACGTAGGAGAACTTGAAAATCCCAGCGGTGTTGGCACCGTAGGAAACGCCAAGTGCGGCGATATCATGAGGATGTATCTGGACATTGACGAGAACCAGATCATCCGGGATGTGAAGTTCAAAACCTTCGGCTGCGGTGCTGCGGTGGCGACCAGCAGCATGGCGACGGAGCTGGTGAAGGGCAAGACCGTTCAGGAGGCTCTCACCATTACCAACAAAGCTGTGATGGAAGCACTTGACGGATTGCCGCCAGTTAAGGTACACTGTTCTTTGTTGGCAGAGGAAGCGATCCATGCGGCGCTGTGGGATTATGCACAGAAGAACGGGATCCAGATCGATGGCCTGAAAAAGCCGGTCAGCGATATCAGTGAACATGAAGATGATGGGGATGAGGAATATTGAATCAGAATAAAAAGGTAGTGGTAGGTATGTCAGGCGGCGTCGATTCTTCGGTGGCCGCCTGGCTTTTGACGCAGCAGGGATATGAGGTGATCGGAGTCACCATGCAGATCTGGCAGGACGAGGACGGGGACGTGCAGGAGGAACAGGGGGGCTGTTGCGGCTTAAGCGCCGTGGACGACGCCCGCCGGGTGGCTATGCAGCTGGAGATCCCTTACTACGTGATGAATTTCAAGCAGGAATTCCGCGAGCACGTGATGGACTACTTCGCAGGGGAATACCTGGAGGGCCGCACG
>ERZ791803.1270-NODE-1270-length-12196-cov-2.409274_pt1 | contig 12196 bp, 10 predicted proteins | sample MGYA00510307_ERZ791803 | MGnify/ENA primary metagenome ERZ791803 (study PRJEB30046, sample SAMN00791963) | human gut metagenome | study: EMG produced TPA metagenomics assembly of the A metagenome-wide association study of gut microbiota in type 2...
TTTGACTGTCTGAACGATATCCGCAACCTGGAGACAGCTGTAAAAGCTACCAACAGAGAAAAAGGACATGCTCAGATTGCGCTGTGCTATACTCTGGGCGATGCCTATACACTGGATTACTGGAAGGATATTGCAAAGAGAATTGAGGACATGGGCGCTGACTCCCTGTGTATCAAGGATATGGCAGGTCTGCTGACACCATACGCGGCAGCAGAGCTGGTACAGGCTCTGAAGGAAGGAACAAGCCTTCCTATCGACCTGCATACCCACTACACATCAGGCGTTGCTTCCATGACTTATTTAAAGGCAGTAGAGGCAGGATGTGAAATCATCGACTGCGCCATGTCGCCTCTGGCTCTGGGAACCAGCCAGCCGGCCACTGAGGTTATGGTGGAGACCTTCCGCGGCACCCCATATGACACCGGCTATGACCAGACACTGCTGGCTGAGATTGCAGACCATTTCCAGCCCATACGTGAGCAGGCCCTTAAGAGCGGCCTTCTGAACCCGAAGGTTCTGGGAGTTAATATCAAGACACTTCAGTATCAGGTGCCGGGCGGAATGCTGTCCAACCTGGTAAGCCAGTTAAAAGAGGCCGGACAGGAAGACAAGTACCGCCAGGTTCTGGAGGAGATTCCGAGAGTGCGTAAGGACTTCGGCGAGCCTCCGTTAGTTACACCGTCATCCCAGATTGTGGGTACACAGGCTGTTATGAACGTGATCATGGGTGAGCGCTACAAGATGGTTCCGAAGGAATCCAAGAAAATCATGCTTGGTGAATTCGGCCAGACAGTTAAGCCCTTTAATCCGGAAGTGCAGAAAAAGATTATCGGCGACGAAACACCCATTACCTGCCGTCCTGCCGATCTGATTGCTCCTCAGCTTCCTCAGTTTGAGAAGGAATGCGCGCAGTGGAAGCAGCAGGATGAGGATGTTCTCAGCTATGCGCTGTTCCCGGCAGTGGCCAAGGATTTTTTCGAGTACAGGGCTGCCCAGCAGACCAAGGTGGACAGCAGTGCTGCCGACAAGGACAGCAAGGCTTATCCGGTCTAATTGCAGTTATAGATGAAATAAAAGAAGGCAGTCTCCATATCAGTTGCAGATGTGGAGGCTGCCTTTTTGCGTGCCCGGCGGGAACAGGTTCTAAAGTTTCTGGACCAGATGGATCTTTTTGTACTTTACAGGGGAGATGCCGTACTCTTTTTTAAACAGATGATAAAAATATTGATGCTCTGAAAGCCGCTTTCATATATTACGTCTACAATCTCCATATCTGTGTGTATCAGAAGATTAGCAGCATAGTTAAGCCGTTTTCCGTTGATGTAGGCAGAGGGGGTGATTCCCAGATGCTTACGGAACATTCTGCAGATGTGTTCCGGGGAACGCTGTGTCTGGCGGACAAGATAATCCATCCCCATGGTCAGGTTTTTGGGATTGGATAATCCCTCCAGTGCAGGAACAAGCCAGGCCGGCAGATTGGAGGCATCCGAGGACCTTTTTTGTTTTTCCAATTCAGGAATGATATAGGAATACATAATGTCAATAAGGATTGCTCTGAGATGGGTGTTTTTTTCCTCCATATCAGAAGATGACAGCTGGTTAAGAAAGGACAAACGATTTTGGATCATCAGCGTGTCAATGGTGCTTAACCGGACAATCGGGGAGTGGGAACCAGCAAACAGTTCTTTGCGCGGGGCCTGAGAGTTATAAAGGTAACCAAAAAGAGAATTTACCGTATAAGCCGGAAAGGCCAGATTAATATGTACAGAGTCCCCGGTCTGTATTTTGGTGTGGATATCACCGGGACGGATAAGAAGCAGATTTCCATGCCCAAGTTTGATTCGGTCATTATTTAACAAAATATCCAGTGAATTTTCAGTCACTAGTATGATTTCATAAAAATCATGGACCTGCGGGTATTCATTTGCATCAATCAGTGTACGGATTGAGTAATAGACCTCGCAATCAATGGGGAATACAGATGGAGTATTTACATTTTTAGCTGAAATTTGCATAAGAATAGTTCCTCTCCCTGCCTGAATATCCAGTTGTTTTTGTCTAAATATCAATATAAAACAATAAATATCAAAAGTAAAGAAGATTTGGGGAATAAAATAAGATATAGTAAGAACATAAATGAATGAGCTCATTTAAATGAAAACAAAAACTATGTAATGATATTAGGAGGCAGGCTTTATGAAGAAGATAGCGTTAGCAGCAATGATATTAGGAATGGCCGGTGTATTGGGTGCATGCAGCATGGATGGAGACGGGGCATCCAAGACAACAGGAGGAACAACCGTGGCCCAGGGGACAAGCCAGGAAGAGAAAGGTCAGAAAGAGAAGGCCGGAGAAGGGGAAGAGCAGACAGATACATCTGGTGCAGGGAAGTCAATTGCAGGTATTGTGTTCCAGGAAGATCAGTTTTTTAAGCTGATGTCGGCTGGATATGAGGCGGCTGCAAAGGATCTGGGGTATGAAATCCAGCTTTCCAATGTCACAAATGATCAGATGAAGGAAACTGAGCTGGTAAATACATATACAGCACAAGGAGTTGCCGGCATCGCCATCTCCCCTCTGTCCGCAACCATTTCTCCGGAGGCACTTAAGGTTTCAAGCGATAAAGGGGTCAAAATCTGTGTGGCCAATACGGCCATGGACTCATACCCTTTTTCCATAGCAGCCTATACCTCGGATAATTATGCCTTTTGTAAACAGACTGGCGAGATTGCAGTAGACTTTATTAAGGAAAAATACGGGGATGAGAAAATCGAGCTGGGAATCCTTCAGTTTAAGACACAAATTCCGGAAACCTCAGCTGAGAGGGTCAACGGCTTCCTTGCTGCCCTGGATGAGGGTGGGGTAAACTATGAGATTGTTTCCAACCAGGATGCATGGCTCCAGGATACAGCCATTGCAAAGGCAGGGGACATGCTGGCCGCCAACCCTGATATTGATATCATGTTTGCTGCCAACGACGGCGGAACCATCGGTGCTGTTATGGCAGTGGAAAATGCAGGACAGGCAGGCAAGACCTTTGTATTCGGTACCGACGCGTCTGAGCAGATTGTGGATTTGCTGAAAGCAGATAATGATATTCTTCAGGCCGTCACAGGACAGGATCCGTTTCAGATTGGATATAAGACGGTTGAGACTCTGGTCCAGTCCATTGAAGGAAAGGATGTGGCGGACCAGGGAAAGACAGTAATTGTGGAAGGTATACCGTTAAGACGCGGCGATACAAAGCAGCTGGATGATTTTATGTCAGACCTTAAATCCAAAATGTAGCTGAGTTCGTTACCGGTAAGAATAAGGAGTATGCCATGAGCATTTTGAGAACGGAAGGGATTATAAAGGATTATCCGGGAACAAGAGCATTGGATGATGTCACCGTATCCTTTGACAGCGGAAAAGTCCATGCCTTTATCGGAAAGAACGGGTCGGGAAAATCAACCCTGGTTAAAGTATTTGCAGGCGCCATTCAGCCCACAAGCGGACATTTTTATCTGGATGAAGAGGAATTGCATTTCAGTACACCGGTGGAAGCACTGAACAAGGGAATCGCCACTGTATATCAGGAGCTGAGTCTGGTTCCCCATCTCTCAGTGGCGGAAAATATTTTTTTAGGACGTCTTCCAAAGAAGGGACGTCTGGTAGACTGGAAGAGGACGTATCAGATGGCAGGAGAGCTGCTGCATGCAATGGGCGTAGATATTGACCCCCATGAAAAGGTGTTCAGGCTCAGTATGTGGCAGTGCCAGGTGGTGGAAATCACCAAGGCCATGAGCTTTAAACCGAAGGTGCTTATGCTGGATGAGCCCACATCGGCTCTGGCCGCCAATGAAACCCAGAAGCTGTTTGAGGCAATACGGATGTTAAAAAAGCAGGATGTAATCATTATCTACATCTCCCACAGATTACAGGAGCTGTGGGAGATTGCAGACAGCGTTACAGTACTGCGGGATGGAAAATACATAGGAACAGAGCCAATTAGTTCGCTGCAGCACAAGGATATCATTACTATGATGTTCGGTGATGTGGAAATCAAGGAAAGACCCGGAGACCTTAAGGTGCAGGATGGCATCATAATGGATGTAAAACATCTTACCCGCAAGGGGAAGTTCCAGGACGTATCCTTTCAGCTGAGAAAGGGAGAGGTATTAGGAATTGCAGGAATGCTGGGGTCCGGCCGTACAGAGCTGCTGCGCTGTATATTTGGTGCAGACCCATACGACAGCGGTGAAATCCTGGTGGATCAGAAAACTGCTCCCAAAAATGCCGGTCCCATCGGAATGATGCAGATGGGGCTGGGGCTGACGCCGGAAGAGAGAAAAACGCAGGGGGTGATTTTGATTCATTCCATCCGTGATAACCTCTGCTATGCCAGTATGGATAAGATGACACAGCGCCATGTGATAAATGAAAAAACCAGAAAAGAATTTTCAGAGAGACAGATTAGGGATTTACAGATTAAAATTCCGGATTTGATGGCCCCGGTAAGCTCTCTTTCCGGCGGCAACCAGCAAAAGGTAATTATTGGAAACTGGTTGAATACGGCTCCCAAGATTATGATGTATGATGAGCCCTCCAGAGGAATAGATGTAAAAGCAAAACAACAGATTTTCCAGATTATGTGGGAGCAGTCCAGAAAAGGAATATCCAGTATTTTTGTGTCATCAGAGCTGGAGGAACTGGTGGAGGTATGTCACAGGATTCTGATTATGCATATGGGAAAAATCGTTGGGGAAGTGTGTCTGGACGACCATGTGACCATAGATGCATTATACGCGTATTGTATGGGAGGAAAGGTAGAATGAAATCTGTAAAAATCGACTCATTGCATATGGAACTATTTTCCGGCAAAAAAACAAAAAATTTAATTCTGGACCACCTGATTGAAATTCTTCTGCTGGTTCTGATTATTGGTGTAAGTATTGCGGCGCCGTCCTTTCTGAAATCGGGAAATATTTTAAACATATTGCGGAATGCGGCTATGAAGGGTGTCATTGCTTACGGAATGTGTCTGGTAATCATTTCAGGTGAAATAGACCTGTCCGTTGGATCTCAGGTAGCCTTAAGCGGAGTGCTGGCAGGATTTATCTCAAAGGGACTTGCTGAGGCAGGAATCATGCCCATTGAGCTTGGCGCGTTAGTGGGAATTGCAGCAGCCACCCTGGTGGCTCTCTTGACAGGATTGTTCCACGCATGGGCCAGACAGAAATTTAATATGCCCAGTTTCATTATCACACTGGCTACCCTGAATGTGATGTATGGTTTTGCGGCTATCGTGTGCGGCGGATTTCCTATCGCCAATGCCTTCCCAACCTGGTATGCCTTTCTGGGAAGCGGAAGGATTCTGGGAATACCCTTTCCCGCCATTGTCTTTATCTTAATCTTCCTGTTTTTTTGGTTCCTGACAGAGAAAACTGACCTTGGAAGAAGAATTTACGCAGTGGGAGGTAATGCGGAGGCTGCCCGTTTAAATGGAATCAGTGTGTGGAAAACCAGGATTTTTGTCATGTGTATGGTGCAGCTGATGTGTGTATTGTCAGGTATTATGAATTCCGCACAGGTCCGTTCTGCCACATTTACCTTTGGACGCGGCTGGGAGACGCAGATTATATCCTCTGTAGTAATCGGCGGTACCAGTATGTTGGGCGGTATTGGAACCATATGGGGAACTTTGATAGGCGTACTATTTACAGGTGTAATCACCAACGCCATGACATTGCTGAATGTAAACGAATTCATGCAGTATGTGATTAATGGCGCCCTGATGTTTTTTGCAGTTATGTTTAACACATACATGACGAAAAAAAGAAATAATTAATGAGAGTGGCTTGGAGGAAGGAAATGAAGCTGGGAGTCGGATTATATCGTTACATGCTAAAGGATGAGGAATTTACCTTTGCAAGACAGTGCGGATGCTCGGATGTAATTATCCATCTGGCAAATTACTACGATGGAGAAAATGATATTGTCAAAGCTACGGATGAAAAGGAAAATTACGGAATCGCCAGAGCAGGGGAGTCTGTTTGGAGTCTGGACCACATGATGGCGCTCCAGAAGCAGGCAAAGGAAAAGGGGCTTAATATTTACGGAATTGAGAATTTCAGTCCGGCGGACTGGTATGATATATTGCTGGATGGACCTAAAAAGGAAGAACAGATGGAGCATCTGAAGGAAATTATACGCAATGCAGGAAAAGCAGGCATACGATGTTTCGGATATAATTTCAGTCTTGCTGGAGTGTGGGGCCACCAAAAAACAAAAAAGGCCAGAGGAGGAGCGATCAGTACCTGTTTTCATGCCGGACAGCTCAATCTGGATGCCAGGATTCCAAAGGGTGAGATATGGAACATGACCTATGCAGAGAATGCCCGGGGAGAATACATAGAAGATATCGGATACGAGGAATTGTGGAATAGGCTAAAATGGTTTCTGGAGCGTATTCTTCCGGTAGCAGAGGAGGCAGGAGTAATGATGGCCCTGCACCCGGACGACCCGCCTATGCCATTTTTAAGAGGTACTCCGCGCCTGGTCTACCAGCCGCAGCTGTATCAGAAAGTGCTGGACCTGGTTCCAAGTCCCTGCAATGGAATTGACTTTTGCATGGGAAGTATCCAGGAGATGACAGATGGAAATATCTATGATGCCTTGGAGCAGTATTCCTCCCAGGGAAAGATTGGCTATGCCCATGTCAGGAATGTACGGGGCAAGGTTCCGGATTATACGGAAGTATTTGTGGATGACGGGGATATCAATATAAAGAGAACATTGGAGATTTTAAAAAAGAATCACTTTGAAGGTGTTCTGATTCCTGACCATACGCCGCAGATTCAGTGCCAGGATACATGGCATGCGGGAATGGCCTTTGCTCTTGGATTTATAAGGGCGGAGTTAATGGGGCTGGAAGGATAGGAAGATAAAAGGAGGTCTGTATATGCAGTTATTTGATTTGACGGATAAGAATGTCCTGATTACAGGAGGAACCAGGGGAATTGGCTTTGCAATTGCACAGGGAGTGAAGCAGGCAGGCGGCAGGGTATGGATTCATGGCAGCAGTGAGGACAGGACCAGAAGGATTGCAGAGGAAAATGGATTTGACTATCTTTACGGCGATCTCAGAGACCAGGAAGGGCTAGACGGAATGCTGCGTCCTTTCCTGTCCAGGGAGGACAGACTGGATGTGCTGATTAACAATGCCGGTTTTGAGACTCACAGCGCCATTGAAAATGCTGAGGAGGAGTCAATGGACGCCATCTACAATGTAAATACCAAGTCGCCTTATTTCCTGCTGCAGAAGCTGCTTCCGGCTTTGAAAAAGGCCGGGCGGGCATCCGTCATCAACGTGACCTCCATTCATCAGAAGGTGCCGGTGCGGGAAAATGGCTATTACTGCATGGCTAAAGCATCGTTAGGTATGTTTACCAAGGTGGCTGCCCTGGAGCTGGCCAAGTATGGAATCCGTGTCAATAATCTGGCCCCCGGCGCCATTCTTACGGATATGAACCGTGAACTGGTGGAGGCCATGGATTTTGAAAAATGGATTCCCATAGGACGGGTTGGCCGTGCGGATGAGCTGATTGGTCCTGCCGTATTCCTGGCTTCTGACGCCTCCTCCTATGTAACCGGAACCACATTGTATGTGGACGGGGGATACAGTGAAAATCTGCTGCGGTATTAAAGGCTGGGAAGTGGAATTGCGGAGTGGGGATGCATATTGGCATTGCCAAGTGCGCAGAAAGGAGAGTGGCAATGTACAGCCGTAATTATGGGTGCAGGATCACAGACCAGATAATCATGGATGGCAACAAGGCGGTTGTCATGGAAAATCAAAAGCTGCGGCTGACATTTTTGGCTGACAGGGGCATGGACTGTGTGGAAATGCTGTACAAGCCGGAGGATATTGATTTTATGTGGCGGTCTCCGGCGGGGCTTCATAAAAGAAGTGAGTATCTGTCTAATTCCGGGAACAGTCTGGGGAATTACCTGGACCATAATTCAGGAGGATGGCAGGAGATACTTCCCAACGGAGGAGGAGAGTGCAGCTACAAAGGCGCTTGTCTGGGGATGCACGGGGAGATTTCAAGTGTGCCGTGGGATTGCAGGATCATAAAGGATTCTGAGGAGGAGGTTGTCCTTAAGGCATGCATTACCACCCTGCGTTCCCCGTTCCGTCTGGAGAAGGAAATATCCTTAAAGATGGATGAAAGCGCCATCACAATCCGGGAAAGCCTTACCAATCTGGCAAAGGAGCCAATGGAGCTTATGTGGGGCCATCACCCCACCGTGGGAAAACCTTTTCTGGATAGCAGCTGCCGGATTGACACAAATGGGACCGTGGGTTTTTCCATGGATCAGCGCGATTTTGAGACACAGCGTCTGAAGCCGGGAACCAGGTTTGAATGGCCTGCTGCCGGCAATGGAGTGGATTTTTCAAACGTGCCGGGGGAGGATGCTGATACTGCGGATATGATTTATATAACCGGTTTTCCGGAGCGTGCCTGGTACCGGGTACATAATGAAACTAAAAACATAAGTTATGGAATGAGCTGGGACGGAAAACTGTTCCCATATATGTGGATGTGGCAGGTATGCGGTGGTTCTTATGGATATCCATGGTATGGAAGAACTTATAACCTGGCGCTGGAGCCATGGACCAGTTACCCGTCATCGGGTTTAATAAAGGCCATAGAGAATGGAAGCGCTCTCTGTCTTGAGGCAGGGGAGGTAAGGCAAACAGAACTTTGCTTCTGGATTAAAAAGGAGGAGATATAAAATGGTGTTAAAAAAACATGAGTTGCTGGAAGTTATAAAGAAAGAGCTGTATACTCCTGTGGTAGGGGATATACTGGACCAGATGGGATTATACCACCAGTTTCTCCCCCAGGCAGTCCGGCCCCTTAGGGATGATATGAAGCTGGCAGGTTATGCTATGACCGTTTTAATGATTGATGTATTCGGCCAGCAGAAAAAGCCCTTTGGTTATTTGACAGAGGCGCTGGATGACTTGCAGGAGGACGAAATTTATGTGGCTGCCGGAGGCACCATGCGCTGCGCGTATTGGGGAGAACTTTTAACGGCCACTGCAAAAAAGCGCGGGGCGGCAGGTGCAGTTGTCAATGGATGGCATAGGGATACGCCTCAGGTGCTGGACCAGAACTGGCCTGTATTTTCCAGGGGATGCTATGCCCAGGATTCTTCTGTGCGCACCCAGGTGGTGGATTACCGCTGCCGGATTGAAATAGAAGGCGTAACCGTTATGTCCGGCGATTTGATCTTTGGTGATGTGGACGGTGTTCTGGTTATTCCGGCAGAGCATATTGAATATGTGATTGAAAAGGCCCTTGAAAAAGCAAGAGGAGAGAAGAACGTAAGAAAGGCTATTGAGAAAGGCATGAGCGCGACGGAGGCATTTGCTACCTTTGGTATACTTTAGTACCTATCTTTTTGGAACAATGTTTTTCAAACAGGTTACGGGGAGGGATGTATGATGGAATATAGGATTTATGCAGGAACATATGCGGGTGCGGATGAAAATGGTATTTTCAGATACAGGATGGATGGAAACAGCCAAATACTGGAAAGGGAACTGGCTCTTCCGGGTATATCAAACCCGTCGTATCTGGCCCTTTCGCAGAACGGGACCATGATGTATGCAGTGATGGAGGATATGGAGTATCATGGGAATGCGGGGGGAGGCGTTTGCGCCATAAAATGCCGTGAGAATTCTCTGGAGATTCTCAATTCCAGAGGAACTACGGGCACCCTTCCCTGCCATGTGACCCTGGATGAGGAAGCAGGGGTTATTTATGCGGCTAACTATATGAGCGGAAGCCTGTCCATGTTTCCTCTGATGCCGGATGGAAGTTTAGGGGAAATGAGTGACTGCAGACAGCATAAGGGAAAAGGACCCAACACCCTGCGCCAGGAAGGCCCCCATGTGCATTTCAGCGGTCTGTCTCCGGAAAAGGACGGAATCTGGTGTGTGGACCTGGGCCTGGACCGTATATTATTTTATGGAATAGATGTTCATACCATGACCCTTAGCCATAGGCCGGAGCGGGATATTATGCTGCCAAAGGGAACCGGCCCCAGGCATTTTGTGTTTCAGCCGGGAAACGCGCACAGGATGTATGTGGTCTGTGAATTGAGTTCAGAGGTGTTTGCGGTGAATATATTAAAAGAGGGATGCCAAATATTGCAGAGAATTTCCTCCCTGAGCGCACCGAATGATAAAAGCTCCTGTGCAGCCATCAAATGTTCGGAGGACGGCCGTTTCCTATATGTGTCCAACCGCGGAGACGACAGCATTGCTGTATTCAGGATTGATCCAAAAAACGGCCTTCTCCATCTGGTGCAGATAGAAAAGGCCGGCGGCAGGACTCCCAGAGATATTCTGGTACTTAAGGACATGCTTTTGTCTGCGAACCAGGACAGCAATACCATTACATGTTTCTATAGGAATGAAGATACGGGAATCCTGACGCGGAGGACGGGAGAGACTTCCTGTCATGCTCCTGTCTGCCTTACTGCCGTCCCCACTGCATAGCCCCGTTGGCATCCAGCATTCCGCCGCTTAATACCTTGCCGTTCAGGCTGTCCATCTTGCGGGCTGAGGCCAGGATTACGTTTTTGATGTCTGTCAGGCTCAATTCCGGTCTGGAGGTATAGAGCATGGCTGCTGTGGCGGTGACCATGGGAGCGGCCATGGAGGTGCCGCTCATGAAGGCGTAGCCATTGTCCGGGGTGATGCCCAGGATGAAGGTGCCGGGGGCAGCGATGTCCACGCTGCCCGCGCCGAAGTTGGAGCTCTCATCCAGTTTGCCGTCAAACATCAGGTTGGCTACGGTTATCACGTTGTCAAAGGGAAGGGAGGCAGGGTAAATGGGGGAGGCGTCTATGTTATAGCCGATTGCGTTGTCATCCCCGTTGCCCGCGGCTACAATGAAAAGCATTCCGGAGTCGCGGATAGCTGCCTTGAATTCTTCGGTGCAGTTCTGGGAGCCGAAGCTCAGATTGCATATCTGGGCGCCGTTGGCCTCCGCATATTTGATGGCTGCAATCACATTGTCCGGTGAACCCTTTCCCTCTTCTCCTCCCAGGGCCTTTACAGGCATGATTTTTACGTAATTGTTGTCGGCTATTCCCACGATGCCGCCGTTATCCTTGGAGGCCGCAATGGTGCCGGCTGCATGGGTGCCGTGGACGTCCTCCGGGCCTTCGTATACCTGGTTGGTATTGCTGTAAAAATTCCAGCCGTTTACATCGTCCACGAATCCGTTTCCGTCATTGTCAATGCCGTCTCCGGGAATCTCGTCCTCATTGACCCATATGGAACCCTGCAAATCCGGATGGGAGATGTCCACGCCTGTGTCTATGACCGCCACGGTCAGGGGGCGCTTTGTCTCTGTCTGGGAGTAGGCCTCCCATGCTGGCTGGATATTGATATCAATTCCGGGAACAGCATCAATGGCGCTGGTCAGGATATTGGCCGGCTCCAGCGGGGGAAGGGCTATGGCGTCTACCTTTCCTCTTTTGTTTCTGTGTACATAGGCGGGGTCCAGGGAATCAATATCCAGTTCCTGGACTATTTTTTGCGCTTGGCCGTCATTTTTAAGGGCCCACTGGTACGAGGCCTTGTCGTCCTTGATGGACAGGTTGTTGAGGCCGGGGCCTACCGCATAGGCGGAGAATGCGTTATCCGCCGCATTATAGGGGACGGCCCCGGACGCTGTGGCAAGTGCCAGGAAAAGCGCCGTGGCCGTAATGAGTTTTTTCATGACTATGCTCCTTTTTGATGTTTCATTATACCATTGTAATAGTATAACACATAAGATAGCATAAGACTTTGAAAATTTTATGAAAATCTTTCCGATTTTATTACAAATTATGGTACCAGACCCGTATCTAACTTCCATATATCCCTGTTGTACTCCTCAATGGTACGGTCAGAGGAGAAGTAACCGGCCTTGCTGATGTTGATTAACATTTTCCTGGCCCAGGCCGTACGGTTTTCGTAGTCGCTCAGAGCCTGTTCCCTGGCCTGGCAGTAAGCCTTAAAGTCGGGGAAGGTCATGAACCAGTCCTTGTTCAGAAGCTCGTTGTACAGGCGCTCCAGGTGTTCCACGGAACCGGCTGCTGTCATGGCGGGGCTGATGATGAAATCAACGGCTTCCTTAAGGTCAGGGTC
>ERZ791803.1275-NODE-1275-length-12171-cov-2.537389_pt1 | contig 12171 bp, 6 predicted proteins | sample MGYA00510307_ERZ791803 | MGnify/ENA primary metagenome ERZ791803 (study PRJEB30046, sample SAMN00791963) | human gut metagenome | study: EMG produced TPA metagenomics assembly of the A metagenome-wide association study of gut microbiota in type 2...
CCTTGTAGCCCAGTCCGCGTATGGTTTCTATGGTGAATTCCGGATATTGTTCGAACCGTTTGCGCAGCCGGTTGATATGTACGTTAATGGTATTGTCATCGGTTTCAGATTCGATTCCCCATATCTCATCCATGAGCTGGATGCGTGTAAATATCTTGCCGGGATAGGACAGGAGCTTGTACAGAAGGTAAAATTCCTTTCTGGGCAGTGTCTGGACGCTGCTGCCCCTGGTGACGGAGAGGGAATCATAGTCCAGGGTCACGCTGCCTATGGTAATCTTCCGTTCGCTGGCAATCTGCGCCCTTCTCAGCAGTGCGCGTATGCGCAGGACCATTTCCTCCTCATCCACCGGTTTTGTCATGTAGTCGTCCGTTCCGGCCATGAATCCTTTGCGTTTATCCTCGGGCAGCACCTTGGCGGTGACCATGAGGATGGGCAGGTTGTAATCCATGGAGCGGAGGTGTCTGGTCAGTTCGTATCCGTCCATGCCCGGCATCATGATATCCAGCACGGCCAGGTCAATGTGGTGTCTGTCAAGGAGTTTCAGGGCCTCCTCCCCGCTGCTGGCCGGAATTGGGTTGAATCCGTTGCATTTCAGGACGGCTTCCATTAATTTTCTTGTATTCTTATCGTCTTCAGCGATTAAAATCTGAAACATGGCATTAACCTCCATCTGAAATCTATTATACATTTATAGCATCCAAATATAAAGTGAACATGAATAAATCACAGAAAGTTCACTTTTTTTATTGGTGTACAGCCGCTTTTGTTAATGTTCAATTTATCTTCAGGCTTTACTATATGAGACGAATGCAAAATGGTAAAGGAGAGCGACAATGGATAAGAAAATGAAGGTTAGGATAGGAATCGGAGCAGCCATTGCAGTTGCGGCAGTCCTTCTTATGCTGTCAGGAAAGAAAAAAGGACAGCAGGGCCCTATGGGAATGGGGCAGGAGGCCGTGGCAACCATTGTGAAGGCGCAGAAACCGTCCGTAGGGGATATCAGCCTGACCACAGGGCTTACCGGAACCGTGGAACCCTCTGACGTTGTCTATGTATACGCCAAGGCTTCCGGCGATGTAACCAGTGTGCTGGTAAAAGCAGGCGATATGGTGGAACAGGGCCAGGTCCTGTGTGAGATTGATACGGAGCAGGTGGAGACTGCCAGGAATTCCATGGATTCCGCGTCCGTATCCCTTTCCGAGGCCCAGAGCAATCTGAGCAGGATGCAGATATTGTATGCCAGCGGAGATCTTTCGGACCAGGAATATGAACAGTATAGCAATAAGGTCAAGTCAGCCAGGCTTCAGTACGAATCAGCCAAGCTGGCCTATGACAGGCAGGTGGAGTACAGCACGGTCACGGCGCCTATCAGCGGCAAGATTGAAAACTGCGACATAGAGGTCCATGACCGTGTCTCCCAGTCAGCCCAGCTGTGCGTGATTGCAGGGGAAGGGGAAAAACGTGTCTCCTTCTACGTGACAGAACGGATGATGGGAAACATTGCCGTGGGCGACAGGCTGGATATACAGAAGGACGGCACAGGGTATGAGGCATATATCAGCGAAATCAGTTCCATGGTGGATTCCGATACCGGGCTTTTTAAGGTAAAGGCAGAACTGAAACATGCGGACGGCATTGCCACTGGCAGCACCGTGAAGCTGAATCTGGTGACTGAGCATACGGAAAACGCAATGATGATCCCTGTGGATGCTGTTTACTACAGCGGAGGGGACGGGTATGTGTACCTCTACCAGGATGGTGTTGCTGCAATGGTGCCGGTGGAAGTAGGACTCTATGATGCGGAACACGCTGAGATATTATCAGGACTGTCCGCCGACGATTTGGTAGTCAGTACGTGGTCTTCTAATCTGTACGAGGGCGCCAGGATACAGCTGAGGACGGAAGACGGCCAGGGCGCCGGGGCGGATGCCCAGGGCCAGCCAGGCGCGGATACCCCAGGCCAGCCAGGTGCGGATGCCCAGGGCCAGCCAGGTACAGATACCCCAGGCCAGCCAGGCGCGGATGCCCAGGGCCAGCCAGGCGCGGATGTCCAGGGCCAGCCAGGTGCGGATACCCAGGTGCAGTCAGGCGCGGACGCCCAGACGGCCGCAGACAACGGTGCAGAATAGGGAGGCATACATATGGGACTTACAAGACTTGTACTGAAACGGCCGGTAGCCACGGTCATGACCCTGCTCTGCCTTCTGGTGTTCGGCATTTCCTCCGTGTTTTCAGCCACCCTGGAGCAGATGCCAGATACGGATACGCCCATGCTCATTGTAATGGGGATGTATTCCGGCGCAGGGCCTGAGGACATCAATGAACTGGTGACAGAACCCATCGAAGACGAGGTCAGCACCCTGGAAGGCGTGAAGGGCATGTCCTCCTCGTCCAGCGACGGACGGTCCATGGTCATGCTGGAATATGACTACGGCACGGATATGGATGAGGCTTACGATGACCTTAAGAAGAAGCTGGATAACCTGGAACGCCAGCTGCCCGATGACGTGGAGACTACTGTCATGGAAATGAACAACAATGCCAGCACCACCATGATGCTGTCCATTGCCCATAAGACAGAGACAGACCTCTACGATTATGTGGACCAAAAAATCGTTCCTGAATTTGAGAAAATCACTTCCGTGGCTGATGTGGAGGCCATGGGAGGTTCATCTGAGTATATTAAGATTGAACTGCAGTCAGAAAAGATGGCGCAGTATAAGCTGACCATGAACCAGATTAAGTCGGCCATGAGCGCCGCCAACCTGTCGTACCCTTCCGGGGACGCGGTGGCAGGCAACCTGGAACTGTCCGTGACAACTTCGGTTGAGAACGATACATTAGATGATTTAAAGCGGGTGCCCATTACCACCTCCAGCGGGCAGATTGTTTATATGGAGGATATAGCCAACGTATATGAGGCCGAGGAACAGAGGGGAGGCATTTCCAGGTATAATGGCCAGGAGACCATATCCCTGTCCATCTCCAAGCAGCAGAGCAGCACGGCCATGGATGTGTCGTCCGCGGTACAGAAAACCATTGCCTCCCTGGAGGCGGCTGACGAGGACCTGAAGATTACGGTTGCAAGGGATACGGCGGACAGTATCTTAAGTTCCCTGCAGGATGTGGCGGTAACCATGGTCCTGGCAGTCATCATTTCCATGATCATCATTCTCATATTCTTTGGTGACTATAAGGCATCCCTGATTGTTGGAAGTTCCATCCCCACCTCCATCCTGCTTTCGCTGATACTCATGACCAGTGTGGGATTTTCCCTGAATGTCATTACCATGAGCGCATTGGTGCTGGGCGTGGGCATGATGGTGGATAACTCCATTGTTGTTCTGGAGAGCTGCTTTAGGGCAACGGACGCGTGTGAGGACAAGGGACTGCTGGGGTATGCGAAATCAGCGCTGGCCGGAACGGGCATCGTCCTTCAGTCCATCATTGGTTCCACCGTTACCACCTGCGTGGTTTTCATCCCTCTGGTATTTTTGCAGGGCATGACAGGGCAGATGTTTAAGCCGTTGGGATACACCATCGTGTTCTGTATGACGGCATCCCTTTTTTCAGCCATGACCGTGGTGCCGTTAAGTTATATGATGTATAAGCCAAAGGAAACAGTAAAAGCACCCATGTCCCGCCCGGTGGTCCACCTGCAGAATGCATACCGCCGCATCATGCCGGTTCTGTTAAGGCACAAGGCCATGGTCATGCTGTCATCCGTGGCCATCATCATTTCCACCCTGGTACTGGCAAGCGGAATGGAAACAGAGCTTATGACATCCGATGACACGGGAACCGTAAGCGTTTCCATTGAGACAAGGCCGGGGATACTGTCGGAACAGGCAGACGAAATGCTGTCCAGGGCCGAGGCCATTGTGGCTGCGGATGAAAATGTGGAATCCTACATGCTGCGCTATAGCGGCAATAGCGGAACCATCACCGCTTACCTGGAAGATGACAGGACCATGGACACGGATGAGGTGGCCAGCCTGTGGGAAAAGGAAATGGCGGACATTGATAACTGTACGATTACGGTTGAGGCATCCACATCCATGAGTTTCATGGGAAGGGGCAGGGGGTATGAGGCCATTCTGCGCGGTACCCAGTATGATGAGCTGAAGGAGGTAAGCGACAGGATTGTAAAGGAAATGACGGCCAGGAGTGATGTGGCAAATGTCCATTCCAGCATTGAGAACACGGCGCCTATCGTAACCATTGAGGTGGATCCGGTCATGGCGTCTGCTGAAGGGCTTACCCCTGCGCAGATTGGAAGCATGGTGAGCCAGATGCTGGACGGCATGGAGGTCACCACACTGGATATTGACGGACGTGAGGTCAGCGTGATGGCTGAGTATCCGGAGGAGGATTACAGGACCGTGGACCAGGTAAAGGGCATCATCCTGACCAAGCCTTCCGGCGGTTATGTGGCGCTTACGGATGTGGCTGAGATTTATTTTAAAGACAGCCCGGCATCCATTTCCAAGACCGATAAATCCTTTGAGATTACGATTACGGCTGACTATACCGGGGGAAACGTGAAATCAGTGATTGACAGCGAGGTAATCAATCCGAACCTGTCAGGCACGATCACCACCGGTGTCAATTCCAGGGATAAGATGATGCAGGAAGAATTCTCGGCGCTCTACAAGGCCATTGCCATTGCCGTGTTCATGGTATTCGTGGTCATGGCAGCCCAGTTTGAGTCGCCCAAGTTCTCTTTCATGGTCATGACCACCATACCCTTCAGCCTTGTGGGCTCTTTCGGCCTGCTGAAGGTGACCGGCGTGACCATCAGCATGACTTCCCTGCTGGGGTTCCTGGTCCTGGTGGGAACGGTTGTTAATAACGGTATCCTCTATGTGGACACGGTGAACCAGTACAGGATGACCATGGATCTTAAGACTGCCCTCATTGAGGCAGGGGCCACCAGGCTCCGTCCCATCCTGATGACCAGCCTGACCACCATCCTGTCCATGATTCCAATGGCCCTTGCCATTGGCAGCAGCGGTTCAACCACCCAGGGACTTGCAGTGGTCAATATCGGAGGCCTGACAGCCGGGGTGCTGGTGGCATTGTTCATCCTCCCGATTTATTATGCGGTCATGAATGGCAATAAGAAACGGGTGGTTCTTGATATATAGAAGCACTTGATATAATAGGAGTATCGGTAAGGAAAGGTGAGTACATGACAGGTAGAATGAAAGCAGGATGGGGGATGGCTGGGGAGAATGCGGCAGGAAAGCGTGTAATAGGAAAGCCCGTGGCAGGTATCCTTCTGTGCATCGCGGTTGCAGCGTCGTCGTCCTCCGTTTCCCTGGCGGGAAGCCCGGAATTCGCGTATACAGCGGAGCAATGGGCCTCCTTCCGGGATAATAAACTGGAATTTGATGAGATTGTATATCTGATCCACGAATACAATAACACGGTCATCCAGAACCAGATAGAGTATAAGGAGTACAGAGGGGAGACGCGGGACGACATTTCCCAGGATTATTACGATGCGGCGGACGATGTATACGGAGCCATGGATTATCCTGACTCAAGTGATTCTGATTTTGCCAGCAGGCTGTCCTCCTACCTGAACAGCCAGATCCAGGTGGATAAGCTGAGGGAGCAGGGCGATGATAATGTGGATGATGGGGAGATTAAGAAGTTAGGATACGACCAGACAGAAGCCGCCCTGGTGAAGCAGGCCCAGACCTCCATGATTAATTACTGGACCCAGGCATATACCCTTATGAACCTGAATGAGAGCAAGGTCCAGGCCCAGCTGGCCTATGACTCCACGGTCACGAAGTTAAACGCAGGCATGGGCACCCAGGCGGATGTGCTTTCGGCAAAAGAGTCCGTGTCCTCGGCAGAAGCCGCCATCCTGTCAGCCCGGACCAGCCTTGATAAGACCAAGGAAGAATTGTGTCTGATGCTGGGCTGGACCTATGGGGCGGATGTGGAAATCTGCGATGTGCCGGAGCCGGACATTGCCGGAATCAGCGCCATTGACCTGGAAGCAGATATCACAAAAGCGCTGGAGAACAACTACAGCCTGAAGATATTGGAAAAACAGATCGGTCATGCGGTCAGCACCTCCAACAGGGAAAGTCTGGAACAGTCCTATAAGAACCAGAAGGAGGTTGTAGCAAACAGTGTGAAGACCGCGTACCAGGACCTGATACTGGCAAAAGAGGATTATGTGCAGGCACAGCAATCGCATGAATTAGAGAGCAGCACCATGGCAGCCGCGGACAGGAAGCTTCTTGCAGGCACCATGACAAGAAACGATTATCAGAAACAGAAGTCCTCATTTACGACCTCAGAGGTAAATGTCCGCACAAAGAAACTGGCGCTTCTGACAGCCCAGGTCAACTATGACTGGGCCGTGGACGGCCTGGCATCCGTATCATGACAGGAGCGGGAATCAGAAAGGAGGAGACAGAAAGATGAAGGGAACATATTGGCTTTTGTCAGGCGTGCTGTCCCTCTCCATGGCTCTGTCAGGTACATTGACGGTCCTGGCAGAAGGGGCGGATGCGGGGCTATTCACGGAAACTTCCGCATTGGAACAGGAGGCCGCATCCCGGGAAATGACTGTGGAATACGGAAATCTGCGCACTCTTTTAAAAGAAGGCAACCTTACCCTTAAAAAGACCATAGAAGACCAGGAAGATTCCGTCAATGCGTACCAGGAAATGTGGGACACCATGAAGTGGGAACAGGATAACCTGGAAGATAAGGCGGAGGAAATGGAAGATGACGCGGACAGCAAGGGAATGGAGACAGCCGCCCTTTACGCCTCCAATGCCTCTATGCTGAAATCTTCTGCCAAACGTATCTATAACCAGATAAAGAACCTGACAGATGAAAAGAGCACCAGAAGCATTGAGAAATCTGCGGACTCCTATACCTACACGGCCCAGACCCTGATGAATTCCTACAATCAGATGGCCAGCAATGTTAAGGCCACGGAAAAAAGCGTAAATGTCCTGGAAGCTTCTTACCAGTCCCTTGTCAGGAAAGGCCAGGCGGGAACCGCCACACAGGCAGAGGTACAGGAGGGGCAGAACCGTCTGGAACAGGCCCGCACATCCCTGTCCTCCCTTAAGGAACAGGAAAAGCAGCTGCGGTTTAAGCTGCTTAACATGCTGGGGCTGGAGGACAGTGGATCGGTATCCATCGGAGCCATACCCGAGCCGGATCTGGCCGCCATCGGGGCCATTGACTTTGAGAGCGATAAGAATAAGGCCGTTGGCAATGACTCAAATGTTCAGAACCAGCGCCACTCAAAAGCCGTCAGCACAGCGGAAATCAACCAGAGGTTCAGGCAGGTGGACGAGGCAGAGGGAACCGCAGAAGCCTCCATTACCGCTGCCTACCAGGAACTCCAGGCACAGCTTTTACAGTACCAGGCAGCGCTCCAATCCTACGCAGGTGCGGAACTGGTCTACCAGTCCATGAAGCGCAGACAGGCAGCAGGCATGCTGTCCAATACGGAATATCTCCAGGGAGAGGCGGACTATGCGAAAAGTAAGGCCGCAAAGGAGACCGCTTCCATGAACCTGGTCCAGGCTTATGAATCTTATTGCTGGGAAGTGAAGGGGATTGGGTAATAGGGGGATTGCGTCACACCTGCTCCAGCGAGTCCGTAATATGCCGCGCCGGTATCCGTACAGTGACCTCGGTCCCCTTTCCCAGCGTGCTGGTAAAGGAAAGCCCGTACATTTCCCCATACAGGCTTTTGAGCCTGAGGTTTGTGTTATAAATCCCGATATGCCCGGGGGAAGCCTGCTGCTTTACCCCGGCATCCATATGGGCATGCACCATGTCATGCATCAGGGTATCCAGTTTTTCAGGCGGTATGCCTGCCCCGTCGTCAGAGATGATGAATCCGATATCATCCCCTGACTTCCATCCGGTGAGCAGGATACTGCCTTTTTTCTGTTCCGTTGTCATGATGCCGTGTAGGAATGCATTTTCCACAATGGGCTGGAAGGTGAGCTTGGGGATGGTGTAATCATAGAGTTCATCCGGCACATCCATCACAAAGGTGACGCAGTTGTCATAGCGCATGTTCTGCAGCCTGATATACAGGCTTACATGCTGCAGCTCTGTCTCAATGGAGTTCATGAGCCCGTTGCGGCTTAGGGTCAGCTTGTAGAAACGGGACAGGGCCTGGATGGCCTGGGTCACCTCCTGGTTCCGTCCGGTCTGGGACAGCCAGTTTATCATGTCCAGGGTGTTGTAGAGGAAATGGGGATTGATCTGGGCCTGCAGTGCACGGAATTCAGCGCGCCGCAGATTGTCCGCCGCCTCCCTCTGGCTGTCCATGAGAAGCCCGATTTCCTCTGTCATGTAATTGTAGGTGTCGGCCAGCACGCCAATCTCGTCACAGCCAGTGTCCCCGATGTCCAGGGGCTGGGGGCGTCCGGTGCGCACCTTCTCCATCTGCAGGGCAACGGTAATGATACGGTCTGCTATGGAGCCGGACAGCTGAAAGGAAATGTACATGGCAATGGCCGTAAAGAAAAGGTAAATCAGCGCAAAATGTGTCATCATGTCCCGCCCCGCGTCCGTGATATGGAGGGCGGGAATGACGGAAACCATGATCCAGTCCGTGTCCTTGATGGGAAAATAGGCCGCATAGGCGGAACTGTCCATAAATGAAACCAGGGAAAACTCCTTTTCCGTGCCCATACGTGAGCTGAATTCCGAGTGGGGCATATAGTACATTCCGGCCAGGGCCATGTCTGAGGCAGAGACAATCACATCCCTGCTGTTGATGATGAACGCGGCCTCGTCCATGACGGTCGCATCCTTGCTGAGCACATTATCAAAGGAAGTCCTGGAAAAATAAACTGCTATATAGGCAGAGGCGCTTCTGGAACTGTCGATGGCAGGTTCGCTGTCCGAATATGGAATCCGTGTGATATATGCAAGCCGTCCGTTCTTCTCCGCCTCGCTGGGGGACAGGTACAGTTCAGGACACAGCAGGGAAGTGCTGTGGGAGGTGCTGTAAATCCCGTACCAGTAGCTGCTGGATATTGTGGACATGGGCTGGAACAGGGCTTGATTAAGCTGGTTGTATTGCTGCAGGTCGCCGTAGGCCTGGTCGTCATAGTATATTTTCACATCCGTGATCAGGGATGCGTCCGTTATGCTGCGGGCCAGATGGAAGAGACTGCTCATCCTGGAGGCGGAGATTGTCTTATCCTTTGCATCTTCTATGGGGATACGGAACACGTCCTGTACAAACAGGGAGTTGGTGATTGTATCAGAGGATGAGGACACGTGGGATATCAGGTTCTCCAGGGAATTGACGGTCTGGGCGGACAGCACCTGCTCGGACCGGATGCTGTCCTTCATGACAATGTCATAAATGCGCAGGAAAAAGAAACCTGACAGCACTGCGGTAGGCAGCAGGATCAGGATGATATGTGATATGACCAGTTTCGTCTTCAGCCGCATATCATAGGTATAGCGGTGGATCAGATGTCGGACCGGATTTTTCATCAAAGCATCTTCTCCCTGTATTCAGAAGGGGACAGCCCCACGATTTTTTTAAATGCCTTGCTGTAATAATTGCCGTCGCTGTAGCCCACCTTGGAGGAAATGTCTGCTATCTTATAGCGGGGGTCGCTTAAGAACTGCTTGGACATCTTAATCCTGTAATCCGTCAGGTACTGGTTTAAGGTCTGGCCTGTTTCATTTTTAAATACCGTACACACATAGCTGGGCGACAGATGGACGTGTTCGCTTACATCCGGCACAGACAGGGAGGGAGCGGCATAATTCTGCTGGATGAATTCCTTAATCTGGAACACCACGGGATTCTCACCCTGGCTGTCCTCCAGCTGTTCAAAGAACTGCCTTACCTTGGCGCACAGCAGGTCGTGAAGTTCCTTCAGGGTCGCGCAGCCCATGACGCCCTCCCAGATGCTTTCCGTGTTCAGCCCCTCTTTCTGCCACAGGGAAATGTAATTGTTCATGCCGTGTTCATCCAGCTTGCTCAAATACCTGTAATAGATGTCCTTGACCTGGCTTGGTCCCAGCACATCACTTGGCACAAATGAACGGTAAAGCTGTCCTGCCAGCTTAAGCGCCTGCTGCTCCTGCTTTTCGGCCAGGGCCATGGAGAATTCCAGCAGCACGTCGGCCGGGGGATGGAAGGGGACATTTACCGTGTCCTTGTCCAGGATGAACCCATATTCATGGAAGAAACTTTGTTTTAAATGCTCTTTTGCTTCCATATAGGAGATGTGCGCCCGTTCCATGCCGCTGACCACCGGGCCGACGGAAACAAAGAAACGGGAGATTTCATTCAGCTGTCCGGACAGGAAGAGGGCGCAGTCATGAATGAGCTTTTCCTCCTGCCTGGCCTCGGAATACAGGAAAATGATGATATACCGGTCCGCCCTGACAAGGTACATCTGTCCCATCCCCTTGTCAGCCAGCATGCTGCTAAAGGCGTCCCTGACCTGATCCATCCTGTTTTCAGGAAGCAGGGTGACAGGTGTCTGGCTGTCCAGGATCAGGGCACAGATGCAGGTGGAGGAGGTGATGGGAAGTCCAAGGCTCCCAACCAGGCTGACTGCCTCACAAAGACTTTCCGGCTCCGGTTCGGTCAGCAGGAGGGTGAGATGGCCCAGCTGCTCCTTTTCATGGCTTCTGGAGGCGGCCAGCCGTGTGCTCATGGTACGGCGTGTTTCCACGGCCTCGCCCAAGGCCAGTTTGAGTTCCTTCATGTCCAGGGGTTTTTCCACATAGCTCACAGCCTTCAGCTTGATGGCGGCTTTCAGATATTCCTTATCTGAATAAGCGCTCATGAAAATGATGACAGTACCTGGATTGGCGGCCAGGATCTGCTCCGCCATCTGCACGCCGTTCATCCGCGGCATCCGTATATCCGTAAGCACGATGTCGGGTAATTCCTTTAAAGCGGTTTCCAGACCGTGGACACCGTCATCAGTCAGGAATACGCCGGATATCCCAAGCGCCTCTAAATCCAGGCTGTCCCGTATGCCTTCCCTTGTCAGCTTCTCATCATCAGCAATTAAAAGTTTCATCTATATCAACGTCCCTTTCTATCGGTAAACCCATAATTATGGCTTATATCATTATTGTAACAAGAATTCGGCAATTTGCAATGAAAATAGACAAAATCCCCTGTTAGGTATATACTGGAAAAAGAAATTCATTGAAGGCGGTGGCAAAGATGAAGGGCAGGCGTGGTGTATGGATACTGGCTGTGATACTGATGATGGCAGGAATCTTTATAAGCTCCTGTTATGGGAAACAGCTTTACGACAAGGGGACCTATGCCATTGTCATGAAATCCAGGGGGAACTGGTACAATGAACTGGCCAGCCAGGGATACCGCAGTGTCATAGAGGATGCAGGCAAAAACTGCCTCACTCTGTATCCGGATGAGGCCACGGCCCAGGAGCAGGTCCGGCTGATCCGCAACCTGATCCATGAACAGGTGGATGCCATTGCAGTGGCTGCCAATGATGTGGATGCTCTGGGGCCGGTCCTCAAGGAAGCCAGGGAAAAAGGCATATCCGTGATTACCCTGGATGCGGATGCCCGGGCGGACAGCAGGAGCATTTACATTAAACCGGTGGACGCGGAGAAGCTGGGGCGCGCCCTGGTACGTTCTGCCTGTGGGATATGCGGGGGCAGCGGCCAGTGGTGCATCCTTTCTGCTGGCAGCCGTTCCGCCAACCAGAATGAGTGGATGTACTGGATGAAAAAGGAACTGGAAGAGGCAGAATATAAGGACATGCGCCTGGTGGACATTGCTTTTGGGGAAGGCGTATATGATAAGGCTGCAAAGGAAACCGAGCGCCTGCTAAAGAACTACCCGGATGTGAAGGTCATCTGCAGCCTGTCCACGGAAGGAATCAAGGCAGCGGCGGACGTGGTAAAAAAACAGGGAAAAGAAAAGACGGTCAAGGTAATAGGCCTGGGCCTGCCCAGCCAGATGGCCGGATACATCGGCGGCGGGGAAGAGGACATATGCCCTGTGATGTACATATGGGATCCTGTGGTCATGGGGGAGGTAGCGGCCTATCTTTCCCTGGGCTTGTCAAACGGTGAACTGGGTGATCCTAACGGTCAGAGCGGGACCAACGGTCAGAGCGGGACCAATGGGCAGAGCGGGACCAGCAG
>ERZ791803.1282-NODE-1282-length-12098-cov-2.878020_pt1 | contig 12098 bp, 8 predicted proteins | sample MGYA00510307_ERZ791803 | MGnify/ENA primary metagenome ERZ791803 (study PRJEB30046, sample SAMN00791963) | human gut metagenome | study: EMG produced TPA metagenomics assembly of the A metagenome-wide association study of gut microbiota in type 2...
GGTCTATGAAGGTGGACCCCCTGGGCAACCTGATCGTGTGGAAGAAGGGGGCCAGAGCGGCCGGGGACCGGCTGATGCTGTGCGCCCACATGGATGAGGTGGGGCTCATCGTCACCCACGTCACCGAAGAGGGCTTTCTGAAATTCGACTTCGTGGGCGGCGTGGACCGCCGGGTGGCTCTGGGCAAGCCGGTGGTGCTGGGTCCCAAGAAAATTCCCGGCGTCATCGGCATGAAGGCCATCCACATGCTCTCCCGGGAGGACATGAAGAAGGTACCCAAGACCGAGTCTCTCTATATCGACATCGGCGCCTCCAGCAAGGAGGAGGCCGATGAGATGGCAGAGCCCGGCACCTATGGGGCCTTTGTCTGTGAAGGAGAACCCCTTGGCAGTGAATTCTTCAAGGCCAAGGCCATCGACGACCGGGTGGGCTGCGCCGTGATGCTGAAACTCCTTCAGGAGGAGTTGCCCTTGGACGTGACCTTCGCCTTCACCGCCCAGGAGGAGGTGGGCACCCGGGGTGCCTTCGCCGCCGCCTTTTCTGTAACCCCGGAGGTGGCTTTGGTCCTGGAGACCACCACCGCCGCCGACAGCCCCGCCGTGGAGGAGCACCGGAAGGTGTGCGCTCCGGGTAAGGGCCCGGTGATCTCCTACATGGATGGAGGGACCATCTATGACCGGGGTCTCTTTGAGGACCTGCGCCGTCTGGCGGAGGACAACGGCATCCCCTGGCAGACCAAGGAGTACCTGGCCGGAGGCAACGACGCCCGCACCATCCAGCGCACCAAGGCCGGCGTGCGGGTGGCGGCTGTGTCTGCCGCCGTTCGCTACCTCCACGCCCCGGCCAGCGTGGGCAGTTTTGCCGACTTTGAAAATATGTTGAAGCTGACCCGGCTGTTTCTGGCCGATCAGGCCACGAAATAGGAGGTTTTTCCATGGAACTGTTTGAACGGATCAAAACCCTCAACGCCGCCCACGGCCCATCCGGGGACGAGGGGGAGGTACGGGAGGCCATCGCCCGTCTGGCTGCCCCTTATTCCGACGAGGTGACCACCGACACCCTGGGCAACCTGATCGTCCACAAGAAGGGCTCCGGCCCCCGGGTGATGCTGTGCGCCCATATGGACTCCATCGGCTTCATTGTCACCCACATCGAGAAGGAGGGGTTCCTCCGTCTGGGCCGGGTTGGCGGCATCGCCGCCAGCGAGGCCCTGTACACTCCCGTGCGCTTCAAAAACGGGGTGCGGGGGGTGTTTGCCAAGGAGGAAAAGGCGGAGCTCAAGGGGCTCAAGCTGGACTCCTGCTATGTGGACATCGGCGCTGCCGACCAGGATTCCGCCAAGGCTCAGGTTCAAGTGGGGGACACCGCGGTATACGACACGCCCACTATTTGCAATGGCAATAAAGTGATTTCCCCTTACCTCGATAACCGCATTGCCTGCGCCGTTCTCCTGGACGTGCTGGCGCGGCTGGAGGACTGCCCCAACGACCTGTACCTGGTTTTCTCTGTCCAGGAAGAGGTAGGCCTGCGGGGAGCTAAGACAGCGGCCTGGGCCATCGACCCGGACTACGCTCTGGCGGTAGACGTCACTGACGTGGACGACACCCCCGGCAGCGAGCGCTGCGGTACCGTCCAGCTGGGCAAGGGTGCGGCCATCAAGGTGATGGATTCCTCCGTCATCTGTCACCCCGCCGTGGTCTCCGCTCTGGAGGAGGCCGCCCAGACCGCAGATATCCCCGTCCAGAAGGACATTATGCGGGCGGGCGGCACCGATGCGGGCGCCATCCACACCACCCGCCTGGGCGTGCTCACCGGAGGGGTGAGCATCCCCTGCCGGTACATCCACACCCCCGTGGAGATGGCCGACTTAAACGACGCCAAACACTGCGCCGACCTGCTGCTGGCCTTTGTGTTCCGGAAGCTGGAACCGATCAAATAAAGAAAGAATAAGGACTGAGAAGGAAAATGGCTTTACACATTAGCAAGCAAGTGCGTCAGCTGGGCGAGCAGGCCCAGACCGAGCTGCGGGAGCAGTTTGCCCGCATTGACGCCATCGCCCAGGAGAACACCCAGCGGGTGCTGGAGGCATTCCAGGACCACCGGGTGGCCGACGCTTACTTTGCCGGCACCACCGGCTACGGCTACGACGACCTGGGCCGGGATAAGCTGGACGAGATCTACGCCCAGATCTTCGGCACCGAGGCCGCTCTGGTACGCATCCAGTTTGTCAACGGCACCCACGCCATCGCCAGCGCCCTGTACGGCTGCCTGAAGGCGGGGGACGTGCTGGTGTCCGCTGTGGGCGCGCCCTACGATACCATGCTGGGGGTCATCGGGGTGGTGAACAAGGGCCACGGCTCTCTGAAAGACTACGGCGTCGAGTATCGACAAGTAGAACTCCTTGACAACAAACCTGACCTGGAGGGCATGGCCAAAGCGGCCGCTGATCCCCGGGTGAAGGCAGTGCTGATCCAGCGCTCCAAGGGCTACGCCACTCGTGCTTCTCTGTCGGTAGCGGAGATCGGGGAGATGTGCAAGGTCATCAAGGCCGCCAACCCCAACGCCGCCATCCTGGTGGACAACTGCTACGGCGAGTTTGTAGAGACCCTAGAGCCCACCCATGTAGGGGCCGACCTGGTAGTTGGCTCTCTCATCAAGAACCCCGGCGGCGGCCTAGCCCCCACCGGCGGCTATATCGCCGGGCGCAAGGACCTGGTGGAGGGGGCAGCTATGCGCCTCACCGTGCCCGGCATCGGTGCTGAGTGCGGCTCCACCCTGGGCAACAACCGGCTGCTGTACCAGGGCCTGTTCCTGGCTCCCCACACGGTGGCCCAGGCGGTAAAAACCGCCGTGTTCGCCGCCCGGGTGATGGAGCTTCTGGGCTACGAGACCGAGCCCCACTCCAGCCAGGTGCGCCACGACATCATTCAGATGATTCACATGCGGGAGCCGGAGGCCCTGAAGAAGTTCTGCAAGGGCATCCAGTTCGGTGCCCCGGTGGACTCCTACGTCACCCCTGAGCCCTGGGACATGCCGGGTTACGACTGCCCCGTCATCATGGCGGCGGGCGCTTTCATTCAGGGTGCGTCCATCGAGCTGTCCGCTGATGCCCCCATGCGGGAGCCCTACACCGTCTATCTCCAGGGCGGCCTGACCTTTGAGTCTGGCCGGCTGGGCGTGCTGCTGGCGGTGGAGGAGCTGCTGGGCGAACACGAATAAGCCAAGCTTCCCGGTGCATACCCTGCCCTGAGGGGGGTGTTGGGATGCGCCGGGAAATTCGCCGCTGTATGGTGCGCTGTCGATTGCGGCATAATAGACGACAAGGAAAACAGCTTGCCCCCTGGATGATTACCTTGGGAGTCGCCGCGGTTGTGGTATTGGTATGTACCGCCGTCCTGGAGGCCCGTCTGCGCCCCATGGTGGTACTGGCCGCCCAGGCTCAGGCCCAGAATGCCATCACCGCCGTGGCCGAGGAGACGGTGGTGGAGGACCTGGCCCAGCGCGGGGTGAGCTATGATGACTTTGTCACCATCCAGCGGGACAGCAGCGGCACCATCACCGCCCTGACTACCGACATGGCTGCCCTGAATCTTCTGCGGGCTCAGCTGGTGTCCGATGTGCTGGAGGCCCTGGAGGGGGTGGACGTGTCCCAGATCCAGGTGCCTCTGGGCAGTCTGGTGGATCTGGATATACTTTGGGGCTTAGGCCCCACCTTAAAGGTCCACGCCATGACGGTGGGCACGGTGGACGGGGAGTTTTTCAGTGAGTTCACCTCCGCCGGGGTTAACCAGACCCTCCACCGCATCTGCCTGAAGCTGACCGTACCTCTGACCCTGATGCTGCCCGGCGGGGCGGTGGAGACGGTGAGCGAGACCGAGCTGTGCGTGGCCGAGACGGTGATTGTAGGCCAAGTACCCCAGGCCTATCTGGAAGCCGGGCAATGAAGAAAGGGAGGAACCCATGTCAGACGCACAAGAGATCCTGGAACTGCGCCGTGAGCTCAACCAGGCCAACTACGAATACTACGTCAAGGACGACCCCACCATGTCGGACTACGACTACGACCATAAGCTGCGCCGTCTGGAGGAGCTGGAGGAGGCTCACCCCGAGCTCATCACTCCCGACTCGCCCACCCAGCGAGTGGGTGGCAAGGCCCTGGAGTCCTTCACCCAGGTCACCCACCGGGTGCCTCTGGAGTCCCTTCAGGACGTGTTCGACTTTGACGAGCTGCGCGCCTTTGACCAGCGGGTACGTGGGGTGGAGCCCAAGGTAAGCTACTCCGTGGAACCCAAGGTGGACGGCCTGTCTGTGGCGCTGGAGTACCAGGACGGCCAGTTTGTCCGAGGAGCCACCCGGGGCGACGGCCTGGTAGGCGAGGACGTGACGGAGAATTTAAAGACAGTAAAGTCCATTCCCTTGTCTATTCCTGACGTACCTGGGACTCTCATTGTTCGGGGCGAGGTCTATATGCCCAAGAAAGTGTTCCACGCCCTCAATGAGGAACGGGAGAAGCGGGGAGAGGCCCTGTTTGCCAACCCCCGTAACGCCGCCGCCGGATCCCTGCGGCAGCTGAACCCGAAGATCGCTGCCCAGCGTCGGCTGGACATTGCGGTGTTCAATATCCAGTGGGCGGAAAACGAGGACTTCCACAGCCACACCCAGGGCATCAACTACCTGGCGGACAAGGGCTTTAAGGTGATTCCCCATGTCATCTGCTCCTCCATTGAGGAGGCGGTAGCTGAGGTCCAGGCCATCGGCGAGGGCCGGGAGAACTACCCCTTCGACATCGACGGGGCGGTCATTAAGGTGGACGATCTGGCCCAGCGCCAGACGCTGGGCTCCACGGCCAAATTCCCCCGGTGGGCCGCCGCCTATAAATATCCCCCGGAAGTAAAGCCTTCCCGCCTTACAGACATTGTCATTCAAGTGGGACGTACTGGGGTGCTCACTCCCAAGGCGGTGCTGGAGCCGGTGCGTCTGGCAGGCACCACGGTGACCAATGCCACCCTCCACAACCAGGATTTTATCACGGAAAAGGACATCCGCATCGGCGACACGGTGCTGGTGCGCAAGGCGGGGGAGATCATCCCCGAGGTGCTGTCCGTGGTGATGGAAAAGCGGCCCGATGACGCCGTGCCCTACCGCTTCCCGGAGGTGTGCCCCGAGTGCGGCGCGCCGGTGGCCCGGGATGAGGACGGCGCCCACATCCGGTGTACCGGAGCTGAGTGTCCGGCCCAGTTGCTGCGCAACCTGGCCCACTTTGCCAGCCGGGACGCCATGGACATCGAGGGCCTCGGCATCGCGGTGGTAGAGAACCTGGTGAAGGCGGGGCTGGTCAAGACCCCCGGCGACCTGTATTTCCTCCACGAGGAGGACGTGGCCGAGCTGGAACGCATGGGCAAAAAATCCGCCCAGAACCTGCTCTCCGCCATCGAGAAGTCCAAAAGCCAGGACCTGTCCCGGCTGCTCTTCGCCTTCGGCATCCGCCAGGTGGGGCAGAAGGCGGGCAAGATCCTGGCCCAGCGCTTCGGCTCCCTGGACAACCTCCAGGCGGCCACGGTAGAGAAGCTGACCCAGGTGGACGACATCGGCGCCATCACCGCCCAGAGCATTGTGGACTGGTTTGCCAGCCCCCAGAGCCAGCACCTCATCGCCCGCCTCAAGGAGGCCGGAGTGAACATGCAGGCCGAGCAGAAGGGGGAGGACCAGCGCTTTGCGGGAAAAACCTTCGTGCTCACCGGCACGCTGGACCGCTTTACCCGTGCCGAGGCCACCAAGATGATCGAGGACCGGGGCGGCAAGGCCGCGGGTTCCGTGTCCAAAAAGACGACTTATGTGGTGGCGGGAGAGGCCGCCGGATCCAAGCTGCGCAAGGCCCAGGAGCTGGGCGTGCCCGTTCTGACTCAGGAGGAATTTCTGGCCCTGATGGAGTGACCTTGTTTCTCCTGGTAACATGTGCTATACTGAACCATATAAAAAATAGGAAGAAGGGGCTGCCATGGGGGCAAAAAAAGGTTACTTTTTTATTGTAGTCACCATCATCATGTTCACCTCCTATGAGGTGGTACTGAAATTTATCTCTGGGCAGCTCAACTCTATGCAGCTGACTCTGTGCCGGTTTGCGGTGGGTTTCCTCATTCTGCTGCCCCTGGCCCTTCACACCCTGAAAAAGAGGGGAGAGCGGCTGGATGGCAAGAGTGTGGCCTACTTCGCCCTGCTGGGTCTCCTGGGCATCGCCCTGAGTATGCCCATCCTCCACGTGTCGGTGAACTACGCCGGCTCGTCGGTAGCGGCGGTGCTGTTTAGCTGCAACCCGGTATTTGTCACTTTTTTGGCCTTCTTTTTGCTGAAAGAGCCCATTTTTCCCCGGCATATTGCCGCCCTGGTGCTGGAGGTGGCGGGCACCATCGCCATCATCAATCCCTTCCAGACCTCGGTGAACCTGTTGGGGACAGGGCTGGCTCTGCTGTCCACCATTCTGTTCTCCTTCTACGGAGTCATGGGCAAGCGCAAGTGCGCCCAGTACGGCGGGGCAGTGGTCACCTGCTTCAGCTTCTTCTTCGGCAGCCTCATTCTGCTGGTGTTCATTCTCCTGTCCCACATTCCCGCCCTGGCGCAGATGCTCACCGGGGCTGGGCTCAGCGAGTTTGCCAACATCCCTATCTTCGCGGGGTACACCCTGCAAAACCTGCCCTACGTGCTGTTTGTGTCGGTCGGTGTGGCGGGCATCGGCTTTTGCTGCTATTTCCTTGCCATGGAGTACCAGCCCGCCAGCGTGGTCTCCCTGGTCTATTTCTTCAAGCCGGCTCTGGCGCCGGTGCTGGCCTGGATGGTTCACGGCGAGATCATCGCCCCCAACATGCTGCTGGGCATCGTGCTCATCGTGGCCGGTTCTCTGTGTGCCATCATCCCGGGTATTCTGGAAGCAAAGCGAGTTTCTTTGCATAAGTAAGATATTCTACATATGAGTGAGGGGAAACATCATGTCCGTATCCAAAGTTTATTTTACTGATTTTCACACCGAAGCCTTCGGCGACGGTCTGCCCACCAAGCTGAAAAAGCTGATCAAGCGGGCCGGCATTGCCGATCTGGACCTGGAGGGTAAGTTTGTCGCCATCAAGATGCACTTCGGCGAGCTGGGCAACATCAGCTACCTGCGGCCCAACTACGCCCGTGCGGTGGTGGACGTGGTGAAGGAGCTGGGCGGCAAGCCCTTCCTCACCGACTGCAACACCATGTATCCCGGCAGCCGGAAGAACGCCCTGGAGCACTTGGAGTGCGCCTGGCAGAACGGCTTTACGCCCCTGACTGTGGGCTGCCCCATCCTCATCGGTGACGGTCTGAAGGGCACCGACGATGTGGAGGTGCCCGTGGTGGGCGGTGAGTACGTGGAGAAGGCCAAGATCGGCCGGGCTGTGATGGACGCCGACGTGTTTATCTCCCTGACCCACTTCAAGGGCCACGAGATGACCGGATTTGGCGGCACCATCAAGAACATCGGCATGGGCTGCGGCTCCCGGGCCGGCAAGACCGAGCAGCACGCCAGCGGCAAGCCCCAGATCGACCCCAAGCTGTGCCGGGGCTGCACCCGCTGCCAGAAGGAGTGCGCCAACGGCGGCCTGGTCTTTGACAAGGAAGCCCGGAAGATGACCGTGGATCAGAACAACTGCGTAGGCTGCGGCCGCTGCCTTGGCGCCTGCAACTTTGACGCCATCTACTTTGTCAACGACAACGCCAACTCCACTTTGAACTGCCGCATGGCCGAGTATACCAAGGCGGTGCTGGACGGCCGTCCCAACTTCCATATCTCTCTGGTGGTGGATGTGTCTCCCAACTGTGACTGCCACGGGGAGAACGACATTCCCATCCTGCCCAACATCGGCATGTTCGCCTCCTTTGACCCCCTGGCCCTGGATCAGGCCTGCGTGGACGCCTGCCTGGCCGCTCAGCCCATGCCGGGCAGCCAGCTGGCCAAGCATCTGGCCGACCCCAACTTCCACGACCACCACGACCACTTCACCAACTCTACCCCTGAGTCGGAGTGGAAGAGCTGCCTGGAGCACGCGGCCAAGATCAGCCTGGGCTCCCGGGAGTATGAACTGATTGAGATGTAAAGGATAGAAACTTGCCCCGCCCGGAGAGCCAGGCGGGGCGTTTTCTGTTTACTTTGCCTCGAAAGTCTGGTACAATCAGAGGGCAAAGGGAGGCTGTCATGAAAGAGAAGATCCTGTACTACTGTACCGAATGCGGAAATGAGACCCCCAAGTGGCAGGGCAAGTGCCCGGCCTGCGGGGCATGGAATACGATTGTGGAGCGCCCGGCGGAGAAGGCCACCAAAAAGGGGCCGGTGCGCTCGGTGGGCAGCGGCCTGGGAGTGGCGGTGAACCGCCCCAAGCCCATCGCCCAGGTGGAGACCACCGACGAGCTGCGCTTTCCCACCGGCATGGGAGAGCTGGACCGGGTGCTGGGCGGGGGAGCCGTGAAGGGTTCCCTGGTCCTGGTGGGCGGCGCGCCGGGCATCGGCAAGTCCACCCTGATGCTCCAGATCTGCGGCTCTCTGTGCCGGTTTGCCAACGTGCTGTACGTCTCCGGCGAGGAATCCGAGCGGCAGATCAAGCTGCGGGCCGAACGGCTTAAAGTAGGCGGGGAGGGGCTGTTCCTCCTGTCGGAAACCAGTCTGGACAATCTGGTGGATGCTGTCCACGAATTGAAGCCCGATATTCTGATTGTCGACTCTATCCAGACCCTTTACCACGGGGATCTGTCCGCCTCGCCGGGCAGCGTAAGCCAGGTAAAGGAGTGCACCATGGCCCTGATGCAGCTGGCAAAAGGGGAGGGGCTCACCATTTTTGTCATTGGCCACGTCAATAAGGAGGGCTCCATCGCCGGACCCAAGGTGCTGGAGCACATGGTGGACTGCGTGCTGTACTTTGAGGGCGAGCGGCACATGTCCTACCGCATTCTCCGGGCGGCCAAAAACCGCTTTGGCGCCACCAATGAGATTGGCGTGTTTGAAATGGAGGACGGCGGGCTCAGCGAGGTGCCCAATCCATCGGAAACCCTGCTGGCCGGACGGCCGGAGGGCGTGCCCGGCTCCTGCGTTACCTGCGTGATGGAGGGCGTGCGGCCGGTATTGGCCGAGGTGCAGGCCCTGGTGGTGCCCAGCAGTTTGGGCAACCCCCGGCGGGTGAGCAACGGCTTTGAGTATAACCGGGCCATGCTGCTGCTGGCCGTGCTGGAAAAGCGGGGCGGATTGCTGCTGGGGAACTGTGATGCTTATTTGAACGTGATCGGCGGCCTGTCGTTGGACGAGCCTGCCGCCGACCTTGCCGCCATGATGGCCATGGCGTCCAGTTTTCGAGACAAGCCGGTGCCCAGCGACCTGGCTGCCATCGGTGAGGTGGGACTAACCGGAGAGCTGCGTGCCGTGAACACCTTGGGGCAGAGGCTGTCTGAGGTGCGGCGTCTTGGCTTCACCAAATGTCTGATCCCCAAGCGCACCCAGGGGAAGCTGGTAGTGCCGGAGGGACTGGAGCTCATCCGGGTGGCCAATATCCGGGAGGCTCTGGCAGCCCTGCTGTAAGGGCTTAGAAGCCAGCGGCACAAAGTTGACACAGCCATAGCCGGGCCGGCCCCAGGAGCCGGCCCGGACCAATTCACATAGCCCGTCCCGCTGATAGACGCAAGGGTCGGTGCAGTGGATCAAACTCATGGACACACACCTCCAAAAAACGGGTGTCCAAAGTATGTCCGCCGCGCCGCCGCTTTATCCGGCAGGACAGATCATCCGAAAGGAGGGGCCGTTGGGGCCCATTTTCGGGCAACTTTATAAGTCAACAAAATAAAAATTTTGTTGACTATAGTGGAGGCTAAAACAGCCTCTACCCTGGATTTGCCCGATTTTGGCCGGTTTTCGGCCATCCCGGCGGCCGCCGCAATATGATAGATTATCGTACCGAAGCACCACCTATTTTACGTGATTTTCTTGTTTATCACGAGACCATTCAGGGCCACTCCCGGGCCACGGTCGACGAATACTTTCTGGACCTGCGCAGCTTTTTCCGATTTCTCAAGCTGGACAAAGGCCGCGTAGCCAAGGACACGCCGTTTGATGAGATCTCCATTGATGACGTGGATCTGGATCTGGTCCGCGGCGTCACGCTCAGCGATGTGTATGCCTATATGAACTATCTGTCCCGGGACCGTGCGGTCCATCCTAATAGTTCCGACGCCCATTACGGCCTGGCGCCTGCCGCCCGTGCCCGCAAAGCCGCCGCCATCCGTTCCTTTTATAAATACCTCTCCAGCAAGGCCAAGCTCATCACCGAAAACCCCATGCAGGACCTGGATGCGCCGCGGCTGAAAAAAACGCTGCCCCGTTACCTGAATCTGGATGAGAGCGTGGAACTGCTCAGCCATGTGGACGGCCCCAACCAGGTGCGGGATTACTGTATCCTAACTCTGTTTCTCAACTGCGGCCTGCGAATCTCCGAGCTCATCGGCCTCAATGTCACCGATGTGCGGGGCGATCAGCTGCGGGTGTTAGGCAAGGGGAACAAAGAGCGTGTTCTCTTTTTGAACGAGGCCTGCCGCTCCGCCCTGGACGACTGGATGACGGAGCGCTCCACCCTCACCCTGCTGGATCAAAACGCCCTGTTTGTCACTCCCCGCAACCGCAAGCGCATCACCCGGGCGGCGGTCCATAAGCTGGTAAAAAAGCACCTGTCCGCCGCGGGGCTGGACAGCACCAAGTACTCCTCCCACAAGCTGCGCCACACCGCCGCCACCCTGATGCTGCAAAACGGCGTGGACGTGCGCACCCTTCAGGAGGTGCTGGGCCACGACCATTTGAACACCACGGAAATCTACACCCACATCGACAACGAATCCCTGCGGATAGCTGCAAAGGCAAATCCCTTGTCACACCTGAAAAAATCAAGAAAAAAGCAAAAGGAAACCGGCTGAGAGGCGCTCCCTCCCAGCCGGTTTTCCCTGTTCATTTTGCGCAAACGATTGCCTAAGGCCGGATGGTGCCCAGTACGTGCAGAAACCGGATGTGCCGTAGGAACAGAATGCAGTCGGAATGCACAATGTTTTTCCTTTAATAAACGCATAGGAAGTCGGATCCCATGTGGTATATCCTCTTGCCTCAAAGGTAGCTCTTAAACCTCCGGAAGGGAAGGAAGAGGCATCCGGCTCTCCTTTGATCAGTTCCTTACCCGAAAATTCCATGATAACGCCTCCGTTTGGAGAAGGAGAAATAAAGCTGTCATGTTTTTCTGCTGTGATTCCGGTCAGCGGCTGAAACCAGTGTGTGTAATGTGTTGCGCCTTTCGATACAGCCCATTCTTTCATAGCTTCTGCCACAACGTCTGCTACGCTGCTGTCTAATTGTTCACCTTCATCAATGGTTTTTCTCAATGACTGATATACTTTTGAAGATAAACTTGCCTTCATAACCCTGTCATCAAACACCATACAGCCAAAATATTTGGAAACATTTTTCTTCTTCATAACGACACTCCTTTCGCACGAAAAAAGACAAGGATGCCTTTCCTGCTATCCACATGAAAGACGCCCTTGCCTTTTTCTATCTGTTTCTTTGCAACAACGGAAAAAGCGTCTCTGAGATTGTGTTCTCAAAGACGCCCTTGCCTTTACGTGTTGCATGATAACACCGGACAAACCTCTTTGTCAATTCCTTTTTTTGTATTTTTACAAGTACAATTATAACCGTTCAGCCTGCGAAAACCACTTACGGAAACACATATGAAATAAGAAAGATAAAGGAATCCGCGCATCGTTCTGCAAAAACTCAATCAAATTATGATTGACAAACATTCCTAATCGTTGTATAAGTATGCATATGAGCAAAGGCGTTCATTTAGGAATCAGAATTTTTCTGCTTTCAAAATGAGCGTCTTTGTTTTTATTGTATAAGATCAAAAAGAAAGGAATGAAATGGAAAATGAAAACAGAAGGTCAGGTAAGGATTCCTTCAGGATGTGCCATCGCAGCTATGATTTCCAGAGACGGGAATAAAATGTCCGGGGAAACGATCACAAATGCTATGAAACCCATGCATGACCGATCCAATG
>ERZ791803.1287-NODE-1287-length-12057-cov-2.640310_pt1 | contig 12057 bp, 8 predicted proteins | sample MGYA00510307_ERZ791803 | MGnify/ENA primary metagenome ERZ791803 (study PRJEB30046, sample SAMN00791963) | human gut metagenome | study: EMG produced TPA metagenomics assembly of the A metagenome-wide association study of gut microbiota in type 2...
CAGAAGTGGTTGTGGAGGATGAGATAGACCTTGACAAAATCAACATCGGATGTAAGGTAAAGCTTCTGGATGTAGAATATGATGAGGAGATGGAATTCTATATCGTAGGTTCCACAGAAGCCAACAGCCTGCAGAATAAGATAAGCAATGAGTCACCGGTAGGCCGTGCCCTGATTGGCAAGGTTGTGGGTGACTGCGTTGAAGTGGAGACACAGGCAGGTGATATCCAGTATAAGGTGCTGGAAATCCAGAGGGTTTCATAAGGAAAACCATTGATAGAATAGATGAACGCAGGAGGAGCGCGAGACGTGGGAGATCAGCAGAAGGTTAACCAGGCAGAACAGGATTTGAATCATGTGCTGAAGGCCAGGCGGGATAAGCTGGCAGAGCTTCAGGCAGCTGGAAAGGACCCTTTCCAGATCACAAAATATGATGTGACTGCCCACAGCATGGATGTGAAAGACAATTACGGGCAGTGGGAAGGGAAGGAAGCAGCCATCGCAGGCCGTATGATGTTCAAGCGCGTCATGGGTAAGGCTTCTTTCTGCAATATACAGGATTTAAAAGGCAGTATCCAGGCCTATGTTGCCCGTGACAGCGTGGGGGAAGAGACTTATAAGGATTTTAAGAAGATGGACATCGGAGATGTGGCCGGCATCAGGGGAACTGTGTTTACCACCAAGACAGGCGAGATTTCCATCCATGCCACGGAGGTGACCCTTCTCTCCAAAAGCCTTCAGGTGCTTCCTGAGAAGTTCCATGGACTGACAGACACGGATATGCGTTACCGCCAGCGTTACGTGGATTTAATCATGAATGCGGAGGTCAAGGATACCTTCATCAAGCGTTCCAAAATCCTTGCCGCCATCCGCAGGTATCTGGGAGGGGAAGGCTTCATGGAAGTGGAGACCCCCATGCTGGTTGCCAATGCGGGCGGCGCTGCCGCAAGACCTTTTGAAACCCACTTCAATGCGCTGGATGAGGATTTAAAGCTGCGCATTTCACTGGAGCTTTACTTAAAGAGGCTGATTGTAGGCGGGCTTGAAAGGGTATATGAGATTGGACGTGTGTTCCGCAACGAGGGACTGGACACTAGGCACAACCCGGAGTTCACCCTGATGGAACTGTATCAGGCATATACGGATTACCATGGCATGATGGACCTGACAGAGAACCTGTACCGTTTTGTGGCCCAGGAGGTACTGGGGACCACCACCATTACCTATAACGGGATTCAGATGGATTTAGGGAAGCCATTTGAGCGTATCACCATGGTAGACGCCGTGAAGAAGTATTCAGGCGTGGACTTTAGCCAGATCCATACCCTGGAAGAAGCCAGGGCCGCCGCCAGGGAAAAGCATGTGGAGTTTGAGGGGCGCCATAAGAAGGGCGATATCCTGAACCTTTTCTTTGAGGAGTTTGTGGAAGAGCATCTGGTCCAGCCCACCTTTGTCATGGACCATCCCATTGAGATTTCACCGCTGACCAAGAAGAAACCGGAAAATCCGGAGTATGTGGAGCGTTTCGAGTTCTTTATGAACGGCTGGGAGATGGCTAATGCCTATTCTGAACTGAATGACCCCATTGACCAGAGGGAGCGTTTCAAGGCCCAGGAAGAACTGCTGGCCCAGGGGGATGAGGAAGCAAACCATACGGATGAGGATTTCATCAATGCCCTGGAAGTGGGTATGCCTCCCACAGGCGGTATCGGGTTTGGGATTGACCGTATGTGCATGCTTCTGACGGACTCAGCGGCAATCAGGGATGTATTGCTGTTCCCAACAATGAAGACACTGGGTGGTTCTGATAGTGGGAAAAAGGCAGAAAAAGTTGTTTCGGTAGAAGGAAGGGCAGAGGAAAAAACGGCAGAAAAAATTGATTTTTCCAACGTGAAAATCGAGCCGCTGTTTGAGGAAATGGTGGATTTTGAGACCTTTGCAAAGTCCGATTACCGTGCTGTAAAGATAAAAGACTGTGTTGCAGTACCGAAGAGCAAGAAACTTCTCCAGTTTACCTTAGACGATGGCTCTGGCACGGACCGCACGATTTTAAGCGGGATTCATGAATATTATGAGCCGGAAGAGCTGATTGGGAAGACGTCCATTGCCATTGTAAACCTGCCTCCGCGCAAGATGATGGGAATTGATTCCTGCGGTATGCTGATTTCTGCGGTACATGAAGAGGACGGAGCAGAAGGACTTCATCTCCTGCTGGTGGACGACCATATACCGGCAGGCGCAAAGTTATATTAAGAAGCTGTTTGATGATTCATCCGGGAACTTGTTCCTGATAAGCGGTAAGAGGACATTTCTAAGAAGATTTTAGAAATGTCCTTTTTGCATTGGCTGTTACGTGGTATAATATATATGTTTGTCTTAAGTGAAGCTGATAAAAGGGGGGTATCGATGAAAATGTGACAATTACTTTTTTTGGAAATAAATATGAAACGGAAAATGTGATTGTTATTGAAGAAATCATTACCGGTTTCATGAAGGAAAACCCGGATGTACGTGTCTCCTATGAAAGCCTGAAGGGCACGGAATATTACGATGCCCTCAGCAAGCGCATGGAGGCCGGTAAAGGGGATGATATCTTCATGGTGAATCATGATGCGGTGTTGGAACTGCGGGATAAGGGACAGCTGGCAGACCTATCTGCGGTCAGTACGCTTTCCAACTATACGGAAAGCATGCTCAGCCAGATGGAGGATGACGGGGAGATATACTGGCTGTCCGTATTTGGCCTTTATTGCAATATGGACCTGTTAAAGGAACATAAGCAGAAGATACCGGAAAACCTTGGGGAGTGGGAGGATACCTGCGGTTATTTTCTTTCACGGGGCATAACACCAGTCATTGCCAATAATGATATCTCCTTAAAAACCCTGGCAATCGGCAGGGGATTTTATGACGTATACCAGGAAAAACGTCAGGCGGAAGTGTTTGAACGCCTGAACAGCGGGCAGGAACCCGTCAGCAGGTATCTGGAGCCTGGTTTTTCCCTTGCAGAGGAACTGATAACCAAAGGTTATGTTGATGCAGGGAAAACCCTTACTACAATGAAAACCTCAGATGACCTGGAGGAATTTATCAAAGGTGTGTCGCCTTTCCTGCTGACCGGTGCATGGGCTGTAGGACGGGTCAAAGGCATGGAACCGGATCTTACGTTCCAGGTGGTCCCTTACCCTGTCCTGGATGAGGGGAATCTTGTGGTCATTAACGCAGACACGCGCCTGAGCATCAATGCTGACAGTGATTACCCGGAGGAGGCGGTACGGTTTGTGGAGTACTTTACCAGGCCGGAAAATATTCAGAAATTCGCGGACCAGCAGTCATCCTTAAGTCCACTGAAAAACGGGGCGTCTTCATCTGTCGACGAAATTGCCCCCTTGATATCCTGCTACCAGGAAGGCAGGACCGTAATCGGGGCGGACGGATTTCTTGAACTTCCTATATGGAGCCTGACGGCAGAGGTTTCCCAGAAGCTTCTTTCAGGGGAGCCCCTTAAAGCTGTCATGGACTGGATGGATAAACAGGGCATTACAGAAGGAGGAACACCATGACCGACCATGATGGTGTACATATGAAGACAAAAATAATCCTGGCAGTGGTCTGCATTGGCGCTGCGCTTAGTTTTCTTACCGTCCTTTTCGTACAGGATGTGAGCACGCAGCTTTGGGAACAATCTATCCATACAATCATGGAAAGCACAAAACAGGGCTGTACCACATTGCGCATCCAGCTTCAGGAAGCATATGAGGATATGGGAAATGTTGCAGTGGATTTAGAGGGATATTCATTGCAGCAGAAGCAGGAGATTGTGGAAATACTGGAACCCTCCGCCCAATCACGTCATGGTACAGAGCTTTATCTTTCCGATGGTACCTGCCTGTCCGGATATGGAGTATGGGATCAGGCGGTTGGAAAACAGATTTTTGGACAGCAGAGGAAAAGCGGGATTGTCAACCCGCACATAAGCAGCGTGACAGGAGTCAATGTCTTTAACCTGTACATTCAGGTCCTCCTGGCTGACGGCACAAAAGCTTATCTGGTTAAGGAGTATGAAGTGGATACCATTGTGGACAGCTTCAGCCTTTCATTCTATGATAATGCAGGTTTCTCCTATGTTGTCAATACAAAAGGGGACATATTAATCCGGTCCCCACATCCCGGAAGCAATAAAACCGTGAGGAATCTTTTTGACATGCTGGATGTGCCGCAGAATGCACCAGCACAGATGGAAGCGTTCAGACAGGCCCTGGAAAACTCCGGGAATGGCTGGGCAGTCTTCACATACCAGGGAGAAAAGACCGTATTCTGCTTCATACCGCTTCAGCTGCAGTCTGACTGGTATCTGGTATCAATCATCCCGAAGGATACCGTGAATGAGCAGACCCATGAAATCCTCATGCGTGCCCTGACCCTGATGGCCAGCATCATATTGGGGATATCAATCCTGGCCGCCTTTTATATCCGCTATGTGAGACGGACCAATAAGCGGCTTATGGACCAGGCCGCCTACATCGGACATCTGTATAACGCTGTGCCGGAAGGCATTGCCCTGATTACCGTGGAAGAACCCAACCGGATCATCCAGCTTAACAGGGAGGGGATGGGACTGCTGGGCTATCCGGACGGGACCTCCGATGACGCTGTATCCGGACGGAACCTCCGTGAAGTCATACATCCGGATGATTATGAGGACATGGACCGCCTCTTTGACCAGTCGTCAACAGAAGGTGGCAAGGCCGGTTTTGAAAAGCGCATGCTGAAAAACAGCGGGGAAGTTTTCTGGGGAGCAGGTATTCTGGAGAAGACAATGGAGGAAAACGGAACACCTGTCTTAATTGTAACCTTCCATGATATAACGGCTGAGAAACTGGAGAAGGAAGCTGCGGAACGCGACAAACTCCAGGAACGCATTACATTGGTGGGGGCCATCTCCAATGCTTATCCGGTAATCATACGCCTGAACCTGACCAGGGACACCCTGAATTTCATCTATGTCAGACAGGGGCTTATGACAGACCTGGGAAGCCAGGAAACATACAGTCAGCTTTATGAGGACTTTTCATCCGGCGTTCACCCTGATAACCGGATGGAATACGCAAGCCGTTTTTCACTGGAATCCCTGCGTGAAAGCCTGGTCCATAATAAGAATGAGGTATTCCTGGAATCAAAGCATCTGCTGACAGATGGGGAGTATCACTGGATATCCACCCAGATTATTTATGTGGATAACCCATATTCAGATGATATGCTGGCCATCCTTATTTCCCGTCGCATTGACGAACAGCGCCATGAAGAGGAACAGCAGCGGCTGGCCCTTAAAAGCGCCCTGGACAGCGCCAAGGCGGCAAGCAATGCAAAGAGCCGGTTTCTTTCTAACATGAGCCATGATATACGGACCCCCATGAATGCCATCATAGGAATGACGGCAATTGCAGCCGCACACATTGACGACCGGGACAGGGTGCTGGAATGCCTGAAGAAGATTAATCTTTCAGGAAAACATCTCTTAAGCCTGATTAACGATGTCCTGGACATGTCAAAGATAGAGAACGGAAAACTCTCAATCAGGGAAGAACCCTTTAATTTCCCTGAGCTGGTAGCAGATGCGGCCGGGCTTATACATTTACAGGCAAATGCAGGCAGGCTTGCCATGGATGTCTGTCTTCCGCACATGAAAAATGAAAATGTCATTGGTGACCCCCTCCGTATGCGCCAGGTGTGCATCAATATCCTGAGCAATGCGGTAAAATATACCCCGCCGGGCGGGTTTGTCAAGGTTGAGGCCTGGCAGGAGGATGGTCTGGTCCTGGGTTATGGAAATTTTGTGTTCCGCTGCACGGATACCGGAGTGGGAATGGACCCATCATTTCTGGAACATATCTTCCAGCCCTTTGAACGCGCCCAGGACCATGCCGGCATGAAGGTTGCCGGTACCGGTCTGGGAATGGCCATAACCAAAAACATCATTGATCTTATGAATGGGGATATACAGGTGGAAAGCAGTCCCGGTAAGGGTACCGTATTCACCGTAACCATACCGCTTAAGCTGCAGGATGCACCTGAGGAGCAGGTGCCAAAGGCCTGGCTTGGGATAAACAGCCTGATTGTGGATGATGACAGGCAGACCTGCCTCAATGCAGTGGAACTGCTTAAGGATATGGGACTGAGGGCATGCTTTGTCACGGACGGAGAAACAGGTGTAAGGTATGCTGCGGATGCAAAGGACACAAAAGACCCGTATGAACTCATAATAATTGATTGGAAGATGCCTGGTATGGACGGGATTGAAACAACGCGCCGTATCAGGAAGGAAGTGGGGGCGGCAGTACCGGTCATTGTCCTGACCGCTTATGACTGGTCGGAGATAGAGGGCGAGGCCAGAGAGGCAGGAGTCACTGCTTTTATCTCCAAACCCTTTTACCGCTCCAAAATGTGTTACCTGCTCAGGGGATTGGACGGCGGCGCAAACGAGGATAAGAAGCCGGCAGCGCGGCCGGATTATAAAGGGAAACGAATTCTTCTGGCAGAAGACAATGAGATTAACAGGGAGATTGCCGGAACCCTGATTCGGGAGATGGGCATCATGGTTGAGGAGGCTATGGACGGCAGTGAGGCTGTAGAAATGGTGAGGCAGTCAGAGGAAGGATATTATGACTTGATATTCATGGATATCCAGATGCCGGTCATGGACGGATATCAGGCGGCCAAGGTTATACGGGGCCTGGAACGCGGGGATGCATGCCATATGCCCATTATTGCCATGACTGCCAATGCTTTTGAGGAAGATGTGAGGGAGGCCATGAGGGCCGGTATGAATGCACATTTTTCAAAGCCCATTGACCTGGATGCATTGGAAGCCCTGCTCTCCAAATACCTGAGTGGGGAAAGCGGCAAATAGAACGGGCGCCGGAATAAATTCCCGGCGCCTGTTCTTTTTAAGGAAACAATTCTTCCAGTTCCTTACAAAAACATAAAAATTAATTTAAGGTGTCGCAAAACATAAAAACTTGTGGTATACTAAATTGATATGTTATGAGATTCTTAAGGAGTGCCTATGCTGAACGAAGAAAAGGTCAGATATATGACTGGGCTGGCCATATTTGAAAAGAATGAGGGCAGGAAGATATTTCCCATTAACCGTTATTTTAAAAAAGATTATGTAGGCGGACAGATGTTCCGCTCATTTTTTGGGTATACCTTCTGTTATTGTCTTCTGCTTCTGATGTGGGTTCTCTATAAACTGGACGAGCTGCTGAATGATATGAGTATTGACGAGATCCTCCGCGCCGGTGAACGCTGGGGAATCATCTATGTGGCCGGCCTGGCGGTTTACCTGTTTATTACCTGGATTGTGTATGCCAAGCGGTATGATTACGCATCCCGTTCCCAGACCATGTACGCTTCCAAGCTTAAGCACCTGCTGAAGCGCTACGATAAGGACAGGACTGACCGAATGAGGGATAACAGAGGAGGAAGGGCCAGATGACAAGTCTTCTGCTATGGAAAGAGCAATTAAAGCAATTTTATAATAAGTACAGTTATGGCGTACAGCCGGTCATCCGTTTCCTGTTTGCGCTGTGCACGTTCCTGAGCCTGAATGCCAATATCGGATATATGAACAAGCTTAAGAACCCCCTGGTAATCATCCTGGTATGCCTGGTAAGTTCCCTGCTGCCCTACGGTGCCATTGTGTTCCTGGCAGCCTGCCTTCTTGTGGCCCATGTCTATGCGGTGTCCCTGGAGATGGCGCTGATTACGCTGGTGCTTATATTGACCGTGGCAATCCTTTACTATGGCTTCAAGCCGGGAGACAGCTACCTGATTGTACTAACGCCACTGGCGTTCTTGTTTAAGATTCCCTATGCAATCCCCCTTTTGGTGGGGCTGGGAGGCAGTCTTGCATCCGTAATCCCCGTGGGATGCGGGGTGTTCCTGTATTATCTTGTGATGTATGTAAAGCAGAATGCGGGTATCCTTACCAATGAAGGTTCTGTGGATATTGTACAGAAGTACAGCCAGATTCTTAAGTCCGTCATATTCAACCAGACCATGATGGTCATGATTGCAACCTGTGCCGTGGGCATCATCATCGTGTATCTGATACGCAGGCTGTCCATGGATTATTCCTGGATCATTGCCATCATAGCCGGTTCCGTGGCAGAACTTCTGGTCATTTTCATAGGGGATTTTGTTTTTGGCGTATCCGTGGCAGTGGGGCAGCTGATTCTGGGCATACTATTGTCAACCCTGATTGCAGTGGTGTACAATTTTTTTATCATCACAGTGGATTATACCAGGACGGAATATGTCCAGTTTGAAGATGACGATTATTATTATTACGTGAAGGCAGTGCCCAAGATGAACGTGAGCACACCGGATGTAAAGGTACAGAAAATAAGTTCCAGAAAACGCAGCACAAGGGAGAGAAACGTGTATTAATGAAAAAGATTGATTGCAAGGAGGTGACAGCATGGCAGAAATGCTAGAACAGATGTCATCATGGCTGACTCTGTTGCCAAGGATATCACTTGGGAATATTCTGGAGATTGTGATTATCTCCTTCCTGGTGTATGAGATCCTTGTATGGATTAAGAATACCAGGGCATGGAACCTGTTAAAGGGCCTGCTGGTTATCCTGATGTTTGTGGTATTTGCTGCCGTGTTCCACCTGACCGTTATATTATGGATATTAGAAAACACTACAACCATTGCGGTGACAGCCCTGCTGGTAATATTCCAGCCTGAACTGCGCAAGGCCCTGGAACAGCTGGGAAGCCGCAATATACTTTCCAACATCCTTTCCTTTGATGACGGGAAGGACAGCCAGGCTTTCAGCGACAAGACCATCAATGAACTGGTAAGGGCCACCTTTGAGATGGCTAAAGTCAAGACAGGGGCGCTGATGGTAATCGAGAGAGGGTCCTCACTTAAGGAAATCGAGAGGACGGGGATTGAGATTAACGGCCTGGTCACCAGCCAGCTGCTAATAAACATATTTGAACACAACACCCCGCTTCATGACGGCGCGGTTGTCATACGCGGGAACCGTATTACCGCGGCCACCTGTTATCTGCCGCTTTCCGACAACATGACCATCAGCAAGGACCTGGGCACCCGCCACAGGGCAGCGGTGGGGGTCAGCGAGGTGACAGACAGCGTGACGATTGTGGTTTCCGAGGAAACAGGAAGGGTTTCCGTGGCAGAGGAAGGGACTTTGACTAAAATTGCGGATGCGGAAGGATTAAAGAAGATTCTTGCCACCGTTAAGGAGGAAACAGTCTCTTTGAACCGTTTTAAAATATGGAAGGGAAGGCTGAAGAATGGAAAAAAAGCTGTCTAATAACCTTGGGCTTAAAGTCCTTTCTGTCTTCCTGGCATTCTTTGTATGGCTGGCAGTCATGAACATAGCGAATCCAAAAGTAATGCGCAGCCAGGAAGTACCCTTGGAAATCCTCAATGGGGATATCCTTGAATCCAGTGGAAAGACATATGAAGTCATAGGCGACAGGGACACGGTTACTGTTTACTATAAGGTGACTACATCGGATTCCGCCAACATCAAGGCCTCTGATTTCAGGGCTTATATCGATTTGGCAGATGTGTACGAGCCAACGGGCGCGGTGCCGGTTAAACTGGAAGTAAAGAATAACAGCAACAAGCTGGAGTCCGTGGTATCAAAGCCCAGTGTCATCCGGATTGAGACCGAGGATTTACAGCGCAAGCCCTTTAATCTTGAGACCAAGACAGAAGGCGTGACCGAAGACGGATATAATCCCGGCGTGGCCACTGTCTCACCCACGTATATATATGTGAGCGGACCCGTGTCCGTGGTGGGACGGATCAGTTCAGTGGGAATCGTGATTAATGTTGAGGGCGCTAACAGCGACCTGTCAGGCACATTGCCTGTGAGGTGCTTTGACGCCAATAACAATGACCTGACGGACCAGATCGGCGACAGGGTAACCTTCAGCCGCTCTGAGATTGATTATACCCTTCCCATACTGAAGGAGAAGAACCTGAACCTTACCTTTGAGACAGAAGGGACGGTGGCGGACGGTTACCGGTTTACGGGAATTGAGAGCAGCAGGAATTATGTGGAGGTCAAAGGCCTTAAGTCCGATCTGGCCAGGGCGAATTCAGTGACAATCCCAAAGTCCGAGCTGAACATGGATGGGGCAACAGGCGATAAGGAAGTTACCATTGACCTGAACAAGTACCTGCCGGAAGGCGTTGAACTTGCTGACCCGGCTGCCAATGAGATTAAGGTAGTCATTAAGGTGGAGTCCCTGGAGAGCAGGACGTATGAGGTGCCTGTGAGCCAGATTAAACAGGTTGGCGCATCCGGCCAGTATGATTATGAATACGACAGGAAATCACTCAATATAGTAGTAAAGGGGCTGAAGGAAGACCTGGACCAGCTGACGTCCGCAGCAATCCAGGCTGAACTGGATGTAAGCAGCATGGAACCAGGGGACAACATGGGAACTGTAACGCTAGAACTGGGCGATGCTTATGAGCTTGTAAGCGGCAACAGCGTTCTGGTAACAGTCACTGAGAAAGGGCCGTCTGCGCCGGATGGCGAGGCAGAAGAGGATGAAAGCCAGTCCGGGACCAATGAATCCGGGGAATCCGTGAAGGAGACAACCGGGGCATAGGGAATGTCCCGGACATCCATTCCAGCCAACTGCATACCCCGGGGCCTGCCGCCCATCCAGGCCGGCAGCCGCGGCTGCATCAGAATATAGCAGCACTGTACAAAGAGGTGCAGTGCAAAGGAGAGAGGTAACATGGTAAGTGCGACAACCGTTATTAAGAATCCATCCGGCCTGCATCTGAGGCCGGCAGGTATCCTCTGCAAGGAGGCATTGCTCTATAAATCCAAGATATCCTTCAAAATACGGACCACCACGGCCAATGCCAAAAGTGTCCTCAGTGTTCTTGGCGCCTGTGTGAAGTCCGGGGATGAAATCACATTTGTCTGCGAGGGACCGGATGAGGAGGCGGCATTAGCAGCCATGGTGAAGATTGTGGAGGATGGTTTAGGGGAGTAACGGCCTCCATGGTGGGAAATGACCGGAGAGTGACGGCAACCAAAGGTTGTGAGTATAAATGAAAGCAATAAGGAGGTACAAGAGTATGTACAAGGGAACTAGCGCTTCTGCAGGAATCGGGATTGGAAAAGCAGTGATTGTGGAAGAAGCAGAGCTGGTAATCACCAGACAGGCAGTGAGTGATGGGGAAGCAGAAATACAGCGTTTTAAGGGAGCGCTGGAGCAGACCATTAAGGACACGGAGCGTCTGGCAGAAGACCTGGCTGTCAGGGTAGGGGAAAAAGAGGCGGAAATCATGCAGGGCCATATGATGCTGCTGTCCGACCCCATGCTCACAGGGGAGATTGAGAATTCCATTAAGAACGACGGGGTCAACAGTGAGTTTGCCATTGAGAATGTATGCAACATGTATGCGGATATGTTTGCCTCCATGGGAGACGAGCTGATGCAGCAGAGAGCCACGGATATGCGCGACATTAAGACCCGTATGCAGCAGATGCTTATGGGAATCCAGTCTGTGGACATCTCCTCCCTGCCAGAAGGCAGTATCATAGTGGCAAAGGATCTGACCCCGTCCATGACAGCGGGAATCAATCCCGCCAATGTAACCGGTATTGTCACGGAGCTGGGCGGCAAGACCTCCCACAGCGCGATCCTGGCAAGAGCACTGGAGATTCCGGCTGTGGTGGCTGTCACCGGCTTTATGGACGGCGTCAAGGACGGGGACCAGGTGGTGCTGGACGGCAGCACCGGCGAAGTGTATGTGAACCCGGACCAGGCTGTGACGGCTGATTACGAGGAGAAGAGAAAGCAGTTTCTGGCGGAAAAGAAGGAGCTGGAGCAGTATATCGGCAAGCCTTCTGTCACAAAGGACGGTGTGCAGGTGGAAATCGTGGCTAACATTGGAAAGCCCGAGGACGTGGACAAGGTGCTCCAGTATGACGGAGAGGGCATCGGACTATTCCGCACCGAATTTTTGTTTATGGACAGGAACG